>Ga0114973_10000653_pt1 | contig 26184 bp, 25 predicted proteins | sample M_140807_MF_Meta_FD_87025 | JGI IMG/M metagenome (GOLD analysis project Ga0114973, IMG submission 87025) | Freshwater microbial communities from Lake Montjoie, Canada to study carbon cycling - M_140807_MF_MetaG | ecosystem: Environmental > Aquatic > Freshwater > Lake | place: Lake Montjoie...
AAATAAAAAAAAAAAAAAAAAAAAAAAAAAAAAATAAAAAAAAAAATTTTTTTTTTATAAAAAAAAAAAAAAATAAAATTAAAAAAGAAAACAAAAAACCTTCTCTTAATCCAACTGAAGAGTATAAAATAATTGAAGGGCAAAAAAGCAAAAAAAAAAATATTGATTTATCTTTAAGATATTTTTTATAAACAAAAACTAAAGTAAATAGAAATAAAAATCTTGATATTATAGAAATGGTTGTAAAACTGTAAATTAATGGGGTTGGGAATAAGGAATATATTAAGCCAGATAGTAATAGGGAAATATTCATATGTTTTATGAGCTCAAACTCAAAATTTCTTATACTTTGAGCAATAAATAAATATTTCGATTGATCTGGAAAATATGCCCAATCAAATAAAACATTATTAAAAAAAAAGGGTGAAAAAAATGATATAATAAATATAAGATTAAGTTTACCTTTAACTTTTTTTACATTCAAAATGTAAATTAATAATAAAAAACCTATTATATAAGTTAATAAATCATAAACAAATCTTATATAATAAGTATCTTCTATTAGATGCAACATTGATGTAATCTATTTATTCATATTATAAAAATAAACTTAATGTATTTTACGCAGTTTTATAAATTTAAAAGTTTTTTTTATTCTTTTTGTATATCAATAATACTCTCATCATTCACAACTTTTTTATATACAAAAAGTATACATGGAAAAACAAAAGTTACGGTCCTAATAAAAGAAGATTACAATTCTGAGATATATTTTCTTATAAATAATAATTATCTATATAATGAACTCTTTCAAAAAGCACGACTAGAATATTTCATAAACAATTTTAAAGAGACGGATAATTTGAAAAAGTTAATTTTCTATAAAAATGCAAATATAAAAAAAATAAAGCAAGAATGTAATAAAGACATGGCCATTAATTACGTTGAAATAGACAAAAGAACTTTTGCAATAGAAATTGCTGATAAAACTCAAAATATAGAAAAAATTAATTTATGTATTTCATCTACTATAGATTTAATAAATAATTCGATAAATGATCAAATAAATATAATAATAACTGAATTTAATATTTTTTCACAAAAATTTCCTTTTGCAGTTATTCCGGCAGAAATCTTGGGAAACGAAAATTTAAAGTCAGCATATAAAGATTTTTTGAATTTGGAAAATAAAATTAAAAAAAATCCAATTAAAATAGAAAGTAGATTGGAAACCATTATTTCAAGATATACTAACGCTAAAATTTTTTTTATTAGTATATTTGTATGCTATCTCATTATTGCAATACTTACATTAGAAAGAAAAAAAATTTATAAAAATTTTAAATAGTGGGTATTTTTGATTTACAAATAAAAAGAATTGCAAAATAAACTAATATATAAAATACCACGACGAATAATGGTGGTATAAAAAAAGAAGAAATTATCAAAAGTAAATTTTTTAAAACTATAATTAAAATGGCTTTATGATTTCTGAACTTCCTTTTCAAGATATGATGAAAATGATTTCTATCACCAACAGCTGGGTTTTTAAAAGTAAAAAGTCGAACAGTAACTACTCTTATAAAATCTACTGTTGGGTACAAAAATAAGATGAATATTTTATCAAAATTTATTAAACCTTGATTATAATTATTTATAAAAAAAAACATCAAAATTAGCGAAATAACATAAGCCCCCGAATCTCCAAGAAATAGTCTAGATTTGTAATTTAAATATAAAATAAAAATCATTGGGGTTATTAAATATAAAAATATTATATTTTTACTTAAAAAAAATAAAAATAAAATATTTATAAAATAAAATGATCCTAAATTTAAATTAATTCCATCTAAGAAGTTTAAGGACACCAATAAAAATATAAAAGAAAAAGTCATAAAAAATAAAGAATATTTTCCTAAAGAAAAACTATATTGTTGATCAATAAAAATAATTTTTAGTGTATAAATAATTAATTTTTCATTTGTGTAAAAAAGACAAAGAGAAAGAAAGAAAAATATAAATGACTTTTGTTTGTATTTAATGTCATTTGCATCGTCATACAAACCTATAAATAAAAATATTATTAAAAATGCTAAAAAATGAGCCTTATCTCTTAAATTAAAAAAAAAAGTTTTTATTAATAAATTATCATTAAAAAAAGATAAATATAATATTGTTATAAAAAAATTTAATAAGATCCATGCCCCTCCTAAAACTGAAACTGGTAGTTTATGAGTTTTTCTTGGTAAATTAGGTACATCATAAATTGGAATAATTTTCTTTAGAAAATCAAAATATTTAAAAATTATAAAGTTTATAAATATATTTAAAAATAAAAACGTCACCTCAGATAAAGTCATTTTTTTTTAAAAAAAGAAAGCTTAAAGGGATAATTGAAATTACTATTAACCAATTATTAAAAAAATTACCAGTTGGAAATAATGGCCATAAGTTAACCAAAAATGTGCAATATATAACTCTTTTAAATAAATTCATTTTTTTTGATGTGAAACTTTCTCTTAAAATATTTAAAATTAATACCCAAAGAGCATAGATAACAAATAAGAAACCAACAAGTCCGGTTTCGGCTAATAATTGAAAATAATAATTGTGTGGATGAGTTGAGCAGCTAAAATTATAATACCCATCTTTTAAGTAAATATTTTTAGTTGTTTCTTTTGATGCCTTAAATTTTTCCTCTTTGCATAAATACCTATAACTTTGCGGACCCTGTCCAAATAAAAAATTATCAAGAAACATATTGTATGCTGTTACGTAATAACCGTTGTGAGCACCTGAATATATGTAAAATTTTAATGTCTTTAAATTGGGATCTAAATAACCTGTGTTGCTGACAATGTTTAAATTTGTTATTTCATTATACGTTTTATCAATTATTCTATTTTTTAAATTTTGATCTGAAAATAAAATCAGACCTATTAAAATTAAAAAAGTCAAAAAAAATATAATAATTTTTCGTCTTAAATTGGGTAACATTAAAAACATATATAGATTTAATAAAATCACAAGAGCAAAGGATGTTCTTTCTCCAGAAATAAAAATAACAATATTTGTTAAAAATATTAAAAAAAAAATAAGATAAAATTTAAGAGAATTTTTTTTTTTTTGGTAAAATAATAAAGGTAAATATAAAAATGGCAAAAATCTAACTAAAAAGCTACCTAAAATGGATTCTTTACCAAAAAAACTACTTACCCTATCTACTGATGGCTTTGAATAATTTATTATATTAAAACCAAAACTATACTGAAAAATAGCATCTGCTACTAATATTGAAAAAACAATAATTATACTTTTTATAAATAAACTAAAAAGATTTTTTCTTAAATTTAAAAAATAATACAAAGATAAAATATAAAAATAATATCTAAAGTAAAAAATGATTGTATGTGACTCATAATCGGCGTTTCTAAAAAAATACCTAATTAATAAATAAAAATAAAATAAAATAAAAAAGAGGAAAATCTTCTTATGAAATATATAAATATTTTTTTTTAATGGGGCGTGTAAAAGAAATAGCAAAAATAAAATTATTAAACTTAATTCTAAAAAAAATTTACTTAATACTATTGCAAATGGTAAAAAAAAAATTATGTACCTTTCCAAAAAAAAACTACATATATATTTTTTTAACTGCAATTTTTTTGAAACCATTTTTGAAATACTATTATATTCCAGATTATATGTCCCCAATTGTGCTTTCCAGAAAAATGTTCTTCTTCGTACTTCCTTAAAAGTTTAGAGTCTATGTAATAATTCTTTTTAGCTTTATCTAGTATATCTTTTGACCAATTCTTTAGTGGGCCTCTTATCCATTCATCTATTGGGATTGAAAATCCCATTTTAGTTGGATTAATTAAATCTTTAGGTAAATATTTTTGTATAATATTTTTGATTATAATTTTTCCTTCATTCTTATAAATTTTATCTTTTAATGGAAGCAAACTAGAAAAAAAAATCACTGATGGGTCTAAAAATGGCATTCTTGTTTCTAAACTACTGAACATTGCACTTCTATCAACTTTATGAAGAATATCTCCTGAAAGATAAAATTTCTGATCTACTGTCATCATATTTTCCTCAATACTAAGTTCTTTTTTTAAAAAAGTTTTTCTTGCATAAATATCAATCTCATCGTGAAAAGTTTTATTATTTAAAACTAAATTATCGTCATACTGAAATACTTTTATTAATGATAAATAAATTTCAACTTCAGATTTGCAGTTTAACATTATTAAACTTAATTTTTTAATCTTATTATCTAATTGTGAAATATTAGAAAAATTCTTAATTCTGCTAAAAAAAATATTTTCTAAAAAATTTATATATTTAAATGGCATTGAAAATAATAAGGCACCTAACTTCTGTCTTAAAAAATTTGGAACTAGATTGATAATCTTATTTATCCTACTAAATAAGATGTATCTATTATACCCCCCAAAAAATTCATCACATCCGTCTCCTGTCAAAGCAACTTTAATATGATTACTTGCAAATTTACTTAATATTGTGCTGGGTATTTGTGAACTATCTGCAAAAGGTTCGTCGAAGGTTTCTGGCAATAATTCTATTTGATCTATAATATCTTTAAAATTTATTGCCAATTCATGATGATCAGTTTTTAAAAAAAGTGATATTTTTTTAGAATAATATTCTTCATTGTATTTTCTTTCCTTAAACAAAACTGAAAAAGTTTTTATTTTCTTTTCAGAATTTTTTTGCATAATAGCTGTTATTAGTGATGAATCTGTGCCACCTGATAAAAAAGAACCAATATTTACATCAGAAATCATAGCGGAAGTGACCGCTTTGTTCAGAATGGAATCTAAGTAATTTTCTTTGTTAGAATTATTAAGATTTTTTTTTATATCATCAAAGTTAAAATAATTTTCGTCATAAAAAAAATTATAATACTTAGAATATTTCTCAAGATCAGTTACATTTTCAACAGTATAAAAATTATTTAAATCAATTTCTAAAATAGATCCTGATTTTAATTTAAATATATTATTAAATATAGAATGAGGCTCTGGAATATAAGAATATTTAAAAAAATATGATAAAGAGTTTTTGTTTATATCTTTACTAAAATTATTAAGTGTAAAAAAACTCTTTAACTCTGAAGCAAAAATGATGCTGGATTGATAGAATCCATAATATAATGGTTTTTCGCCATTTTTATCTCTTGCAAGAAAAACTTTGTTAAGTTTTTTATCATACAAAGATAAAGCGAACATTCCTGACAACTTTTCAAGTGTATTTTTTACTCCCCATAATTCAACAGCCTCTAAAATTGTTTCTGTATCAGAAGTGCTTTTCCAATTAATTTTTTGAATGGTGTCCATATCAAGTCTAATTTTATTGTGATTATAAACTTCACCATTGTAAGTAATAACGTATCTACCACTAGATGACTGCATAGGTTGATTTCCACTTTTAGAAATATCTAAAATTGATAATCTTGCATGACCTATGTACAAGTCTTTTTTTTGGTTAGACCAAATTGCATTATGATCTGGTCCTCTATGACTTATTTTTTTTGTCATTCTGAAAATTAAATCTTCTAAATTATTATATTTAAATTTTTTATTTAAAATAATTCCTGTTATTCCACACATTGCATTATTTAATTTTAGTTAGAGTTATAAATCCTAATTGTTTTTTTCATCATTAAAGGTAAAGAAAATTTTTTCTTTAATAACTTGGCAGAATTAAAAGAAATTTTATTTCTTAATTTGGGATCTTCTAATGCTTGAATAGCTTTTACAAGTTGTCGAGTATTTAAATGATCAACTAACAACCCATTTTTATTTTGTTTTATAATTTCTGGCATTGCGCTGCAATTTGAAGTTATAATAGGTTTTTTACATACTAAAGCTTCTAAAATTGCAAGGCCCAAACCCTCATAACCTGACGTTAAACAAAAAACATCAATTGATCTATAAAAAGTATTAATGTCACTTTGAAAACCTAAAAATTTTACAGACTTTTTTAAATTAAGTGATGCTACCAGTTCTTCTAATTCTTTTTTTAAAGGACCTTTTCCTGCAATAAGTAGCTTTGATTTTGGATTAATGTTTTTATTGTACTCACTAAAACTTTTTATTAAAAAATCAATTGATTTTTGCCTAACTAAACGAGCAGCAACACCCAGTACATAATAACCTTGTAAATTATATTTCTTTTTAAATTTGTTTAGAGTTTTCCTAGAGTTAGATAATATTTTACGTTCTATTCCATAGCGTATAACTGCGATATTTTTTACATTAATATTATTGTAATTATCAATAACATATTTTTTAACAGCTTGAGAAATAGCTATAATTTTTTTTGTTCTGCTATAAATTAAATTCCCAATAAATGATCCAATAAAAGACTCTTGTTGGCGATTGGAACCATTAAGTAGTGAACTATCTATATGTTTTGTTATTATAAATTTATATTTTTTATTTAAAGTTAGAAGAACAAAAAATGTTAATAATTCCATGTAAGGCAAATGAGCATGAATTATATTTGGATTAATTCGTAAAATTAATTTTCTTAAATATAAAAAATCTAAAAAAAAATTAATTATATTTAAATTAATATTATTTTTTTTTTTAAATATTTTTACATTTAAAGTATCTAATTTTTTTTTGAAAAATTCATTATCATTTTTTGTGTAAAACATACTGACGTTAATTTTTTTTTCTACTAAGACACTAACTAAATTAACTAAATGGGTTTCTGCTCCACCTTTGTCTATACTGGTAATTGTAAATAAAATTTTCATTACAAAAGGAATAAAAAATTATCTTAAATTTTTGATTATCTTCTTATACTCTAAAAACATCTTTTCTTCAGAAAAATATTTTTTGACATGTTGTTTTTGTTTATTAATAATTTTTTCTATATAACTCTGATTTAAATTCATTATAGAAATAATCTTATTTGTAATAGAACTAAGATTATTCTTAAAAAAGAAACCTATATTTTTTTTTTCATTTATAATTTCCTTAAGACCAGTGATCCTTGAAGCCAGGACCGGAACTGACGAGGCAAAAGCTTGTAAAACAGAAATAGACATTGCCTCACCTTTGCTAGCTTGAACATATAGATCTAGTTTATGAAACCATTTTTTTAATTGAAAGCTATTTAAACTTCCCTCAAATTTAATTTGGTTTTTCAAATAATTATCTTGAATAATTTTTTTTAATAAAGGGATTTTAGGACCATCACCTGCAAAGGTTATAAATATATTATTTTTCTTTATCTTTATTAGAGATTTTATAAGCAGTTCATGAAGTTTTGTTTCATTAATTCTACTTGCCATTCCTATGTAAAAATTTTTATTTGGTTTTTTTTTTTTATTTGTAGAAAAAAAACTTATATCAATCCCATTACTTATAAATTTTAAATTTTTTTTAATTCGAATTTTTTTTAGATAATAAATGTAATTTTTTTTACTGACAGTTATAAGAAAATCGCAAAAGTATTTAGATAAAATATCTACAATTCTTATTGATATTTTCTTATTAAGAAAATAACTATTATGATCAATATATATAATTTTTTTTTTATAAATTAACTTGTACAGGATTGATGGAAAAATTTGATTATTATTTAGCATAATAATATCTGGTTTAATTTTTTTTATTTTTAAAAAGATCTTAATCCAAAACAAAAACGGTAAAAATCTTACAGTTTTAACATAATCTAATTTAATTTTTAATTTAAAAACTCTGGATTTATAAGAGTTGAAAAGATTTGGACCAGTTAATAATACTTGATCAGTCCAATATGAATTAGAATTTTTTTTAATAATAGAGTGAACAACGTCAAATGTTCCTCCAATATCTGAATATAATATGTGCAATACTTTCATTTTTTAGTAATGATTGTAACACTAAGTGATTTTTAATTTATTATCTAAGATTTCAATAATAGTATCACATTTTTCTAACAAAGATTTTTGATGTGTTGCAAATATTAATGTTTTTTTTCCTTTGAGTTGGAATATAGATTCTGTAATTTCTTTTTCTGTAGAAGAATCTAATGCATTCGTGGACTCGTCAAATATTATTAGGTCAGGGTTAAAATATAATGCTCTTGCAATACCTATTCTTTGTTTTTGACCTCCTGATATCCTTGCTCCTCTATCGCCTAAAATTGTTTCTAAACCTAAATTTAATTCTTTAACAAAACTAGAAAGTTTTGCATTCTCTATTGCCATTAATAATTTATTAAGATCAACTTCATTTTCTTCAATTCCAAATGCTATATTGTTTTTAACGGTATCATCAATAATATTAATTTCTTGTGATACGTAGGCAATCTTTTTATAAAAATATTGCAAATTATTATAAATATTTAAGTTTTTATTATAATATACAGCCCCTTTATAAGGTTTTAATAAACCTACAATAATATTAAGCAACGTAGATTTTCCAGAACCGCTCTTTCCTACTAATCCAACAAAAGAATTTTTTTCAATTTCAAAATTAATATTTTCTATTAGAAACTTGTCTTTATCACCATAAGTAAAACTTAGATTTACAACGCTTATAGAATCCACGTTTAGAATTTTAGCTTTTGGTTGCGTATAATCATTAACAAGCTTCGCTTCATCATTAATTTCTTTAACAGTTAAAAAGAGTCTATTTACTGTTTCAGTAGTAAATTTAAGATGATTATATCCTAATAGAATTCTATTTAAGCATGGCAAGATTCTAAAAGATGCTAATCCATAAATTCCAAGACTAGCGATTAAGTCTGTAGTGCTATATTTATTATCAATATTAATAAATATAAATACAACAATAACGATTACTCCAGACAATTCAACTAACGCTTTTGGCATGTTAAGAAAAAATTCGCTAAAGATTACATCGTTAGTATATTTAAAATTTGTTAAATTAAATTTTTTAACAAAGTTATTTTTTATACCTAAAACTTTAATCTCTTTTAAACTTGTTAAAGATTCAGTAACAATTTTGAATAATTTCTCTAAATTTTTAAATCTAGAAACTCCAGTTTCTTTTAAAAATTTTCTAAAAAAAAAATTATAAATAAAACAAAAAACTATTACTAGAGTAAATATTAAAAGAGAAAAATAAAAATTATAAATTAAAAGAAAACTTATTATAAAAAAAAAAATTATTATTTCTGAAATAGATGAAATAATAACAAAGAGAGCATAACGAAAATTTTCACATTCAACATTTATATTTTTAATAAATTCAGAAGAATTTCTTTTTAAAAAATTCCTATAATCTATATTTAAATATGAAATATAAATTTTCTCTGATAGATCTTTTCTAATGTTGCTCGCAAGACTACTTTGAAAATAAAATAAAAAAGTAACAACTGCATTTTTAATTAGAAATACTAAAAGTATAAAAACTAAAGATAATTTAATTAAATTAATATTGCTTAAATCAAAAAAAATATCCAAATAATTTATAAGTAAGAAACTTTTATCTGACAAAATTGAATAAATAAATGGAAGAATAACTCCGATGCTTAAAATTTCAAAGATAGCCAAAATCAAAATAATCAAAATTAAAAAAAAAATTCTATTCTTGAACCTTGGTTCTATTAAAAATAAAAATTTATTATAAATTTCTAACATAGTAATATTAATATTTTTTTATCTTAGAATTAATCTCAATATAATCAGGATTATACTTTTTAAAATGTTTTGAATATTTATTATCTTTAAGTCCAAGTCTAATTGTTTTTCCAAATTTTATGTCATGCAGTTTTGAAAAAATGTAAGCAAAAAGATTATTAAATATATTTTTTAAACCTAAAATCTCTATTAATTCTTCTGGTTTTTTTAATTCTTTATAACCCAATTCATTGCACGCTATTCTAAAAAGTTTGTTTTTTGAAATTTTATCTTTAGTTAAATATTTATATAAAAAATAATTTTTAGTATTTTTTTTTTGCATTAATGAACTATGACTACATAAAATATTGCCAAACTTGTCTTTATCATGAATCTTACAAACTTTTTTTAGATACATACAATACATTAGTGCCGAATTTAATTCCATAAAAATACATGTTTTAACATTCAAAACTATATTATAAAAATTATATAAAAAATTTTCATCAGCTCTACTGCCGCAACAATAAACTTTAAAATTTTTTTTTTTATATAACTTTATAATTTTTTTTTTATAATCAGTATAAAATAAACATACACTAAAAGGTGGCTCATAATTTTTTGCAACTATTTGAATAATTTTTTCATGATCAACATACTGCTTAAATTCGGGAGCGCTATGTGAAGGAAAAAGTATTGTACCATTAACTTTTTTTGAAATTTTTCCTTTAATTTTGCAAAGATATAAAAATGGTGAACCAATAGATTTAATGTTAACGCCTCTTCTAGAAAAAAATTGTCTAAATTTTTTTGACCAGCAGAGATACGGTGCGCTCTTGCAATACTTATTATTTTTTATTGTATATTTGTCATAAAAAGGATACCAACCATGCTGCAATGTTGCCTTTATAGGGTATGTTTTTTCTATACCGCAGAAATCAAATAAAATTTTTTTGTTACTATACCAGTCATTATCAGGGAACATTATTTTATATTAGCATTTATTTTAAATAATATTTTTTAAACCAATCAACAAATTTTGGTATTCCATAATTTATTGGGGTGTTAATCTTTAAATTAATGTCTTTCTTTATTTTATTCATATTTGCTTTTGTTGATATTACATCTCCTAATTGTAATTTTAATAATTTTTTTACAGATTTTTTTTCTAGTGATGTCTCAATCATTTTAATATAGTCTAACAATTTAACATCCTTTGAGTTACCTAGATTATATATTTGAAAAGGAGCCAGGCTAATATCTGAGGTTAAATCTGTTTTAAATTTTTTCTTTTTTGGAATTTTGAATAAAATTTTAAATACTGCTTTCGAAATATCATCTATATAACTAAAAGATCTTTTCATTTTACCATAATTAAAAATTTCTATTTTTTTTCCCTCAATAATTTTTTTCACAAATAAAAATAATGACATATCAGGCCGTCCATATGCGCCATAAACAGTAAAAAGTCTTAGTCCCGTAACTGGTAAGCCATAAATATAACTGTAGGAGTGCGCTATAATTTCGTTTGATTTTTTTGTAGCGCCATACAAACTCACAGGGTGATCCGTTCTATCGCTTTCTTTGAATGTTTTTTTTTTATTAAGTCCATAAACACTAGAACTGCTTGCATAAACGAAATGCTTTATTTTACATAACCTAGCTGCATCAATAACATTAAAAAAACCAATCAAATTATTTTTAATATAAAAATCAGGATTTTTAATTGAATATCTAACTCCAGCTTGGGCTGCTAGATGCAAAATATAATTAATCTTAAATTTTTTACAAATTTCAAGTATTTTATTTTTTTTACAAATATCTAATTTTATAAAAGTATAATTTTTGTAATTTTTTAATTCTTTATTCCGATTCCTTTTAAGAGAGACAGAATAATAATTATTTAGATTGTCTACTCCAATAACATTGTAATTATTTTTTAGAAGTAATTTGCTTATATGAAAACCTATAAAACCGGCTGAGCCTGTAACTAAAATAATTTTTTTCATTCAGCTAAACATATATTAATATTAATATAGTCCTATATAAAAAAATTTTAATTAATTTTCTATATTAAAATAAATTAAAAGTAATATTTATAAATTCTCAGGATAAGAATGTATAAAATTAATTTTTTTATATAATGTAATTGCAGTATCTTTTGATTTAAAAAAAAATTTATCATTTGCATTTGTTTGGCTAAAATCATTTCTAATTTTGTAAACTTTTTTAAATAATCCGCTTTCTTCTAAAAAATTATCATAACTCATTTTAAAAGATTTTAAGTTATTATTGTGTATGGATGTGTTTGTGTGCTTAAATAAAGGATCAAAATCATGAATAATCAAATATCCATCTGCTTTTAATTTCTTATATATTAAATTAAATTGATTAAATATTTCTTCCCTATCAAGTAAATATAAAAAAAATCCACAGATAATTAAATCAAAGTTCTCTTTAATTTTATTAATTTCTAAAGAAGATAGTTTTAATAATTTCAACTTTTTATATTTTTTTTTTCCTAATTTTATTGCGTTTGAAGATAAATCAATGCCGTAATTAATTTTACTATGTAAAATTTTTTGATATTTATTAAGTCTTACTCCCGTAGCGCAACCAATCTCTAGAATACTTTTTGACTTTAAATTATTAATTTTTATCAAATTTTTTATTCTACTATCTTCCAAATTATGCTTATCGTCTTTATTTTTATAAAAAAATAAATTTCTTTTAAAAAAGTTATTTGCTTCGGAAGATTTAATTATTTTTAAATTTTTATTCATCAAAAATTTTAATAATTTTCTTTAATTGATGTGTATTTAAAAAATCTTCATTTGTTTTTGAGTTGTAAGAAAAATCTTCTGTTAAAAACTTATAACCTTTGTAAAATTTAATGTTATTTGCATTTAAAATTATATAACATTTTCCAAAATCTATAGTGCTTGTGGAATCAAATGAAGAAATCATTTCCTCATGCATTTTTTCGCCGGGTCTAATTCCTATGTATTTAATTTTATGATTTACGTCTATCGCCTTGACTAAGTCGACAATACGAAATGAGGGAATTTTTGGAACAAAGATTTCGCCTCCTTTTGAATTTTTTAAACAAAAAATCACAAAATTAATAGCTTCAATCATGTTGATATTAAATCTAGTCATATTTTTATCAGTGACTGTAAATAATCCATATTTTTTTTGTTTTAAAAACATTTCAAGTACTGATCCACGACTTCCCATAACATTTCCATACCTAACAATACTAAACTTAATATTCTGTCTGCCCTTTATATTGTTAGCAGCTATAAAAAGTTTATCGGAACAAAGTTTAGTTGCGCCATATAAGTTTATTGGTGAAGAGGCTTTATCGGTTGAAAGAGCAATTAAATTTTTAACAGAGCCGCCCAAACAACAATCAATTATATTTTGAGAGCCCAAAATATTAGTTTTTATAAATTCAGTTGGATTATATTCAGCAGTTGGAACCTGTTTTAAAGCCGCTGCATGTACAACGATATCTACATCATTTAAAGCTAATTTTAATCTTTCTTTATCTCTTATATCTCCAATAAAATATCTAATATTTGGATATTTAACATCATTAAAAACTTTATTCATTTCGAATTGTTTAAATTCATCACGACTAAAAATAATGATTTTTTTTAATGGTATTTTATTTTTCAATAAATAATTAACAAAAGCTTTGCCAAAAGATCCTGTGCCACCAGTTATTAAAAGACTTTTATTTTTAAAAAAATTTTTATTCATAAATTAGTATTTTGATCTTATTCCGCTAATACAAACCGGTCCACTTAATAATTTTTGAGGATCAATATTATCTTTGATTGATCTGTTAATTTTAAAAAAAACTGAGTCCAGTATATCAAAATAATTATTAAAAATTTTCATGTTATGTTCGGTACATAGATATATAGTATTTGAAGCTAATATTTTTTTTTTAAGAAGTTCTTGCGATATAAATGTCTTAAAATATAAATTATTTTTATTTTCAAAGTCAAATCTTGGTAAGGCACTTAGTCCTTGGATCTTTAATTTTATATTATGTTTTTTTGCTAAAAATTTCCAATTTGCTTTTATCTTTTTTCCTAAAGAGCTTATAATATCCCAGGACTTAATTTTTTCCATAATTTCTAAAGTTTTTAACCCCGCCACTGATCCTATTCTTTCTGTCCAAAAGGTACTGCTTATAAATGTTGAATTTGCATAATTCATAATAGAATCTGTCCCTATAACAGCATTAACCGCATAACCATTGCCTAAAGCTTTGCCAAAAGTTGCAATATCTGGATTTATTTTATATTTAAGATGTAATCCTCCATAAGTTTCTCTAAATCCTGAAGTGCATTCATCAAAAATTAAAACTATGTTTTTATTTTTAGTTAATTTTCTAACATTTTCTAAAAAATTTTTTTTCGGAGGTTCATTTCTTGAAACTTCCATTATTACTGTTCCAATACTATTTTGTGAAACAATTTTTTTTAGCTGATCAAAATTATTATAGTCAAAAACAAATGTTGTATTCTTTAAATTCTTTTGAACACCTTTAATAGGTAAATTTCTCATTAAGTGTGAGTTTAAATTTTTCGAATCTGAAAGATTGGCAGATAAATACCAATCATGCCAACCATGATATCCACATATAGCAACTTTATCTTTACCGGTTGCAGCCCTTGCAATTCTTAATGCTATCGCGGCAGCTTCTCCACCTGTTCTTGTAAAACGAACTTTTCCTGCCCATGGATGCAAATGAATTAATTTTTCTGCTAAAAGTATTTCTTCTTTTGAATTCAATGTAGACATATTACCTTTATTAATTACTTTTCTAACAGCATCATCGACTTCTTTTCTTGAATAGCCAAGAATATTAGTTCCAACGCCCATCATTGAAAAATCAAAATATTTTCTTCCCTCTAAATCCCAAACATTGCATCCTTTAGTTTTTTCAAAATAAGCAGGCCAAAAATTAGGTAAGAAAAGATCTGGATTTTTTGAAAACAGCATTGTTCCACCAGGAATAACTGTTTTGGCTCTTCTCCACATTTTTTGGCCCAAATTAAGATTATAGCCTTCATTTCGCTTAATATTAGTATTGATAGAAAAAATTTTACTATTTTTTTTATAAAAATTTAAAATATTATCTAAAGTAAAATGTAAATTTTTTTTAAAATTTTTTATTATTTTTTCTATTAAAATAAAATCTTTTTTTTCGTCTAAAGTTAATCTTAATGATGAATAATCTATAGAATTTTTCAAATTAAATTTTTTAAACTTTGAATTATTAATAATAAAAGGAGTTACATGTTCTCTTTCATTGGATTGACTGGCTTTAATGTACGCCTCTTTTAACGCACTAAATTTAAAAACTTCCACATCTAAACCGTCCGGAAAGGTAGCTGGGTTGACATTAGAAGCGTAATCTACGTCCTTTACAAAAAAATTGCTTATTACTTGGTCGACTATTTCAGGATCTATCAAAGGACAATCGGATGTTACTCTTGCGATATTTATTCCTTTGTATTTTTTTGCAGAATTATAGAATCTATCTAAGACGTCATTTTCAGATCCAGTAAAATAATCAATGCTTAATTTTTTACAAATTTTTATTATTGCCTTATCATCGGGACCCTTAGTACAAGCGACTATTATTTTTGAAATATACTTCGATTTTGATAATCTTCTAATTAAAATTTCTAAGATACTTTTATTATTAATTTTTTTTACTACTTTTCCTGGAAATCTTGTCGAATTATGGCGTGCTTGAATAATTGCCAAAACTTCACTTTTTATTACCATTTTCTTGGATCAATTAAGTTTATTTTTTTAGTAAAAAATTTTTTTGGTATATTAATCTGTTTTTTTTTAAAAACATCTATTATTTCTTTTAATTGATTGTAATTATTAAAACCCACTACTAAATAATCAATTTTTTTGAACTGCTTAATAAAATGTAAGCATGCTTGTAGTAATGAGACATTATTTTTAAAACACCAATTTCTAAATTTATTTAATAAAATTTTAGAATTTTTATTAATTACAAAAGAACTGCTTTCATTAATTAAAAGGCCTTGTAAAAAAATCGATCTTACAAAAATTTTTACCTTAAATTTTTTTAAAATATTTATCCACCCCGAATCTAATATTCTATTATCAAGGGGATTAAATGGAGCCTGAATAAGATCTGGCTTCCAAAATTTCCAAATACTTTTTATTTCTTGAGGGTTGTAAACTGAAATACCAATTTTTCTTATAATTTTTTTTCTTTTTAATTCCTGCAACGAAAGTAGGTAATCTTTTCCATTTTTTCCTAATAAATCTTTATAATTATGTATTAACACTCCGTAAATTTTATTAATTTTTAATTTAACTAATGATCGCGATATTTCTTTTGATATCCAATTTCTAATATGAATATTTTTTTTACTAGGTAGTTTTATTTTTGTAATTATATGCAATTTTTTTAATTTACTATTTCCTATAATTTTTTCGCTATTTCCATAACTTGTTGCTGTATCAATAAAATTTATTTTTGAACTTAGAACTAACTTTTCTATTTTTTTAAATTCTTTGCGATTTATTTTTTTATTATTAAATAAACCATAATTCATTCCTAACTGGGCGGAACCTATAACTAATTTCATGAAACTATTTATTTAAAAAAAAATTAATTTTTTTTATTATCCTTTTTTGAAAATTAATATTTAAATTATAAAAAATAGGAAAACTTACAGTGTTTTTGTAATAAAATTCTGTGCCTTTATAACATTTTAAATTTATTTTTTGTTTAAATAATTTAAATTTATAGATAGGAATATAATGATACTGAGAAAGTATATTATTTCTTCTTAAAAATTTTAAAAATTTATCCTTTGTAGATCTTATTTTTTTAAAATTTATTGATATCAAAAATAAATGGTAGGATGGTTTGCTTATTTTATAAGAAGGGAGAATAATTGTATTAATAATCTTTTTTAATTCACAGCTATAAAAATTAAATATTTTTTTTCTATAATTTATAAATTTATTTATCTTTTTTAACTGCCCCAAACCAAGAGCGCAATTCACATCACTAAGCCTATAATTAAAACCAGATTCACTTAAATTATATTTCCAATGAAAATTTTTATCTTTATCAATGCCGTGAGATCTTAAAGAGACAATTCTATTATAAAAGACTTTATTATTTGTTGTTATCAACCCACCTTCTCCAGAAGTAATTGTCTTAACTGGATGTAAAGAAAATGTTGAAATATCAGAATGATTACAAGATCCAATAAGTAAAAATCTTTTATTAAATAAATATCTTGATCCTAAAGCATGGCAGGCATCTTCTATTAAAAAACAATTAAATTTTTTTTTTATATTATAAAATTCAATAACATTTTCGGGATAACCTCCTAGGTACATTGTAACTATTGCTTTAATGCTTTTTAATTTATATCTCTTTATGCATTCTAATAATGTTTGTGGAGTCATCTGGCCCGTTAAAGGATCAACATCTGCTAAAAAAATTTTAGCACTCATTAATTTTGCCATATTATAAACAGCTATAAAATTTATTGCTGGCATAATTATTACCTCATCTTTTTTAAGATTTATCGCCATCAACGCCAGATGAAGAGCAGATGTTCCGCTATTGCAAGATGCTGCATATTTTACTTTTAAAAAAACGGAAATTTTATTCTCGAACTTTTTTACATAACGCCCCGTTGTAATCAAATCTTCTTTTAGAGCTTTAGAAACAAGTCTAATATCCTGACTATCTATATATTGACGTCCATAAGGAATTGTTTTCATGTAAAAATTCTCAATTTTTTTAATAATGATTTTTTTAGGGGTGTTTCAGACTTTATATCAAAAGGAGATTTTTTATTTATTAATTTTTCAAAATAAAGAGGCTGAACTCCAAATCCCGGTCTAACAACACTTATATTTTTTTTAGTAAATTTTTCTCCTTTTTTAATATTAGAGACAGCATAAATTGATCTTCTAAATTGCAAACTCTGATTTTCACTTTTATTTCTAAAAAAATATTCTTTTCCCATCATTAAAGACGTATCTTTAATAACTTGCGCATAATGTTTGATCTCTTTTCCCCTTAAAGAAAACGCAAGATCAAAACCTTTTGTTTGACCTTCTAAAGCTATATGCTTTTCAATAACTTCCGCTCCAGCCGCAATCGATGCTGCAACAACTTTATTATCTGTTGAATGATCAGAAAAACCAATTTTACAATTATATTTTTCTTTTAAGATTCTAATGTTATTAAAATTAAAGTCTGAAATTCTAGATGGATAATTGCTTACACAATATAAAAGTATTATTTCTCCAGCTCTATTTTTTTTTGCAGTTCTATATGCCAGATCAATCTCTTTAAGATTTGCCATACCGGTTGAAATTATTATAGGTTTTCTTGTTCTGGCTATTTTTTCAATTAGAGGAATATGGTTCATTTCAAATGAAGCAATTTTATAAAAAGGGCAATTAAGAGTTTCTAAAAGATCTACGGCAGATTCATCAAATGGTGTGCTAAAACAAATAATTTTTAATTTTCTTGCATAATCGAACAGCTGCTTATGCCATTCAAATGGTGTTTGCGCTTTTGCATATAAATCCCATAATGTTTTTCCATTCCATAACCCACCTCTAATCTTAAAATCTGGTTTATCGCACTTTATTGTTAATGTATCAGGTGTGTAAGTTTGCAATTTTACAGCATCAGCTCCATATTTTTTTGCTATTTTAATTAGTTTTTTAGCATGAAGTAGTGAGCCATTATGATTTGCAGATATTTCTGCGACAAAGAAAGGTGTCTTTTTTAATGGATTTTTAGATATCAAGTTATACTTTCTGTTACAACTTTAAAATAAAATATTAATATCAAAAAGTATATGAAAAAAAAATATAAAAGTAAAAATTACTTAAAAATTATTTCTAAAATCGAAAATATAAGAAAAAAAAATAATGTTAATTGGATGGATATTCTTCGTATAGCTTTCAATAATAATCCTAAAGCAACAGCTAAAGTTATGTCCAAAATATATTCGGATGACAAAAAAATAGGAACGCTTGTTAAAAAATTAACCTAAAACCTTTGGTAAAAGTTATACTGATTTCTTGATTTAAAAAAGTAAAATCCATTTTTTAAAAAACATTTTATACTAGCGAAATTATTTTTTTTTATTTCAGCAATTAATTTTATTTTTTTAAATTTTAAAAATTTCTTTATTACAGCTGCAAGCAAAATATAAGATAAACTTTTACCTCTCATGACTGGATTTAAATTTATAGAAACTAAAGCATATTTCCTTTTAATATTGAATCTAACTACTCCCACTTTTTGTCCTGCGTTCTTCTTAATTAAATATCCTATATAAAATTTTATTTTTTTATTTTTTAAATTTTTTTCAAACCATTTACTATGAGCGTCTAAAGTAATTTTTTTTTTATTTTTAGAAAAAAAAATTGACTTCTTATCATTCCTCCACAGCCAAATATCTAATGAATCTTTTTGTGTAATTTTTTGAATTATCATTTTAAAATAAATTAAAAAATTAGAATAAATTAATGTTTAGAGAAATATATCAAAAATTTAAAAAATCTTTAAACATTGTAATTTGTATCAAAAAACTTTTTCAGTGCATAAATCAAGCCAATTGAGCTATTAGTAACGGTAAGCTTAACGTGTTACCACGCTTCCACAGCCGTCCTATCAACGTCGCAGTCTACGATGACCGTATAAAAACTAGTTTTGAGATAGATTCTTACGAGCACCCTTAAATCGAAGTTAAATAAATAATTTAATAAATTTCTTAACTTTTATTAAATATTTATAATAATAAATTTGACCTAATAAATTATATTTGTTCGAATTAAATATTCTATTTCGTGAAATTTCATTTTTTTTTGAAGTTGAAACTCTATCTGGATACATGCCTCTTGAAATCAAACAACTTTTTTCAAAATGATTATCATCATCAATTGATGCAAAAAATTCTGCTTTAAGGATTCCAATTTTATATGGCAACTAATTGAAATATCTAAAATTTTTTTCAAAACGGAACGGCACATTTTTTTAAAAAAACTATAAGAATTATGATTTATAATTTTTAAAATAAGATATACCAATGATAAAAAAAATTAAATTTTATGAAATTCTCAATAGTAATACCTTGCTTTAATGAATTAAAAAATATTAAGTTTTTAATTAATGATATTAAAAAAAATTTTAGACTTCGGCCATTTGAGTTTATATTTGTAAATAATGGATCAAAAGATAATACTAAAAACTTTATAAGAAATTTTAAGAAAAAAAATAAAAAAATAGATAAAATAAAATTCGTAGAAATTAAAATAAATCGTGGCTATGGTTATGGAGTTTTTAAAGGTTTACAATCCACTAAAGGAGATATCGTGGGTTGGGTACACGCTGATAGATCTATTAAGTTAAATTCACTTATTTATGCTTCGAAATTTTTCAAAGTTAATGAGTCAAAAAATATTTTTGTTAAAGGTATAAGAGTAGGAGATAGGCCTTTTTTTGATAAAGTATTTAGTTTATTTTTAAGTATTATTTCAAGTATTATTCTTAGGAGAATTTTATTAAGCATTACATCTCAACCAACTTTATTTCATAAGTCTTTTTTGAAAACATGGCGTAATCCACCTAATGATTTCTCATTAGATTTATTTTCGCTTTATAAAGCTAAAAAATTTTCAAAAAAAATTATAAGGTTCAAAATTTTACATAAAGATAGGTTAATGGGAAATTCATCATGGAACAAAAATTTTTTTTCAAAGATAAAACTATCTTTTATATATGTTAAATCAATTATTAAAATTATTAAATTAAATTAACTATCTTACTGTAATGAAAAAAATTACTAAATATATTTTTTATTTATTCTTTATTTTAATAGCATTTTTTAACTTTCAATATAATTTTTTAGGAGTAGCTGGCACTAAAAACTTTTATGAAATTCCATCCAGCAATGGTGAGATAGAGACGACGGACGGAATACTTTATGGGCATAAAACTGGAAGATATGTTTTGGGTAGATTTGAAAGGGAAAATTTTAAAACTTGGCAAGACCCATTGGAATATCGAAATCAATATTTAACAAATGACTCTAATTGGTATTTTTCTGAATATTTAACTTCATATGGTCTGCAAGTTAAAATTTATGGATTTTTAGGTTACAAATTTAATCTTTCACTAACTGATATGCATAAGATTAATTCTTTAATCTATGCTGCTGTTATCCTAATTTTAATGGAACTATTACATAAATATTTCTCTTATAGGGCTATTTTTTTTTTTGGTATTGCTATAATTTTCTCTCCTTGGAATATTATTTTTGCAAAAGATATAAGATGGGTTCAGTGGTCTTGGTATTTGCCTATTTTAAGTATTCTTTTTATAGATCATCTCAGCAAAATATCTGAAAATTTAAAACTATTATTGACGTGCATATTAGTTATGGTTTTTTTTATTCTAAAATTTTTAATTTCATATGAATTCATTTCAACCATAGTTATGTTGACAATAAGTATTTATATTTTTATTAGCGTTTATAAAAAAAACACTCCTATTAAAAAAATTATTACTTCTTCTTTATTAGTTTCATTATCAACTTTAATTGCATTTTTAATTTCAATTATTATTTTGGTTAATAGTAAATCTCATTTGGTAAATTATAATAATATTCTTAAGAATAGAATATATATAAATCTTGGATTAGTTAATCCAATAGACATATATTGCAATCAAGATGCAACGTTTGGAAATTCGTTTATACCAAAAGCTAGGACTAGAAATTTAGAAGAAGTTAAAATTTGCAAAGAAGAGTCTGTGAAGAAAAATAGCTACACAGTTACAAGGGCAGAGGTGGTATTAAGATATCTTGTTTTTAGGAACCTTTTACCCTGGATAGGTAACACTGAAACACTCTCATCGGATGATTTTAAATCAGATTTAAAACGATTTTGGTGGGATAGAAATTATAGTTTTTATAAAGAAATTTTTTATAAATATAATTTTAATGATTTTTTATTTCCAATATCTATTTTTATTCAAACTGCATTGTTTTTACTATTAATTTGTACTGTTTTTCTAAAATTTTTTCAAAATTTTTCAGCAAAATACTTTTTAGTTTTAATGAGTTTTTTTTCGTCTCTATCGTGGTTTATTTTAGCTAAAGAATATTCTTATATTCATCTTCATTTATGTTATGTGGTTTGGACTGTAAGTTTTATTCCTTTTTCAGTGTTAATATTATTTGATAAAAAAAATAAAATTAATAGTAAATAAAGTTTTTAATTTCTAAATTAAAGCAAATGTTACTTCTTAGTTTAATATCTTATTATAGCCTTTTTTAAATATACATTCTTTAATAAATTTATATAAATTTTTTTGATTGAATAGATATCCTTTTATTCTTGCTCTTTTAGCAAACTCCATATCCGTTTTTTGATCCCCAATCATAAAAGAATTATTTTTGTCTATATTCCATTTTTTTTGAGCCAAACGAAACATTCCAATATTAGGTTTTCTTAGTGGGCTATTTTTTTTGTATTTTTTTATAATTCCGTTTTTATGAAAAGGGCAAAAATAAAATGCGTCAATTTTAACAAAGTTTTTCTTAAGTTCTTTTTGAATAAACAAATGTATTTTATGAACATCTCTAATTTTAAAAAAACCTCTTGCTACACCAGATTGATTTGTAACCACAACGATTTTATATTTTTTTTTTTTTAAAAATTTAATCGTTTTTATTGCGCCGTTAACCCATTTAAATTGTTTTATATTGCCAATATAACCATTGTTATATTTGCTTGAATTGATAACTCCATCCCTATCCAAGAACGCTATTTTTTTTGATTTCATAAACTTTATAATCTTACTACGAGATCCAGAATCTACTTTTTTAAGACATCAAATAGTATTTTTTTTTGAATTATATCCAAAAAATAATAGTTAAAGTAAAATTTGCAAGTTTTAAAAAATTATTAAAAATTATTTCTAATTATTTTCTACTAATTGCCTTGGTTAGTTCAAATTTTCCTAAATAATATAAAAAAAGAGAATATGGATACTCATGTAAAGCAGCAATATTTAAGTATATTAATGATGTCAAAATTTTTATTTTTTTAATTGAATAATTATTTCTTTTAATAAATTTATAAAAAATTTTTCTAGAAATTATATTTTGATTACTTTGCGCATAATTTAATTTTATCTTATGTTTTTCGATAAATTTAATACTGAATTTTTTTTGCGAAATGATACTATGATCAATAATAAAAGAATGGTTAATCTTAGCTAAGTCGTAGTAAACATCACCGTAATCAATTAAACCCGCAAAATCTTCTCTCCAATCTAAAAGGCAGAAACTATTATTATGATATATGATATTTTCAAAATGCAAATCGCCATGAAAATTAACTGGCGTGCCAGCACCTATTTCCTTCCAGTTTATTGAATTAATTAAATAGGAAATTTTGGGTGTTTTAAGATTATTAATAATATCGTTGCTATCATATAAATTATTTTTTTCATAAAAAAGATTGATTCTACTATAAGTCTTTTCATAATAAAACTCGTGACATCGCTTTAAAAAAGCTAAATATATTTTCTTATCTAATTTTTTTTTAGTCCAAAATATATTCTGCAGCCACTCAAGTAATTTATTAAATATTTTTTTCTTATTTTTGATATTTGAAAGTGTCAAACCTTTTTTATAATTATAAGTGTAAAAAAAATTATTATAATTTTTTATCTTTGGTACAAAATCTTTAAGCACTCTCGCTCTATCAACTCTTTTTTTTACTAAATTTTTATCAGTAAAAAATTTATAGACTATTTTTTTCTTAAAAAAAATTCCTTGATTGTACTTTGGTAAAATATTTTTTTGTGAAAAATAATCTTCGGCCTTCTCTTTTGTTTCTTTGCTACCAATATCAAACCATTTATTAATAAATTTAAAATCTATTTTATTTATCGCTCTAAAATAGTCCAACTCTCCATTTAAAGACTCTTTATTTAAAATAATTTTTTTAAATAATTTAAAATTTTTAACAAAACTGACTCCAGTATAATTAAAAAATTTTTTATTTAGGTGGTCTAATTTAAAATGGATAATCTTTTGTTTATTTAAAAATTCAACAGTTGCATATTTTAATGTATCTGAAGGACCTTTACTTAAATACATTGTGTCTGTTTTTACATCATTGTAAAAATTTTTATCTAAAAATATTGAATCATTTGTATGAAAAAAAAATGGCTCATTAATTTTATGAATAGCAGACTTGAGCGTATGAGTTAAACTTGAGCCTGCACCCTCAAATGGAAATGCATTTAGTAAGGTAATATTTTTATTTGGGTAAACTAAATTTATGAACTCACGAATATGTTCTTTTTTATAACCTAATATTAAAATAAACTTTGTATAGCTAGGATAAGAATCTATAATTCTAGATATAACCGGCAGATCACCTAGCTGGATCATCGTTTTATTAAAATATCTAGTTTGTAGCTCCAGCCTAGATCCTATTCCTGCGGTGGGTATAACTACTAACATTAAATAATATTTAAATTGATAAACTATAAATACAATTATAAAAAAAAGTATCAATGCTAAAGAATATATTCTTAGGTGCGGGACCAATGAGTTTGGAAATCGTCAATTCCTTGAATAATTTTTCCAAAAAATACAAAAAAAAAATAATGTTAATTTGTTCACGCAATCAAATTGAGGCTGAAGAGTTGGGCGGTGGATACGTAAATAATTTTAATACAAAAACATTCTCTAATTTTATTCAGGGTAAAAAAAATAAAAACTTAATTTTATCCAGAGATCATTCTGGTCCATATAAAAGAGATGGGATAAAAAATAATATTTATCAAGAGATAGAGGATTGCAAAAAATCTTTAAAAGAGGACATTAAAAATAATTTTAAAATTTTACACATAGACACTTCTATGTGTGGCAAAAAAAAATATGAGGTGGCAGAAGAATTAATTAATTTTTGCAATAAATACGCGCTATATTTAAAAAAAAAAATTTTATTTGAGTTTGGATGTGAAGAGCATGGAGTTTTGACTTCTTTAAAAAAATTCAAAAAAGATGTTAAGTTTATTTCAAAATTTAAAAATAAACATTTTATTGTTTGTCAAACCGGTTCTCTGGTTAAATCAATATTCCAATTAGGACAATTTGATATTGATAATGTAATCAAAATGAAAAAAATTGCCGACCAAAATGGATTATATCTAAAAGAGCATAATTGTGACTACTTATCCAATGAACAAATAAAAATTAGAAAAAAATATGGTATTAGCGCAATTAATGTAGCACCAGAATTGGGATATATTCAATCTAATTTATTTTTTTACAAAAGTAAGGAATATAATTTAAATAAAAAATTAGATACTTTTTTTTCATATGTTCTAAAAAGAAATAAGTGGAAAAAATGGTTATACAAAGACGAAAATGATGTCGTTAAATTCTTATCATCAGCACACTACTTTTTTGCAAGTGATCCCTACTATGATCTTAAGGACTCTTTATCGAAATATATAAATATACAAAAAATGCTCGATAAATTAATTTTTGAAAACGTAAAAAGATACTATCAAAATTAATTATATTCTTTTGTAATCATCGCTAAGTCTCACAATATCATGCAACTCAGGTGTACTCGCTTCCAAATATATACAATTAGTTATGGCCTTCATTCTATGAATCACAAAAGGATTTAGGGTAATTTTTTGATTTTTTTTGTAATTTTTTGATTTCAAACTATTAATTGTTTTGCCCGAGGTAATTTGCAAAACTCCTTTTAACAAATAAATGGTTTCTTTTTTTTTTTTGTGAAATTGTAAGCTACATCTATGTCCTTTTTTCATATAAAGTTTTTTAAACATATATTTTTTATTTACCTCTAAAAAAACTTCTTTACCCCATGGTTTTTTAATGATTTTATTCATTACAGTTTGTAAGCCTGTATTTTTTTTATTTTCAATTTTTTATTGAAATAAATAACATCTATAACTCTTATTTTGCTCTTATTTAAAATAACATCAATCATGCATGCTGCTGTTAAAGAGTCTTTGCTAAAAAAAATATTTTTTATTCTTATTTTTATATTTTTAAATTTAGAAAAGATTTTCTTATTGAAGGTTATAACTTTTGACCTGCCTGAAATATAATTGTTCCAATCTTGCAAAATAATTTGTTTTTCAAATAAACTTTGAAGGACAGAAATTTTCTTTTTTTCAAAAGCTAAAAAATATTTGTTTATAATATTATTAACTTTTTTTTTCATATTTTATATTTATATATAAGAATAAATTATTAACATATTAATTTGTATCGAAAAATTTTTTCAGTGCATAAATCAAGCCAATTAAGCTATTAGTAACGGTAAGCTTAACATGTTACCACGCTTCCACACCCGTCCTATCAACGTCGTAGTCTACGACGGCTCTATAGGAAGAACTAGTTTTGAGGTGAGTTTCTCGCTTAGATGCTTTCAGCGATTATCTCTTCCGTATTTAG
>Ga0114973_10000664_pt1 | contig 25903 bp, 16 predicted proteins | sample M_140807_MF_Meta_FD_87025 | JGI IMG/M metagenome (GOLD analysis project Ga0114973, IMG submission 87025) | Freshwater microbial communities from Lake Montjoie, Canada to study carbon cycling - M_140807_MF_MetaG | ecosystem: Environmental > Aquatic > Freshwater > Lake | place: Lake Montjoie...
AGCGAAGCAAATGATATAAGCGAAGCAAATGATATAAGCGAAGCAAATGATATAAGCGAAGCAAATGATATAAGCGAAGCAAATGATATAAGCGAAGCAAATGATATAAGCGAAGCAAATGATGAAACAAGTGAAAAAATAATGTATAATGACAAGGTTATACCAAGTGGTCTTAGTTCAAATACAGAACAATATATACCAAGTATTCATAGTGTAATTTCCGAAATTAAAGTACCATTAGTTATAGAAAATGTCACACCTTCATCAGAAGAATCATTTCCTAGTGATGATAGTAGAATTTCAGGAATTAATGTACCATTACTTGTAGAAAATATTAATCCTTCACTAGAAGAAAAAGAACCAGAACCAAAACCAAAACCAAAACCAGAACCAGAACCAGAACCAGAACCAGAACCAGAACCAGAAGATTCGGATTCTGAGCCCGACGACGAAGATGAAGTTAAGAATATTGACGGACTAAAACTAAACAAACCTTATTATTTTCAATCATTAATAGAAAAACATGATCCCGTTTTGATTTTAAAAGAAGACACACCACAATATAATGCTTATTCACGTACTTGTAGTTCAGACACAAGAAGACAACCAGTTATTCTCACAGATAAACAGTTAGAAAAAATAAATAAAGACCATAAGGGGTTTTTACGCGAAGAAGATGTTATAAAATATGGCTCAGATCCTAATAATCAATTTAATTATATTTGTCCACGTTATTGGTGTCTTAAAAATAATACTATTATAGATCCCAAAGATTTAAAAGAAATAATTGGAAAGGATGGTAAAAAAGAATTAATTCATCCAACATGTGGTAAAGTGTTAGCAAAAGGAGATAAACAAGTAAAACCAGGATACTATATTTATGAATTTTATCAACCAACTGACAAAAATGAAAAACGTTATCCTGGTTTACAAACGGATAAACACCCAGATGGTTTATGTTTACCTTGTTGTTTTACCAATTATAACACAGAAGGAAGAATCAAAGCAAAAGAAAAATGTTATGAAGAAAAAAAGAATGAAAAGGTTATAACAAAAGAAACAAAAGATGAAGATGAATATATTAAAGGCCCCGAGAAATTTCCATTAGACCAAGGAAGATGGGGATATTTACCTCCTTCTATTCAAGCAATGTTACATGAAATAAACGCCAATTGTCAAATAAGTAAAACAAATACTAATATTAAAGTAAATCACCCTTGTTTATTAAGACACGGCGTTGAATTAAGTAACAAACAATCATTTATAGCATGTATTGCGGATATTATTTTTTATGGCAGCCGATATATGGATGAAAATAATAAAAAATCAAATGAAACTAGTAATATACCAAGTATTAAAGAAATGCGTGAAATAATCATTGATTCGTTAAATATAGATCAATTTGTTAAATATCAAAATGGAAATTTGGTTACTGATTTTAATAGTTATAATGGTAAAACCAAAATAGATATTAATAAATATAATAAGTCTCTCTTGTTTTCAAAAATAAAAACCGAAGCAGAAAGGTTTTATTTTCAAAAAGTAGTATCTGCCTTTGAAAATTTTATTCTTTTTTTAAATGATGATGAAGCCATTATAGACCATACCTATTTATGGGATATTATTAGTATACCGAACAAATATTTTCCGAATGGGGTAAACCTAGTTATTTTAAAATTACCAAATGATGATATTACGAATAATGTTCAACTTATTTGTCCTTCAAATCATTATTCAAGTCAATATTATGAAGCCAGAAAACCAACTATTATTTTAATAAAAGAAGAAGAATATTATGAACCTATTTATACTTATACGAAACTTGAAAAAGATTTTTTTATATCAAAACTATTTAAAGAACACGATAAACATCTTTCAGCTAGCATAAGAGCAGTAATAAAAGAAATTATTAAGCCTACACTAAATTCCATGTGTAAACCATTAGAGAGTATGCCTATTATTTATAAAGCAAAAAAACCAATATTATTAGAAATACTATTAGAAAGTTTAATAAAACAATATCATTATATACCATTAAAATTAGTTTTGAATTTTAATAATAAAATAATTGGGGTAGTAGCAAAAGAACCTGGTGAATCTAAATTACAAGGATTTATTCCATGTTATCCATCTTCTTATGATACTGAGTTAAACCCTGAAATAAAAACTGTTTTTATGACAGATATTCATTTATGGAACAATTATAATGATACTATAAAATTTTTAATAAATTTGGCAGACAGATCAAAAAAACGAAGAGAAGAATCAGATATTCCTTGTAATCCGATGTTTAAAGTTGTAGAAGATGAAATGGTAGTAGGAATATTAACAGAAACGAATCAATTTATTCAATTATCAGAACCAATTGCTGAACAAGATATAAAACCTTATAAAAATAAAAATATACCTTCATTAAAGAATAATAATTATATAGTGAATAAGAAACAAAAACCGATGGTTCAAGTAGATACACGAATAGCTACAACAGATGATATAGACCATGAACGCGTAGACTTTATTAAAAAAATAAAAATGGAAACAAATTTCTATAACGTGTTTAGAAATACTATTCGTATATTAATCAATGATTATCATAATGTTAAAATTAGAGAACAAATTGAAAATGAAATAGGTAATCAATTTATCATTTATTCTGAAAAATTAGATAAAATAGAAAAATTATTAAAAGAATTAATAAAAGATCAGATACAATTTATAGGAGACGAAAATTATTATAAATTAATAAATGATGTTTCTACATGTATTGTAAAAGATGCAACCGAATGTAAAAAAGTAGAAAATTTATGTGTAATGACGAATGATGAATGTAATTTAATTCTTCCTGAAAAAAATTTAATAACAAATAAAAACAACGAAACTATTTATTTGGGTAAAATGTCTGATGAGCTAGTTAGATATAGTAGAATAAAAACATTTATGTTTCAACCTCAAACATATCTTACATTTAGTAATATTAGTTATAATTTAAATGAAGATGAAATTATTATGCTTGAATCACTACTTACACAAGAATATTTTGAAAATTTAATTCCGAGTGTTATAAATAAATATGTAAAACATAATTCATATGATGAAGTGCAACCTATTGTTTCACAAATATATGAAAATAAAATGGATTTGGATGTTGCAATTGGACTAAAAAATAAGGGTGATTGTAATAAAGAAATAAAAAATAAAATAACTAGTTCCACATGGGAAAAATGTTTTCCAAAAAGTTATAAAGAAATAATATATGGTAGGACAACTACTTGTTCTTTTGATGTTATTATTGATATAATAGAGAAAAAGACTGGTATTAAAAAACAAGTAAATGAAATAAAGAATGAGTTGTACGAAGAATATATTAAGTATTATGATTTATATAAAAAACAAATAATTGCTATTTTAATATTAGAAGGTAAAAAGACATTAGGAAGTCAAGTTAAAGCAGAAACATTGACATTTAGTAATTTTATTTATACGGATAATTATTTTTTAACCACACTAGATTTATGGTTATTAGTGCAAAAATATGAAATACCTACTATTTTTATAAGCAAAAAAAATAATATATTACAAACAGCATTTGAAAAGGATATATTTATAGGATATGGAAATGATATAGCTGATAAATTTGTTTTTATAGTATTACCTGGATTTAAAACAGAAATTGTACCTGAATTTAGAGTAATTATAAATGAAGACGAAAATATGTTCATTCCAATTAAAGATATGAACGATAGTTGTCTTACTAAAATTAGAGATGCATTGGAAGAAAAAACAAATATAAATGATTACTTTAAAAAGTTTACAATTTCTAAAAAGTTGATAAAAAATAAAGAAATAGAAGAAATAAAAGAAGAAGAAGAATTAGAAAAAAAAGAATTAGAAAAAAAAGAATTAGAAAAAGAAGAATTAGAAAAAAAAGAATTAGAAAAAGAAGAAAAACAAGTAGAAAATATAATAGGAGAAGAAAAAACAGAAATAAATAAGGAAGAAAGTGAAATTGAAGTCAAAAAACTACCAATTAAAACTACAATAGTAGAAGACAAAATACTATTACCTATATCTCAATCTCAACAAGATGAATCTGATGAATCTGATGAATCAAATAAACCATATAAAATAAATAAAAAAATACGAAAAACGCAAAAAAAACAAAAAATCATTTTAAAAGGGAGAAAACTTACACAAAAGAAAATATTAGAAACCCCTGATAAATAATATAAAACATATTTTACATTTTAAAATATATTTTTTGTAAAATTTAACTTATTGAATCTACATCATAGTTATTGTCATATAGATTTACAGTTTCATTATCATCATCTTCATAATTATCTATATCTTCTTGTTCTGTCTCTTCGCCACTATCTTCATCTTCTGTATCTATATCTTCTTCATCTACATCACCATCTCTATAAATTATAAATCTGTTATTCAAATTATTTACATTATTATAATTTAATACATCTTGAATATATTGATATGTATAATCTATATTTGCATGATTTGAAAAAAAATCATCTTCCTCTTTTTTATTATAAATAATATGTTTATCATTAAAAGTATGTTCTTTTAAATAAGATTTTATTTGATTATTATAATATTTATAATTAATAACAATTTTTTTCCTTCCAAAAAATGGATTAAATTTATAAAATTTATTCAAATTTAAGTTCAATTTAATATTAGCATACGATTTTTTAAAAATAACCATTGAATATAATCCAGTCATATATAAAAATAAATAGGGTCTCATAATTTTTACTAATCTGTCTGTTGGAAACTCACGATGAATGTTAATTTTTGCCCTAGGATTATTTTTGTTAAAATATTCAATCATCGTAATTGTTTTTTTATGAAGAATAGCAATACTTGACTTATTTACGAAATTTTTTATAGTAATTTCTCTAAGTAAATATTCGTATTTCTCATTAAACGCGCTTAAATTAAAGTCAACTTCAAAATATTTTTCAAATAAATCTATTGCATAATGTGTTTTAAATTTAATAAAAAAATAAATGTTATATAAATTGGATTTATTAAATGGTAAATTATTATAAGGATTTTTAATTGGTTTTGGTTCAGAAAAAAATTCCACTTGATGAGTAAGTGAATTATTAATAATTTTGTTTAAGTCTAATATATTAAAAAGATATTTACCTTTATCCTGATAAATACATATTATATTTCTTTCGTTTTCTATAATTGTATTTAATCCCATATCAGTATTTACAACCAATTTCGTCTTTTTTAATTTATATATATGTGCTATTTTGCGAAATTGTAAATAAACAAATTGTATTTTATAAAATAACTCGTTAAAGGCTTCTTTTAATGTTGAATCTAAAAAAATATTTGAATTTGTATCTTTATAAAAAAGAAATTTATTTTTTATAGAATAACTAGTTTTAAATAATACATTAAAAAATACTTTAATAATGGGGTCAATAAAAGTTAAATTAGATTCTTTAAAACTATATAAAGAAAATTTATCATTTTCTAATTTATCAAACGTAAATATATTGTCATCTAATTGTGCCATTTTTTTAATAATATAATGGAATGCTTTCATAATTACTATATAATCTATTAAAATATTTAATATTTAATCATATATTATTATTGTAAGCTTAAAAAAAATAAAACAAATCAAATAAAAAATAACCCATCCAAATAACCCATCCAAATAACCCAAAAAATAAAACAAACAAAACGCACAACCAACCAAAATAAACCATTCTTTGTAAAAAAATACTTATTATAAACGGCTTTTGTAATATTAATAATTCATCTTTTTCCTTTGAATATTCATAAATATATTTTTCTAAAATTTCATCTGGAAATTCAGGAGATATTTTACGAATAAAAATGACATTTTTGTTTTCTCTCAGTGTTTGTTCTATAAATTCGTAATCTTTATTATTCCAATCTAAAAAAACATGTGGACTTGTAGTACTAGACATCCTTGACCAATCAGTTGCATGACTTGGTGAACAAATAATATGTTTCTTACTTAATTTATTAGAATAATACATCATAATAGCAAATAATGATTCATTTGCTAATCCACCTTGACATATTAATTTTACTATATCATGTTTTGTTTTATAAAAAGAGAGACAGAATAGTACGTCTTCTCTCTTCATAACAAACCAAGGATCATTACCAAGATGTAATTTTTCTGGTAAAAAACTTAAATTAGCTCTTTTACATAAGTGAATATTCCACCATGCCTTTTTCCAACTAATAATACTCTTAGAATAGTATTTATAAAATAAGTATTTGAAACGTTTGGGTGAAATAAGTGGACAACATGATTCTGTTAATAAGCAAATCCACTGGTTTTGAGTATCATCTATAATAGCATAGTTCATAATAGATATATATGCAGGAATAACATGATAATAACTGGTTTCGTAAATATATTTACTAGGAATGCAATGAGATTTAATCCATTCTGATTGTATTTTTGAATAATCTTTATAATAAAAATATACGTTGAGTATATCTTTATTTGCATCAATCCATTTTCTCCATATGTTTTCTTTATTTAATATATGGTCATAACTAATAATAAAACATAGAGCTACTTTCATTATCTATATTGTATTTATTCTTTTAATTCTTTTCTTTCTTTTAATTCTTTTAATTCTATTATTGTTTTCAAAGTCCCATTAACACAATCAGCGAATATATTATTTATATAATCGTCATTCCATAACCAGTCAATATCGTATGGAGATTTTACTATATCTATTGCATTAAAATTTTTAATTCCTTTTATTTTTATAAATTTTTCATATTGTTCTTCATATTTATATACATAATCTATCCATACTATCCATTTATCAGTTGGCAAAATAGGTACTTTGATATGTTGTGCATAAGACAAGATAGTTCCATTTGGATATTGACACAATTCAAATTGTAATTGTTTTGTTTTTTCACTTTCAATATTATCAAATTGTATGAGATAAAACATTATAATAATATATTTAATAATTTATTTAAACTTTTATTATAATTAGTTAATAATCGGCGTTTTACACCTTTTCTCATTTAAAACGCCCATTTTATTAGGCAAAAAAATAAGAAAAAAATGTAAAATCAATAGTAGGAATTTCACTTATAAAAAAAATATTGTTTATAAATATACCGAAAACAACAAATACACGTAAGCAACAAATATAATAAATACAATTTATCTTAGAATCCGGGATTATAATCATTATCACCTCCCATATTTTCAGCTTTAATACTAATTACATTATTTTGTATAGATAGTTTATTAACACTACATAAATCATTAGATTCATCTTTTGTACCAAAGAATTTTTCGATTTCTTCTTCCGTATCTACAAGATTTAATTCACGTGTTTCTTGTAATTTTTGCATTTTTTCAATATCCAATACCACTTGAAATGAACTTGTACCAAAGAACCCTTCTTGACCACACATTACGTTAGCAGATACTCCTTTAAACGTATCTAATTCTGCATGTCGTGCAGCTTTCAAAAACATTTCAGGTGTTTCTTCAAACGAAGCTTTTGCGATAGGTCCAATATTATCATTATTAATACCATGTCTGAATATAGAAATCATTTTATAAGTATATGTCATTCTATCCACTAGAACACTGAAATTATGATAATTAATATAAGTACCATCAAATTCAATGACTTCTGCAAGTTCATTATAAATAGCTTGTCTTGCCGCTTCAATTCCAAGAATGCTATATATTTCTACAATATCATTACTAAATGTTCGTGTATAATCAATATAATCTAATCCAAGAACATCAATTAAATTTGTTCCAATAGTATCTAATACCCATATTTCCTGAGCAGTATAAATTCCATTTTTTTCTACCACATTATCTTTAATCTTACGAAGAATTACTTTATTAATACCTTTCACGCCTCTAAGCACAATATTTTGTAATAATTGATCTTGGAAATTTTTCAAAATATATATTTGGTCTGATTGATCAAGAGGATTTACTTTATTTTTTTTATTTCCTCTACTTCCGTTACTTTTAATAATTTCAACCATTCTAATACGAAAGATTAGTTTATCTGAATTATAATCAGAATAGATACATGAAATTTGATTATCATAACTATTATTTAATGTAAAATGAACATCATCCATAGTAATATTTTTCTCCAACATCGCTTCGGGATCCATTTCTAAACGAATAATCCATTTTGATTTTTCATTTTGATCATTCAATAAAGCATCTTCATAGCATTCAACCGTCATATTTTCAAATGCTTTATATTGTTCAATCATATCTTTGTCTTCATCTATAAGTGTATTTAGATCATCCGGATCAAAATAAATTTCCGTAGATTTTACAATTTCTTCCAATATAGTGTGTTCAAGCATATACATAATAGATTGTGCTTTATCTTTTTGCTTTTCATCTTCTTCTTTCAAATGAATAGTAAGTGACGGATTTTTTGGTTCACTAGATAAAGATAATATTTCTTCAATTCTTGGTACACCACGTGTTACATTTGATTTAGATGCAACACCAGCAAAATGAAACGTATTTAATGTCATTTGTGTAGATACTTCACCAATACTTTGACCGGCAATCATTCCAACCATTTCACCAGGAGCTACAATGGCTCTTTTATAATCTATGGTAATTGTTTCTAAGAGTAAAGTTAAAGCAGCTTTATTATATTTTTTTACCATAAGAAGGTCTTTTGGTGATAAATAATAGAAGAATAATGTTTTAAATAATTCTGTGGGTGGAGCATAATAATTTTTTTCAAGGTTAGAATAACACTTTTCAATCATTTCAAATGCTTCCAATGGTGTAATATCTACCAATGAAGTCGTAGTAATATTTGTTTGACCTTGAATATTATTAATAATATATGAAAAGGCAACAGGTAAATTTACAATAATATCACTCTTATTTTTAAACACCTTAGTTACAATTTTTTCTCTAATACTAATCATGAATTGAATATATTTATCACATTTCTGCATCATTGTTTCACGTTGTTTATTATATCTAGTTAATACGTTTTTTAGAAATATATTACTTAGAATTTTCTTCACTGAAACATCATCAGGTAATAAAAAGTGTGCATAAATATCTTGATTACTCATAGATACAATAGGTATAATCTGATTTTCTACTTTTGTAGTATCAATATTATCATCTCCATAACAAAACTGCACAATTTTGTTTTTATTTGTACGAATAGTCATATCATAATTTACCATAAGATCTTCCAAACCTTTGATTAAACGACGTTGAATATAACCAGTAGTAGACGTTTTTACAGCTGTATCAATTAAACCAACACGACCACCCATTGCGTGGAAGAATAATTCTTGTGGTGATAAACCATTAATATAAGAACTTTCTACAAATCCACGAGCAACGGGCGAATCATCATATTTAGTATAATGAGGTAATGTTCTATGATCAAAACCATAAGGAATGCGTTTTCCATCTACATTCTGTTGACCAAGACATGAAATCATAAATGAAATATTTAATTCAGAACCTTTTGAACCTGCATTTACCATGGTTACAAAACGATTATCTTTACTCAAACTTTTAAGACCAACTTTACCGGATTCTGAGGTAGCTTGATTCAAAATATTATTAATTTGTGTTTCATATTCTTCATTATTTGTTTTACCCGTTTTGTTTTCAAAAATACCAATTTGCGTTTTTTCAATCAAATTTTTTACATCCGTCTTCTTTTGTGTAATAATTTTTATGATTTCTTCATTTGTTTTTTCATTAGATATCAAATCACTAATGCCTACACTAAATGATGTACTTTTCATATAGTCGGTTACAACATTTTGAATATCATCAATAAAAGTAGAACATTTCATATTTCCAAAGTCGTTACACGTGCGTTGAAGAAGACCCTTTGTAGTAGCACCTAATACACTTTTATCTATTTGTCCACGAATATATTTACCATTATGTATTTCAATTACATTATTTGAAGTTTTAAAATCATCTTTATCATCTTTGAATGATTTTGTTTTATATTTCATAGATAATGGAGACATGATTTGCGATAAAATATCAAAATTAGATATTCCTTTTTCGTTTCCTGCCTGTTTCAAAAGTTCATGTTCATTAATATTATTACACATCATTAATAAATTCATGGCATCTCTTGGTGTAAAGTATATTCCTTCTCGTGTAAACTGATAACACCCCAACATAGAATCTTGATAAATCCCAATAATAGTTGAATTATTTGCTGGGCTTACGATTTGATAAGGAACTGCTGCCAAATTTCTTAATTCTGATTCTGATTCTGGGTCTTGTGGCATATGTAAATTCATTTCATCACCATCAAAATCAGCATTATATGGTTTCGTATCTGCAACATTCATACGAAATGTATCACCCTTAGTCATAATTTTTGCAATATGACACATCATAGACATACGATGAAGTGTAGGTTGTCTATTAAATAAAACGGCATCACCATTCATCATATGTCTATGTACAATATCTCCTTCTTCAAGAACAATGGAATTTCTATCTGTGTAATATCTCAGCGTAATGGATTCACCGCTTTGCTTTTCTAACATTTTTGCACCAGGCCATTTATCAGGGCCATTTTGTACCAATTTTGTCAAATAAGCCTTGTTAATTTTATTTACTGCAACAGGTTTTGTAATATTTTTTGCGATTTTCATCGGAATACCCAAATCTTTGATAGAAATGTTTGGATCCGCAGTAATAACAGATCTCGCACTAAAATCTACACGTTTTGCCATAAGATTCCCTCTCATACGTCCACCTTTTCCATTTAATCTGTCCTTAATGGATTTTAATGGTCTTCCTGAACGTTGAGCAACCGATGCTACACCAGGTATTTTATTATCCACTTGTGTTGCTATATAGTATTGTAACACCGTAGACCAATCATCAATTACATTAGAAGGAGCATTGTTTTGTATTTTTTCCTGTAATGTTTTATTTGTTTTTATAATATTCACTAGGATATGACTTAAATCATCTTCTGAACGTTGCTGTGCATCGTGTTTTACAGAAGGTCTTACTGCTGGGGGTGGTACAGACATGACTTGACATATCATCCAATCAGGACGTGACCAAATTGGACTAAAACCCATAAAAGATACATCTTCGTCTGAAATACGTTTAAATATTTTTAATGTCATTTCAGGTGTAACTTTTATAATAATAGGTTCTGCACCAAGGTCATCATTCTTCCACTCAGCAATAATAGTAGCGAGACCTTCCTTCCTAATTTTATGTGGTTGTAAACATCCACAACCATCTTCAATGTCTTCACCACAACGTTTTATTTTACTTGCTAATGCAAATACATTTTTCCATCGTGTTTCCGCATCTAATTTTAGTAATTGCTTATATTTCTCTTTACTAATCATCAACTTACTACATTTAAAACAAACACATCTTAAACATTTTAAGATTACATTCAAATATTGAATATAAAATACTGGTCTAGCCAATTCAATATGTCCAGCATATCCAGGAGTTTGCATGTAATCTAGTCCATCCGTGGGGCATATTAATCCAGGTTCCAATACACCCATACGTGGATCAAATAATCCACCAATGACTGGTTTATTATTTATATAGGTATCTCTACTGGTAATTTCTGCTACGGATGCTTTTCTAATTTCTTCTGGCGACATTATGCTAAATTGTATACCAATAACTTTGGAGCATTCATTTTTTATATTGTTAAAAGTAGCATAGTTTGACATCTCTTATATATTATAATGTATATATATTTAGGTTATTTTTGATAAATATATATTCAATTTTTTAATAAAATGTCTTTATATCTTTTATCCATATATATTTTCGTTTTATATTGAATCGTTGACCCTTTCCTTTTTTATATTTTTTATATTTTATATTTTATATTTTTTGTAATAATTGTATTTCATAATACCCAATATATCAAGTCATATTTATGTATTGTGGTGTATTACCATATTGGCGTATTTGTAATTATTATTAATTTTAAAATTGATTTTGATTTAAAATAAAATTATTATATTATAATTATAAAGAAATGACACGTGACAATCAAAGTAAAGTTACAAAAAAAGATTTTACCTCTAAAAAGGATAAAAAGAAGGAGGTTTCCATTAAAAAGAAACGTAATACGAATTCAGATAGTGATAATGACGATGAAGAATATAGTGATGATGAAGGAGAAATGGATATACACGAATATCGTAAGTTTTTAGGTAAAATGTTTCCATCCAAATATCTTTCCAAAAAAATTAAATCAGGTGAAAAATTGAAAAAGACTATTGAGAATGTAGTTGAAGAAGAGGAAGAGGAAGAAGAAGAAGAAGAAGAAGAAGAAGAGGAAGAAGATTGGGAAACTGCATCAGAGGAAGAAGAAAAATCTAAGAAAAAATCCAATAAACAAGCTAATAAACCTAATAAAAAAAAGGTTAAAAAACAGATTGTTCTTTCAGAATCAGAAGAGGAAGATGAATATGATGAAGAAGAAGAGGAAGAGGAAGAAGAAGAAATTAAAAAAAAAACAACCAAAAAGGGTGAATCCAATAAATTAAATATTATATTTACTATTGGAGGAGCAGATAAAAATGACTATGATTATGATGATGAAGAATCATACTATTCAGAAGATGATTCTGATTATGAAGAAGAACAAGATGAAACCGAAGATGAAGATGTATCTGTTTCATCAGATGATGATTCGGAAGAGGACGAATCGGAAGAAGAAGAACCAAGAAATAAAAAAAAATCGGCTATTGAAAAAAAAGAAATAACTAAAAAAAATGAAAAGAATGAAAAAAATGAAAAAAATGAAAAGAATGAAAAAAGTATTAAATCTACAAAAGCTGATTCTAAACAGATTGAATCAATTAATAATAAAAAAAAGGGAAATATAGATTTAACTACCAAAGATACAAAAGATAAGGATACAAAAGATAAGGATACAAAAGATAAGGATACAAAAGATAAAGAATCTAGTAGTGATGTTCTACTTCAATTAAAGAAACTATTAGAAGATAATAAACAAAATGAAACGGTTAAAAAATGTATTGAAGTATACGAGGAAAATATTGAAAAAACGAATAAAAAACGTGAAAAAAAAGAGAAAAAAACCAAAGATAAGCATCTTAGAATTTTCAAGAAAATCGTAAAAGATAAAAATATAATGAACGATTACTCCTTCTATGAAAAACTAGATATCGTAGACCAAAAAAAGATTATTAAAGAACTACGCGAAATCAATAAAATTACACGAATTGAAAAACCATATAGAATATCTCTATTAGAATCAGATATTCCTACTGCGTTTAAAGGAGCAGCAATGAAAAAAATTAATTCCCTTCGTTATATGGAGCCTGGTAGTGGTGAATTTTATAAAATTAAGAATTGGGTGGATACCTTTATGCGTATTCCGTTTGGTAATTATCAAACACTCCCTATTCAAATAGACGATGGGGTAGATAAGTGTCATGAATTTATGGAAACGGCTAAAAATACATTAAATGAAGCAGTATATGGATTAAATGATGCTAAAATGCAAATTATGCAAATGTTAGGACAATTAGTAACGAATCCTAAATCTATTGGTACGGCTATTGCAATCCATGGTCCGCCAGGAACAGGTAAAACAAGTTTGGTAAAAGAAGGTATTAGTAAAATTTTGAATAGACCTTTTGCGTTCATTGCGTTGGGTGGTGCAACAGATAGTAGTTTCTTAGAAGGTCATTCGTATACATATGAAGGTAGTACTTGGGGAAAAATAATTCAAATTTTGATTGATAGTAAATGTATGAATCCAGTGATTTATTTTGATGAATTGGATAAAATTAGTGATACGCCGAGAGGTGAAGAAATTGCTGGAATTTTGACACATTTGACAGATACCACACAAAATAGTCAATTTCATGATAAATATTTTGCAGAAATCAATTTTGATTTAAGTAAGTGTTTATTTATATTTAGTTATAATGATGAAACCAAAGTAAATTCCATATTAAAGGACCGAATGTATAGAATTCAAACGAAGGGATATAATTTGAAACAAAAAACGGTTATAGGATATGATTACCTATTACCACGTATTCGTGAACAAGTGAAGTTTGATGAATCACAAATTATTATTCCTGAACCTTCTATTCATTATATTATTGAAACATATTGTAATAAAGAAGATGGTGTTAGAAATCTAAAACGTTGTTTGGAAATTATACATACAAAATTGAATTTGTATCGTTTAATGAAACCTGATTCAAATCTATTTGAAGAAGATATGGCATTAAAAGTAGAATTCCCCTTTACAGTTACCAAAGATATTGTAGATAAATTAATTAAAAAGGATACAAATAATATTTCGGCTATGTATAGTATGTACGTTTAATAAACGTTATACAAAACAAATTATAAAATAGGTTTAAATATATAGTAATATAACTTATATACATAATAAGAATAATAAGAAAAATGGACTTTATTTTTTTTTCGGATATAAAAAAAACAATAAATGATATTGAAAGACAGTTATTAGAAATGAAGAGTATTTGCGATGATATTCTTTTTAATAATGTTCAAGAATTAGAAACAGAAACGGAATTAGACCAAGATACAAACGAAAATGTAGATACAAACGAAAATGTAGATACAAATGAAAATGTAGATACAAACGAAAATGTAGATACAAACGAAAATGTAGATACAAATGAAAACCAAGATATAAATGAAAAGGATACCATTTGTCATCATACATTTATAGATGATAGTATTGATATTGATTGTGAAAAATCACAAAATATAAGATACTGTTCTATTTGTTATTATACAGTACCATAAATGTATTATTATTTAATATTCTGAATAAGGAACATTATTACCACCACGAGTAATCAAATAATCATATTGCCCCACTGTCATACAAGCACACCCCATACTATTTGAATAAGTATTTGGACAACATTCAGGCTTAAATGGTGTATTTGCAAACATAGACAACTGACCTTCTGGTAATGGTAGTTGTTGTTGGGGTCTATTTAAAAGGTTTTGAACACCACTACTTAATGGTTGTCCTGGCGTAATAGTTAAATTAGGTTGACTCCATGAACTAGTATTTATTGGTTTATTATTATTCAAACTATAACGGGACGATTCACCGTAATTAGTGTTTGCGCCTACAAATCCCTCCATACCTCCATGTGTATTACAACAACTACTGACAGTATTTACTATAATTATTAAATAAACAATACCAATTAAAATGAGCATTTCAATGCTTATTGACATACCTAATATAGAAATATTCATTATACATATTTAATAGATAATAATTTTACTTAATAGGCTGTTCAAAATACTTATATTATATTTACTAAATTTTGTTATAAAAAAGATAAAAAGATAAAAAGATAAAAAAATAAAAAAATAAAAAGATTAAAAAATAAAATCTAAAATAAAACATAAATTAAATACTAATATACTGTCCTCTACCTAGAATATAACCAGGACTAGCTGTGTAACCTTCTTTTGTCTGTTTTGCTGCATCTTTTACAATAGCATCTGTTCCTCCAATAAGTCCATTTAACTCAAATCCTTCCATTATCCCATGCATATTACAACAACTACTTATAGTATTTAATACAATTATTAAATAAATAACTCCAATTAAAATCAACATTTCAACAGTTATGGAAATACCAAAAATGGAAAACTTCATTATATATATTTTGTTATAAAAAATTATTATTCATGCTTTAAGTTTCTTTATAATTACAAAAAGATAATAAAATTAACACCATAATTAATTTTAAACTGCTAAATTTTTAACTCTGTAAAATACGACGTTTTAAATGTCAAAAATGTAAATCTCTAAATTTAATAATATAAAAATATATTAAATTTAATATATATTAAATGTATAAAAATTAAAAATCTTTAAAATGCCACTAAAATGATTATTATCGCATCATATTGTTTGCATTATTTACAATTTGTTTTGTTTGCCCGGCTATATCTCTTACAATTTTATCAACACCCGTTAAAGCACCTCCTGACTCAAACCCTTCGAGTATTCCATGAACATTACAGCAACTAGATACTGTATTTGCAACTAAAATTAAGTATATTACGCCAATCAAAATTAATATTTCCACACTTACAGAAAATCCTAATATTGAAATATTCATTATATATATAACAATTATAAAATTTTTTATTTATAGAAAATTTTATAATTATATAAAATTTTTATTTATTTATTTTCTAAATTACAAATCTTTTATATTTTTGGAATATCTTCATAAGTTGAATAACAATCAAGAATGCATTTTTCTCTTCTATCTCTTATTTTTTCTGCTAGCGGTTTTGTAAGATCAAACTCAGGTAATGTAACAGTAGTTTTTGTTTCAGTTAATGGCGTTGATCCGGTTAATGGCATTTTATCAGATTTATACATGGTATTGGTTTGAGAAGGTGAATTAACTTCCAAACCTTCTGTTATACCATTCCAATTACAACAACTATATAAAGTATTCATAACTATAATCAAATATAATATACCTATTAAAATCAACATTTCAATGGTTATAGAAAAACCAAATACAGAAATTTTCATATATATATATTAATTATAAAAATATTCTAAATATGAAAATATTAAAATTAACTTGAAAAAGATCCATTGTTCCACCAAACAGATCCACCTATTGTTGCGTTTAGCTCACCATTATAACTATTTACATTATTAAAGGTTAAATTAAAAAAATTAGTTGCCCCATAATCAACCGGAATATTATTTATAACACCGACTGCACTTACAGATGCTTCAAAATAATTTGAACTAGGGTCATTAGATTGAAGCCAATATAAATTGGGGTTACCATAACCACCACTACCATAAGCATTAGATCCAGCACTAGTTATTAAATTAGATGTAAATACAAAAGGTGTAATCATATTTACGTTGTATAATGCTATATTATTATTTTTAATTGCAGTTGTTACAAATTGATTCCATGACAATTGAGAACCAGAACAATATTCGTTCATAGTACCCACATTAAGGTTTGTAAATAATTTGGGAGCTAAAAAATTATAGCTATAAGTACCGGATGAATTTCCTATTGCGTCTTCTAAAATGGTTGATATAACCGTTCCACCAGTTCCAAAATAGTAAGGTGAAGAATGTGGAAATGATACTGTAATAATACATTCATAAAAAGCTTCACTAGTAGGATCATAAAAAGTAGTATTAGTGCTAGTTTTTAGATATTGGAACAAATTTAAAAAGTCTATGCCACTGGAACCATTACCACTTGCAGATGATGATGATGCGGAATTACAATCAACAATATCAAACATAAAGCCATTAAACGAATTATTATTTGTTCCATTTGGATCAATTATTCCAGTTCCTGTTCCTGATAAATAATTACCAGTATTACTTTCTGTATAACCAAATGAATTACCACTAATAGTAACTGCTTCATAAATAGAATAAATAGCACCATCTGTTCCAGTATTCCATTGACCAGTATTATCAGATCCTCCTAGTGCCAATCCTAAAATGTGAGGATTTACACCTTCCAAATAGTCATATGCTGCTTGATAAATAGTATTATTTCCATCTGAACAAAGACTAAGAGCGGAGCTTGCATTTGAGTGTGCTGAATATAAATAAATTGCATTTAATCCACTAGGAAAATTGTTTGTATCATTACCTTTGGATAATGCGGCAAAAAAATTGCCTGTTTGAGTTGTGATGAAAGATTGTCCATTTAATGGATTATAACTACTGCCACCACTATTATCAGTGTTTTGATTACTATTTATATAATTTGGATAAATAACCTTGCCATTTATAAAAGATGTTTCCCAAGAAGCATATCCATAAATTTCAGTATTATTCCATGGACGAGGATACACTATCTGATTAGCATCTATTGTTCCATTTAACCACTGTACGGCTCCACCAACCGAACCAGAATTAAAAATAACATTAAAAAAATCTTGTGCCCCCGTATCAATAGGATAATTTAGTGAAGTGTCTGTTCCTGAATATCCAAAGGTTGCGTAAGAGGCTGTTTGATCACTCTGATACCAATACAAATTAGTAGGTTTATTATTATTTCCTTGTCCACTTTCACCATAATCACCTCCACTATTTAATAATGTCAAAAGATTCAATGCTGGCAATATCATTGCACTACCATAATTATTCCAATTGCCATTTTGATTTAAACAGCTTGCAAATGTGATTGAACCACTTATATCACTAGTCCATGCAAGATTACTATTTGCTGTATATTCAGTATTTAGCCCAACATCTTGCGTATATAATTGTGGTGTTATATAATCATATGTTCCTGATGGGTCTGATAAAAGTGTAGTTGTCAACTCAAAACCTGTTCCATTATAATTAGAGCATGAATGTGCTACGGAAGCTATTATAATAACGCCACTATTATAGAAAGTAGAATTACTACTATTTTTTATATAATAAAATAAATTTAAAAAATCTTGACCTGTACTTCCTGAATCACCATCCCATGTTTCAATATCAAAAAATAAACAATTATAAGCACTATATGTAGAACTAGTTGTTCCATATGTTAATGCTCCTGTACCTTGTCCATATATTTTATTTTCTGTTCCCGTTTCAGTATAACTAAATGAATTACCGCTAATAGTAACAGCTTCATAAACATAGTATAAAGAACCGGTATTTCCTGTGTTCCAACTACCTGTTGAAGAAGCACCACCACCTAGTGCAAGTGAAAGTAAATAATCGGTTATATTGTTATCATTAAAATAAGTAATTGCAGTAGTATACAAATTGTCGCCCGTTGTATAATTCGTCATTCCTAAGTTTAATGCCGAATTAACATTGGAATATCCAGAAAACAATGTAATCATATTAAATGTTGCCCCATATGTCTCTCCATTTATTAAAGTATTAGAAGTATCTGATGTTGGTGGTGGAGGGCTACCGCTATATGTATAAGCTCCATAACCAATACTTATATATGAGTTTGACGTATCCCCAACAGTTTGTGCAGACGTGTCATATGAAGCATAATATTGTGTAACAGGTGAATAATTCACAAAATTACCACCCCATAAAAAAAATCCTTTAATTGCACCACCTCCCCATGGATAACTAGATTGCGTTTCTATCGTACCATTCACCCACTGAATAGCCCCTCCTAATTCACCCGATTCTAAAACGGTATTGAAAAAATCTGTCGCACCATTATCAATAGGATAATTAAGCGAAGTGTCTGTTCCTGAATATACAAATGTAGCACTTGATGAATCTTGTGTACTCTGATACCAGTATAAATTACTAGGTTTTTCATTGTTACCTTGTAGTGTGAAGGAATAATCACCTCCATTATTTAATAATGATAAAATATTTAATGATGGTAGCATCATACCAACATTATATGTACTCCAATTATAATTTGTTTGCAAACAAGATAATAAGCTTATTGTCCCACTTGTATCACTACTCCAAGGTAAATAATAAGATGCTGTGTATTCATTATTTATTCCTATGTTTTGTGTATATAATTGAGGTGCTATATAATCGTATGTTCCTGATGGATCGGATAAAAGTGTAGTTGTCAAATCATAACCGGATCCATTGTAATATGATCCTGAATGACTAAAACATACTATTATAACAACACCAGTATTATAGAAAGTAGAATTAATATTGTTTTTTATATAATAAAATAAATTTAAAAAATCTTGACCTGAACTTCCTGATATATTATCCCAAGTTTCAATATCAAAACATAAACAATTATAAGCATTATAACCACCACTAATATTAGTAGTTTGTCCAGTTCCATATATTAATTCTCCTGTACCTACTCCATCGTAGCTACTATTTGTTCCTGTTTCAGTATAAGAAAAATACGTATTATATGTTGTAACCGCTTCATAAACACTATATATACCACCAGTATTTCCTGTATTCCAAGCACCATTAGAAGAACCTCCACCCAATGTAAGTGAAAGTAAATATTCAGTTATACTGTTATCATTAAAATAATTAATTGCAGTACTATATAAATTTGAATTAGTCGTATAATTTACAACACCACCACCGTAAGCTGTTGAGCTTAATGCATTTGTAACATTGGAATATCCTGAAAACAATGAAATCATATTTAATAGTATTCCAGATGTATCACCATTAATAACATTAGTGTTATCTGATGATGGTGGAGGAGGAGCATCACTATATACATAAGATCCTGGTGACGAAATAATATTGGAATTTGATGAATCATATAATATCTGATTAGATGTGTCGAAACCAGCATAATATTGAACTACGTCTGATTCACCTACGAAATTTCCACTCCATAAAAAAAAACCATTTATTTGACCTCCGGACCATGGAAATGCATATGTTTGAGTGACAGTTGAAGTGACACTATAAGTACTATTTGTACCAGATGTATCAATACTATTTGTACCAGATGTATCAGTACCAGATGTATCAGTACCAGATGTATCAAATTTACCACGATAAATGATATTATTAATATAATCAATTGCACGTTTTTCACAATTACATAGTGCATTCTCAATAGAATTAGATATAATTTTTACAGAATTAGGGTCTGATTGTGTGTAACTAGCGCTTGAAGTTGCCGATGAAGATGCAGTATATGATTCACCATTTGAAGTAGATGGAATAGACTTATAAGAAACCTCACTGTTTACATTTATTAATACGGTTCTTTTTTTACCCATTATATATAATAAAATATAATAAAATATAATAAATATATAATAACAATATTTTAAAAATTAGTTTTTATCTTCAAAGATTATGAAAACCTTAATTACTTAAATAAAATAAAGTTACTTTTTTAAATATTTTAAGTAAATTGAATTGTTTTTCATATTTAAAATGTTTAATAGTTTATTATATAAAAATAAAATATATATTTTAATATAATGGATGACAAACAGCGATTACAATTACAAAATATGATTAAGGCAAACGGTACAGAAGATTATACAGAAGCAATAAGAGATTTAAAACATAGTCAAATACTTAGAAATGATGTAAATAATTTAATTGAAATTAAAAATAAGTATAAAGGAGATAGTGAAAAAATACATATGGAAGGTGTTAATGATTGTAATTTTCTATTTACTTATTACACGGATATTTATAATAAATTACGTAAAGACGAATTAGATGTTAACATTTTGTTTAAATTGCTTGAAGTCTTAAAAAGAATTGAAGATGGTGAATTAGATCAGCATAATGGTTCTTTCATAGTAGGAACTGTTTTAAAGGAATTATATATAGATAGTGCTCTAAAAAAGGCAGATAAATTAAATGCAAATGAATCTGTTAATGAAAATATTAAACCAAAACAACCCATTAGAGAGATTAATTGGAAACAGTTCAAAAAACAATTATAAATAAAATATAACCTAAATATAATCTAAATAAAAATAAAACAAATAAAACAAATAAAACAAATAAAACAAATAAAACAAATAAAACAAATAAAAAATATAATAAATAAAAATAATCTAAATATATTTATTTAATATCATATAATGAAGTACTTAGTACTTGTAGAGTCACCATCTAAATGTTCAAAAATAGAAAAATATTTAAATAATAATGATGATTTAAATATTTATGAAGTTATGGCTACTATGGGTCACATTACAGAATTAAAATCTTTGAAAAACATTGATATTGATAACCATTTTAAATGTAATTATGAATTAATAGATGCAAAAAAAAAGAATACTAATCTAATTCGCCAAAAAATAAAAAAGGTAGATGAAGTTATACTGGCATGTGACAATGATAGAGAAGGAGAAAGTATAAATTATTATATATGTATGATATTTAATCTACCACCACTCACAACAAAACGTATTATATTCAATGAAATAACGGAAACTGCAATAAAAACGGCTATTCAAAACCCGCGAACCATAGATATGAATATTGTTTATGCACAACAGTCTAGACAAATATTAGATTTACTTGTTGGATTTAAAGTATCACCTATGCTCTGGAAATTTATTTCTAGAAATAATGAAAACTCTTTATCTGCGGGTAGATGTCAGACACCTGCATTAAAAATAATTTATGATAATCATAAAGATGTTCATAATAACGAGGAAAAAAAAATATATCAGACTACTGGTTATTTCACGAATAATAATATTTGCTTTGAATTAAATAAACAATTTGAAACCAAAGAAGAAATTACGGATTTTTTAAATAATAGTATACATTTCACTCATACATATAGTTGTACAAATCCAAAAAAAGTATATAAAGAACCACCTGAACCATTTTCTACAAGCAGAATACAACAAGTAGCAAGTAATGAACTACATTATTCACCAAAAGAAACAATGGTTTTATGTCAAAAATTATATGAAGCAGGTTATATTACTTATATGAGAACTGATAGTAAAAAATATAGTAGCGATTTTATAGAATCAGTAAAAGAATATATTACGAGAACATTCACAAATAGTGATACATTAGGAGATAAATATATAAATGAAAATATAAATGCACTTATCATTGGTTTAAAAAATGAAACAAATGAAAAAAACAATGAAAAAAACAATGAAAAAAACAATGAAAACACTAATAAACCCCAAAAAAAAACAAAAGGTAAATGTAAAAAGGATTCAACAAATACACTTATACAAGAAGCACATGAAGCAATAAGACCTACAAACATTTCTCTCGTTGAACTTTCAGAAACAGTTTCAACAAAAGAGAGAAAAATATATAAACTAATTTGGGAAAATTCTTTACAAAGTTGTATGTCCCCAGCTATTTTTAATTCTATAACCGCAACTATTACAGGTTATAAAAATACGTTGTTTCACTTTACTAGTGAATTAATACACTTTTTAGGATGGAAAATAGTATCCAAAAAAAAATCCGTGGAAAAATCAATGGAAAATAAAGATTATCATTATTTACAAACTATCCAGCAAGGAAAAATATTACCATATAAAAAAATATGTTCGTATGTTACAGTTAAAAATATTAAACAACATTATACAGAAGCACGTTTAGTTCATTTACTTGAAGAGAAAGGAATTGGTCGTCCTTCTACTTTTTCTATGCTTGTAGATAAGATTCAAGAAAGAGGGTATGTAAAAAAAGAAGATGTTAAGGGTAAAGAAATAATATGTAATGACTATGAATTAACTGAACAAAAAATAGTTGAAATAGAAACAAAGAGAGAATATGGAAATGAAAAAGGGAAATTAGTTATACAACCATTAGGTATTTTAACGATAGATTTTTTAGAAAAACATTTTATAGATATATTTAATTACGAATATACAAAAAATATGGAAGATATGTTAGATAAAATATCAAAAGGTGAATTTTCGTTGGAAGAAGTATGTAATGAATGTAACCAACAATTAGATAAATTAATAGATAGTTTAAAAGACGAAACAAAAACACAATTTAAAATAGACGATCAGAATAGTTATATTATTGGTAAATATGGACCTATTATAAAATGTATAGAAACGAATGATGGTAAAGAAATATTATCTTTTAAACCAGTAAAAAAAGATATAGATATAAATAAAATACGAAATGGTGATTATGTGTTAGAAGATATAGTAGAAGATAAAGTAGATGCTAATTCTACAAAAGAAAAAAAAATAAAGGAAATAATATTAGGAAAATATGAAAACCATGATGTTATATTAAGAAAAGGTAAATTTGGATTATATGTAACTTGGGGTGAAAACTCAAAAACATTGAAGGAATTGGGAAATAGACCTATGGAAAATATTACATTTGAAGAAATAGAAAAATATTTAGAAGCAGGAAGTAATTTTATTCGTGAAATTAGTAATGATTTATCTATAAGAAAAGGTAAAAAAGGAGATTATATTTTTTATAAACCACAGAAACTTAAAAAACCACAATTTTATGATATTAAATGTTTTTATAATGAAACCAAAGAAGACTATAAAACATGTCATTTAACTATTTTAAAGTCATGGATAAAAGAAAAATATAATATATAATTATTATATATAAATAAAATTCAAAGTTAATTAAATTCAGAAAATTTATCAAATGTGTATGTATATATTTTATTTGTCATTTTATATTCTGTTCCTTCCAATTTATAAACTGTAATTTTGTATCCATAAAAATTATAATCAGGTTTTTTGTTATAAATATTTTTTAATGCAGATTTAGCTGTTTCTAAATCTGTATAAATCCCACTAATGAAACCCCAGTCGTATTGACTAACTTGAATATGTCCATAAATATCTTGATTGATAATAAATAATATATCCATATTACTTATTAATATTATTATTATTATTATTATTATTATTATTATTCTATGTAGTCATTTTAACCATTTTGTTGCGCTACTAAGTTACCAGTAGCGGATACAATTCTTCCTCTTCTTAATATTTGTGGTTGTAAAATAGTAAACTCTAACGTAAAAGAAAAAGGAAAAGTACTAAAATCTGCTAATCTACCATTATGATATCTTAATTTAATATTTAAACGTCGCATTCTTTCGGCAGGTGGAGAGAAGTATTTATATGGTTTTTCTTCTTTATCAAAGAATTGACTAATGGGAGTAGTTGGAATAGCTATTTTTGCAAAAGCTGAATTTACTCTACCATTTGTTTCATTCGTTTCTCTTGTAAATACACTATTATTATAAGGCGAGGTTTCATCAATATTATTTAAACCATCAATTTCCATATAAAGATATGCAGGGCCCATTAAGTTAATCTTATGTGGTGAATCAATAAAATATACTTGGGACCCTTTTAATGAACTAGGAACTAACCAGTAGCCATCATCTCCATAATTAACATCCCCATAATAAAAACGAGGTGAATAATCTACAATACTAACAGAAGGAACGTCTATTATAGTTAAACCTAAATTAGAAGGTAGACCCCATGTACTTGAATCTGGTAAAGCTTGTCCAAATCTTGTAGAAATACATTGTGTATTAGAATAATTTTGTGATAGTGCATATTGCACACTTGTAGTAAGGGTAAATCCATCTGTTTTATTTCCATACCATATATTTTGTTTTACTTGATTATACACAATGACAAATCTATCATAATTTACAAATAAATCCAATAATTCATTATATCTTATTTGATTTGTAAAATACTCTCTAATTCTAATTGTCACTACTTCGTTAAATTTATTGGTTAATTCAGTTACCATTTGTTGTGGAGTATAAAATCCTTCTTCAATTATAACTGTATATTCTGTATCTTGTGTTAAAAACAAACATTCATATATTGCATTTAATAAAGGGGTACTTATGGAATATTCGCTAGGATTATAAGGGTTCGTAATTTTAAATGTCATGGTTATATTCCCAAAATCTTTTGAGAATGAATTATAGTTCGCTGGAAATGACCAATTTGAAAGTTTTACAGAAACAATATTATTAATATCTTCGGGCATTTCAATTTCAAAAAAACTTGACTTTGGATATTTAAGAATGTCTCTATCTTCTGAATGTATAGATACATATTTAGTATAACTCATATATTCTTGCGCATTTGATTGTATAGGATGAGTTGTATTCAAATTATAATTTTTACTAATATAATCTGTATTAAAATTCATTTATTATTAATTTATATTATTTTTTTATGTTTTAATTATTTAATAATATAAATTGTTTTACAAATATATACAAATATAAATATACAAATACAAATATAAATATACAAATATAAATATAAAAATATAAATATACAAATATAAATATACAAATATAAATATACAAATATAAATATACAAATATAAATATACAAATATAAATATACAAATATAAATAT
>Ga0114973_10000665_pt1 | contig 25896 bp, 26 predicted proteins | sample M_140807_MF_Meta_FD_87025 | JGI IMG/M metagenome (GOLD analysis project Ga0114973, IMG submission 87025) | Freshwater microbial communities from Lake Montjoie, Canada to study carbon cycling - M_140807_MF_MetaG | ecosystem: Environmental > Aquatic > Freshwater > Lake | place: Lake Montjoie...
GCACCGCGGCTGCCCCACCAGCCGGCCCGACCAGAAACGCCACAACCGCACCCTGGAGCGCCTGCTGCGGGAAGCCGAGCTGGCGCGGGCTCTGGCGTTGGCACCGTCCAGGCGCCCCGAGCCCGGCGAGGTGCCCGGTTCCGCCGCGCCGCCGCCCTCACCGCCGCCCTCCGGGGCCCTGCTCGCGGAGGGCTCGGCGGAGCGTTCAGGGGATCGGGCGGCCGAGCGGGTTGCCGGTCGGATTTCGGCGGCTTGTGGGGATCCCTCGGCCCCCGGGGCCGCGAGCCCGCCGGGCGGGCCCGATTGCGATCCAATCGATTGGCGGCCTCTGCTGTTCCAGCAGTTCCACGACATCCTCCCCGGCACATCGATTCCGGAGGTGTTCGAGCAGGCCGAACCCCAGTGGCGCGCCGCCCGCCGCCGCGCCCGCCGGCAACGCGACCGGGCCCTTGGCGCCCGGTCCGCCGTGGCGGGTGCGCCGGAGGGAGAGCGGTGGCGCGTGGCCCAGCTCCAGCCCCTGCCGGCCATGCCCGCCACCCTGCGGCTGCCCGCCGGCAGCTGGCAGGTGGAGGAGCCGGCCGGATCAAGACCGCTGCTGGGCCAGCCCGCACCCGGCGGGGGCCAGTGGGTGCAGCTGGAGGGCATCGCCGGCATCGGCTCTGTGGAGCTGCGCCGCCACCGGGCCCCTGCCCGCGGCGGAGTTTCCGGGCCCGCTCCATCGTCTTCGCCCCCGAGCGTCGCTGGCGAGGCCGTGCCGCTGCAGTACCCGGTTCTCCTGGAGCCTGCCCCGGAGCTGGGCCCCGCCCACTGGCGCCTGGGCAACGGCCTGGTCACGGCGGTGGTGGGACCGGGCGGGGTGGAGCAGCTGCTGGATCGCCATGGCACCGCCCAGCTGGCGGCGCCCCTGGCCTGGGGCCGCTGGAGCGACCGCGGCGAGTTCTGGGATGCCTGGGACCTCGCCCCCGCCGAGCGCCGCCGCGCCCTGCCCTGGTTGTGGGAGGAGGCGCCTGTGTGGATCGAGGCGGGGCCGCTCTGCGGCCGTTTCCGGCTGCGGGGGCGCTGCGGCGCCAGCCCGGTGCGGCTGGAGGGGCGCCTGCTGGCGGGCCAGCCCTGGCTGGAGTTGGTGCTCAGCCTCGACTGGCGCCAGCGCCACGAGCTGCTCCGCCTGGAGGTTCCCCTGGCCGTCCCCGCCCGGCGCTGGGCCGCCGACACGCCGGCGGGGGTGCTCGAGCGCCCCGCCGAGCCCCGCACCGCCCGCGAGCGGGCCCGCTGGGAGGTGGCGGCCCTGGCCTGGCTGGCATCGGTCGGACCCGCGGCAGGTGGCGGGCTGGCGGTGCTGCTGGATGGTCCCCAGGGGGTGGATGCCACGGCGGAGCGGCTGGGGGTGTCCCTGCTGCGCGCCCCCACCTGGCCCGATCCCGGCGCGGACAACGGTTTCCAGCGCCTGCGGCTGGCCTTGATGCCCTGCGGCGAGGGCTGGCGGCAGGCCGGGGTGCCGCTGCAGGCGCGGCGTCTGCGCGAACCCCTCTGGTGCCATCCGGTCGATCCCGCCGGAGCCGCTCCCCTGGGCGCCGGATGCCCGCCACTGGAGCCCGATCTGGCCCTGGTGAGTCTGCGGGCCGCCGCCGATGGATCCGGGGATCTGGTGGTGGCCATTCACAACGAGGGGCCCTGCCGGCGGGTGTTCGATCCCGGCGGCGGCTGGCGCCTGGTGGCTCGCCTCACGGGTCTCGACGAACCGCTACCAGCTGGGGCCACCGCCACTGCCATTCCCTCCGCAAGCCAGCTCAAGGCCGACCCCCTTCATGGCACCAACGGCCTGGAGACCGGTTTCGAGGTCGCCGATCCAATGACCGATCCCAATGGGGCTGGACCACTGCCGGAGCAGGGGCCTCCTGCGGCCGCCAGTGGAGCGGGCGCTTCAGGAGAGAGGCCCCACACGGATCCCACCGCTCGGTTGCGGCCGTGGGAGCTTGGCTTCTGGCGCCTCAGCCGCCGCTGATTCCGGCCATGGCCCTGGACCCAGGGGGAATCCGGTGCCTCCAGGCCGGGAAGGCCAGCTCAGTCCTCGTGGTCGTCAAAGGGGTCGGTGAGGCGCTTTGAGGGGGGCCCGAAAGCGGTGTAGATCCCGAAGCCGGTCAGCCCCAGCAGAACGGCCAGAACCGCGATGGCCACGGAGAGGGCGGGGGAGGTGGTGGCGGGTTCCATGGGCGGGCTTGGGGCGGATGGATCGGGGGGTGGTTGGGTTGGGGCCGCCCGGCTGCTGGATCAGGCGTTGAGGGGCCCGGGCCGGGTGGCGGGGGGCGTGGCAGGAGTGGATCCGGAACCGGTCAGCCAGAGGGCGCCGGTGGCTTGCGTCACAGGCGCAGGTCACAGGTGCAGGTCATGGGCCTGTGGCGGGGCTCGTCACAAGTCGAGACGGCCTGTCCCGGCGAGGCCGTCGGGGCCCTTACAGTAGCCAGAGCGATCTCATGCCTGAGAGGACCCGGCAGCCATGGCCCAACGCACCCGACTGGGAGACATCCTTCGCCCGCTGAACTCCGAGTACGGCAAGGTGGTTCCCGGCTGGGGCACCACCCCAGTGATGGGCGTGGCCATGCTCCTGTTCCTGGTCTTCCTGCTGGTGATCCTGCAGCTTTACAACAAGTCGCTGCTGCTGGAAGGCATCAACGTCAACTGGAACGGCCTCAACTGAGGCACGGCCCGTCTTGGGCCATCCGGTCCCGTCCGCCCACTCCCCATGAACGTCTTCGGCATCGGCCTACCGGAGATGGCGGTGATCGCCGCCATCGGTCTTTTGGTGTTCGGCCCGAAGCGTCTCCCCGAGCTCGGCAAGACCCTCGGCAAAACCCTCCGCGGCTTCCAGAGCGCCTCCCAGGAGTTTGAGAAGGAGTTCCGGCAGGCGGTCACGCCCGAGTCCGAGACTGCCGTCTCCCCGGCCACCCACCTGGAGGCCGCCCGCCCCGCCGCCCCGCTGGAGCCTTCCCAGCCCCAGGCCCCGGACACTGCCGCCCCCGCTGGTCGCGCGCCCGTGGCGGCGGACCCCCCCAGCAGCTGAGCGACGGCCGTTGCGCGTGGATCTTCAGTTGCTTGTGGGTCTGGGCAATCCCGGCAGTCGTTACGCCGAAACCCGCCACAACGTGGGGTTCATGGTCCTTGAGCGGATGGCGGCTGCTGAGCCGGCCCGTTTCCGCAACCAGCCCCAGCTCCAGGGCCTGCTGGCCGAAGTCGGCAGCGGGCCCGACAGGTTGCGATTGCTCATGCCCCAGACCTTCATGAATGAGAGCGGCCGCTCGATCCGGGCCGCCCTCGACTGGTTCCGGCTTGAATCGAGCCAGATGCTCGTGCTGGTGGACGATATGGACCTGCCCCTCGGCCGGCTGCGGCTGCGCGCTTCTGGCAGCGCCGGTGGCCACAATGGCTTGCGAAGCACGATCCAGCACCTGGGCGGCCAGGACTTCGCCCGGTTGCGGATCGGCATCGGCGCCCCCGCCCAGGAGCCCCAGGAGCGCAAGGCCCGCACTGTCGGCCACGTGCTGGGCCGCTTCAGCAGCGATGAGCGTCCCGTGCTCGATGCGGTGCTCGAGGAGGTGATCAGCGGCATCGGCCTGATCCGCCGGCTTGGGATCGAGCGGGCCGGCAACCGCCTCAATGCCTTCCGGGCCGAACCCGCCGCCGCCGCGCCATGAGCCGACTTCCCGCCACTACGGCGCGGCTGCGGGTGCTGCACCAGAGCTTCAGCCCCGCCCTGCTGGAGGGCGAGGTGAGCGCCGGTGGCTTCCAATGGACGTTTCGCTGGGCCTTCGATCGGGGCGACCTGAGCGTGGAGCCCTCCCTCGGCCGCGCCCTCATCCAGGATGCCCTTCTGCGCTACCTGCTCAAGGCCGATTATCAGCTCGAGCCTGGCGGCGACTACATGTTCACGGTGCGGGCGGCGTTCTGAGACCCCGGCGGCGGCACGCCTCCGCCCGCTCCAGCGGTTGACCCAGCCAGCGTTCCAGCAGCAACTGGGCCACCACATCGTCCCAGTCGCGGGGGGGCTGGCGCAGGCCTTCCGGCAGCAGTCGCCGCCAGCCCTGGGGCGGCTCCAGCTGCCAGTAGCGGCGCCGGGCGGCCAGGGTGGAGCCGCGCTCATCCACCAGCAGCACCGGCAGCGCAGCGGCCAGCCGTTGCTGCCAGGGGCGGCTGCCGGTGCCGTCGCCCAGCACCACCATCGTCACCGTCAGGTCGCGATGCCAGCCCAGCAGGCGCTCCCAGCAGGCTTCGGGGGGGAGCACCAGGGCCTCCGCGATCCAGCGGCGCCGGGCATCGGTGCGCACCAGTCCGCATTTGCTGCGGCCCGGGTCGAGGGCCACCACGATCCCGCCGTTGCCGCCAGCGCTGGCGGCGTCCGGAGCTTCTGGCGGCCCATTCATGGGCTGACCGCGGGCCTGGTCCCTGAGGTCTGGCTGCGGCCCGGCCAGCGCAGTTCCACGGTGATCGGATCGGGGGTGTCGGCATTGCGCACCGCCACGGCCTCCAGGGTGGCCCGCTGGCCTGGAGGCCGTGCCGCCAGGGCCCGCCCCAGCTCGCTGACATTGTTCCCATCCACCTGCAGGCCATCCACCAGGGTGCCTTGACGCTGCGCCCGGGCGAAGGCAGCGGTCAGCAGCAGATTGAGGCGGCTACGGATCTCCTCGCTGCTGCGCTCGTCGCCTTCCAGGGCGGTGCGGGCCATCACTTCGCCCTGGCGCACCACCGGCCGGTTGGGACGCAGGTCGGGGAAGGCCACCACCCGGCCCTCCCCCCGCAGCACGTTGGCAGCTGAGCGGATCGTGATCACCCAGGTGCCTGAGGTGTCGACCATGGTCTGGAGGCGTTCGATGTCGCTGCGGGGCACCAGCAGGATCTGGCGGTCGGCGGGCCTTTCGGGCAGGAGCAGGCGGAAGGCGGCGATGTTGGCCTGTTGGAGCAGGGCGTCGATCACCTCCTTGGCCTGTTCCTTGCGGGTCAGCCGGACCCGCACCGTGGCCAGGGGCTGGCCGCTGGCGATCACCACATCGCCCCGGCGCAGGGCGATCACGTTGGTTTCCAGCTGCTTGAGTTCGGCTTCGCCGCTGGCGATGCGCTGGCGCACGCCTTTGAGTTCAGCCTCATTGCGGCGGATCTCGGCGTCGCGGCCCTGCACGTCGCGGTTAAGCCGCTGGCGCTCGTTCTCGAGCCGGATTCTTTCCCGCTGGAGGGGCTGCAATTCCTGGCGCAGGCTGTCCACCCGTCCAGTGGCCGAAGCGAGTTCCTGCTGCACCTGCTGCCGGCGTTGCACCGCCTCCTGCTGGCCCTGCTGCGCTTTCCGCCGCCCCTGTTCCGCCCGCTGCACGTCCGCGCGGCTGCGGGCCAGTTCGCGCCGGTTCTCCTCCAGGTCGGCCTGGCTCTGCGCCAGGGCGCTGCGGCTGTCGCGCAGGCGGGCCTGGATCTGATCCAGTTCAAAGAGTCCCACCCGCAGCCGGTTGCTCACCATCAGCATCAGGCCCAGGGAGATGGCGCTGATCAGGCTGCCGGTGAGGGCCGTGATCACCACGGCGGTCTTGCGGGGCCGGAGGTTGAACAGGCTCAGGCGGGCCTTGCCCACCATGCTGCCCAGCCGGTCGCCGAGGGTGGAGAGCACGCCGCCGAGCACCAGCAGCGCCAGGATCAGCAGCCAGCCCGACACGCCCTGCTCCAGCTGCTGCCAGTATCCCCGAGGAAGGGACCGGCGTCGGCACCGGCGCTGCGCCGCTTTGGCGTGGATCCCGCGATCTCAGCGCGGTTGGTCCACGGCGCGCCGTGGTGATAGGGCGGCCCCCCGGCTTGGCCCCTCAGCAGTCGCGATCAGCTGAAGCGCTTGGCCAGGGCCACCGGATCGAACACCGTGATCTTCTTGCGATCGATCTGCACCAGTCCGTCATTGCGGAGGTCGCCCAGCAGGCGGGTGATGGTGACGCGGGTGGAGCCGATCGCCTCGGCAATCGCCTGGTGGGAGAGGCGCAGGTCGATGGTGATGCCCTCGTTGCTGGGTACGCCGAAATCGCGGCAGAGCACCAGGAGAAAGCTCACCAGTCGCGAACTCATGTCGCGGTGGGTGAGGGTTTCGATCATGGTCTCGGTCTGCAGGATCCGGGAGGAGAGCCCCTGCAGCAGCAGCAGGCCGACGCTGGCGTCCTGTTCGATGGCCCGCCGCACCGAGGTGGCCGGAGCCGTGACCATCTCGACCCTGGTGAAGGCAATCGCGTGGTAGAAGCGGTCGGAGCGCTGGCCTGTGAGCAGCGAAAGCACCCCGAAGATGCTGTTTTCGCGCAGCAGGGCCACGGTGATCTCCTCGCCAGATTCGTACACCCGCGAAAGTCGAACGGCCCCACGACGCAGCAGGTAGACCCGTTCGGCTGGATCGCCGGGGAAAAAGATGGTCTTTCCCCGTTCGATCGTTTCCACACTGCTGCCCGAAAGGCCGCGGATCACCTCGAGGAGCGTCGGGCTGCTCGCGGGGGGGATGCCCGCCGCTGCCCCCACCCCGGCACCCCCGGCTGGCGGTGGGCTCGCATAACGACTGAATCCGCGCGTGGCGCCAACCATCCGGCAGGGGCGTGGATCAGGACGCTAAGGATCGCCCGGCCGGTTCCTTGTAGCAAATCACACGGTTTGCGTTCCCGTCGGCGGGCAGGCCCCTGGCGGTGGCCTGCTCCAGGGGTGCACCGCCAGGGGTGGTGTTCTCCCCTTGCCGCCGACGCTACATTCAGATCACGGGGGCCCGGATCCTTTCCGATCGCCGCCCGCCAGACCCTCCCCACCCGGACGTCAGCCCCAGCCTTCCCCGCTGATCGTTTGGTCAGTGTCGTGGTGCTTCTGGCTGATTCCGGCCCCTTCCCGTTGCCACCGTCCATGACCGCCAGCCTCGCCAGCCATCGCCACAGCGCCCGGGGCGAAGCCGCTGGGCGCCGGCCGCCGCTTCGGCTGGTGCCCCGCCCGGAGGGGCTGCTGCAGATTCACACCGCCCCTTTTCGCGGCAGCTTCGCGGCGGTGTTCAGCCAGGCCCTGCGCACGGCCGGCCTCGGCAGCCGGGTGCTGATCAGCCAGTTCCTCAAGGGCGGCGTGGACCAGGGCGTGGAGGGCTCGCTCTGGCTGTGCGGCCGGCTCCAGTGGCTGCGGCCCGCAACGCCCCACTGCCTGGGGGCTGAGGCGGCTGGGCCGGGGCCCGCCGGCGCCGAGGCCGGCACCCTGCCCCAAGACGATCCCCGGGAGGCGGTGCGGGCCGTGTGGGCTTACAGCCGCGACCAGCTGCTCAGCGGTTCAGTGGATCTGCTGGTGCTCGATGAACTGGGTCTGGCGGTGGAGCTGGGGTATCTCCCGGCCAACGAGGTCACCGACACCCTCGAGCGGCGCCCCGCCCATCTGGATGTCATCCTGACGGGCCCCTCGATGCCTGCGGCGCTGATGGCGATGGCCGACCAGGTCACCCAGCTCCGCCGCGCCCCCTAGGCGGCGTCGCCGCGCGCCATCCCCCAAGCCGATGCTCAAGAACGACCGCTGGATCAACGAGCAGGCCGCCGCCGGCATGCTGGAGCCCTTCCAGTCCACCCTGGTGCGCCACCTGGATCCCGAGTCGCGCAGCGGCCCGGTACTGAGCTTCGGCTGCTCCTCCTACGGCTACGACCTGCGCCTCTCGAGCAAGGAATTCCTGATCTTCCGCCATGTGCCCGGCACGGTGATGAACCCGAAGCGGTTCAATCCTGCCAACCTCGAGCCGGCGCCGCTGCACCGAGATGACGACGGCGATTACTTCATTTTGCCGGCCCATTCTTACGGCCTCGGCGTGGCCCTGGAGAGGATGAAGGTTCCCGCCAATATCACGGTGATCTGCCTGGGCAAGAGCACCTACGCCCGACTCGGCATCATCGTGAACACCACGCCGGCTGAGGCCAGCTGGGAGGGCCACCTCACCCTGGAGTTCAGCAATTCCTCCGGCGCCGACTGCCGCATCTACGCCAACGAAGGCATCTGCCAGTTGTTGTTCTTCGAGGGCGATCCCTGCGAGACCACCTATCAGGACCGCTCCGGAAAATATCAGCATCAGCCCGAGCGGGTCACCCTGGCGAAGGTGTGAGCGCGGCGCGGCTGCGCTCAAGCGTCACCACGGGGGCCGTCAGGCTTACTTAATCCTGGCGACCACGTTCGCTGGCTCAGACGACTCCGCGGATGGGGATTGATTGCCAAGTTGAGTGGCTCGGGACTCAAGTTGTTAGCGATTAATCATTCGCTTGGTTTTGCTGGCAAGTGCTCGTAATCGATCGCGATTAGATTCGACTGAATCAAACAGCTTGGCTTTCAGGTGGTCTGCGAGTAGCGAGATCGCACGCCTTTTACTTGATAGAGGTGATGAGCTGAAAAGGTTAGAGGCATCAATATTCAGCTCGGCAAAGCGGTCGAGTATGCACGTATGAATAAGGATGTTGTGTTTGGCTTTAAAGGAGTTGAAGTACTCGAGTTCACTATTTAGGAGTTCGGTTGCGCAGTGATGATTCGTTTTGCGTTTTCGTGCATATTCGGCCAATGCTCTCCTGTCGGAGAGATCACCAATCAGGTGCTCAAGCTTTTGGGTGGCTAGGGCCCTGTGCTGTTGGTAAGGCTTGTAATGAAATTCGAAGTAGGTGATAGGGGTGGTTAGCTGGCCGCTTCCTGCCGTTGTGGTGGCGTGGTGGAAGCGATGCGACAGCGATTGGCATGAGCCTTGGGCAAAGAAGTATTTGGGGCAGCTATCGATCTTTGCATAGCGGTTTCGTTGGTAAGGGCTGTTGTAATATTTGAATGGGATGTGAAGGGCCTGTTGACTGCCTAAAAACGGTTTCAGTTGTTCTATCAGATCTGAGGATTGGCAGGATGGCCCTGATTTGGTCTCGCAGGCGAGGAATTCATCGCAGTCCATGGGAAAGTAAAAATCGTGAGGATTCGTTGTGTCGAGGTGCTTGATAAACGCACTGAATATGTCCCCTGCATTTAGGTAGTCAATCGGCTGATTGTATGAGCGTATGACCTGGATGCCTCCTCTTTCGGCTTCGGTGAGCCTCTCCAGGACCTTCGGATCGCTTGAGCCGTTGTCAAATACATAGATGCTGCTGGGCTTCGTGAGGCTGGCGTGATAGCGAGTCCATGGCCCGAGGAGAGAGGCCTCGTTTTTTTTGCATCATCAACAGGGCAATGCGCATACCTTCTTGTTCGCGCTTGGAGTATTCATTGGTGGAGTATTGCACTTCGGGCCTGGAGCAAACTTCTGGGATAGTACCAGCAGCTTCAAGGCCTTGTTTGGGAATGCGGTATATCGAGTGCTTTGTTGCCGAATGAAGGTCTTCCTTGGATGCTTAACTAGGGATTAGTGATTTATGTCATTTGCGCATTGATCGGCCCGATTCATGCTTCTCTCAGGGTCTGCATTCACCTTTTGGAGCTGCCAGGATTGGGTTCAAGAAGTTGTGAAGCCCAGGTTCACGGCGCCAGCCGCGCCTTGTGGAGCCGGCTCTTTTCGTACCAGGCGGCGAAGGCGGGGGCCCAGGCCTCCAGATGCGGCCACATCAGGTCGCAGAGTTCGCGGATCTCCTGCTGGGCGTCGAGCTTGGCCCGCAGATCGAGGAAGTGCAGGAAGGCCCGCAGGCTGAAGCTCACCACGAAGTGCTGGCGGTAATCGAAGGGCAGGATGCCGCGGGCGTGCTCCTCGGCGAAGCCGGCGGCCAGCAGGTCGCGGTAGCGGCAGGCGGCGCTGCGGCAGAGCTCCAGGTCGAGGGCGCGCTGCGTCTCGGTGTAGGCGTATTTCTTGCCCTGGCGGTCGCTGTAGTCCCCGAGCGGCCGTAGGTAGAACACCTCTTCGAGATCCAGTTCGCCGTTGGCCGCCTTGGCGATGCGGTCGCCCGTGTAGCGCATCGATTGCACATCGAAGCTCACGCCCACCCGATGGGTGCGGGCCTGCTGCATCACCGAATGGGGAAACCAGCCCACGTTGAGCACGATCTGGGCGTGCTCCAGGGGGCCGTAATGGCCCCGCTCGCCCGCCAGCAACCGCTTCACGCAGATCTCGCCGGCCCGATGTTCATCGGGCCAGCTGGCTCGGTCGTCCGCCACAAAGCCCTCGCTGTAGTCCTGGTGCATGCCGGCATACACGCACTGCTGGGGGTTCGGGGTGGCGGCGATCAGGTCGACCCGGAAGCGGGGATCCATGTTGATCGGGCGATGGGCGAGGGGTGGGGTGCTGGAGCGCGGTTCTCAGCCGTGGCTGCGGGGGCCGATGGGGGCAGGGCGGTCGCCGCGGCGGCCTGCGCTGGAGTCCGCGCTCGTGCTCGCCGTGTTCGGCCTCATCGCGCCGGCGTCAGCCGCGCTGGGGGCTCCAGGCTCCGTAGGACGCGGGTCCGCCCCGGCCGCCGGGCCGTTGCCGTCACGCGAAATGGGCGCGCTGGCACTGCCACTGGCATCGCTGAGGCTGCTGGTGGCGCCCACGCCCACCAGCTCTGGCAGGGCTGTGCCCTCCACCAGGGCCGTGGTGAGGGCCTCCAGTTCCTCGGGCCGCCGCGCTCCGATCGAGCGGCCCACCGAGCGGCCGTCGGCATCGAACAACTCGAGCTGGGGAATGCCGTTCACGGCATAGCGCTCCAGTTCCGGTTGCCAGCGAGGGTTGTCCACATTCAGCAGCACCACATCGAGCGCCCCCCGCCGCCGTTGTTCGATCGCTTCCATCGCCGGTGCCATGGCCCGGCAGGCCTCGCACCAGTCGGCATAGAACTCCACCAGGGTGGGTCGTCCATCGGCCAGGGCCGTGGCCAGATCGGGCGACTGGCGCGCCAGCCGCTCCAGGGGAGCCTCCGGATGCAGGCCGCCCCGAAGCCAGAACAGCAGCAGCGCCAGCACGGCTGCCACGGCCGCCAGTGCCATCCGCTCACGCCGGCCGAGGCCACCCGGGGCGAGCGCAGGAGCCTGGCTGGCCGCGGCGCTGGTGGAGGGACTCGCGGCGGCCGGCGCCGCGGGGGTTGTCGGCGGAACCGCGCCACCTGCCCTGGTGGCGGGCGGGGAATCCGGGTTGGGGATCATCGCGGGTGGGCCGGCCACAGCTGGCTGGCACTCTGGCAGGTGCGCAGGGCCGCTGCAGCCTTGCCGGCGGCCGGTCTTGCTAGCTTCCGCTAAGCGGGATGTTCCCGGTGAAACGCCGCCTCACCCTCCATTTCCCCCGCGAGGCGGTGCACCAGCCGATCACCTACCGGCTCGCCGTCGATTTCGACGTGGCCGCCAAGATTCTTCGGGCCCAAGTGGCGCCCAATCAGCTCGGCACCATGGTGGTGGAGCTTTCCGGCGACATCGACGAACTCGATGCCGCCGAGCTGTGGTTGGAACGCCAGGGGTTGGGCATCAACCGGGCCCCGGGCGAGATCCGCATCGACCCTCAGCGCTGTGTGGACTGCGGCATCTGCTCAAGCGTTTGTCCCAGTGGGGCCCTGCGGTTCGATCCGGCGGCCCAGCGGTTGCACTTTGAGGCGGCCCTCTGCCTGGTCTGTGAGCAGTGCATCCCCAGCTGCCCCCTCACGGCCATCGCCCTGGTGCTGGAGCCCCGCTCCGATGGGCCAGCTCTGCCGGACTCTCGGGCCGCGATGCCGCCGGGTTCGCCGGCGCGGCGCCCTCCATCCCGTCCCGGTGCCCGGAGCGGCCCGTCGTCGTGGTCATGAGGATGATGAGGCGATTGCTCCACCTGCTCCTGCTGCCGCTGCGGGCTCCGATGCTGCTGCTGCTGGCGGCGGTGAGTGTCTACCTCGGTCTGCACTGGGGTGATCCCCAGGGGGGCGGCATCAGCCCCACCCATCACTATGCGCCGCTGTTCTGGTCGGCCCAGTGCGCCCAGGCCCTGCTGGTGGTGGTCTTCTGCTGCATGCCCGATCTGCTGCTGCGGCGGTTGTCGATGATGCTCGCCGCCAGTCGGGTGGTCACCCTGGTGGCGACCTTGCTGCTGGTGACCATCGGGGGTCTGTATCTCCTGCACCTGGAGGTGCTCTCCAACGTGCTGATCCTGGCCTCCTCGGTGCTGCTGGTGCGCCTGGATCTGGTGCGTATCCGGATGGCACCACCACCGGCCACCCTCGCCCTGCTGCTGGCCGGGTTGGTGCTGCTCGGGGCCAACGTGGGCCACAGGCTGATGGACGGCCAGGGCTTCGTGGGGAAAACCGTTCCACCCCGGCTCGCCGCGGCGCTGCGAAGGGTTCGGCCGGCCGTTCCCAACGGGCGCCGCATGCTCCTGATGGGCCGGGTCAGAAACCCGCAGCAGCGGGCCGCCCAGGGCCGCTAGCGCCGCGCGGGCGATCAGGGGGCGGCGATCAACAGCCCGGCAGGCCCGGCTCCCGGTAGCTCCAGGCGTTTCCGAGCACCTTCTTCACGTAGATCCGGGTTTCGGGAAAGGGGATGGCCTCCACCCACCGTTCCGGCGATGAGCCAAGCAGGGGATTGACCCACCCCTCCACAGCTCCGGGACCGGCGTTGTAGCTGGCCACGGCCGGCAGGGGATCCCCCTTCCACCGCTGCAGCAGGCCCTTCAGGTAGAGGCCCCCCAGTGCCACGTTGCGCTCCGGTCGTTCCAGTTCGGCCGTGGACACGGGCCCACCGGCCAGTTCAGCGGCAGTGGCCGGCATCAGCTGCATCAGGCCCACGGCTCCCGCGGCCGACTGCACCGTGGGGGTGAAGCGGGATTCCTGTTTGGCCACGCCCTGCAGGAGCTCCTGCGGGATCTGCCGTTGCGCCGCCACGGGCCGGAAGGCCTCCAGGAAGCGATGGGGATGGAGGCTGCGCTCCAGCTGGGGAAGCAGGGCGCACTGGTCGGGCCTGAGCCGCAGGCTGGCCTGCTCCAGCTGGCCCAGGCCGGTCCAGTCGTCTCCAACCCCCTGCCGCAGCCTTCCCTCCACCAGCAGCTCCTCCGCCTGGCGCGGGGGCGTGCTGCCCCGGGTGGCCCGCCAGGTTTCCCAGGCCTCGTCGCGCTGATCGAGCCGCCAGAGGCGATCGAGATGGGGGTCGCCGCTCGCCAGGGGTTGCCAGTCGCCCGAGCGCTGCGCCTCACCCTGGCGGCCGTTTCCATCAGCTCCGGTGTCTGCGGTCCGTTGGCCCGCCCCGAGGTGGTCCGCCTCGCCGAGCTGCACCGCCGCCCTCCAGCCGTAATAGCCGCCGGGGTGAAGGCGCCGCAGATCGCGCCAGGTGGCGGCGGCGGCGGCGGCCTCGCCCCGTTGCCGCTGGATCATCCCCAGCCAGAAGCGGGAGCGGGCCGCCAGGGGAGCCGGCAGGCGCTCCGGGGGGATCGACCGCAGGAGGGTGGCGGCGGCGTCCCATTGGCCGGCCAGGAGCTGGCGCCGCGCCAGTTCCCACTGCAGATCCCAGCTGGCCGGGTCGTCGGGCCAGCGCTGCAGCACGGCCAGAGCCTGGCCGCCCTTCGGATCGGCGAGCACGCGGCGGCTCTCGACCGGCGCGCTCGCCCGCCAGGCCGCCGGCAAGGCGTCCACCGCCTGCTGGGCCGCGGCGCCCTCCTGCTGGGCCAGCAGGCGCACGGCCTCCTCGGATTCCGGCACGTTTCCGCCCGGTTCACCCTGGCGGGCCACCGCCTGCAACAGCCCCAGGGCCTGGGGGTGGTGCTCCGGGCTCCCCTGGAGCAGGGCCCGGGCCAGCGCCAGCCGGCCGGCGGCGCTCAGGTTGCTGGTGTCCAACGCCTTCCCTGAATCGCCGCTGCCGCCGCCCAGGCAGGCCAGGGCCCCAGCGCCATCACCCAGCTGGGCGATTCCCTCGGTGAGGATCGCCCGCTGCGGTGCCGTCGGTCGGTGCGAACCGGGTTGGCAGGCCTGACGCAGCCGTTCGGCTGCCCCCGGCCAGCGGGCGCCCCAGCGGGCCAGGTGGAGGGCCCCCTCCAGCCGGTCCGCCGGCGCGGGGCCCGCCTCCAGGGCAGCGGCCAGGGCGGCCGGATGGGCCGGAAAGCGCCGCATCAGTTCGGTCCTCAGGGCAGGGCGGCGGCGGCCGAGGGCGTAGAGGGCGTCGGCGGCGCTGGTGGAGGAGCGGAACCGGAGCAGCAGCTGTTCCCAGAGGCGGCGGGCCCGCTCCTCTTCCCCGAGGGTGGTGGCGTTCTGCGCGGCGTTCTTGAGGGCCACCGCCGCCACCGGATCGCGGCCCCAGCCGAGACCGCCCAGTAGATCCCGCTGCAGGCGGGGGTCGCCGGAGAACCGCTGGGCCAGCAGCAGGCTGGCTTCCCTTCGCCGGCCCGGATCCGGTGACCAGCGCCGCCAGCGTTCCAGCTGGCTCGAGGGGGTGGCGGGGGTGAGGGGGGGGAGCTTCTCCAGCAGGGCCCGCCCCCCCACCAGGGCAGCGCCGGTGCCGAGGCAGGAGACGGCAAGGAGCAGGGAGAGACGGGTCAAGGCCAGGGAGCACCGCAGCCGGCATTCTGGGCAAAGCCCACGCCGCCCTCCCCCCGTGCGCCCGCCCCTCCTGCCGCGCCCTCCCCTGCCGGACCGGTTTCGCCAGGCCGCAGCTTTGCCCGCCGGGCTGCGACCCCTGCTGCTCGACCTTCCCGGCGCGGTTCAGCGCCGCCGTGCGCTGGTGGCCGCCAGCCTGGCGATCCTGGCGCTGCTGCTGCGGCCCTGGCCTCCCCTGCTCTGGCTGCCGGGCTGGTGTGTGGGGGGGCTGGGGCTCTGGGCCCTCGTGGAGGCGCTGCTCTGGCTCTGGCGTCCCCGCCGCTGGCGCTGAGTGGGGGGTCTGGCCCGCGCCGCGTAGCCTGGCCGCGACTGCCGCACGCCGCCCCATGGCCGAGTCTCCGGCCACGCTTTCCTCTCCTCCTGCGGCCACGCCCCCGGCGCCATCGTCCGAGCGGATGGTGTTTCCGATCGGCGCCCCCCTGGAGGGGGATCAGGCTGCCTTCGGCACTGATGGCATCCGCGGCCGGGTCGGCACCGCCATCACCCCCGCCTTGGCCCTGCAGGTGGGCTACTGGTGCGGCCGGGTGCTGCCCGAAGAGGGCCCCGTCGTGATCGGCACCGATTCCCGCACCAGTGGCCCCATGCTGGTGGCAGCCCTCACTGCCGGTCTGACCGCCGCCGGTCGCCAGGTGTGGCAGCTGGGTCTCTGCCCCACTCCCGCGGTGCCGGGCACCATCCGTCGCTGCGGCGCGGCCGGCGGACTGATGGTTTCGGCCAGCCACAATCCCCCCCACGACAACGGCATCAAGGTGTTTGGCGCCTCGGGGGCCAAGCTCGCCCGCCCGGCCCAGCAGGCGATCGAGGCGGGGCTCCGTGGCGAGGCGGAGGCGGTGGCCCTGGCGGCGGCCGGAACGGCCCATTCCCGAAGCGATCTTCTCGAGGCCTATGCCGCCACCCTGGTCGCCAGTGTTGGCGGGCAGCGGCTCGATGGCTGCCGGGTGGTGCTGGATCTCTGCTGGGGGTCGGCCACCGCCTGCGGAGAGGCCGTGTTCAGGGCCCTTGGGGCCAAGCCGTTGGTGCTCCATGGGGAGCCCGATGGTCAGCGCATCAATCAGGGTTGCGGCAGCACCCATCTCGAACCCCTGCGGCGCGCGGTGCTCGACGCCGGGGCCGCCATGGGCTTCGCCTTCGATGGCGACGCCGACCGGATGCTGGCCGTGGATGGCCGCGGTCGGGTGGTCGATGGCGACCAGATCCTTTACCTCTGGGGCAGCGCCCTGCGAGCAACCGGGGATCTGCCGGACAACCGGATCGTGGCCACGGTGATGTCGAACCTGGGTTTCGAGCGGGCCTGGACCGATGCCGGTGGGGTGCTGGAGCGCACCGCCGTGGGCGATCAGCACGTGCATGCCGCCATGGAGGAGCTCGGGGCTGGCCTTGGTGGCGAGCAGTCGGGCCACATACTCGCCGCCCGCCATGGCATGAGCGGCGACGGGCTGCTCACGGCCCTGCAGGTGGCCACCCTGGTGCATGGCCGGGGCCAGACCCTGGCTGACTGGATGGAGGGCAGCTTCCGCCCTTACCCCCAGAAGCTGGTGAACGTGACCGTGCCCGATCGCGGCCGCCGCACCCAGTGGCAGCAGTGCGAGCCCCTGCGCCTCGCCGTGGAGGGGGCGGAGCGGGCCATGGCCGGCAGCGGGCGGGTGCTGGTGCGCTCAAGCGGCACCGAACCGCTGCTGCGGGTGATGGTGGAGGCGGCCGATCCTGAGCAGGTGGAGCACTGGGCGTCCCTGCTGGCCCTGGCTGCCGACGACCACCTCAATCGCCCCTAGGCGCCTGTTGAACGATCCAAACCGGCGTCCTGAGGTCCGTCTCGCGTCTGCAACCCCTTCCCTGGCGATGACGGCAGAGCCGGCAGACCGGGTGTTCCGTTCCGAGCCTGGCCATCAGCGCCGCGCCGGCCAGCACTGATCAGCACCGGGATGCTTCGCTTCGGCCTTCCTCCGTGAGCTCCCCTGCGAGCTGGCCCTCGCGGGGGCCGTCCCGTCTTTGTTGGGGTCGATCGGTCCCATGGCTGGCCTCCACCAGGCTCTCGATCTCCCACCCGCCGCGCCACCATGGCGGCATGGAGACCACTCCCCTCACCACGGAACAGGATGTGGTGGTGGTGGGGGGCGGCATCGCCGGTCTCACCGCCGCCGCCCTGCTGGCACGGGAAGGGGTGGCGGTGGAGGTGCTGGAGGCCCACCACCAGAGCGGAGGCTGCGCCGGCACGTTCCGCCGGGGACCGTGGTGCTTCGACGTGGGCGCCACCCAGGTGGCTGGCCTGGAGCCCGGGGGCGTTCACCGGCGCCTGTTCGCCCACCTGGGAGCGGCGGCGCCGGCGGCCACGCCGCTCGATCCCGGCTGCGTGGTGGATCTGGGCGATGGCCGGGAGCCGGTGCGTCTGCACCGCGATCCCGGGGCCTGGCGGGAGGAGCGGCGGCGCCAGTTTCCTGGAAGTGATCCCTTCTGGGATCTCTGCGCCGCACTGCACCGGGCGAACTGGGCCTTTGCCGGTCGCGATCCGGTGCTGCCCCCCCGCTCCTGGTGGGACCTCGGCCAGCTGATCGGGGCGCTGGGGCCTGCCACCCTGGCCAGTGGTCTCGCCACCACGGCCACCATCGCCGATCTGCAGCGCCTCAGCGGTTGCGCTTCCGGTGCCGAAGGCGAACGGCTGCGCCGCTTCCTCGATCTACAGCTGCGGCTCTACTCCCAGGAAGCCGCCGATCGCACCGCCGCCCTCTATGGCGCCACGGTGCTGCAGATGGCCCAGGAGCCACTGGGGCTCTGGCATCTGGAGGGTTCGATGCAGGCTCTCAGCCAGGCCCTGGAGCAGGCCCTGGCCCGCTGGGGGGGGCGGCTGCGGCTGCGGCACCGGCTGGAGCGGCTGCAGCCCCCGCAACGGCCGGGGGGGGCCTGGCGGCTGGCGGGCGTGGGTCCCGGTGGCGCTCCTTTTCGGATCGCGGCCCGGGAGGTGGTGCTCACCCTTCCCCCCCAGACCCTGCCCAGCCTGCTCGCCGATGCTCTGCCGCCGGCCTACCGGCGCCGGATCGCGGCCTTCCCCGATCCCTCCGGGGCCCTGGTGTTCTATGGGGCGGTGGAGCGGAGCGCTCTGCCCCCCGATTGCGCTCCTCACCAGCAGCTGGCCTGGGCGGATCCGGGGTCGCTGTTCGTGTCCGTGAGCCGGGAGGGGGATGGCCGGGCGCCACGGGGGCAGGCCACCGTGATCGCCAGTGTGTTCACTCCGGCCCGGCCCTGGTTCGACCTGAAGGAGCCCCAGTACCAGCACCAAAAGGTCGATGTCCGCCGTGGCATTGAGGCCGGCCTGCAGCGGCTGCTGGGAATCGCCCCGGCTGATTGGCTCCATGGCGAGCTGGCCACCCCCCGGGGCTGGGCCGGCTGGACCGGTCGCCCCTTCGGCTTCGTGGGCGGCCTCGGCCAGCACCCGAGCCGCTTCGGTCCCTTCGGCCTGGCCAGCCGCAGCCCCCTGGTCGGCCTCTGGCTCTGCGGAGACAGCATCCATCCGGGGGAGGGCACCGCCGGGGTGAGCCTCTCGGCCCTGATGGCAAGCCGCCAGCTGCTGGCCTCCCGGGGGCAGGCCTGGCGCTGGCGCGATGGTGATCAGGCGGCCTAGGGATCCCGGCTCCGCGTGTCCGTGCTCCGGCGTCGGCCCACACTGCGCCTGGAGCTCAGGCGATCCGGGAGCGCCGGGGGGGGGGGGCGGCAAACGCGACGGCCTGCCGAAAGGGGATCCGCCGCCCTGCCTAAAGTCGAAGACGAGTGGCAGCCTGGACCGCGCCAGCCGGGTGTGGCGCCGGAAGCCGGGTGTTCTGAAGCCCCGTTGCGGGGTGGCCCTGAAGCGTGTCCCCAGGCCCCGGTCTGGCTCCTGGCCCCTGTTCCCACCACTGATGCCCGCCGACCCCTCCCCGCTCCCGCCGCCGGGCTCCACATCCGGCCAGACCGCCTGGGACCGGACGCTGCGGTCGCCATGGCGCGGCCTGCTCGAGGGACAACCCGTAGGAATCGTGGGCCTGGGGCTGATCGGGGGATCCCTCGGCCTCGATCTGCAGGCGGCGGGCCTGGAGGTGCGGGCGCTGGTGCACCGGGAAGCCACGGCTGAGCGGGCCCGCCAACGGGGGTTGGCCAGCCGGGTGGCGACCGATCCGGCCGTGTTGGCGGGTTGCGGCCTGGTGGTGCTCGCCCTGCCCCTGGATCGCCTGCTCGATCCCGATCCCGCCCTGCTGCAGGCCCTGCCTCCGGCCGCGGTCCTCACCGATGTGGGCTCGGTCAAGCAGCCGGTGCTCAGCCGCTGGCAGACCCTCCTGGAGCGCAACGGCCGGGCCGGACAGGCGGGGTTGTTCGTGGCGGGCCATCCGATGGCCGGCACGGCCCTGGCCGGGGTGGAGGCTGGGGTGGCTGGGCTGTTCCGCGGCCGGCCCTGGGTGGCCACCCCGGATGCGCGCACCGAGCCCGGGGCCCTCGCCCTGGTGCGCGCCCTGGCCGGCGCGGTGGAAGCCCGCTGGCTCACCTGCGACGCCGCGGACCACGACCGGACCGTGGCCTGGATCTCCCACCTGCCGGTGCTGGTGGGGGCTGCCCTGCTTCAGGCCGCCGACCGGGGCAGTGGCGCCGCGGGGCTGGGGGATCTGGCCCGCGCCCTGGCCTCAAGCGGTTTTGCCGACACCACCCGGGTGGGTGGGGGCAACCCGGAGCTCGGCCTCCTGATGGCACGCTGCAACCGCGAGGCCCTTCTGGCCTGCCTCGATGGCTACCAGGAGGCGATCGGATCCCTGCAGGAGCTGGTGCGAAACGAACGCTGGCAGGAGCTGGCCGGCGCGCTGCTGGAGGCCCAGCGCCTGCGACCGGGCTTTCTCAGTCCGCCTCCGTTACCCCCGGGCGATCCACCACCGCCCCAGGGTTGATGCGCCCAGCGCAGGCCTGGCTCCTCTGCCCCTCGCCAGGCCTGCTTCCGGTTCCCCCCGGCCCTGGCGTTGGTGACGCCATGGCCGCCTCCCCCTAGCTTGAGCCACGTTCGCTCGGTAACGGATCGATGCGGCGGCCGTGGGCCTTCGCCGGCACGGCGGCGCTTCTGGCTGGTCTGGCGGGTTGCGCTGCCCCCCGCCCAGGCCAGCTGGATGAGGCCTCATGGCTGCGGCGGGGCCAGAGCCGCATCGATGGCGGGGTGAATGTGACCGTGACGGCCCTCGACCCCAGGGAATCCGAGCGGCTGCTTGGTTTCGATGTGGCGGCTGCCGGCATCCAGCCCGTGTGGGTGAAGGTGGTGAACCGCGAGAAGCGCCGCTGGTATCTGCCGCCGATCACGATCGACAGCGAGTACTACTCCCCGCTGGAGGTGGCCTGGATCGGCCATCGCCCCTTCGCGGCGGAAGCCAACCGCCAGGTGGATGAGCAGCTCAACCGGTTGGGCCTGCCGGCGGTGGTGGAACCGGAGGCAACCACCTCCGGCTTCGTGTTCACGAATCTCGATGAGGGAATCAAGTACGCCAGCTTCGAACTGGTGGCCCCGGGGCCGCAGCCGCAGCTGCGGCGTTTCTCCTTTCTCACCGAGGTGCCCGGCCACGCCACCGATTTCCAGCGCGTGAACTGGAATGGCCTCTATCCCTCCGCCAAGGTGCGGGACCTCGATGAGACGGGGCTGCGCCACTGGCTGGAACACGATGTGCCCTGCTGCGCCCGCGGCGGGGACCGCCGCACCCCCGCCGATCCCCTCAACGTGGTGATCGTGGGCAGCCGGGACACGGTGTTTCCCACCCTGGCGCGGCGCGGCTGGCACGTGACCCAGACCCTCAGCGTCAGCTCCCTGTGGCGCACGGTGCACTCGGCCCTGCTGGGCGGCCGCTACCGCTATGCCCCGGTCTCGCCGCTCTATCTCTTCGGACGCCGCCAGGACATGGCCCTGCAGAAGGGCCGCCGCGATGTGAATCAGCGCAACCACATGCGTCTGTGGCTCGCGCCGGTGACCTACAAGGGCCAGCCGGTGTGGGTGGGCCAGATCAGTCGGGACATCGGCGTACGGCTGACCCGCCGCACGATCACCACCCACAAGATCGATCCGGCCGTCGATGAAACCCGCTGGTACCTGCTCCAGGATCTCTTTTTCTCCGACGCTCTGGCCCGCTTCGGCTTCGTGGGCGGGGTTGGCGCCTCCAAGGTGGATCAGGCCCGCACCAACTACACCGGTGACCCCTATGTGACCGACGGCCGCCGCGCCATCTTCTGGATCACCCCCGCTGCCGAGGAGCGTCAGCAGCGGGTGGTGGCCCGCTGGATCCCCTTCCGGCAGCGGGCCGCGGCGGGCGGGAGCAAGGCCGGCGCCGCTCTTCCGCCGGTGCCGGTGTCGCCGCTGCCATCGACGTCGACAACGTCCCCCTGAGCGTTTCAGCCTCGCAACCGCCGCTATCGCGATCAGCGTGCCCGATGCGCAAACGGGATCGCCCAGGCCAGGGGGCGGCCCTGCGGCGGTCCAGCCAGGCCATGGGCGTAGGGCGTTTCGGTTCTGCCGGGCGGCTCCAGGCGCGGAGTTGCCGAGCGTCGTTCCAGGCCCCTTTAGGACGCAGCTGTCGCCCCTGCGGCCGATTCGTGCCGCCGGCCATCTCTACGATCCAGCGATGCTTGAAGCCAGGGCCCACCTCCAGCTCAAGACGCTCCTGGAGCGGGAGGGCATCGAGCGCTGGCCCCATCACCTCACCCTCTGCCGGCTGGTGGGTCGCAGCCTGCGCCGGGGTGATCACACCCTGATCCGGCTGGCCGCCGGCAGTGATCCCAGCTGGTTGATCGGCCTGCTGGTGCCCTTAAGCCTGGCGGCAACGCCCGTGGCCCTGGTGGTGGGGGAGCGCCTGCGTCAGCGCCTGCTGCAGCGGGAATGGCCCAGGTTGCGGGCGGCTGGTGTCGACCTGCGCTGCTGGGAGGGGGCCCAGCCGGCGCCGGAGAGCCACCTGTGGCTCCTCAGCCCCCGGGAGCTGCTCCAGGTGTGGCGGCAGGGCACCCTGGGGAGCCGGCAGCTGGTGATTCCTGAGGCCGAGCTGCTCGAAGAGAGCCTGCGGGAGGCCATGGCCCTGCGGATTGAGCCCGGTGACTGGGACAGCCTGCGCCGAGCACTGCCGCCGGCCGAGCCGACGCTGCTCGCCCTGCACGGGCGCATGGGGAGGAGGGTGCTGGCTCAGCCACGGCATCCGGACCATCGGGTGGCCCTGGCGCCGGAGGAGGAGGCTCCCCTGCGGCAGCTGCTGGCCCTGTTCACACCGCTCCCTGAGCCCTGGAGCGGCTGGTTGCAGGCTTCCGGGCCGGACTGGACCAGTTGGGCCGTCGTCGATCCGGCCCTCCTCAACTGGCAGCTGCACCGGCAGCCTCTGGCGCCCTTCTCGGAGGTTGGCGGTCTGCTTCAGGGCCGTGGCGCGGTGCTGGTGGGTGAACTGCCCAGGCCCGCCGCCGGCGCTGGACGCGGCCACGGCCTCGGTGCGGTTGGTCTGGGGCTCCAGGCGCCGGTGGTGGTGGACCTGGGGGATCCACCGTTGGCCGATCCCATTCCTCTGTACTGCCCTGTGCGGCAACCTCTGCCCAACAGTCCTCACTACGCCGACCATCTGCTCGACCAGTGCCGGCGCCTGGTCCTGGGTCAGGCGGGACTCACGGTGATCCTGATCGATGATCCGGCCCTAAGGCTGGGTCTCACGAGTGGCCTGGCGGCCGAGTTTGGCAGCCGCGTGGGTCATGCCTGCACGGCCCCGGAGGCCAATGGGGTGGTGTGTGCCAGCTGGAGCTGGTGGTTGGAGAACCAGGGGCGGCTTCCGTTGCCGGTGCAGGTGGTGGTAGCCCTGCTGCCCATCGCCAGCCTGGAGGACCCCCTCACGGCCGCCCGGGTTGAATCCCTGCGGCGCCAGGGGGGTGACTGGTTCCGGGGCCTGCTGCTCCCGGAGGCGATCAACCGCCTGCAGCGGGGCGTGGCCAGCCTCCGGCGCGCTGGCGGAAGGCTGGCGGTGCTGGATGGTCGACTGCGCGGTCGCGACTGGGGCGGCACCGTGCTTGCCGCTCTTGATCCCTGGGTTCAGCTGTCCCGTCTGCTTCCTGATTGAGAGGGTTTCCATCGATCGTCTTTCGGGTCGAGCGGCTTCCTGTTCGATCGGGCCATGCATTGGTGGCAACGCTGCTCGCCGCCGCCCCTAGCCTCATCAGAGCCATTGCCGCGCACCATGGGTGAAGCCAGACGCCGAGTGTCCCAGGGGTTGCCTCCCCGCCCCCGACCCGTCGCGAAGGCACCGGCCGATACCTCTCCCCGGCTGGTCAGCTGGCTGCCCCTGAGCCGCAACCAGGCGGATCGCTTCGTGGCGATCACCACTCGGGGCGCCTGGATTGGGATCGGCTCTCTGGTGCTGTTCTGGGTGATCGTCCGTTTCATCGGCCCGGCCGCCGGTTGGTGGACCCTGGCGGATGGTTGAGCTTCGGCGCTGCCGCATGCCGGCTGACGCATCCCAAGTCCAGCCGCAATCCCCCCCGGGCAGTTGGCAAGGCGGGCGCCGGCCGCCAGGACAGCCACAGCAATTGGAAGAAAACCTATAGGATGGTTGACAGCAACCCAGGTGGCCGGCCTTGTTTCCACGCCTTGCTGAGCAATACCGCAATCTCGTCAACGATCTGGTGTTGAGCCTCCAGGCCCTTGCCCAGTGCCTGCGGGATCAGGGACATGTGGCCACCTGCTACGTCTGCGGTGACGAATGGAACCACCATGGCGCTTCCTTCGTGGCGGATCTGGGTGAAACCCATGTGGTGCGGTTTCTCGTTTCCGATTTCGGAATCAGCTGGGTGGAATCCCGTGATGGTCATGAGCTGGTGAAGCTGGAGGGGGCTGATGCCATCCAGGAGTTGCATCGCGTTTCCTTGATGCTGCAGGCCTCAGGAGGCATGCAATATCCCAAGGCTTCCTCGGGCAGCAGGGAGGATTCCTTCGCCCCAACCTTGAGCAACGCTTCGCCATTGCCAGATTGAGCGCCACGTCTTTTGGCTGGGGTCGGAGTCATTGCCCTCCGACCCCTGGCGTCGTTCAGGCCGCTGGCAATTCAGCCACCTCGGCAGCTGATTCTTCTGCGTCCACTTCCGAGGTCGCGCCGCGGCCTGCGGCCAGCTTGGCGGCAGCGGCCAGTGGCTTCATGGAGTTGGCCGTCACTTCCGATCCCTCGGTGAGCCGGCGGCGGGTGAGCTGTTCGATCACTTCCGCCTGGTCTGGATTTTGCTCCAGCCAGGTGATGGTGTTGTCGCGACCCTGGCCGATGTTGTCACCTTCGTAGCTGTACCAAGCACCTTTGCGGGTCACGACCCCGGTTTCCTCCGCCAGATCCAGCAGACAGCCCAGGGTGCTGATGCCGCGCCCGAAGAGAATGTCGAATTCGGCGATCCGGAAGGGAGGGGCCACCTTGTTCTTGGCCACCTTCACCTTGGCCCGGATTCCGTACTCCTCGGTGCCCCGCTTCAGGGTCTGGATCCGGCGGATGTCGAGTCGCACTGAGGCATAGAACTTGAGGGCGTTGCCACCGGTGGTCGTTTCCGGGTTGCCGTAGGTCACGCCGATCTTCTGGCGCAGCTGGTTGAGGAAGATCACAGTGCAGCCCGATTTGCCGATGTTGCCGGTGATCTTCCGCATCGCCTGGCTCATCAGGCGGGCCTGGCTGCCCACCGCCAGGTCGCCCATTTCCCCCTCAATCTCCGCCCGAGGGGTGAGGGCAGCCACCGAGTCGACGACCACGATGTCGACCGCGGCGGAGCGCACCAGCTGGTCGACGATCTCCAGCGCCATCTCACCGGTATCGGGCTGGGAGACCAGGAGGTTCTCGATGTCCACCCCCAGGGCCGCGGCATAGACAGGATCGAGGGCGTGTTCCGCATCCACGAAGGCCGCCACACCACCGCGCTTCTGCACCTCGGCAATGGCATGGAGGGTGAGGGTGGTCTTGCCGGAGCTCTCCGGTCCGTAGACCTCCACCACCCGCCCCTTCGGATAGCCGCCGCCGAGGGCCAGATCGAGGGTGAGGGCGCCGGTGTTGATCGTTTCCACCCGCATCCTGGAGGCATCCCCCAGGCGCATGATCGATCCCTTGCCGAAATTGCGTTCGATCTGGTTGAGCACCAGACCCAGGGCCTTGTCGCGCTCGGCGGCGGCCGCGGAGCCGGAGGCGGGGGGCGGCGTGGAGGCGGCGCCAAGGGAGGAGGAGAGGGCGGCCTTGGGATCGGCGGGCATGGTGGGGATCAGCGATGGAACAGGCCGCAACGGCGAACACGCTCGAGGAAGGGAGCGCCGTGGTGGGTGGCTGGGCCAGGGGTTGGAGCCCGGCGGACCGGGGGCCATCCTGCGACCTCTGGACAGCAAGTGCCACCCAGGGGGGTCCAGCGTCTCAGCCGCGCATAGTACGGGCGTACTCTAGCGCTTCAGTTCCAGTCCGCCAGGGGGCCGGCAAAGCGGGCCGCATCGAGGGGCAGGATCGCTTCCGATTCCAGCCCTTCTTCATCGCCGGGGGCGAGGTAGCCCCACAGGGCGAGGAAGCAGCGCACGGCTTCCAGTCCTGGCGTGGCCCGCACCCACTGAAGGGTGGGCCGGCGATCTTCCACGAACCACAGGGGTCGCCCCCCTTCGCGCAGGCTCAGCAGCACATCCGGCTTGCTGCCCTGTTCATGGCCGTACACGGCCTGGGGCTCCAGCCCAGCGGTTTCCAGGAGCCGCGCGGCATAGGCGCCGCCCTTGGTGGTGAGCACCAGCCAGGGCACGCCATCCACGGCCAGCTCGTGCAGACGCCGCTCCACCCCGGGGAAGAAGCGGTGCAGGGCCAGCCAGGCGGCGGAGTCTTCGCGGAGGGCAGCGTCCCGCACGTTTTCCAGGGCCCCCTGCAGCACTTCGGGGCTGGTCGCTGCCTGTCCCAGGCCCGTCGCCAGCGCACGGTCATAGTCGCTGAGCCAGTGGTCGAGATTGAAACCGGGGCGGCCCAGGGCGGCGGCCACCAGCACCATCTCCCATCCCTTGTGGATCAGCGGGCGAAGGGCGGCGAAGGCAGCGGGGGCTTGGTCCGGCAGCTCCAGGCAGGGATCGAGCCGTTGGGCCGCCCGTCGAGCCGACCACCAGTACTCGGGCATGCCATCGATCAGCACGCCATCGAAATCAAAGACCAGGAGCGGTGCGGGCGTCACCGGGAGGCCGATGGAGGAGTCGGAACTGGGCCGCTAGGATTCGAACCTAGGAATGTCGGGACCAAAACCCGATGCCTTACCGCTTGGCGACGGCCCAATGAAGGCAGGTCGTTGCTGGAACGATGAATCGTTCCGCTGACCGCTGAAGCCGGTTCAACCGGCACCAACACAGTTACCCACAGCAGCCGGTCCTTCGTCAACTCGCCGGCGCGGCCACGCGCCCGCCATCGCCGCGGATTTCCGC
>Ga0114973_10000666_pt1 | contig 25889 bp, 20 predicted proteins | sample M_140807_MF_Meta_FD_87025 | JGI IMG/M metagenome (GOLD analysis project Ga0114973, IMG submission 87025) | Freshwater microbial communities from Lake Montjoie, Canada to study carbon cycling - M_140807_MF_MetaG | ecosystem: Environmental > Aquatic > Freshwater > Lake | place: Lake Montjoie...
CCTCAAGCGGTACCAGAAGGGTGTGATCACCGACGGCGAGCGGTACAACTCGGTGCTCGACGCCTGGACGCACGCCCGTGAGCAGATCACCAAGGAGATGATGGCGGAACTCGAGCAGGATACGGACGCCAAGCCGACCCGCCGACCCGGCTACGTCAACCCCATTCACCTGATGGCACACTCGGGCGCCCGAGGCGGCGTCGAGCAGATCCGCCAGTTGGCCGGCATGCGCGGCCTGATGGCGAAGCCGTCGGGCAAGATCATCGAGACGCCGATCAAGGCGAACTTCCGCGAAGGTCTGACGGTGCTCGAGTACTTCAGCTCGACGCACGGTGCCCGTAAGGGTCTCGCCGATACGGCCCTCAAGACGGCCGACTCGGGATACCTCACCCGTAAGCTTGCCGACGTGGCGCAGAACGTGGTCGTGACGATGCACGACTGTGGCACGACGCAGGGGATCACCAAGGGGGTGATTTACCGCGGCGAGAAGGTCGAAGTGAGCCTCGCCGACGGTATTCGCGGCCGTGTCAGCCGGTCCGACATCCGCAATCCGATCAGCGACGAGGTGATCGTCCACGAGGACGACCTGATCACGCCGACGATGGCGCGGCAGGTCGAGGAACTCGGCCTCGAGAAGATCCAGGTTCGCAGTCCCCTGACGTGCGAGGCACCGCTCGGCGTCTGCAGGCTCTGCTACGGCATGGACCTTTCCACGGGCTCGCTCGTGGAAGAGGGCATGGCGGTGGGCATCATCGCCGCACAGAGCATCGGCGAGCCGGGAACGCAGTTGACGATGCGAACCTTCCACATCGGTGGCGTGGGTCAGCGTGCCATCGAGGAGAGCGAGAGCAAGGCGAAGCGGGCTGGTACGGTGAAGTTCACCCGGCTTCGCACCGTCACCAACGAGCAGGGCGAGGCCGTCGTGCTCGCTCGCAACGGCGAGATCGCGATCTTCGACGCCAAGGGCCGCGAACTGGAAAAGTTCGAGATTCCGGCGGGTGCGATTCTGAAGGTCAAGGACGACGACGAGGTCAAGGCTGGCACGGTGCTCGTGCAGTGGGATCCGCACTCGATCCCGATTCTCTCCGAGGTCGCCGGCAAGGTCCGCTACGAAGACGTGATCGAGAACGAGACGCTCCGCCTCGAGAAGGACCCCAGCGGTCACTTGCGGCGCATGATCATGGAGCACAAGGGTGTGTACCACCCTCAGGTCGTGCTCGAGGACGAGTCGGGCAAGATCCTCGACTTCTACTATCTGCCGGAGAAGGCCTACATCGAGGTGTCGCCGGGCGAGATGGTCGCTGCTGGTCACATTCTCGCCAAGACGCCCCGCGAAGCGTCGGGCACGCAGGACATCACCGGTGGTCTGCCGCGAGTCACGGAGATCTTCGAGGCCCGCAAGCCCAAGGATCCGGCGATCATGGCCGAGATCGACGGCAAGGTGGAACTCCTCGGCGAGAAGCGCCGAGGCAAGCGGATGATCGTGGTCAAGAACGAGAGTGGCATCGAGCGGGAGCACCTGGTGACGCACGGCAAGCATCTTCGCGTGCACGCCGGCGACATCGTCAAGGCCGGCGAGGCGCTCGTCGATGGTCCGCTGGTGCCGCACGACATCCTGCGGATCTCGGGCGAGGAGGCGGTGCAGCAGTACCTCACCCGTGAGATCCAAAACGTCTACCGCAGCCAGCGGGTGGACATCGACGACAAGCACATCGAGATCATCGTTTCGCAGATGCTGCGGAAGGTGAAGATCGAGACCGTCGGAGATACGACCCTGCTGCCTGGCAGCGTAATGGACAAGTTCGAGTTCCGAACCGCCAACGACCGGGTCACCGAGTGCCTGCGGATTACCGACAAGGGCGACAGCGAGTTTGAGGTCGGGGCGATTGTGCCGAAGGACGTGCTCGCGCAGGCGAACGCCCAGATCGAGACGCTCGGCGGAGCCGCTGCAAAGGGGGCAAAGCCGAAGCCAGCCACGGCGAGCACGCAGTTGCTCGGAATCACCAAGGCCAGCGTTCAGAGTTCGAGCTTCATCTCGGCGGCCAGTTTCCAGGAAACCACGAAGGTGCTGACCGAAGCCGCTCTTGCGGGGAAGGTCGACAACCTCGTGGGGCTCAAGGAGAACGTCATCCTCGGGCACTTGATCCCTGCCGGCACGGGCTTCAACACGTTCCAGTCCGCCGAGGTCCGCGTGCGGCCTGAGGCTCTGGAGTCGCTGCGGATGGATCGGGAGAACGTCCTGGCCCGGCAGTTCCCACTGCTCGAGGCGGCCGCTTCAAGTGACGCCGGTGCGGAAGGCACCGCCCAGACTGGTGACGCGAGCGTCGCCACGCTGGATGCCGGCGGCAACGAGTAACCCACGCGGACATCACGGAACGACGCGACCATACGGGCGTGGCCTACGGCGGAAGCCGGGCCACGCCCGTCGTCATATTCGGTGCGGCCCTCAGGATCGGGCCCGAGGCGTTTTGCGGTTGGTTCCGCGCCGAAGTAATGTCAGAGGTGGGCGGTCATCGCCGCCCGCGAGGACGACTCCATGACACCCGCATCCTGCAGCCTCTCTCTCCTGATCGTCGCCGTCTGGGCATCGGTCGCGCTCGGACAGGCCGCCCCGTACAACCCCTACGCCGACGCACAAGATTCCCCGCCACCGCTCGCGGCAGACGGCACGATCCACTGGGGGACGTTCTACAAGTCGGCGAAGCTTCAGCAGTCCTACGAGCGGCTGTGGAACCTGGGGGCATGCCGCGGTTCGAACAAGGCCATCACCGTGCCCGTCGCCGAGAACAAACTCGTCATCGACCGACTGCCGGAGGCTGAGTTCACGGGGGTTGTGCGGGCAGTGGTCGGCCAGGCCGCCGGCGGCATGGTCGCCTTTGACGCATCGGATTCCACGGGCGGCGATGCCGAGCCGCTCGTCGCCCAGTTCCACCCCGCCGGCGTGACCCGGTTTCAGATCGGGGGTCGGGCACCGGCTTCCATCCTGACGACAGGGATGGTCATCAGGCTCCGCGCGGAAGTGGATGGCAAGGGGCATGTGATTCGGCCCGTCTCGAGTTTCGAGATCGTGACGCCGCCCACGGGCTTCGTTCCCGACGCTGTTCGCCCCGACCAGCTTGAGACGATCGTTGGGACCGTCGTGAGCGTCCAGAAGAACGTCGTCGGGCTCCGGGTGGACGCCGGCAAGGTGCGGCGGATCAGGCTGCAACTCGACCCGGATGCCATCGCGACGATCGACGCGGCCCGCCTCGACCTCGTCTCAACGGGCGACGAAATCAAGGTCAAGGGCCGCCTCTGGACGGGTGAGGGAGCCATGGGGGCCGGGACGATCTTCGTTTCTGACGTGGTCGTCTCGAAGCGTCCGCTGGCGGACACCGCGGTGGCCCAGCCAGGCCCACAAACCGTCGGCGCCCGCTGAGCCACTTGGGCGGATGGATGCTGGAACGCAGGCTGTACGGCCCGTACAGTGATGCGGTGGGCCGGAACGCCGGCCCCCTCCCGTGAAACCCTGTAGTGATGTTCCGATGGCGTCGCGAACCGTTCGAGCGGCTCATGCAGCAGCGGCCGGAGTCGTCGCCAGCCGGTCCCTCCAGCAGCGGCTTGCGACCGTGGCGCGGGCGGTAGCCGCCGTGGCCACAGGAAACCCGCGGGCGGAGGCCGTGCATCGCCTGCGGATTTCCGCCCGGCGTGCGACCGCCGCCATCACCGCCTTCCAGCCGTTCGTGCCACGGCGGCAGCGCCGGTGGTTCAAAAAATCGCTCCGCCGGATTCGCCGTGCGGCCGGAGAAGCCCGCGATCTCGACGTGCTCACCAGCCGTTGCAGGGCGGCGGCAGCGGCCCGGCAATCCGCCGCCGCTGGAGTGGCCCGGCAGCGGCTTGCGGAGATGCTGGCGAAGAAAAGGCCGCAGACGCGACGCGGACTCGAGGACGAGATCACCCGCGTGCAGGGCTGTGGTTGGAAGAAGCAGACCGCCGCGCTGCTCGTGGCCGTCGAGTCGGCGGCGCTGACCGAGACGATCGACTCGTACGCCCGCCGGCGGTCGCGACGGCTTGTCAGGCGGTTTTTGGACCACCTCGACGACCGCTTCCGCGACGATCGCGAGATCCACCGGATGCGAATCGCTTCGAAGAAGCTCCGGTATGCACTGGAAGTGTTTGCCGCTGCGGCACCGACGGCGGAGATCGCCGCCTGCGTTCGTGCCCTTCGTCGACTGCAGTCGCGGCTGGGCGAGTTCACCGACCATGTGGCCGCTGCCGAGCGGCTCAAACTCTGGTCGCTGCGGGAAGCGGACGATCATGCCCGTCGGGCGTTCGCCCACGCGAGCCGACAGGAGTCGGTCTCGGCGAATCGGGCCCGTCGCACGTGTATCCGCTGGTGGACAGCATCGCGTCGAGAAACGCTCGCACGACAACTGAAGCGCATCCTCCGGGGGAAGAAGACTGCATGACCGCGGCACGACGGGAACCAAGGCACACGACGAAGCATCGCGGGGCGTGGTGGCGTTTGCTGTGGTTGCTGCCAGTGCTCCTTGCCGTGGGCGTATGGCTGGCCGGACGGCCGCAACGCGAAACCACATTAGCGCAGAGCCCCTTCGGGCCGACCGTCGTGGGGAGCCGAGCGTCTGCTGAGGCACCGCCGGGAATGGTCTGGGTGCCTGGCGGTGAGTTCTCGATGGGCTGCGCTGATCCCCGCGGTCTGCCCTTCGGTGGGGCTGATCCCATGAAGGACGCGCGGCCAGTGCATCGCGTGAAGGTGGACAGCTACTGGATGGATGCGCACGAGGTCACCAATGACCAGTTCGCCGAGTTCGTGAAGGCGACCGGGTATGCGACCGTGGCGGAGCGGCCGCCTCGGGCTGAGGACTTCCCGGGCGCGCTGCCCGAGAATCTCGTCGCCGGATCGATCGTGTTCACGCCACCGGCCGAGCAAGTGCCGCTGAGGGATGCCACGGGGATGGCGCATCTCCGCTGGTGGGCCTATGTTCCCGGCGCCTGCTGGAAGCATCCAGAGGGCCCCGACAGCGACCTCACCGGCAAGGGCGACCAGCCGGTGGTCCACGTGGCCTTCGAGGACGCCGAAGCCTACGCGGCGTGGGCAGGCAAGCGGCTGCCCACGGAGGCGGAATGGGAGTGTGCGGCGCGTGGCGGGCTTGCCGGTGCGACCTATCCGTGGGGCGACGAGTTCAAACCCGGCGGCCGCTGCATGGCGAACACCTGGCAAGGCCGATTTCCAGGTGAGAACACCGCCGACGACGGCTTCCCGAGCATCGCACCGGTGGGCCGCTATCCCGCCAATGCCTACGGACTCCACGACATGTCGGGGAACGTCTGGGAATGGTGCAGCGACTGGTATCGCCCCGACACGTACGCCCGGGATGCCGGGGAGGGCGTCGCGGTCAACCCACGAGGGCCGACCGACAGCCACGACCCCGCGGAGCCGGGGCAGCCCAAGCGGATCCAACGGGGCGGATCGTTCCTGTGCAGCGACCAGTATTGTTCCCGTTACATCGTCGGCACCCGCGGGAAGGGTGAGGTGTCGAGTGCGACGAACCACTGCGGCTTCCGCTGCGTGAAGTCGCCGGATCGGTGAACGGTTCTCCTACGGGTTACGCATGATCCTTGCGAGTCTGTTTGTCCAAGCCCAACGCCGTGAGGCGTGGGGTGAACCGCCAACAGACGCCGTGTCCAGCGTTGTTCGCCCGCGGCCTCACGGCCGGTCGGCTTTCACTCGACGCGCGAGGATCGAGCGTGATCCGTATCAACCCTTCTTCGCCATCAGCCGGCGGAGATCGGCCAGCGATCGCGTGTTGGCAACGTGGCTTTTCTCGAGGCCGGCACGACGGGCCTGGAGGATGCCGCACCGCATGACGTCGAGGCCGCGGATCGAGTGGGCGTCGGTCGAGATGACAACCGGTACTCCCGCCTGCCGAGCCGCGGCGGCGTGACGGTCATCGAGGTCGAGCCTCCACGGGTTGGCGTTGATCTCGAGAAAGGTGCCAGTCCGGGCGGCCGCCTGGATCACGGCATTGATGTCGACGTCATAGGCGGGGCGTCGGTTGATCAGTCGCCCCGTCGGATGGCCGATCACCCGAACGAACGGATTCTTGATCGCCTCGATGATCCGCGCCGTGATCCGGTCGCGGGGCTGCTGCTGTCCGTAGTGCAGGCTGGCCACGACCCAGTCGGCCCGGGCGAGAACCTCGTCAGGAAGGTCAAGACCACCCTTCTCGAGCATGTCGACCTCGATCCCCTTGAGCACCGTGATTGGGGACGGGCCGTCGGCGGCGAGCGACTCATTGAGGCGGTCAATTTCCTCCCACTGCCTCAGCAGTCGTGTGCGGTCGAGTCCGCGTGCCATCGTCACCCGCTGGCCATGGTCGGTGATCGCTACGTATTCGAGGCCCCGGCCAATCGCCGCCCGGACCATGTCGGCGAGCGTATCCTCGCCGTCGGTCGCGGTCGTGTGCATGTGGAGATCGCCGCGGATATCGGCGAGTTCGACGAGCGTCGGCAACTCGCCCCGTTCGGCACGGTCAAACTCGTCGCTCCCTTCGCGGAGTTCGGGAGGGATCCAAGGCAGTCCCACGGCCTCATAGACCTCGGCCTCCGAACGACCGGCGAGCACGTCGCCACGGGTGTGATGGCCATCGGCGGAGGCGTTGAGCTTGTGCACCCCGTATTCGTTGATTGTCAGGCCGCGGTCCCTGGCCCGCGACCGGAGCTTGACGTTGTGCTCCTTCGAGCCGGTGAAGTACTGCAGCGCCGCCCCAAACGAGTCCTCCGCCACCACGCGGAGATCGATCTGGATGTCCCGCGGGCCGCGGATGCTCGTCTTGGTGTCGCCGCGTTGCAGCACCGCGGCCATGCCGTGCCATTGCTCCAGGTGGTCCATCACGGCGGCGGCCGCCCGGCTATCGACCACCACGTCGAGGTCGCCCACCGTCTCGCGGCCCCGCCGCCAGCTCCCTGCTCCCTCGACCTGCCGAGCCTCCGGGCACTGCCGCATCCAGCCGAGCACGTCTTGGACGATGGCGTCGGCGTCATTCCAGAGCATCCGCGCGTGGGCCGGATCCTTGGCGAAGGCGATGTTGTCGAGAATCGCCGCCTGCGTTTTGGCGCCGAAGCCTTTCACCGACTCGACCCGCTTCTCGTGGCAGGCCTGTTCAAGAGCTTCCAGCGAGTCGATTCCCAGCGCCTCCACGAGTTGCTTCACCTTCTTCGGGCCAAGCCCCGGCACCCGCATCAGCTCGAAGGCGGCCGCGGGCACCTGGCTCTTGAGTTCCTCGAGCAGAGGCAGTCTGCCGGTATCGAGAAGCCCCTCGATTTTTCCGGCGAGGTCGTCGCCGATGCCGTCGAGATCCGTCAGGGCTCGGTTCGTATCGGCACGAACAGTGGCCAACGGTTCGACCAGTCCGCCGATGGTGTGGGACGCGTTGCGGTAGGCACGCACGCGAAACACGTTGCCACCCTGGTATTCGAGCAGGTCCGCGACGTGGTCGAAGACGGCGGCGATTTCAGAGTTGGTCACGGACCGCATGGCTCCAGGGGCCGGGCGACTGGAGCCCGACCACCGGAAGTGTTAGCGGAACGGCCTGCGGCGGCAAGCGGCTTGCCCGCCGCGGCTCGCGGTCACTGCTGGAGTCGAGCCGGCAGCGCGGCGGTCGGGTAACCAGGCCGCCTCGCATTGGGGAGCGGGTCGAGCATGGCCGGCTGCCACGAGGTGGTGTGGCTCGTCGGCTCAAGGAGACGGGGAAAGGCGTTCGTGGAAGCCTTCGGCCCCTGGCCGGGAAGGACCGGCATGCCCAGCGGCGCTGCTGAGGGAGCCGCTCCAGCGGCCGGACTGGCCGCGCCGGGGATCGTGAAACCGTTGATGCCCGTGGCCGGCTGTGGCACGGTGGTGGTGCCGGTGGGGGCCGGAGTCGCGAACGGTGGCAGGGTGGGGGTGGCAGAGCCCGCTGGGGGTGCCACGGGGGTCGCAGCCGATTTCGGCAGTTCTGGGATGGGCTTCAGCGACGGTGCCGGCGCCACCGACGGGGTTGGCGAGAGGGGCTGCGGCTGCGTCAGCTGCGGCTGGATGCCGGCCTGCGGAGCCGCGGGGATCGCATACCCGCTCTGGGGTGTGATTGGCTGCTGATAGGTCTGCGGCACGGAAGCAGGCGGCGCTGAGCCAGGGACCAGCTGCTGCGGAATGTCGGCACCGGCGGCACCCCAGCCCTGCGGCGCTGCCTGGACCGGAGCGGTGAACGGGCTGACGGCCGGGGCAGAGATGGCTGGTGCTGGAGCAGCCATGCCAGGAGGGGCCATGGCAGGCTGGGCCGCCGGATAGCCGCCACCGTAGCCTGGCTGCATCTGTACGTACTTCGTCGTGGTGACGGCGCGATACTGCGTCACGGGCACGTTCACCGCCTGCTGGACGTACTGGGTGACCGGCTGCATGCATTCCCGGGTGCAGCCCGTGCACGGATCGACCTCGCAGGAAGGCTTGTAGGTGGTGACCGGCACGTTTTGGTACTGCGTGCGGTAGGTCGTTTCAGGCACGTAGCTCGTCTGCTGGACGGGAACCATCACCGGGGGCGGAGGCGCCGCGATTGGAGCGGCGATGGGTGCGACCACCGGTGCGGCCACCGGGGCAACAGCGTAGACGGGCGCCTTCTTGAAGCACGCTCCGCAGCCTGCAAAGAGGTCGTTGAAGCAGCATTGGGCCCGGGCATCAAGGCCGCCCATGACCTGAAAGCCGACTGCAGCCACGAGGGCCACGGACATCCGACGCATCGTCATCACACGTTCCTCCGCTGGCCGTCGCTGTGGGAGAATGCCCGCAGAACCGACGGCAACACGCAAACGTAGGTTGCGCGGCTGTCGCGACGTGACGAAAAACCAGCCGATGGATCGTGAATTTTGCTCAGCGGCGTCGCACAATCGGCGCGTCCCTCATGACCGCCATATTCGGCCTGCCCGGCGTCGGATCGAAGCGGATGTGCGTCAGGGCCGCCGCTCCTCGAAGCGGTCATACAGCGTTGCCAGCGTGTCGCGGACATTGCCCCGATGGCTTCGAAAAGCCTGCTCGATGTCGTCCGGCAGGATCGTGCCGCGGTGATCGGGCAGTCGTTCGATGATCGCGGCGACCAACGCCGGTGACGACTCGTGGCGAGCGAGCACGGGAAGGCCGATCGGTCGATGGGCCGTTGTGATCATGGCCGTTCGCCGCCAGCGCGCCATGGCGACGATCAACACGCCAACTCCCCGGGGGAGTTGTTCCCAGCCGTCCACAGCCACGATGTGGCCGGGCCCAGCCGTCGCCACGGAACTCAGGGCGGGCCATGCATCGGCCCAGGACCGCACCTGCACGAACGACGTAGTACGACCCGCGGCGGCGGCGGCGGTGATCAGGGCACGCACCAGGGTGGTCTTGCCGCGGCCGTGTGGGCCTTCGATCACCCAGCAGCCGTCATGGACGCGGTCGAGCAATCGTCCCACATCGAGCGGTTGGCCGCTCGCGTCGAGGGGAGGCACGGCCCCCGGCCTTGTGTAGCGGGTCGAGAATGGATTCGCGGACGTCAGTCGGGACGCCGTCGGCACCGCGCCGTGCGGAACAGGAGCGGGCATCACGGGATGGTCATCAGCGGGCGGGCGGGCGGGAGAAGGCCGACGGTGAACTCGTGCTCGGAGACATAGTCTCGGCCGCTGTCGAAAAAGAATCGGATGCGAACACACCAGCGAATCTTGACGACCACCCCCTCGTAGGAGAGCGGGCTTTGGGGCAGACGGCAGGAGAACTGGCCCATGGGGGCGTTCGGCGGCAGGCGTTCGGGTGCGACAACCCGCTCGAAAAAGTGTACGCCGAGATCCTCCTCTCCCTTGCCCTCGGTAAACCACAGCACGGAATGCTCAACGGCCCGCGGTGGCTCGTCGTCGAGACCCTCGACCTCGTACCGCACCTCGACCGGGTCGAGGGGCTCGTAGTGGCGGTCGCCGTGCGAGAATAGTGCGACCACGCGAGGTGTTGGCCGGAGGCCCTCTTGAGCGGTACTCATGGCGAAGCCTCCCGCCGCAGACCGCCGTGGTCGATCGTCGGCTCTGCCGGAAAGACCACGAGCGGGAACGTGCGGACGAACCCCGGCCAGCCCGCGGGCTGGCCATGCACGGCGATACTCCACCGGACTGCATTGTGCTGGGACGCGAACGAGTGCATCGCATCGCGGGGAATCGTGAACGCCTCTCGGGCTTCGAACCGTGCGCCGGGCGTGAGCTGCAGGTCGACCCAGGTCCGAATGTCGCAGGCCCAGACCGTCATTCGTTCCGTGCGGGTGTCGGTGCCCTGCGTGAAGGTGGCCTGCTCTTCGAGAGTCAGCGCGAGCCGCAGCGAATCGAGCGTCCCGGAACCGCCCTGAGCCAGCAGCACCTCGTACCTGCCGCCTGGGCGGAGCGGCTGGGCGGAGATCTCGAGTTGCGTTGGTCCCACGGCCGTGGTGAGCAGGCCTCGCCTGATGAAGAGCACCAGACTGGCGATGCCGACGGCAGCGAACGGAACAAGCAGGGTGAGCAGGAGCCAGTCGATCTTCCCGCGGACGAGGTCCACGACGGCCCCGACGCCGAGCACCGCCAGCACCGAGTTCCAGAGCAAGGCAAACAGACCGAAGCCGAGCAGCGTCCAGTTCTCGGGGCTCTCGATTGGGAGGCGGTACGGGAGAACAGTGCCCGGCGAGTTCACGAGGTCATCGCAGGCCGGAACGCCCGGATGCTCGGCCGCCTGCCGCGGGCCGGCGGCGAGCGGGTCGAGGAGATCGGAGAATCGCGAGGGGACTGCGCACCGCTCCTGCGACCGTCCCCACCGCCGGATCGCACGGGCCAGACCCATTCCGCCAAACGAGATCAGCGCGCCGGGCAACAGCAGCGTGAGCAGCCACATCCACCAGTTGTAGCCCCGCTCCAGGACGACCGTGGCGTGAGCCGTAGGGTCGTACCATCCCGGGACGGTGTCGCCGAGCTTCCAGGCCGACAGCGCGGCGACCGCCTTCGCTCGGTCGCTCGCCGTGGTGCTGCGCGAGGGAGTGCTCCACGACTCTGTAGGGCTGCCGGCCACGTCGTACCGGACGCGGAGGCACGGCTGCCACGTGAAGGAACTGCTACGGTCGGCAGCGACGACGGTGCGTCGCACGAGTCCCTTGCCCAGGACCGTACAGTCGGTTGCCAGGAAGTGCTGGTTGATCCGCCACTCCGGAACCGCCACGCCGGAGAGGAGCAGGCCTGAAAAGACGATCCCTGCGGCAAGCAAGGCCGCATGGAATGCGGCATCGCCGAGTGAGGCCCAGGCCTGAGAGCCGGTCCGGCGATGGCCGCGCTTCTTGCCGAAAAACCGCGGAAATCTCACTCGCGAACTCCTCGCCTCCTTGGCGGGAGCCGGTCAGATGCACCGGGCCGCCGCCTCCGGCTGCCGTACGCCCAGCTCGCCCGAGGATGACTGCACACGGAAGAAACCGATCTTCTCGAGAGATTTGTAGACCTCCTCGAGCGTCTTCTCGCCGAAGTTCGAGATCGACAGCAGATCAGCCCGCGTGCAGTTAAGCAGGTCGTGGACGGTGAAGATGCCCTTCTCCTCGAGGCAGTTCGTCGTGCGGACGGAGAGGCCGATCTCGGCCGTGCTCATTTCGAGCTTCTCCGCCATTTCGTCGGACTGCATCATGTTTTTGTATGGCACTCGCGGCATGGGGTCCCTCCCGTGCGAATCGAGGTAGTGGTTACGCCGCCCGGGCGTGAGGCCCAGCGAGCAGGCAATGAATATACTCCAATTGGCTGAAAATCGACTACATCGCCTCAGCAGGACCACCCGCGTGGGCCTCGCCTCGTGCTGAATTGTGCCGTTCCAGACCGTGACAGCATCATCTTTCGCCTCCCTGAACGATTCTCAGCGACGTGCTGCGAGCCACGTTGAGGGCCCGCTCTTGGTGCTAGCAGGCCCTGGCAGCGGCAAGACCCGCGTGGTCACTCACCGGATTGCGCACCTGATCGCAGAGGGGGTGCCGCCCGAGCGGATCGTGGCCCTGACCTTCACCAACAAGGCAGCCGACGAGATGCGGCACCGCGTGGCCAACCTCGTGGGTCCGCAGCCGGTGGAGATGGGCACGTTCCATCGATTCGCGGCCCGGCTGATCCGTCGCCACGCTCGCCTCGTCGGGCTGACGAGCGACTACTCCATCCTCGACCCCGATGATGCGGCCGCCACGCTGAAGCGGGCCGTGAAATCGCTTGGACTTGCCGCCACGCACACGCCGGTCGACCGGATTGCCGGGATCATCTCCCGGGCGAAAAACGACCTGCTCACGCCGGCCACCTTCGAGCCCGGCTGGGGAAAACCCGCCGAGGATCTGGCGCTGCGGGTCTGGCCGATTTACCAGCAGATGCTCGTGCGGGCCAACGCGGTCGATTTCGATGACCTGCTCGTGCACGTGGCCACGGTTCTCGCGGAGAACCCCGACCTCCGCCGCGAACTCGATGCCCGGCACCGCTTCATCCTCGTAGACGAATACCAGGACACCAACGCCGTACAGTATGCGATCCTCCGTGGCCTGTCGATCGAACACCCGCATCTCGCCGTGACCGGCGATCCCGATCAGGCGATCTATGGATGGCGGGGCGCGAGCATCCGCAACATCCTCGAGTTCGAGCGGGACTATCCCACCGCGCAGGTCGTGAAACTGGAGGACAACTACCGGAGCACGGCGAATATTCTGGGGACGGCCGACCGCCTGATCGCCCACAACTCCAGGCGAAAGCACAAACGACTCGTCACCACCGCAGGGCCTGGCGCGCCGGTGCGGATCGTGCTCGATGGCTCGGGACTCGAGGAGGCCGAGCGTGTCGCTTCCGAGATCGCCACGGCGGTGCTCGCCGGCCGCCGGGCGCCGCGGGACTTCGCGATTCTCTTCCGCGCCAACGCGCTCTCCCGCTCCTTCGAACTCGCCCTGCGGACCAGGGGCGTGTCCTACCAACTCGTTCGTGGCCTCGAGTTCTTCAAGCGACGCGAGATTCGCGACGTTGTCGCGTGGCTACGATTGCTCCGCAACCCGCGGGACGACGAGGCTCTGCTCCGCGTGGTCAACGTGCCGCCCCGGGGGATCGGCCGCCAGTCACTCGACCGGCTCGCAGCCTGGGCCGAGGATCACGGGGCTACACGGCTCGACGCCGTGGCGAACGCCGCCGCGATTTCCGGCATGCCCAAACGGGCGGTGATCGCATGTGCCGGGTTTGCGCGGCTCGTGGCCGAACTGGCGGCCGTGGCCGGGAAGGAATCGTCGGTTGCCGCGATTCTTGAGGCGGTGCTTGAGCGGACGGGCTACCGCGCGATGCTCGCGGAGGAACAGGACGAGGACGAAGAGGGACAGGACCGACTCTCCAACGTCGAAGAACTCGTGACGGCGGCCCGGCAGTTCGACGATGGTTTCGCGGCTCCTATAGACGACCCGTCTGCCGTCGATCCGCTCGGCGGATTTCTTGAGACGACAGCGCTCGTCGCCGATGCCGATGCCTGGGACGCCTCGGCCGACCGGGTGGCGTTGATGACGCTCCATGCCGCCAAGGGCCTGGAGTTTCCGGTTGTTTACATCGTCGCCATGGAGGACGGCATCCTTCCGCACGAGCGGAGCCTCGACCGTCCGGAGCACCTCGAGGAGGAACGCCGGCTGGTGTTTGTGGGGATCACGCGGGGACGCGAGGAGGTCCACGCGAGTTGCGCCCGCATGCGAGACTACCGGGGCACGAGACGGATCTCGGCGCCGAGTCTGTTCCTCGCCGAGATGCAGGGCTCTGAAACGGTGGTGGTGGGCACCGAGGCGCCGAGGGATGCCGACTTCGATCCGTTCGGCGATGCTGCGGCGCGGCAGCGCGAGGATTTCGACGACTTCGCGCAGGATGAACCGCGGCCTCGATCCTCATCAGTGGTGCGCCGCGATGGCCTCACGGTCGATCTCGAAGACTCGCAGGATGACTCGCCGCCGCCCCCCCCGCCGCCACGAAGGCGGCGGGGCTTTGACGCGGCGATCGAGCGGGCCACCGATCTGGCGATGCGGATGGCCGGTGAAGGAAAGCCACGGCGCGAGTATGCGAAGGGCCAGCGGGTGAGGCACGAAGAATACGGCGCTGGAGTGATTGCCGGCATCAGTGGCAGCGGCCCACGCTCGATCGGCACGGTGATCTTCGACGGCCCGGCCGGCACGAGGAAGTTCATCCTCGGCCACGGTGCGCTCGAGCCCGTCGAGGAGTGATCCGTATCGTGGCTCGACGGAGCGACGAGTTGGCGGACCCGAGCCGGCGACAGACGTTTCTCAGACGCCATCGAGGGGACGAGGTCGCCCCGATTCGCCCCACGCCTGACGGCGTTGGGCTTATACGGAGCACGGCAGCTTCGGGTCAGGACCGGCCGTGGGCTCGCCACCACTCGACGGTGGTCTTCAGGCCGGCGTCGAAGTCCTGCTTGGGCGTCCATCCGAGCAGCGACTTCGCGCGGGAGATGTCGAGGCCGCGGCGGGGCTGACCGTCGGGCTTCGTGGTGTCCCACACGACTCGACCCCGGTAATCGCAGGCCGCGGCGATCTTCGTGACGAGGTCACGGATCGCGATCTCGATGCCGCCACCGAGGTTGATCGGTACGGGTTCGTCCATCACCTCGGCGGCGCGGACGATCCCCTCAGCGGCGTCATCCACGTAGAGGAACTCCCGGGTGGCCGATCCGGTGCCCCAGCAGACCACTTCCGGGGCATCGGCCAACCGAGCCTCCTCGCACTTGCGGATCAGGGCCGGGATCACGTGGCTTGACGCCGGATCGAAGTTGTCGGCCGGACCGTAGAGGTTCACCGGTACGACGACGGTGCTGGCCAGGCCGTACTCACGGCGGTAGCCATCGAGCATCACGAAAATGGCCTTCTTTGCGACGCCGTAGGGGGCATTCGTCTCCTCCGGGTAGCCGTTCCAGATGTCGTCTTCCTGGAACGGGACGGGGCAGTACTTGGGGTACGCGCACACGGTACCCGTGTGAACGAACTTCTTCAGGCCGACGCGGCGGGCGTGCTCCACGAGGTGCATGCCCATCGCCATGTTGGCGTAGAAAAACCTTCCGGGGTGGGCCATGTTGGCTCCGATGCCCCCCACCTCCGCCGCGAGGTGGATCACCACGTCAGGCTGAGCCATGTCGTACAGTCGGGCGACGTCACCCTCGACCGTGAGGTCGAAGTCGCGGCGCCGGGGCACGACGATGTTGGCGTCGGGCACGCCCCGCTCGCGGAGCACGCGAGTCACGGCCTTTCCCAGAAAGCCTGCTCCACCGGTGACGACGATCCGCTGGCTCGCGAGTTTCATCATGGGTCGTGGTCCTGCCGGTGCCTTCCGTCAGCGGTTGGGCAGGCCCGAATCATGACCGGCGGCGATCAGCACCTGCTCCTTGCGAGCGAGGTCGAGATCGGCGTCGACCATCAGGTCGATCAGCCCGTCGAACGAAACCTTGGGCTTCCAGCCGAGTTTCCGCCGCGCCTTCGTCGAGGTGCCCAGCAGGAGTTCCACTTCGGCCGGCCTGAAGTAGCGGGAATCGATTTCGACGTAGTCGCGGTAGTCCATGTCGAGCCGGGCGAACACCTTCTCGCAGAACTCGCTCACCGCATGGGTCTCGTCGGTGGAGATCACGTAATCATCGGGCTCGTCCTGCTGCAGCATGAGCCACATCGCTTCGACGTAGTCGCCGGCGAACCCCCAGTCTCGCTTGGCATCGAGGTTGCCGAGGTAGAGTTTCTTCTGAAGCCCGAGTTTGATCCGCGTGGCGGCCCGAGTGATTTTCCGTGTCACGAAGGTCTCGCCGCGGCGGGGACTCTCGTGGTTGAAAAGAATCCCGCATGAGCCGTGGATGCCGTAGCTCTCGCGGTAGTTGATCGTGATCCAGTGGGAATAGAGTTTGGCCACGCCATACGGGCTGCGGGGATAGAAGGGCGTGGTCTCCGACTGCGGAGTTTCCACCACCTTGCCGTACATCTCCGAACTCGATGCCTGGTAGAAGCGGATCTGGGCGCCGATCGCGTCCTGGCAGTCGCGGATCGCCTCCAGGAGCCGCAGGGTGCCCACGGCGGTCACGTCGGCCGTGTAGGTGGGCTGGTCGAAACTCACCCGCACGTGGCTTTGGGCCGCGAGGTTGTAGACCTCCGTCGGCCGGATCTCGCGGATCAGACGGGCGAGGCCATTGCCGTCGGCCATGTCGCCGTGATGCAAAACCAGCGGACGCTCCACCTCGTGGATGTCACGGTAGAGGTGCTCGATCCGCTGCGTGCCAAACGTGCTGGACCGGCGCACCAGGCCATGGACTTCGTACCCCTTGTCGAGGAGCAGTTCAGCCAGATACGAACCATCCTGTCCGGTGATGCCCGTGATCAGGGCCCGCTTCGAGGAAATCGGCATGTGATTCTCATTCCCAGGTGATGTCCGCCCTGTCCAGCGACGGCCGTGAACAGGAGAGATTATCCGCGACGGCGGAACACCCCAAGGGTTACCGTGATAAACCGCCCGGGGGCGACAGTCTCAGCCCCCAGCGGCAGACTCGGGTGCACCGGCGGCGGGCGTTTCCGGCTGGTTGCCCTCGGCCGGTGGGCTCGTGGCTGCAGGTTCGTCGCCAGAGCCCCGAATCGCCGTGTCCAGCATGGGCAGGAGCTGAGAGATGAAATCCTCGCACTCCACCATCGCCTGGGAACTGGTCAGTCGCGTTTCATCAACGATGGCGTAGAGCTTGTAGACGGCGGGTTCATGAACGAGTGCGATGCGGGCAATCTGCGGCGCGACCCAGCTGCGGCGGGCCGTCACGTTCTCCTTGTCGATCTCGGCCTCGTCGCGGATGCCGTACGTCCAGAAGATGCGGAGCGTCTGGCCCGTCTTGCGGAACGTGCCGGTGAAGGTCTCCGCCTCGCGGCCGTCGGCGAGCTGCATCTTTTGGCGATGCTCGGCCTCACCGATCTCGAACCCGGCGCCGGGATAGCAGCGGTCGGGAGTGTGGCCAGAGGCGTCGTGTGGGCGGGCGCAGACGACGAAGGCCGAGACCCTCGCCTTCGTTCGCGTGTTGCGGTAGAGCCGCGAGATGTAGCCCACCGCACCGGCGCGCTCGAGTTCCTTCGGATCAGCCTCGAGTTCCCGCTCGACTTCCCAGCCACCGAAGGACTTGGGGAACCGCTCTTCGAGGAGTGTGGCGGCCTCCTGGAGATCCTTGGAGACGCTCTTGTCTTTCCAGCGTTCCGTCAGAAAACCCTGGGCGACCGTGACGCCGAGCACCAGCGCCACCGTGCCGGCCAGCGTGAGCATTCCCGAAGCCGGAGACTTCATGGCGATTCAGGTTCCTATGGCGGGCGATTCGGCGTTCCGGGTCGAGGCAAACGGGTCGAGGCAACGATCTCAGACCGGGGCGGGCGAAGCGTAGAGCCGCCGAGGCGCGGAGTCGGACACGCCATTGACCACTGTGCCGAGAACGCGAATGCCGACCGAGCGGAGCCGATCGACGGCACTGTTGACCTGCGGAACGCGGCTCACGTCGCGCATCGTCGCCACGATGGCAAGATCACTCAGTTGGCCGAGGAGGAGCACGTCGGCAAACGCGAGCACCGGACCGGCATCGATCACAACGGTATCGAACGACTCGCGAAAGCCCTTGATGATGGCTGCCGACTCAGGGCGGGAGAGCGCGGTGATGGCGGCGTAGTCGCACGCGCCGCCGGTGACCGCGAACAGGCCGTCGATCGCGGTGGGCTGTACCACTTCATCGGCCGAAATCTCGCCACGAAGCAACTCCGGAAGGCCCGCCCGCAGATCGAGGCCAAGGGCGAGGTGGACGTTCGGGTGACGCAGATCGCCGTCGAGTAGCAGCGTCCGCTTCCCGGAGCGTGCGAGGCTCGCGGCGAGTTGGGCCGCAAACGTGGTCTTGCCTTCGTGCTCGACGGCACTGGTGACGAGAATCACCTTCGGAGACTCGCGGCCGGTCTGGCTGACCACGGCGCGGATGCCGTCGACACACTCGGCCACGTGTCCATCGTTCGGACGCCGGCGCGAACGCGAAATTCGCGGCAACGTGCCGATCACCCGCAGGCCGACCCGCTGGGAGACTTCCTCGGGGACGCTGAGCCGGTCCCGGAGATATTCAAAGAGCACAACAGTGCCGCCGCCGAGTACAAGGCCTGCGAGCGCCGCGAGGCCTGAGAGCATCGTGCGGAACAGATCATCACTTCCCTCTGGCACGCTCGCTTCCTCGATCAACTCCACGCGATTCGGCATGTTGACGTCGATCTCGGTCGCATTGAGCTGCACGCCCATCTGGTCGGTGACCTTCATGAGCTGCTCAATCTCCTGCTTGCGGGACATCAGGTCCGCATTGGCGGCTCCCAGAGCCTTCACCTCGGTGGCGACGCGATCAAAATCCTTCGTCGTCTGCTCGAGCTGCTGGGAGAGGATTTCCCGCCGCATCCGCAGGACGATGGGGCTCTCGGCCGCGGCACCGGTGCGGCGGGTGGACGAATCCATGGCGAGCTGGGCGACGATCTGCGGCCGGAGATCTTCCTTGCGATCCTCGAGTCGCTTGACCATCGCGTCTCGCATCGCCTCGAGCCGCTTGACGGCCGGATCGTTGCCGCCGCGGGCGCTCCGCCCGGTCTGATACGACATCGACTCCTCGATGGCAGACAGCCGCTCGCGGAGTTCGGCGAACTCAGGGTCGCGGAGAAGCAACGCGTCGACGGTCTCTTCCGGAACTGATTGCTCGAGCGAAATCTCACCGCGGTCCTTGGCATCCATGATCGCCAGTTCCGCGTCGATGAGCGTCAGGTCGCGCTGCGTTTGATTGAGCTGCGCTCGCAGGGTGCCGAGGTGATCGAGCAGGAGGCTTCGCTGGGTGGCCACTTCCGCACTGTCGATGGTGCCGAGCGACTTGGCGAGATTGTTGTAGGTGTCGAGGCTGGCCCGCACCTCCGCCATGTTTTCCTTGTACTTCCGCTCGAGGGTGTCGCGCCGCTGGAGCCGCTCCGACTTCTCCTTGTTGACGACGTCGGTGAGGTAGGCGTTGGTCACCGCGTTGACGATTTGCGTCACCTCTTTGGCATTCTCGCCGCGCATCCGCACCTGAACGACTTCCGACTCCATCGGAGCCGAAACCTGCACGTTGCGCACCAGGTAGCCAACCGGATCCTCCTCTTCAGTGAGCGTTGCGAGTGCCGAAATACCCGGGCGACGGATGGCTGAGGTGAGCACAAAGGGGCTCTTGATCAGCTGCACCTGCGTCTTTCGGTAGGCCTCGTATTCCGCATTGTCGCGGCCGCCACCAACGCCGTACATCCCCGACTTGTCACGAACGCGAAGCCACGCCACGGCCTCGTATCCGCGGGGTAGGAACAAAAAGGTGAGCAGGCCGGCGAGCGTGCCGAGCGTGAGCGCCAGAGCGGTTGCCGGCAACCAGCGGCGGCGGAACGCATGCCACACCCGCCGATAGTCGATGCCACCCGAGAGCGGGTCGGCGACTCCACCATACGGCCCCGCGGACGACGGAGGCCCCAGGGGCGAGAGCACCGTGTCGCGGATCGGCGCGAGCATACCGGCACCCGAGCCAGCGGTGGCGGTTGCCGCGGAAGACGATCCGTCCATGGGTGTAGCGGACTCGCTCATGTGTTTGAAGTATTCACGGACTAGACGGCCCATCGACCGAAGACTCACAGAGCTTCAGCCCGACTGAAGATACCTTAAGTTTACCCCAAATTTTTGTCGCCATCACGCGGCGGCAAGTTCGGCCTCAACTCCGCATTATTTCCGGATAGAATCGAGGGAAACGCGCCCGATTGCCGGGCCGCTGCGGGAGGCGTCATCGGCCTCGGAGTTGCCGCCAAGGGCTGGAAGGCCGAGCCCGTTCGTGCTGGCAGCGAGGCCGATGTCCGCTGGCCCGACGTCATCATCGTCGGCGCCAGATCCTCCGTGACCACGAGGTACGAAAGGATCTTCATCTCCAAGACGAGAAATCCCACGGCCAGGAGCATCATGAGCATCGCCGCCGGTGTGCTGTCGTGAAAGTGCTCGGCGATCGACATCTTGTAGTTGTACATCACGCCCACGGTGGTGATCCGGAAGGCGTTGCAGATCAGGGCGATCGGGATCGCGCTGGCCGCGATCGCAAGGTTCTCCCACCACTCGAGACCGCCGACCAGCATCAGCATGGCCGCCAGCCAGACGAAGATCGTGAGCATCTTCAGGCCACTGCAGGCATCAACCACGCCGAGCACCTGCCCATCGCCAAGGATGATCCGATTGCCGTCCCGGTACGCGTCGAGCCCGATCGTCTGCAGTGTGTAGGTGCTGACGATGGTGGCCACGGTCTGCAGCGGACCGAGCAGGTAGCGGGTTGCTTCGTCGGGCAGTGGGTACATGAAAATCAGGCTGGCCAGCGGGGCCCATGACCAGCGGAACATGCTCCAGCCACCGGCAAGCAGGAACACACCCATCAGCGCCGGCACGAACGTGTACATGTCGATCGTCACGATTCGGTAACTGGCGCAGAACAGCCGCAGCGCGAAACTCGCCACGAGCAGGCCGATGCCCGCAGCGCGTGCCGTCGGCGTGATTGGCCCCACTGGTTTTCGCCACCAGAAGAGCAGGAGGCACGTGAACACCGGCACAATCCAGCCGTGCTGGTACTGCGGATTGTCCCAGAAAGAAGGCAACTGAACGAGACTCGGCCAGTAGCTGTAGAAGAGCAACGCCGTCAGGACGCCGACCACGACCACCGGCAGCCGCTGATCGGGCAATCGCATGTCGGCCACGAACGCTCGGCCTCGCCGCATGGCCCCTTGAAGCAGGCCCTCGTCTTCCGTCACCGTGGTGACCGCCGCCTGCTGTGCAGCGACGTCCGGTGACGACTGCGGAAGAGGCGACCGCTTGGCCGGCAGAATAGGAGAGGGAAAAGACATACGGTTTCAGCGCGCTCCCGCGGAACCCTTGAACTATACACACAACTTGGCGCGAAATCATGTAGCCGGAACGGTGGGGTACAAAAATTACCCTCGCACCAGATTCTGCCAGCATTCCGCCCAGGCTCGCGCGAGCGGTGTCCAGGCCGCGAAAACGCCAGCGGACACGGCGGCAGGGGTGGCCGCGGCCACCACCCGCGCGACCAACCCCTGGGACCGCATCAGGGCGACAGGAAATCGTATCGCCATCGTCACGATCATCACGACCACTACAGCCTGCCATCCGGCTGCTGCCCCAAAGGCCGCGAGGCCACAGCGGTCTCCCGGCAGGGCGGTGATCGCCCCCGCCAGTCTCCCCGCCACCGCACCCAGGCAGGAGGCGACAAACGCCGCCTGCCAACCGTGCAGGGGCCCCGGCCACCCGCCGTCGATCAAGAAGCCAGGTGGACCGACCGGGGGGACGGCTGTCACGGTCACGATCACGGCAGCCACCAGCGGCGCGGCCGCGTGGCACCCATCGGCGGCGTGGCCGCGCGCCGCGGCCTGTTCACCAACATCCGTGGCCATGCAGGCCGTGAGGCTCCACGCCAGCATCGCCACCGGGATCACGGTGTGCACGGCCCATGCCAATGCGATCTGCCAGTCGCCGGAAAGCAGGCGGTCGATGCCTGGCCGGGTGGCGGCCAGCAGCGGCGACCCTGTGCCTGCAAGTTCCGCGGTTGCGATAACCGCCGCGATCACACCACATCCGGCTTCGACGGCCGGGTAGACGGCTGAGATCGCCGCTCCGCAGTCGCGGCAGCGTCCCCCGAGGAGCAGCCACCCGAGTATTGGAATGTTGTCGTGGGGGCGGATGGCGGCGCCGCACGCCGGGCACCGCGACCCATGCGTCACGACCGATTCTTTCCGCGGCACACGGTGAATCACCACATTGACGAAACTGCCGAGAATTGACCCCCACGCGAATGCCATCGCGATCAGGACCAGTTCCGCTCCTGGAAAGCCGGACGACCAGTGGACCATCGGGGCTGCCGAACACGCGTGGGGCTGAATGACGATTTCGTGTAGGGTACCCGTCCCGGCGGCCGGAATCATCTTCCCGCCGCGTTCATGTGCCACCCCTGCGGTCACGCATGCACGACACACCCGATACCACGCCGCCGTCGAATCGCCGTCGTCCGATGCCGCCCTGGCTCAACCTCGTGTTGCGGCTGGTCTTCACGGTGGCTCTGCTTGCCTACGCGCTACGGGGAGTCGAATGGCCGAGCTTCAAGGCGCTGCTCCTGCAGGCCGATTGGCGGTGGTGGGCTGCCGGCATGGCGACGGCGGTGCTCGTCCAGGCGGTGGCCGGGGTTCGTTGGGCCGCCCTCGCGAAGCCGTTGGGCTTCGACTTCCCGCGGCGGTTCTTTGTCTGGCGGTTTTTTGAAGGCATGTTCTTCAACCTCTGCCTGCCAGGGTCCATCAGCGGAGACGTGATCAAGGCGTATCGCGTCGGCGACACAACGTCTCGGCGGTTACTGGCGGGGTGTTCCGTGCTCGCCGACCGTCTCACCGGCCTCTCGGCGCTCGCGGTGCTCGGTGGCGCGGCCCTCGCGGCGCGGAAGTACGACCTCTCAATGCCCGTCACCCTCGTGGTGGCGGCCGCCCTGCTCGCCGTCGTCCTGGTGGTGTTTCTTGTCGCCGTTTCCTTCCTTGACCGGATCGTGGCGCTCGTTCCGGAAGGGAGCCCGGGCCGTGGCGTCCTCTCCCAACTCCTGCCGTATCAGCAGCGGCCGAGCGTGATCGCCAAGGCGGTTGCCTGGTCGTTCGTCGTGCAGGCGGGAGGGGCCGTGGGGGTGGCCCTTTCGGCGCGGGCGCTGGGCGTCGATCAGCCGCTCTCGGTGTGGTTCTCGGTGGTGCCGCTCGTAGCCCTGTTGATGGTGCTGCCGGTCAATATCGGCGGCTTCGGCGTCCGTGAGGAGTCGATGAAGTTCCTCCTGTCGCAGGAGGGGGTGCCGAGCGACCGCGCCGTCGGCGTGGCCCTCTTGTGGGGCCTCAGCACGATCATCATCGGGCTGGTTGGTGGCGTGCTCTTCCTGCTCGATCGTGAACCGACGACGACCGCGGCGAAGCTGCCCGAGGATTGAGCCGGCGTCATCGGCGGTCGGTGCGGCGGGCATCAACCAGCAGGATGCCGGTGATCGTCTTGGCGTCTTCGATGCGGCCGTCGAGGCACATCGCCACCGCCTCGTTCCAGGGGACGACCCGCGTGGTGATCTGTTCGCCCGGCTCGAGGGCCTGCGGGCCTGCCTCGAGGTCGCTCGCAACGAACAGATGCATCCGCTCGCGGAGGATCCCAGGCGACATCCAGAAGGAGCCGGCATGCTCGAGCCGTCCGGCCCGGTAGCCCGTCTCCTCGAGGAGTTCGCGGCGTGCCGCGTCTGCGAGCGACTCCTCCCGGTCGAGCGTACCGGCGGGGAGTTCGAGGAGCGTGGCGCCGACCGCCGTGCGGACGACGTCGATCAGGCACACGCGGTCGGCCGAAAGGAGCGGCACGATCACGACGCTTCCGGGATGGAGCACGACCTCTCGGATCCTGGTGGCGCCGCCGGCGAGCGGTTGCTGGCGGCGTATCACCGTGAAGCGGCTCGCCTCGAGGAGGGTTTCGTCGCCGTCGACCCAGCCATCCATGATCAAGCCTCTGTGGAGGTGTCGCGACCCACGATCCGCGCCGCACGGCCCGCGACAGTCAGCGTGGCTCCTGGCTCGCAGCCGCGGCGGTGGACGATCGCCAGGCCGCACACCCCCAGCCGTGGCGACGCGCACGACGACGTGAGCGTGCCTACGTCTTCTCCGCCGCACGACACGACGGCGCCCGGACGCGGCACGTCGTCACCCTCGACGGCGACGAGCACGAGCGTGCGGTTCACGTGTCCGAGCGCGTCGATCCTGGCCACGGTCTCCTGGCCGAGGTAGCAGCCCTTCGTGAACGAGATCGCGCGGGCGGTGCGATCCAGTTCCTGCGGCAGCGTCTTCTCGGGGATGTCTTGAGCCAGGGGAAACCGTTGCTCGATCCGCAGCGCGTCGAGGGCGGCTGCATCGCCGCGAGGAAGCCCTTCGGCCGCGAGCCATTCGTGGAGTGCCGAGAGATCGTTCGCCGGCACGCGGACGAGAAAGCCCTCCGCTCCGAACCAGTCGACGGCGACGATGATTGCGTCGGTCCTGCCACAGCGGAGCGAGCGGTGGCGAAGCGGCGTCGTGGGCACGTCGCTCGCGAGGCGATCCGCCAGCCATCGTGCCGCCCCGGGCCCGACGATGGCCACGCACCGCTCGTCGTGTGATGCATCAACGAGGACGACATCGTCGCGGATGTGATAGTGCTCGAGATGGTCGCGAAGCGTGGCAGCGACGGCGGCGTCGCAGTCGATCAGCAGGCCGTCCTCCGTGCGGAGGATCGCAGCCAGGGCGATCACCCACCCCCGCACGTCGGTGAACATCCCTTCTGTTCCGTCGCCCGGCGCCAGCGTTCCCACCGCCGCCGTCGTGAACTTGTCGACAAATGTGGCGGCGGCCCCCCCGGTAGCCCGGACGGTGCCGCGCGAGACGAGGTCGGCCCATGATGCGGCCGTGAAAAGGGGTGGGCGACCGTGGGGGTCGAAGGCGGACTGCATGCCCCCACCCTACCACGTCAGCCCGTCCCGCCCCGGGGAACGCAGCAGTCGCCGGATTTTTTCGGGCCGGCGCGAACGACCCCGCGGCGACCTGCGTAGTTGATTTCACCGCGGTGACATGGATGCCATGAGGGTCGCGGCCCCGCCACTTGGTCAGAAGCTCAGGAGAACGAAGCATGGCCACCGTGCATTACGACCGGGAATGCCGCGACGATTATGACGATTCCGATGCCCGCTATGGCGACGACCCACTCGCGGTCGCCGACACCGAACACTCCGACGCGGCCCGTGCCGAGTTTGAGTACTCCAATGCTCTGCCCCAGCCGTCGTCTCGTGAGGCCAAGCAACTTCATCGGATCGCGGAGGTGCGGCAGCGTCAGGGCGTGACCCTCCGCAACGTGGCCCGTCGGCTCGGGATGGCCCTGCCTCAGGCGCGGCGACAGGAGCAGCCCGATAGCGATCTGCGGATCACCGATCTGCACCGCTGGCAAGAAGTGCTCGAGGTACCCGTTGCCGAGTTGCTCGTCGAGGGCGACGGACAGTTATCAGGACCGGTGCTCGAGCGGTCGAGAATGGTGAAGCTCATGAAGACCGCCGCCGCGATCCGCGAGCGCACGGAAGGTCAGCCCGTCGGCCGGATGGTGACGATGCTGATCGAGCAGATCCTCGAAATCATGCCGGAACTCTCAGACGTCACCCCGTGGCATACCGTGGGCCAGCGGCGGACGCTCGACGACATCGGCCGGGCCGGTCGGATGCTTGTGCCCGAGGAGGTCTTCCGGCGGCCCGCGCCGGGGGGCTGAGGGGGGCGTCGCGAACTGTCTTGTGGGGCCGCGGACTCCCGTCTACCATCCCGCCATCGCGGTGTGGGGTTGTCCTACGCCGTACCGAGGTCGGAGTTTGGGAGTCAGCCGTGTCGTCGTTCGTCGGTGTGCTGGGTATCGCACTCGTTTTGTTTCTGGTCGTCGCAGTCACCGGCCGCGCCATCCTCGGCCGCTGACGCGGCCCGCGCCATGCCCAGCGCAAGCGCCGCCAGAAAGCCGCCGAGCACCCCGATCAGGGTGACCCAGGCCGCAATGGCGAGACCGAGGTAGTCGCGGAGCCAGACCAGTTCGGGCGGTTCGGCACTCTTCGGCACCTTTCGTTGCACCGGACCGTCCCGGTCCGATTGCTGTCGCATGTCGGCGCGGAAGGCATCCCATTCCGCCTGGGCTTCGGGGCTGGCGACCTCCGCCAGCCGGCGTTCGCGCCAGGCAACGAGCGCGAGCGGAGGCGCGGC
>Ga0114973_10000667_pt1 | contig 25876 bp, 18 predicted proteins | sample M_140807_MF_Meta_FD_87025 | JGI IMG/M metagenome (GOLD analysis project Ga0114973, IMG submission 87025) | Freshwater microbial communities from Lake Montjoie, Canada to study carbon cycling - M_140807_MF_MetaG | ecosystem: Environmental > Aquatic > Freshwater > Lake | place: Lake Montjoie...
AGATCGAACCTGGCGGTCGAGATCAGCGACTCGCCAGGGTCCAGCTGAAACCGGTCCACCGGCGGCATCGGAGAACTGCCGGCCGGGTCGGGAACGGCCGGCCCAGTCTGGCCAGGCTTGCCGGCCTGAACCTGCCCCGCCGGCGGCCCCCCCGCCCGGAAGCTGGTTTCCGCCCCATCCCGAGCCTTGGTCCGGTGAAGATTTTCCATGAAAAACGGCTGAAACGAGGGCTGAGAGGAGTGATCTTCCGGGGACGACAGCCCCACAACAACGAACGACAGAATCTTGCGTGGGCTTCCGAAGATACCTAAATTAACTGGGCCAGGTCTGGATCGACCGGTTCATCTGGAAAAACTTACCTGCCTCCCGCCGCCCGCCTCGCGATTTTGCACACCGGATTGTCATCCCTTCCATGACCACGCCCCGCGGCCCGCATTGGCAGGCCTGCCTTTCGGCGGACGCTCGCTCTGCAGTCGGCATCGTGAAGCGTTGGCACGGAACGTGCAACGTTTCCCTGACACTGAAAATTGATTCGCATCCTGGACAGGGAAGCGTAAACTTTTTTCGGCGACCTGCGAAGGCTTCGACTGCATTGCAGAAGAACCTTCCGGGACGGGCTGAACGAGCTGATGATTCAGAGTTCGAAGATTGGTGTGAATCGATTCATGGTGCCGGAGGGCACGCGTACCGCAAGCGATCGCACGTCCGCGCGGCGTGCGGCGGTGCAATGCGGCCCTCGGGTTTGGGAAACATTACGACCCATGGCCACTTCGGCCGGTTGGTGGTTCGCTGGTTCCTCCCTGCAGGGAAGGCTCTTCCTTCCCACGTTCTTCCGCCTGACTGCGAAGCCGTGCTTCGCCAGAGGCACCTCGCCCGCGGCCCCGGACTCCCGGCCGCCCTGACGACGGCAGTCGTCGTGTTCGGTGAGACCCCCGCCCTTGCTAACCGGGCTTCGCGGGCGACGCGCCTGCCCAGCCCAGACTTGATCCGTGCGGCCTCCATTCCCCCAACGTCCCCAGGAACGTCCTGCGGCCGGGGGAGGCCCACACAAACCCAGCCCACGCACGCGTCTGCGTCCGGGCACGAGAGCATGCCTTTCTTCCATGGAGATCATTTCGCTCAAGGTTCTGCGCGGTCCCAACCAGTGGGCTTCGTTTCCGGTTCTTGAGGCCTGGGTCGACCTCGGCTATCTCGAGGACCATCCCTCCAACACGCTGCCCGGATTCAACGAACGGGTGATGCAGTGGCTGCCGACGATGATCGAGCACCGCTGCACGATCGGCGAGCGGGGCGGCTTCTTCGAGCGGCTGCGGACCGGCACCTGGATGGGTCACATCCTCGAGCACGTGACCCTGGAACTGCAGTCGCTGGCGGGCACCCCGGTCGGTTTCGGACGGGCCCGCGAGGCCAAGACCCGCGGTGTCTACAAGGTGGCGATCGAGTACAAGGAAGAGAAGTTCGCGATCGAGTGCCTCCACACCGCCCACCGCCTCTTGAAGGCTGCGATCTCCGGCGAGTCGTTCGAGATCGGCTGCGAGTTGAAGCGGCTGCGGAAGGTGCTGCTCGAGGAGCAGCTCGGCCCGAGCACCCGCTCGATCGTCGAGGCAGCCGTTGCCCGGGGCATCCCGGCGACCCGCCTCACCGCGGGCTCGCTGGTACGGCTCGGGCAGGGGGCGAAGCAGCGGCGGATCATCGCCGCCGAGACCGACCGCACCGGCGCCGTGGCCGAGTGCATCGCCCAGGACAAGGACCTCACCCGCACGCTGCTCGCCGAGGCCGGCATCCCGGTGCCCGAGGGCAGACCGGTGGCCGATGCGGCCGATGCCTGGGTCGTCGCCGAGGAGATCGCCGCGCCCGTCGTCGTCAAACCGCGTTATGGCAATCAGGGCCGCGGCGTGTCGGTCGATCTCAAGAGCCGCGAGGAGGTGGAGCGGGCCTGGCAGCTGGCCCGGGAGCAGGACGCCTGCGTCGTGGTCGAACGGTTCGTGACCGGCGCAGACTACCGGCTCCTGGTCGTGGGTGGCCGGGTCGTGGCCGCCGCCCGCCGAAGGCCGCCGGCGGTCACCGGCGACGGCTATCTCTCTGTGAAGCAACTCGCCGATCGGGTCAACGAGGATCCGCGTCGCTGCGGCGACCACGCCACCTCGCTCAGCCCCGTGATCCTCGACGACGTCGCCCTCGCCGTGCTCGATGAGCAGGGACTGACGCCCGAAAGCATTCCCGAGGATGGCCGGGTCGTGCTGCTCCGGCAGAACGCCAACCTCAGCACCGGCGGCACCTCCGAGGACGTCACCGACCAGGTGCATCCCGAGGTGGCGGCCCGGGCCGTCGAGGCCGCCCGAATCATCGGGCTCGACGTGGCTGGAATCGACATCGTCACCTCCGACATCACCCAGCCGCTCGAATCCCAGCGGGGCGTCGTCATCGAGGTCAATGCCGGACCGGGGCTGCGGATGCATCTCGAGCCCACCGTGGGCACGCCGCGGAACGTCGGTGAGGCAATCGTCGAGACGCTCTTCGCCGCGGACGACGACGGCCGAATCCCGGTGGCTGCGGTGACCGGCACGAACGGCAAGACCACGGTCACCCGGCTGATCTCGCATCTGGCCACTGCCGGCGGGGCGACGGTCGGCAGCACCTGCACCGAGGGCATCTGGATCGGTGGACGGCAGATCGACGCCGGCGACTGCAGCGGTCCGGCGAGCGCCCGACGCGTGCTCGCCAACCCCTCAGTCACCACGGCCGTCCTCGAAACCGCCCGTGGCGGCATCCTCCGGGAGGGCTGCGGCTTCGACTTCTGCGACGTCGCCGTGGTCACCAACATCGCCTCGGGCGACCATCTCGGCCTCGGAGAAATCGACACGCCGGAAAGGCTCGCCTGGGTGAAGGGGGCGATCGTCGCCGCGGTGAGCAAGAAGGGGTCCGCCGTGCTGAACGCCGCCGACCCCCTCGTCGTCGAGATGAAGAAGTGGTGCAAGGGGCAGGTAGTCTACTTCGCCCTCGACCCGGCCAATCCGGTGGTCGTCGAGCACCTGGCGCAGGGCGGCCTTGCGGCCACCGTGCGGGAAGGCTGGATCGTGCTCTGCGACGGCCCGCGGGAAACCCGTCTCGCCCATCTCGAAAGGGTGCCGCTGGTCCACAAGGGACTCGTCGGCTTCCAGGTTGAAAACGTGCTCGCCAGCGCCGCCGCGGCCTGGCGGCTCGGGGTGCCGCTGGAACTGGTGCGACTCGGCCTGGAGAGCTTCTCCTCCGGGTCGACCGGGTCACCCGGACGGTTCAACCTGCTCGATCTCGACGGGGCCGCGATCGTGGTCGACTACGGCCACAACGTGCCGTCGCTGGAGCAGATCTGCGGAACGCTCCGCAGGCTGCCCCACGAGCGGCGGACCGCCGTCTACTCGGCCGCGGGCGACCGCCGCGACGAGGATCTGATCATCCAGGGGCGGCTCCTCGGCGAGACCTTCGACCGCGTGGTGATCTACGAAGACGCCTACATTCGCGGGCGGCAGCCGGGCGAGATCACCCGGCTGATCTCCGCAGGCATCCGAGAAGCGGCTGCCGCACGCGGCACGCTGATCGAATCGGGTGGCGACTGGTCGACTTCGGCGGCGCTCGTACTCGACGCCGCGACGGCGGGTGACCTGATCCTGCTGCAGCCCGACACGATTGAGCAAACGATCCCCTGGCTGCAGGCCCGCTATGGGGCCCGGCTTCGCGACACGAACTTCGACGAGATGGCCGGCATCGCCGTCCGCGAGTCGCAGGACCGTGTCCCCGGCCCGAATGAGCCGGTCGAGATTCGCAATGGCCGGCTCGGACGGACGGTCTGCGCCACCCGGGCGATCGCCGCAGGTGAGACGGTGCTCTCGACATGGGGGCCGCAGGCTCCGAGTCGGACCCGGCACACCATGCAGGTCGAGTCCGACATGCACATCCTTCCCGATGGCGTGACGGTCCTCGTGCACCATTCGTGCGAGCCCAACTGCGGCGTCGTCATCCGCGCCGGCGTGAAGCGGATCGAGGTCCGGGCGCTGAGGCCGATCGCGGCGGGCGAGGAGCTGACCTTCGACTACGACACGTTCGAGTACGAGGTCGAACACCTCGGCGGAGAGTGCCGCTGCGGTGCCGCCAAGTGTCGTGGCAGGGTCGCCGGATACAAGCATCTGGCGGCCGATGTGAAGGCTCGCTACGGCGAATTCGTCGCCGACTACCTGCGGATTCTCGACGCCGACGTCACCAGCCCGGTCGGGGCCTGACCGTTCCCGCGACGGATCGCCCTTTCCCCGGCTGTCTGACCGAGCCGTTCGGCGACGGCCTGCACCCCCCCACGCCTCCCATCCCTCCACCTCTGTGAGGGACCGCTGGACCGCCCCCGTAAGATGGACCGGTTACGACGATCACGCCGACGGAACCCCTGTTTTTCCCGAGAAAAATCCGGAAAAAGAGTGAACAAACCGCTTGATGGCTGCGTTTGAGGGATTAGTCTCGAAGGGTCTTTTCAAGGAGTGCACCGATGACCGTTCTTCGTCTCTTCTCGACCCGTTCGTTCGCCTGCGACGCGTCCCGTCTGGCTGCCTGTGTCGCACTCGTGGCACCGCAGTCGGCTGCGATCGCCAACGCCCAGTGCTGCGGTCAGTCCGCCCCGGCGCCGGTTGCAACCCAGACCTACAGACTCGACTTCCAGACCGTTTACGACGAGCAGCAGATGACTGCCTATCGCGTCTCCTACGAGACGGTCTACGACACCAAGACCTACACCGTCACGAAGCCCGTCTGGGAGACCCAGACCTCGGAGCGCCGCTACACGGTGCAGCGGCCCGTCTGGGAGACCCAGACCCGCGAGGAGCGGTTCACCGTCATGAAGCCGGTCTACGAGACGCAGATCGTCGACCGGAGCTACGACGTCACCCGCGATGTCGTCGAGACGAGCACCCGCGAGGAGCGGTTCACCGTCATGAAGCCGGTCTACGAGACCGCCGTGCAGCAGCAGGTCAGCCTGGTCCGCCGTCCGGTCTACGAGACCAGCGAGCGCGAGGAGGCGTTCACCGTGGCCGAGCCGGTGACGACCGTCCGCACCGCCTACTCGGTCGGCTCCCAGCCGGTCGACGTGGTGACACCGATGGTCGCCCCGGGCAGTTCGCAGCTTGGCTGGGTGCCTGGCGGATACGCCATCAATCCCGCCACGGGACTGATGTCATGGCAGCGTGGTGGCTACGCCTGGACCGTGACCCCCGGCGTCGTCATGAATCAGGTCAGCCGCAGCTACCAGCCGACCTACACGCCGGTGCAGGTGCCCGAGACCACGATGGTCAACCGGGTGATGACCCGCAAGGTTCCGGTCCAGACCGTCCGCTACGTGGATGAGCAGGTCGTCCAGCAGGTCCCGGTGCAGACCATGAAGATGGTGGCCGAGGAGCAGGTCCGCCAGGTCCCGGTGCAGACCGTCCGCAAGGTGGTCGAGCGGGTCGACAACAGGGTGCCTGTCCAGGTCATGAAGATGGTGGCCGAGGAGCAGGTCCGGCAGGTCCCGGTGCAGGTCTGCAGGATGGTCACCGAAGAAAAGGTGGAGCCGGTCAGCGTGCAGGTCTGCAAGTACGTCACCGAGGAGCGGTCGATGCAGGTGCCTCGGGTGGTCGAGAAGCGGGAACCCTACGCCTACACCGTGCGTTCACCGCGGACGGTCGTGATGCGGGTGCCGCTCGATCCCTGCGGCAATCCGATCCCCGCCGCAGCCCAGGCTCCAGCAGTTGCGGTTCCCATGGCAGGGGCCTCCCGTCCGGCGACAATGGCCGCCCCGTCGATCGCACCTTCGCTGCCGGCCACGTCTGCGACCGGCCCGATGAAGACCTTCAGTGACAAGCCCGCCGACTCGGCCCCGCCGGCCCAGGAAGGCTGGACATCGTCCGGTCTCGGCCATGTCGATCCCTCGAAGGGCAGCGGGGAAAGCAGCGCCATCCGGGCCGAGAAGCCGGTCGACAAGGCCGGTGAGAGCGGTGCCATGCGACCCATCGAGCCGATCCCGACGCCGGCCCCATCGAACCCGAAGCCGGCTCCAGCCCAGCAGCCGACGATCGCCCCGCTCGGACCCTCCGTCGAGCCCGCCCCCCCGGCCGCCGACACCCGCGACCTGCCGGCCTCCGAAACCTCGAGCGGCCTGATCCGCATCCAGTCCGCCTTCGGCGACCGCTCAACCTAGAGCGGCGGTTTCACGCAAACACACGGCATCCTGCCGTTGTTTGCTTGGCCGGCTCCGCCGGCTGGTGCTTACCCGGCCCGCGGTTTCACGCAAACACACGGCATCCTGCCGTTGTTTGCTTGGCCGGCTCCGCCGGCTGGTGCTTACCCGGCCCTCCGGGCCTGGCGCGGGGTAGCGATGCTTTGACAGGCTGAAGCCTGTCCCACATCGGACTCGTGGTAAGGTGGGGGAAACGCACTCGCGGGGCTCGCCTCATGTTCGATTGGATCTCGGGATTCAGGCCGGGCTCGCGGCCCGCCATCACTGCGGCGACCTGGCGGACGGTCGCGCAGATCGATGATCTCGCAGCCCAGATGGAGTCCGAGAGCGACGCCGGACTGCGACGGCTGGCCCGGTCGCTCTCCTATCGGGCCAAGGCCGGCGAGCCGGTCGATTCCCTGCTCGTGGAGGCGTTCGCCGCCGCCCGCGAGGCGGGCCGCCGATCGATCGGGATGCGGCACTACGACGTGCAGCTGCTGGCGGGCGTGGCCCTCGTCCATGGTTCGATCGTGGAGATGCAGACGGGCGAGGGCAAGACGCTCGTCGCCACGCTGCCGCTGGTGCTCTATGCTCTGGCGGGCAAGGGGGCACACCTGGCGACCGTCAACGACTATCTCGCCAAGCGTGACGCCGAATGGATGGAACCGATCTATCGGGTGCTCGGCCTGACGGTCGGGGTCGTGCAGTCGCAGATGGATTTCGACGAGCGGCGAAAGGCCTACGCCTGCGACGTGACCTACGGCACGGCGAAGGAGTTCGGGTTCGACTTTCTCAAGGACAGGCTGATGAATCGCGAGATCGCCGACGGCCGCGGCGATCTGGGAGCGATCCTGGCGGGCAGAACCGCCTCGGCGACCGCCCAGCTGCTCCAGCGGCCCTACTGGTTCGCGCTCGTCGACGAGGCCGACAACGTGCTCATCGACGAGGCCCGGACGCCGCTGATCATCTCGTCGCCACCAGGCGAGGCCCAGGCCGTGCAGCAGGCGCTGTTTCGCTTCGCGGCCGTGGCGGCGGAGACGCTCGAGCGTGACCAGGACTTCGAGTACGACCAGCAGAAGCAAACCTGCGAGCTCCTCGGCCGCGGCCGCAGCCGGGTCCGGGCGATCGACCGTCCCGCGGAACTCGATGCGGTCAGCCTGCTGACGATCTACGATGCCGTCGAACGGGCCGTTCGGGCCCGTCAGGCCTTCGTCCGCGACCGGCAGTATGTGGTTCGTGACGGGAAGATCGTGATCATCGACGAGTTCACCGGCCGGGCGGCTGAGGGCCGCACCTGGCGAGACGGGCTGCATCAGGCCGTCGAGGCGAAGGAGGGGATCGAGGTCACGGTGCCCTCGGGGCATGCGGCCCGGATCACGATCCAGGATCTGTTCGCCCGCTGGCCGCACCTCGCCGGCATGACGGGCACGATCGCGACGAGCGCCGGCGAGATCAGCCGCACCTACGGCGTGGCCGTGGCGACGGTGCCGACCAATCGGCCCGCGATCCGCCGCCGCCTCCCCCCGGTCGTCTGCGCCGACGAGCGCGAGAAGTTTACGCGGATCGTCGCCGAGACCGGCGAGATGCATTCGTTGGGCCGGCCGGTGCTGATCGGCACCCGATCGATCGACAAGTCGGAGGAACTCTCCCGGCTGCTCAACGAGGCCGGCCTCGTGCACACGGTCCTGAACGCCAGACAGATCGAGAAGGAGGCCGAGATCGTCTCCGAGGCCGGCCAGCGGGGCCAGATCACCGTCTCGACCAACATGGCCGGCCGCGGAACCGACATCAAACTCGGCGACGGCGTGCACGACCTCGGCGGACTCCACGTGATCTGCACCGAACTCCACGATTCCGCCCGCATCGACCGCCAGCTGGTCGGCCGCTGCGGCCGGCAGGGGGATCCGGGCACCTGGCGGCAATACGTCGGTCTCGACGACGAGATCCTGGTCACGGGCTACGGGCCGAAGAGGTCGAAGCGGATCATCGCCGGCCTGCGGTCGAGTCTCGACGGCAATTCCGAACGCCTGCTGCGGACGTTCACCCGGGCCCAGCAGCGGGTCGAATCGCGGCATGTCAGACAGCGACGGCTGCTCGAGTATGTGGAACGCCAACGGGCGGAGTCCCACATCCAGATGAGCCAGGATCCATATCTCGACGCAGCCTCGTAGATGCCGCAGACACCCCAGGCCGCCCGCTTTCCCGTTGACTCACCCGAGTGGGTATGTGAGCCTGAGAAGGGTGTGATTCAGGATCGGAACCGGGCAAGCATGGCGTTTGTCTTCCTTGAACATCTGGCGACGTTGACCCGGGCCGCGGCGGTCGTGCTGATCGCCACGATGCCGCTCGGCGCCGCTGCCGAGACACCCGTGGAAGGCGGCCTTCAGCCTCCCGATCCGGTCGCCGCCGACGGCACCCGATCGGTCGTGGTGGCGACGCCACCGGAAACTGAACCCGCCGAGATCCCGGTACGTCCTGCCGATGCTTCGCTCGATGGTCCGCCAACGCGGCCGCTCGGGCTGCTCGAGGCACTTTTTCGATCGGGCGATCGCTCCCGTCGGCTCTGGATCACGCAGGCCTACTGGAAGCTGGCGGCGAACGTCGCGCTCGTACGCTCTGCCGGCGACGCCGTCGGGAGGCTCGACCTCGTCGCCCCGGGCGCCGAACCGCATGCCCGGGCGGTGCTCGACGCCGCCATAGCCGAGGCTCAGGCCGAACTCGCCGAGGCCCGGGCCGACCTCGTCGTGGCCCAGCAGGAACTGGTCGATCTGATCCGACTACCGCTCACGGAACCGCTGCCGATCCCGCTCGATCGACCGCTGACGGCCGCCTATCAGACCCACTTCGACACCATCTTCGCCAACCGGCCCGCCACCGGCCGGATCCGAGGTATCCATCGGGCGTTGCCGGGGAGGCACGAGGCCGTCGTCCTGAGGGGAACGGCCCTCACGGCCGCCGAACTGGCCTTCGCCGGATCGGAGGCGGAGCACGCCAAGGGACGGCTGCCGATCGAATCCGTGATCTGCAGTCAGGCCCTGCTCACCAGCCAGCAGCGCGGACTGATCGCTGCCGTGAAGGCCTACAACTGCGACATCGCCGAGTACGTGATGTCGGTCGCCGACCTCGGGCTGCCGGACGAGCAGTTCGCGGCGATGCTCATTCCCTCGCCCGCACCCTGGAGTCCGCAGCCGGCCGGCGTGCTGCCGGCCAACGCGACGACCGTGGACGGCGGGCCAATCTCCGCCCCCGGACAGCCGGGCCGGTTCAGTCCTCCGCCAACCCTCTCGCCGAGTCCGCCGCCCCCCAGATGATCGCCCCGCCCCAGTTCCCGGAAGCGTTTCCCGCCCCGGTCGTCGCCCCGCTGCGAATCGGCCCCGTCGTCGTCGATCCTCCGGTGCTGCAGGCGCCGATGGCCGGCTACACGAACTATGCATTTCGACAGGTCGTGCGGGAGTTCGGCGGCGCCGGCCTGCTTGCGACCGAGATGATCGCCGCCCGCGGCGCCCGTTGGCTGGAGACCCATCGCGGCGAGAACCCCGACCGCCTCTGGGGGGTCCGCGACGAACCACGGCCGCTGGCGGTGCAGATGTGGGACAACGACCCGGACAATCTCGCCGCCGTCGGCCGTCGACTGGCCGTCGACTTTCGTGTCAGCGTCGTCGATCTCAACTTCGGCTGCCCCGTCAGGCAGGTCACGGTGAAGGCCCAGAGCGGATCCTGGCTGCTGCGGGATCCCGAACGTGTCGGGGCGATCGTGCGCCGCGTCGTCGAGGCCTGCGACGGGGTGCCGGTGACGGCCAAGATCCGGCTCGGCTGCGCCGATACCTGCCGCACCGCGATCGAGGTCGCGCAGCGGATCGAGGAGGCCGGAGCGGCCTGTCTGACCGTGCATGGCCGGGTTGCGTCCCAATTTTTTTCAGGGCGGGCCGACTGGGATGCGATCGCGGCCGTGAAGCGGGCGGTGTCGCGGATGCCAATCGTCGGAAATGGCGACATCGACTCGGCCGAAACCGCCGTCGCCCGGCTCCACGATCACGGCCTCGACGGCGTGATGATCGCGCGGGAATGCCTCGCCAAGCCATGGATCTTCGCCCAGACGGAGGCGTTGCTCCGCGGCGAACCGAAACCGGCCGATCCCTCGCTGGCAGAGCAGTACGACCTCGTGCTGCATCACTACGATCTCGTCTGCCGGAGATTCGGCCCCGAACGGGGCACGATGCTGATGCGGAAATTCGCCTGCTCCTACGCTCAGGGGCTGCCGGGGGCCCGGGAGTTTCGCGGCCGGGTGTCGAAGGTGCTCTCGCAGACCGAGTTTCTCGAGGTCATGAAAACCAGCTTTCCTGGTCGCGGCCCTGATTTTTCGCAGCGCGACTTGTAAATATTGCCCTGGCGGCTATAGAACTGGTGTATGGCCAATGCCTTCTCTTCCCCATCCAACGCTCGCGATGCAGATACTGCGTTGCTCGAACTGCTGCGGGTCGACGGCCCCTGCGGAATCGGCGAACTGGCCGGCGGGATGGGGGTGACTGCGACCGCGGTCCGGCAGCGGCTCGAGCGATTGATGCGATCGGGGCATGTCGCCAGGGAGATCCGGCTGCCGGCCGGCGCACCGGCTGGCCGAGGCCGTCCGGCCCACGCCTACAGCCTTACCGAGAAGGGCCGCCGGACCGGCGGTGACAATTTCCAGGACCTGTCGTTCGTCCTCTGGCAGGAGATCCGCCAGATCAAGGATCCGGCGGTGCGTCGCGGGCTGTTCGGCCGGATCGGCGCGGCGCTTGCCGACGTCTACCGCGACCGCCTGACGGGCGACACACCGGCCGAGAGGCTCGCCAGCGTCGCCGGGATGTTTCTGGAGCGGCGTTTGTCCTGCTCCGTCACGGCGGTTCCAGGGTCGGGCCAGTTGCCAGTGCTCACGACCTATTCGTGCCCCTATCCCGAATTGGCGGAGCATGACCGAGGCATCTGTGCGACCGAGCGGGAGATGCTCCAGCAGCTCGTCGGCAGCGCCGTGCAGCTCACCGAATGCCGGCTCGACGGAGCCAGCTGTTGCCAGTTCACCGTCGTCGGCGGCTGCGAAACCCCGCCGGCGGAAGAGGCCTCCGCCCCCTCACCCTCCCTGACCCCTTGAAAGCCCGTCGAAAACAGTTCTGTTGATGCAGCGCCGGCCGTGCGGTTTGCCTTCCGTGGGCCATCGATCCACGACCGGCACGACCGGGCCCCGTTGCCCGAAACAGATTCCGCTCACCCTCACGTCCTGATCTCCCCGGAGCCACCGATGACCCAGCCCCTCACCCCGACGAAGCCCTGGATCGAGGGCAGATTCGAAGAAAACCTCGTGCTCACCACGGTCGAGCAGGCGATCAACTGGGCCCGACAGTCGAGCATCTGGCCGATGACCTTCGGCCTTGCCTGCTGCGCGATCGAAATGATGGCGGCCGGGGCGAGTCGCTACGACATGGACCGCTTCGGTGCAGGCGCCTTCAGGGCCACGCCGCGGCAGGCCGACCTGATGATCGTGGCGGGCACGGTGACCTACAAGATGGCCAGCCGCGTCCGTCGCCTCTACAACCTGATGCCCGATCCCAAGTACGTGATCGCGATGGGCGCCTGCACGACCGGCGGCGGCCCGTACTTCAAGTGGGGCTATCACGTCGTGAAGGGAGTCGACCTCGTGGTGCCGGTCGACGTCTACGTTCCCGGCTGCCCGCCGCGGCCCGAAAGCCTGCTCGAAGGGCTGATGCGGATCCAGGACAAGATCCTCGGCCAGCGGATCGCCAGGCAGAAGGGCGGGATCGGGAAGATCGAGGATGAACTGCCCGTTCCCCACCACTCGGGCTACGTGACCTCGCCCGTCGCCGACGGCAGCCTCGTGTTCGATCACCAGAAGGTTCAGGCCTGATCCTCGTCCCATTCGGGAATCCGCAGGTTCGTTCCCCAGGCATCCCGTTCCAGAACATCCCCACCCCGAAGCATCCCCAACCCCAGAGCCTCGCTCCGAGATCGGCTAAGACATGGCTGCGGCAGAAAAACTGATCGTCAAGGGACTCCACGTCTCCGTGGACGGCCAGGAAATCCTCAAGGGAGTCGACCTCGAACTCGGCCGTGGCGAGGTGCATGCCCTGATGGGCCCAAACGGCTCGGGCAAGAGCACGCTCGGCTATGCGATCATGGGACACCCCTCCTACGAGGTCACCGCCGGCACGATCGAACTGGTCGATGCGGCCGGCGTTCGGCAGGACGTGCTCGGGATGGAACCCGACCAGCGGGCCCGGGCCGGAATCTTTCTGGCGTTTCAGCGACCGATGTCGATCCCCGGCGTGCGGGTGGCCGACTTCCTCCGGCATGCCGTGACGAACGTCCGCAATCCCGATCGCAAGGAAGGTCACGAACTGATGCCGATGCGGGAGTTCCGCGGCGAACTCAAGGACAAGATGGCCGAACTCTCGATGGACCCGGAGTTTGCCCGGCGGTACGTCAACGACGGCTTCTCGGGGGGTGAGATGAAGCGGACCGAGATCCTCCAGCTCGCCATGCTGCGGCCCGCGTTCGCGATCCTCGACGAGACCGACAGCGGCCTCGACGCCGACGCCGTCCGGCTCGCCAGCCAGAGCATCGCCAGGATCGGCAGCGGCGGCGGGGCCGGCAGCGGCGAGATGGGAATCCTGATCATCACCCACCACGAGCAGCTGCTCGAACACAACATCCCGCTCAAGACCCACGTGATGCTCGGAGGAAAGATCGTTGAGTCCGGCGGTCCGGAACTCGCCATCGAACTTCACAAAAAGGGCTACGAGCGGATCCGCGCCGCCTACCCGGAGGCTGCGGCCGCCGAGAAGGCGATGGAGGATTCCCGGACCGAGGCGGCTCCGGCCTGACACGGCGGCTCACCCGCTTCCCCGACAACTTCAAAGGAACAGACACCATGGCCACCGGCATCGACGACTCCGCCACGCTCGCCCTCGGCGAGATCAACAAGTACGACTTCCGCACCGAATCGCCGGCAGTGTTCAAGGCCCGCAGGGGACTCGATGCCGAGATCGTGCTGCAGATCTCGGAGATGAAGCGGGAGCCTGCCTGGATGAGGGACTTCCGGCTCAAATCGCTGGAGATCTTCCACTCCAAGCCGATGCCCAGCTGGGGAGGCCGGATCGGCGTCGATTTCCAGGACATCTTCTACTACCTCAAGCCGGCCGAGCAGCAGGGGAAGACCTGGGAGGAGGTGCCCGACGCCATCAAGCAGACGTTCGACCGACTCGGCATCCCCGAGGCGGAACGGAAGTTTCTCGCCGGCGTGAAGGCCCAGTTCGAGAGCGAAGTGGTCTACGGTTCCCTTCAGGAGGACCTCGCCAAGAAGGGGGTCATCTTCACCGACACCGACACCGCGGTCCGCGAACATCCCGACCTGCTGCGGGAATACTTCGGGAAGATCATTCCCCCGACCGACAACAAGTTCGCCGCCCTGAACTCGGCCGTCTGGTCGGGCGGTTCGTTCATCTACGTGCCCAAGGGGGTCAAGATCGAGTTTCCGCTCCAGGCCTACTTCCGCATCAACGCCGAGAGCATGGGGCAGTTCGAGCGGACGCTGATCGTCGTCGACGAGGGGGCCCAGGTGCACTACGTCGAGGGCTGCACGGCCCCGATGTATTCCACCGAGAGCCTGCACTCGGCCGTCGTCGAGATCGTGGTCAAGAAGCATGGCCGCTGCCGCTACACGACCATCCAAAACTGGGCCAACAACATCTACAACCTCGTCACCAAGCGGGCCATGGCCTACGAGGGGGCGATGATGGAGTGGATCGACGGCAACCTCGGCAGCCATCTGACGATGAAGTATCCGGCCGTCTACATGATGGAGCCGGGGGCCCGGGGCGAGATCCTCTCGATCGCATTCGCATCGGCCGGCCAGCATCAGGATGCGGGAGCCAAACTCGTGCACGCCGCCCCGAACACGTTCGGCAGGATCGTCTCCAAGAGCATCTCGAAGAATGGCGGCCGGGCCAGTTACCGCGGGCTGGTCAAGGTCGAACCGGGGGCGAAGAAGAGCCGCTCGAGCGTGGTCTGCGACGCGCTGATCCTCGACGACAGGAGCCGGAGCGACACCTACCCCTACATCGAGATCGAGGAGCAGGACGTCTCGATCGGACACGAGGCGAGCGTCTCGAAGATCGGCGAGGAGCAGCTCTTCTACCTGATGAGCCGCGGCCTCTCGGAGGCGGAGGCCAGCACCATGATCGTCGGCGGGTTCATCGAACCGCTCGTCAAGGAGCTTCCGATGGAATATGCCGTCGAGATGAATCGGCTGATCGAACTCCAGATGGAGGGATCGGTGGGCTGAACGACTGTCATTCCTCAACGACCTCCCCTCCTCCCTGACATCCATGACCACCGCAGCGACCGCCCCATCCCCCCAGCAGACGCCTGCCTTCGACCGGGAGGCCTTCGAGAACCTGCTCGGTTCGCTCTCCCTGCCAGAATGGGCCGTCGAGCGCCGCCGGGCCGCCTTCGAGGCCTTCTCGAACCTCGCCCTGCCGGACCGGCGAAACGAAAATTGGATGCGGACCGACCTGCGGCTGTTCAAGCCCAAGGCCTGGGGGCTGCGACCGGCGGCCGCCCGATTCCAGGACCTGCCCCAGGGATTGCTCACCCCGACGAGTAGCCCGGGCGGCCCGTCTCCCGACCCGTTCCTCGACGACGCGAACGCCGGCTCTCCTGATGCGGCGATCGCCGGCCGGATCGCATCGCTCGACGGCCATCTGGTTCGCGAGGAACTCGACCCGGCGGTGGCCCGGCAGGGCGTGCTCTTCGGCTCCGCCGAACGCCTGCTCGCCGAACATGGCGGCCTGATCGCGCCCCACTGGTTTTCAGTGATCGACTCCCGGAGCGACTGGTTCTCCTCGCTGCACGGCGCCTTCCATCGGGCCAGCGCCCTGCTCTACGTGCCGGCCGGAGTGAAGATCGCCGGCCCCCTGCACGTGATGGCCGCGATCGGCGCTGGCGGAGTCGACACATCGCACGTGCTCGTGGTGCTCGGCGAGGGTGCCGAGGCGACGCTGCTCACCGAGACGGCCGGCGGCGGCGAGGCGGGAACGGCCGGCGGATTCCACTGCGGCGGCACGGAGATCGTGGTCGGCAAGGGGGGCTTCCTGCGGATGGTCAACCTGCAGAACTGGAACAACGGCGTCTGGCACTTCGCACGCCAGAAGGCGGTCGTTCAGGAGGGCGGCCGGCTGCAATGGACGCTCGGAGCCCTCGGCAGCCGCCTTTCGCAGGTGGCCCAGGACGTGGCCCTCGTCGGAAGGCATGCCAGTGCCCAGGTCAACGGCGTGATGTTCACCGAGGGTCGCCAGCATCTGGTCTACAACACGCTTCAGCACCACGAGGCCCCATCCTGCAAGAGCGACCTGCTCTACAAGGGTGCGTTGCAGGATCGATCGAGGCTCGTTTGGCGTGGCATGATCAAGGTCGACAGGGCCGCCCAGAAGACCGACGGATACCAGCGGAACGACAATCTGATGCTCTCGGAGCATTCGCGGGCCGATTCGATCCCCGGCCTGGAAATCGAGGCCGACGACGTTCGCTGCACCCACGGCGCCACCAGCGGCCGGGTCGACGCCGAACAGATCTTCTACGCCCAGGCCCGCGGGCTCTCCGCGGACGAGGCCGCCAGACTGGTCGTCGCCGGATTTTTCCAGCAGGTCTTCGATCGGATCACGATCGCCTCGGTTCGCGAGGCGCTCGCCCGGGCCATCGGCAGCCGGATCAGACGGGTTTCGTGAGCCATCCCATGCAGTTCCATGAATCGACGATGTTTCATCGGGTCGCCGACCTGGGCGAGATCGCCGACCCTGGCAAGACACTGGTCGACGTCGACGGTGAGACGATCGCGCTGTTCCATGTCGGCGGCCAGTTTTATGCCATCGACGACGTCTGTACCCACGATGGCGGGCCTCTCGTGGACGGCGAACTGACCGACCACAAGATCGCCTGCCCCCGGCACGGCGCGAAGTTTGACATCCGCACCGGGGCCGCGCTCTCGATGCCAGCCGTCCGGGCCACGCGGTCGCACGAGGTCAAGGTCGAGGACGGCGGCGTCTGGGTTCGCCTCCGTTCCGAATCCGCTTCCGGGAGTCCCGCCGCCCACGGCGTCGGCAACAACGCGATCGTCTCCTCCACGCCCACCGCCAGTCCGTCGGCCGGCAATGCTCCCGCCCCATCGGGAACGGCCCCCCAGTCGAACGCCGATGGGGCCGCGACGCTGCCGCTCTCCGAGGATGGCATTCGGGAAATGCTCAAGCAGGTCAAGGATCCGGAGCTGTTCGTCAACATCGTCGATCTCGGCCTGATCTATGGGGTCACGATCGCGCCCTCCGCCGAAGTGACCGGCAGGCAGCAGGTTTCGATCGACATGACGATGACGAGCCCAGCCTGCCCGGCCGGCCCTCAGCTCATCGGCGACACGAAGCGGGTCATCGGCAGCCATGCCGACGTCGCGTCCGTCGAGGTCAGGATCGTGATGGATCCTCCGTGGACGCCCGATCGGATGACCGAGGCCGCCCGGGACCAGCTGGGGATTTTCTGACTTCACGCAAACACACGGCATCCTGCCGTTGTTTGCTGCCTGGCCCGGGGTAGCGATGCTTTGACAGGCTGAAGCCTGTCCCACATCGGACAGGGAGGCGAAGGGGTCGGCGAATGCTCGAGGAGCGTTTGGACAAAAGTCTTCGAGGGCCACAGCGACGAGACTTTTGCCGCCCCGAAGCCGGCGACCTGGCAAACGCAGGCTGAAGCCTGCCCGACACCGGCCAAGGATCCGAGCACACGCGGCGAAGTGGCCGGTCAGGCGCTCTTGTGACGGGCTTCCCGGATCGGGACGACCGGTTCGCTGGCGTCGACGTTTCGCTCGGTGATCACGTAGGAGCTGCCCGCATGGTCGGGCAGGTCGAACATCACGTCGAGCATCACGTCCTCGATGATCGACCGCAGGCCTCGGGCTCCGGTCTCCTTCCGCATCGCCTTGCGGGCGATCGAAAACAGCGCCTCGTCGGTGAACTCCAACTGGCAGTTCTCCATGCTGAACAGCTTCTGATACTGCTTCACGAGGGCATTCTTCGGATCCTTGAGCACCTTCACGAGCGCTTTCTCGTCGAGCGGCTTGAGCGACGAGATCACCGGGAGTCGGCCGACGAGTTCGGGGATCAGGCCAAACTCGAGGATGTCGTCGGAATCGACCTGCGGGAGCAGCTCTCCGAGGGTCGCATCCCCCTTGTGGCCGCTGGGCTGCCCGAAGCCGATCGTCTTCTTGCCCAGCCGCTTGCCGATGATCTTGTCGATGCCGACGAAGGTCCCGCCGCAGATGAAGAGGATGTTCGAGGTGTCGATCTGGATGTATTGCTGCTCCGGATGCTTCCGGCCTCCCTGCGGCGGCACGTTCGCCACCGTGCCCTCGAGCATCTTCAGGAGCGCCTGCTGCACGCCCTCTCCGGAGACGTCGCGGGTGATCGAGACGTTCTGGCTGGTCTTGCCGATCTTGTCGATCTCGTCGATGTAGAGCACGCCCCTCTGGGCCGCCTCGATGTCGAAGTCGGCCGCGTTGAGCAGTTTCAGGAGCAGGTTCTCGACGTCCTCACCGACGTAGCCGGCCTCGGTCAGCGTGGTGGCGTCGCCGATGGCGAAGGGCACGTTCAGCACCTTGGCAAGGGTGCGGGCGAGGAGCGTCTTGCCGCAGCCCGTCGGGCCGAGCAGAAGGATGTTCGACTTCTCCACCTCGACGTCCGACCCCTCGTTGCCGAGGGTCAGCCGCTTGTAGTGGCTGTGGACGGCGACGGCCAGCACCCGCTTGGCATGCTCCTGCCCGATCACGTATTCGTCGAGATGGGCGACGATTTCGCGCGGGGAGGGAATCGAGGCGAACAGCTGCTTGCTGGTGCCCCGCCGCCGCTTCTCCTGATCGAGAATGGATTGGCAGAGTTCGATGCACTCCCCGCAGATGTAGACGTCACCCGGGCCCTCCACGAGCGGCCCCACGTCGCGGTAGCTCTTGCGGCAGAACGAACAGAAGGCATTCTTCTTGGTGGTGCCACCGGCGCTCCGGCGCCCGAGGTTGTTGACGTCTTTCCCTGATGGCATGTCGGTTGGGTGCCTTTCTCCGGACGCCGGCGTTCGCGGTCAGCGTTGCGGTGGAGGATTGTGGGAGCGGGTCTGATTCGGGGACTGGATTGGCGGATGGCCGCCGGCGACCGGGGCATGGCCCGGTGCCGACTCGGCGAGCGGTTCGACGAGCGTTCTTATTTTTCGGTATTCCTCGTCGCTCAGCACACCCTTGTCGCGGAGATTTTTGTAGCCCACAAGGGCGTTTTCCCACTGACCTGCCCCCAAATCGCCACGATCCGCATCGGCATCCCGGTAATGCGACCGGATTTTGACAATTACAGCGATGCCGGTCGCCACGAAGGCCGCCAGGACGATCGCACTGAAAAGGAACGATTGCACGTCGGACCGCCGCTGACGAGCTGGAGCCGTGCCCGGAACTGACCGGGAAATCACTGGCACCCGCCATCCTTGCCGGGTTTTCGGGATTATGACAGCCAGCGCCGGTCAGGGTCCAGAAAAATTTCCCAGACCGCCCCGTCTGCGTCCCCGCGACGCACGATCGCCCGAGCAACGGGCTTCACAACCGCGAACCTGCGTCTGATCGGAAGTTTGGGCTGCCTGCGTGACGCCGGTCCGTCTTGCTGTCAGCGTCCCCCAAACCGGAATCGTCCCGGTGTTTCGGTCGATTCAACCGCGTATGACAGGTTCTCTGACCTCGAATCCCGGGTTGGCATCGGTTGCGGGCAACCAGACGACGGCCCCGCGCCGGCAGAAGGGCCTCCGGCGTTCGATCCGCTGGATCCTGCCGACGCTCGCGGTTCTGACCGTGCTGCCGACGCTCCTGATCGCGGCGGGAGACGAGGCGGCCCAAGGGCTTCCCGAAGCCCACGGCCTTCCGGAGTTGGTGCGAACGAAGCAGCAGGTGTTCACGATCCCGTTCAACATCCCCAAGCCGCAGTCGCCGGATGCCAAGGCGGAACGGGTCCTCCTCAGCGTGTCGAAGGATCTCGGTGCGACCTGGGAGCCGGCGGGCGAGGCGGCCCCGACCGCGGGCAGCTTCAGCTATCGGGCCGGGCCGGATGGCGAATACTGGTTTCGACTGCGGGCGGTCGATTCCAAGGGCCGGATGCGTGGCGGTGCCGGCCCGGATCTGCGGGTGCTCGTCGATGCCGCAGGCCCGAGGATCGCGGCCCGGTGCTGGAAGGGCAAGGACGGCGAGATCGTCTGCCGCTATGCCGCCGTCGACGACTCGCTCCGACTCGATTCGCTGATCTTCGAATACCGCTCCAAGAATGATCCGGCCTGGAAGAAGATCGCCGCCGTCGGCATCCTCTCCCGGGAATCGCCGGCCCACCTCGTGGGCGAGGAGATCTGGTGGGCGGGCGAGCAGGTGGATGCCGTCACCGTACGGATCGCGATCGCTGATTCCTCCGGCAACCGAACGGTTCGCCAATATTCGCTCGAACCATCCGACCCGCAGGTCGACCAGAATGCCCTGGCCAGGGAGCTCGGGATGCCGGGCCTGTCCTCAGAGGAGCCGCCACCGATTCCCGAAGCCACCCCGCAGCCGCCATCCCCTCCGGCATCGATGGCGGTGGGCAGCCCGCCGTCCTCCGGCTGGAATCCGGAGTCCGCCCCCTCCTGGTCGGGCGATTCGCCAAACATCGCCAAGGGCAGCCAAAGCGTGCTCGTCAAACCGTCCGAGTCGGCCGTCGCCGGCAGCCTGGTCAGCCACGCCTCGTCGATGCCCGCGGCGACGCAGGACGCCCTCCGGCTTCCCGTCGGGGCATCGTCGTCCATCCCTGGATCCCCGTCCGCACTCCAGACGTCCCCCCTGATCGAAGCCCCCGCACCGCAGACGGTCGCCGGGCAGCCTCTGGAATACCGCGGCAGACCGCTGCAACTGGTGCGGGCACGACGGTTCGAATGGGACTATGAATTCCCCAGCGACGCATCGGGCGCGGGTCCGATGCGGGTTGAACTCTGGTTCACCCGCGATGGTGGAGTGACCTGGCAGCGGTCCGCGGTCGACAACGACACGATCAGTCCGATCGCCGTCTCGCTGCCTGCGGCTGGGCTCTACGGCTTTCGGCTCGAGGTCGTGCCGGATGTGGCCGACGCGGGCAGCGGACCGGCGAGCGGCGACAAGCCCGACTGCTGGGTCGGCATCGACGACGAGCCTCCACAGCCCGAACTGATCGAGATCGGACGTCCCCAGGACCGCAGCGGGGCCGTTCTGATCCGCTATACGGTTCGGGACCAGCTGCTCGTGCCCCGCAGCACGAGGCTCTCGTTCTCCCAGAATCCGTCAGGTCCGTGGACCACGATCGCCGAGTCGCTGGAGAACGCGGGCGAGCACCTCTGGCAGCCGCCTCGCGGCGTGCCGTCACGGGTTTTCGTCCGCATCGAGGCGGCGGATGCAGCCGGCAATCTGGGGATCAACACGACCCCGCAGGCGGTCGTGGTCGCCGCTCCGCGGGTGGTCGGCAAACTCGGCGGCGTGCGGGTCGCCCCCAGCTCCGGCTCTCCCTGACGCAGGCGGGCGGGCCATTCTTCAGCGGCTGCGATGACCGGCCATGGGCCGCAGGCTTCGCGGGAGAATAGAATTCGGCGCGATAGGTTTCGGCCCGTTCGGGTCGTTCCGCCCTCCCGGATCCAGTCGCTTCCTCAAGCCGTTCCCTCGGATCGCGAGCCCGCCGATGGCCGAGTCCAGCAGTGCCCTCGAGATCCTCAAGCGGGCCGACGACTGGTCGCCCGGCTCTGCCTCGATGCTGGTGCTCGCGGGGGACGAGCCGTTCCTGGCCCAGCAGATGCTCGGACTGCTGCGGGAGCGGCTCTGCCCCGACGAGGCCGACCGGGCCTGGGCCTGGCGCGAGTTCGACGGCAACGATCAGCCCGACCCCCGGGACGTGTTCGATGAGGCGGCAACCGTGCCTCTGTTCGCCGGAGCGACCCGGGCGGCGGTCGTCCGCAATGCCGACCCCTTCGTCACCCAGGCCCGGGCGTCGCTCGAGACGATCGCCGCCGCCGAAAGACGCGGCCGCGGCCTCGTGATCCTCGAAGTGAAATCGCTGCCGGCGACCACCCGGCTGGCGAAGGCGGTGGCCAAGCACGGCCTTGTGATCGACACCTCCGTGCCGCAGCGGCACGACCTCGCCGCCTGGATTCGACACTGGGCCCAGGCCCGACACGGAGTGCAGGTCGCCGCCGCCACCGCCGAACGGCTGCTGGAACGCGTGGCCGGAAATCTGGGCCAGGCGGATCAGGCCCTGGCCCGGCTCGCCGCAGCCCTGCCTGCAGGCGGAAAGAAGGCTGTGATTCCGCCCGAGGCCGTCGACGATCTCGCCGGCAGCCCGCAGGAACGAACGGCCTGGGGCATGATCGACAGCGCCGCGACCGGCGACGCCCGGACCGCCGTTGCCCAGCTCGCGGAGCTTCTCGATGCCGGCGAAAGCCCGATCGGGATCGGAGCCCAGGCTGCCGCGGTGCTACGAAAGCTCTCCTCCGCCGCTCGCCTGCTCGCCCTTCCGGCACAGGCCGGCCGGCCCGGAAGTGTGGACGAGGCGCTCAAGGAGGCGGGCGTCGCCAGCTGGCCCAAGGCCATGGCACAGGCGCGGGAATCACTGCTTCAACTGGGGCCGCGTCGGGCCCGCCAGCTGCCGGTCTGGCTGCTGGATCTCGACCGCAGCCTGAAGGGCGATGCTTCACGGGGACTGCGCGCGAGGCTGGCCCTCGAGCGGCTGTTCTGCAAGATGGCCCGAGATCCGGGCGACCGCAGGCCCGGCCGGAGCGACCCACCACGAGGCGGCAGATCATGAACCCAGTCGCAGATCCAACCCCCACCCCAGAGCCCCGCTCCGGTCCCAGGGATGTCTGGGACAATCCCCTCGCCACCCGCTACGCCTCGGCCGAGATGTCGAGGATCTGGAGCGACAACCATCGCTACCGCCTCTGGCGGCAGGCCTGGCTGGCCCTCGCCGAGGCCGAGGCCGAACTGGGGCTGCCGATCTCGGCAGCACAGCTGGCGGAGATGCGGGCCCATCTCGAACCGATCGATTTCGCCAAAGCGGCCGAATACGAGAAGAAGATGCGGCACGACGTGTTTGCCCATCTGCACACCTTCGGCGACGCCTGCCCGACCGCCCGGCCGATCCTGCATCTCGGGGCGACGAGCGCCTATGTCACCGACAACACCGATCTGGTGATGATGCGGGAATCGCTCGATCTGATCGCCGGCCGGCTGGCGACCGTCATCGAGCGGCTCGCCGCCAAGGCGATGGCCACCCGCGACATCGTCTGCCTCGGCCTGACGCACCTGCAGCCGGCCCAGCCGACGACGATCGGCAAGCGGATCTGCCTCTGGATCCACGACCTGCTCATCGACCTCGACGAGGTGCTCCATCGCCGTCGCCTGCTCCGGGCCCGCGGCGTCAAGGGCACGACGGGCACCCAGGCGAGCTTCCTCGAGCTGTTCGCCGGCGACCATGCCAAGGTTCGGGCGCTCGACTCGCTGGTGTCGCGGAAACTCGGGTTCGACGCCTCCTATGACGTCAGCGGCCAGACCTACACCCGCAAGATCGACTCCCAACTGACCGCCACCCTGGCGGGCATCTCAGAATCGACACACAAGGCCGGCAACGATCTGCGGCTCAGCGCCGCCTCGGGCGAACTCGAGGAGCCGTTCGAGCAGGATCAGGTCGGGTCTTCGGCGATGCCCTACAAGCGAAACCCCATGCGGGCGGAACGGATGTGCGGGCTGGCCCGGTTCGTGATGGGTCTGGCCGCCACCGCCGGCCAGACCGCGGCGGTGCAGTGGTTCGAACGGACGCTCGACGACTCAGCCCCGCGGCGGCTCGTGCTGCCGCAGGCATTCCTCGCCACCGACGCCCAACTCGTGCTCTACACCAACATCGCCGGCGGCCTGGTCGTGCTCCCCGGTGGCATCCGGCGGAACCTCGACGCCCACCTCCCCTTCCTCGCCAGCGAGCGGATCCTGATGGCGGGCACGACCGCTGGGGGCGACCGGCAGACGCTGCACGAGGCCATCCGTACCCACAGCCATGCCGCCACCGCGGGAATGCGGGAGGGGAGGCCGAACGACCTCGCCGAGCGGCTCGCGGCCGATCCGCTCTTCGCGGGGATCGACCTGAAGCAGGCCATGGACGTTCACGGCCTCGCCGGCCGGGCCTCGGCCCAGGTGGAGGAGTTCCTCGCCGGCCCCGTCCGCGAGGCCCTCCAGGCCCACACCGGACGAGCCGCCGAGTCGGCCCTCAAGGTCTGACGGCCCATCGCCGTGTGTTTGCGTGAAACAGCCACGCCCGGCCCTCAGACCCTGTCCTGATGGCGGGACTTGCTGCGGCCGCTGCGGCAGTCGAGGCAGATGCCGCTGATGATCAGCCGGTGCCCCTGGGCCCGAAACTGGTGGCTCGCCGCGACGGCGTCCCGCATCCGGATCAGGTCATCACTGGAAAACTCGATCAGCTTCTGGCAGGAGGTGCAGTAGAGATGGTCGTGCTGGGGGTAGCCGTAGTCGTGCTCGTAGACCGCCCTGCCCCCGAGCACCATCTTCCTGAGAAGGCCCGCTTCGACCATTTCGCCGAGGGTGCGATAGACGGTGGGTCGGCTGGCCGCGGCCCCCTCCGGCGTCTGCCTCAGCTCCGCCAGCAGCTGCTCCGCGTCGAAGTGCTCGTGCCGGCCGGAAACGTGCTCGACGATCATCCGCCGCTGCCGGGTGATCCGCTTGCCGCGGGCCTGGAGAAACTCCTCGAACCGCGCCGACGGCGTCAGGGCCACGTCGACCGAACCGAGTGAAAATTCGTGCGCCAGCGACATCGCTGTCATTCCTCTCCGCTGCGGGATCCTGAATCCATTCTAGCCTCCGGATCCCGAAGCCAAAAAAACACGCGGCCTGACCGGTCGGGGTCAGGCCGCGGTGAAGAGTTTCTTCAGACGAGGAAAATCAGCCCGGACGGGCGCTCGATCAGCCGAGCCGATCGAGCAGACGGTCGAGGGCCAGGTCCAGCTTCTCGGGCGTCTCATACGAACCGTCTGCGATCGCGGCCCGGATCGCATTGACCCGATCGAAGCGGATGTCGGAGGCCGACTCGGCGGCACGCACCGCGTCGACCGACAGCGTGACGGAATCGTGCACCTCGGTGATGCCCTGCTGGGCGGCCGCCTGAGCTGCCTTGGTCGACTCCACTCCCTTGACCCCGCCGAGCGCCTGGGCGCCGTGCGTCGAAAAGACTCCGAAGATGTTCATGCTTGCACTCCTTTCAGACCGCGATGCGAATCCGTCCCCCGCTCACCCCGACTCCTACGGAGCCGAATGCCGGTGGGTTCGTTTTGTCGTTCCGGAAGTCGCCTCAGGTCTGTGTTCGATCCAATTGTTGCCGCGCTTCCGCGTTCCGGCGACACCAGTCGCCTGACAGCTCGTGGCCGGCCTCGTCCAACCATCCTCGGCCGACCATGTCGCCCCGGCCGATCCATCATCATCGGTATCCGGCCGTCCGGAACTTCAACGAAATTTTTGGTTTCCTGTTTTGACCATTGTGACACCGCCCTGCCGGCCCATCCCTCCCAGTCGGCCAGGGTCTCCGGGATCTACATCGCGAATTCGGGGCGGCGGCGCTCGAGCTGGTTTTGGAGTCGCTCCACGATCGCGCTGTGCATCTGACTGACACGGCTTTCCGAGAGGTCGAGCGTGGCCCCGATCTCCTTCATCGTGAGTTCCTCGTAGTAATAGAGGATGATGATCAGCCGCTCGTTGCGATTGAGACCCTTCGTCACCAGCCGCATCAGGTCGGCCTTCTGGATCCGACGGGTCGGATCTTCCCCCTTCTTGTCCTCGAGGATGTCGATCTCGCGGACGTCCTTCGAGCTGTCGGTCTCGCACCACTTCTTGTTGAGGCTCACGAGACTGGCGGCGTTGGCCTCGACCAGCAGTTTTTCGAAGTCCTCCCGGGAAAGCTGCATGTGCTCGGCGACCTCGTCATCGGAGGGCGCCCGGCCGTACTTCGCCTCGAGCGTCTTCACCGCCTCGTTGAGCTTGCTGGCCTTCGATCGCACCAGCCGGGGCACCCAGTCCATGGTCCGCAGTTCGTCGAGCATCGCCCCGCGGATTCGCGGAACGCAGTAGGTCTCGAACTTCACGCCCCGCGACATGTCGAAGGCGTCGATGGCGTCCATCAGGCCGAAGGTGCCGGCCGAGGTGAGATCGTCGAGTTCGACGCCCTCCGGAAGCCGCGACCAGATCCTCTCGCCGTTGTATTTCACCAGCGGCAGATAGACCTCGATCAGCCGGTTCCTCAGATCCTCGTTGGATTGGTCCGCCTTGAACTGCTTCCAGATTTCCTGCACTTCGTCGGCAGAGGGTTGATACGCCACGAGATCCTCCATGAAAGGGCCAAACACTGCACCGCCGAACCGTAGGACATCGTCCTGGCACCGGTCCGGTCTTGAATCCATTTTCGGGCGCCCGCGCACCCTGTCTTTTTCGACAACAGCTTCACGAACCTCATCCGCTTCAGGCTGTTCTTCCTGGCTTCTCGATCCTGTCTTCTCGATCCTGTC
>Ga0114973_10000668_pt1 | contig 25864 bp, 27 predicted proteins | sample M_140807_MF_Meta_FD_87025 | JGI IMG/M metagenome (GOLD analysis project Ga0114973, IMG submission 87025) | Freshwater microbial communities from Lake Montjoie, Canada to study carbon cycling - M_140807_MF_MetaG | ecosystem: Environmental > Aquatic > Freshwater > Lake | place: Lake Montjoie...
CGGCGACCATAGCGAGAGGGAAACACCCGGTCCCATTCCGAACCCGGAAGTTAAGCCTCTCAGCGTCGATGGTACTGCACGGGTGACCTTGTGGGAGAGTAGAACGTCGCCGGACTTCTTTTAAAAAAAGGGGCACTTTTATTAGTGCCCCTTTTTTAATTTCTAGAAGTTTTTTAATGTAAATTAAAAACTAGAATTCCATTACTGGTTACAACAAAGGAGGTTTATATGAATGATCGCGACAAAAAATCATTTTCAAATAAACCATCCAGAAATTCTGCGCCATCAACAAAAAGAGCAGGTTCTTCTTCGCGTCCAGGTGCTCCTCGTCAAGATAGCCGCGGATCCAGGCCAGCACCGGTAGATCGCGACATGAGTCGTTTGCGTCCACGAATTTTTGAACCAGATATTCCTGAGGAAGTTACTGGCGAAGAGTTAGAAAAAACTGTACGTGCAGAATTGCTAAGTTTGTCTGCTGAGAACGCCAAAGTTGTTGCGAGACATTTAGTTTGTATAAATCTTAATATGGACACAGATCCAGAGCTTGCTTACAAACACGGCGTTGCAGCTGCTCACCACGCGGGACGATTAGCAGTGGTCAGAGAGAGCGCAGGATATGCCGCTTATCGCGCTGGGCATTACGAAATAGCACTGAAGGAATTGCGGGCGGCACATCGAATTTCAGGTGATGTATCTATGTGGCCGGTTATGGCAGATTGCGAAAGAGGGCTCGGAAAACCCTTAAAAGCAATCGCTTTGGCGGGTTCACCGGAAGTAACTCGTTTAGAAAAAGCAGAAGAGATTGAAATGCGTATTGTGGCATCTGGCGCACGAAGTGATCTAGGTGAGTTTGCTGCAGCCGTAATTACTCTCACATGTAAAGAATTGAAGATCGATAATGAACAATGGGCCGTGCGTTTACGTTATGCCTATGCCGATGCGCTTGGAAAAGCCGGACGAAAAGATGAATCTGAACATTGGTTTAAAGAGTGTGCTCGAATAGATCATGAAGAAGAAACCGATGCCATAGAGCGTTCACAAGCTTAAATTTATTGTCCACAAGGCAGATTCTTGCCCTCATAATTGTCAGAACCTTAATTCATTATTACCCGAATCTGAAAGCATCAGATAAATCAAAATTGGGAGCGATGATGGCAACAGCTACAGCAAAGAAGAGCAAAAATTCGAAAAACAAACCTCAATATGAAGAACCGGATTATTCGCTTAACGACGTGATGTTGCGCGGAAGAGTTTCGGATGTAGCTGTTGAAAAGACATTACCTAGCGGTGACAAAGTTGTTGAATTTCGTTTGATCGTTTCTCGCCTCGAATTAACTGGAGTAGATACATTAGATATCGGTGCATGGAGTGCTAAAACCCGCCGCAGCGCTTTATCCCTCAAACCAGATGAGTGGATTGAGATCTCCGGGTCTATTCATAGAAGATTTTGGAAAGGACCTAGTGGCTTAGCCAGCCGTTGGCAGGTTGAAGCAGCCGAGATTTCGCGAATTTAGGTACTCTTTAGCCTAGTTCCACGTTCAAATACGAAAGCGGTAACAATGGCTAATGATTTGTTTTCATCTCTGCGCACTTACCTTAATAAGGTTAGTGAAGGAGAGCGCACACCTGCCGAATTAGCCAATGCCTTGAACACGTGGGTAAAACAGAGCGGTGATGTTCTTAAATCCAAAATTGACGAAGAAGTTCATAACACGGTTTCTCGTATGGGCTTTATTAAGCGCGAAGAGTTTGACGAACTCAAAGCTGAATTGGACGCTTTGAAAAAGGTTTCCACCAAGAAAGCGCCAGTAAAGAAGTCCAGCACAACTTCGAAGCCAACTTCTGTAAAGAAAAAATCTACTTCCCAGAAAAAGAGTAATCGATGAGTGAAGAGAACGCGGAAGCTCTTGCCGAATCTGCGATTGTAGAAGAGGTTAAGTTTGAACTAAACGAAATTGATGCAATTGATGTTTCAGAGCATGCACAACGATATGAAGCGTTGCATCAAAAATTGCAGGAGACTCTTTCGGGTATAGACGGTTTGTAAGTACTGATATGAAAACTAGATTAGATGCTGAACTTGTACGGCGAGAACTCGCTCGTTCAAGGGAAGCTGCTGCGGATTTAATTGAATCTCGCAGTGTTCTAGTAAATGGAATTCCAGCAACTAAGCCTGCAACACAAGTAGATGCCGAAACCTCGATTACGTTGCAAGGTAATCGCGATGATTTTGTCTCCCGAGGGGGACATAAGTTAGCCGGCGCACTTGATGCGTTTCCAGAGATAATTGTTGAAGGTGTAAGAGCCTTAGATGCGGGTGCGTCAACTGGTGGATTCACAGATGTTTTGTTGCGACGAGGCGCGCGAGAGGTTGTTGCCGTCGACGTTGGTTACGGACAATTAGCGTGGGAGCTTCGTCAAGATCCGAGAGTATTGGTGTTAGACAGAACCAACATCCGTCATCTAACAGGTGATGTGGTTGGAGAACCAACGGGAATTGTTGTTGCGGATTTATCTTTCATATCTCTTACATTAGTTTTGCCAGCTCTGTCAGCCGTTTCAAAACCAGATGCAGATTTTTTGCTCATGGTTAAACCGCAATTTGAAGTAGGTCGTGAAAAACTTGGTGCAGGTGGGGTGGTTCGTGATCCGATCTTGCGTAAGTCTGCTGTGATGGATGTTGCTATGAGTGCCTACGATGTTGGATTAGGAACTAAAGGTGTAGTTGCAAGTTCACTTCCTGGACCTGCTGGAAACGTTGAATATTTTCTTTGGTTAAAAAGAGGTGCAGGTGAAATATCAGAATCAGTTCTCGATAAAGCCATAGAGATAGGTCCTCAATAATGACTAAGCGATCAATTGTGATGCTAATAAATGCGTCACGAAAAGAAGCTCAAGGGGCTGCGCAAGAAGTTACTTCGATACTTGCAAAGGCAGGTATAGAAGTTTTGCAACCGCAAGAAGCTGCGCAGTCAACTGCCGAAGTTGTTCTAGTTCTCGGCGGCGATGGAACTATTTTAAGAGGCGCCGAAATTGCACGAGAACTTGAAGTTCCTCTGCTTGGCATAAATCTAGGTCATGTTGGTTTTATGGCCGAAGTTGATTCATTCACTTTTCCTGATGTTGCCCAAGCAATTATTGATAAGGATTATGTTCTTGACGAACGCATGCTTTTAAGTTTTCAAGTAAAAAGAAAAAACGAAGTAGTTGAAAATGGTTGGTCGCTCAATGAAGTAAGTATTGAACGCAAAAGCACCACAATGCTTGAATTATTTGTGCAAATAGATCAGAGACCCTTATCCCGATGGGGTTGCGATGGAATCATCTGTGCAACTCCTACCGGTTCTACTGCATATGCTTTTTCTGCAGGGGGCCCAGTTCTGTGGCCTGAGGTACAAGCACTAGTTTTATTGCCGATCGCTGCGCATGCTTTATTTGCACGCCCTATGGTCATAGCGCCTTCGTCGACAATTATTGTCACTATTGAATCAACTGATGCAACGTTATCAGCTGATGCTTTACGTAAAATGGATTTGCAAAAAGATGATCAAGTATCGTTAACAAAAAATGGAACACTAATTACTTTGGCTCACTTAAAATCTACTATTTTCACAGATCGCCTTGTGGCTAAATTTAAATTGCCAGTTGAAGGTTGGCGCGGTGAGTGAACGTACATTCCTAGAAGAGATACATATAAAAAACATTGGTGTTATCACTGCTGCGCAACTTGAGTTAAGTAAAGGATTGACCGTTCTTACAGGTGAAACCGGAGCCGGAAAGACAATGATCTTGACTGCTCTGAACCTTGTATTGGGCGGTAAGGCAGAGAGCACCCTTGTTCGAAGCGGGGAAGACAGATTATCGGCCAGCGCTCTTTTTAGTATTCCAAAGGCTAGGGTTAGTAGTTTTGAAGAATTAGGTTTAGAAATTGAAGATGGAACACTGACGATTTCGCGCAATGTCACAAAAGATGGCAAGAGTAAAGCTATTGCAAGTGGAGTAGCAGTCAGCGCCAACACTTTAACCGAGGCTAGTTCACATTTAATTGAGATACATGGGCAAAGTTCAGGACTTTCTATTACTAAAGGCTCTCGTCAAAGAGAGCTGTTGGATAGATACGCCGGTGAACCTTTCCGCAAGAACCTACTTGCCTACCAGCAATATTTGACGCAATACATAGAGATTAAATCTCGCATCAATGATTTGAAGAAGAGTGCAGCTAGCAGGGAAGAAGCTCTGGCATCATTGCAGTTATTTAGTCAAGCTATTGCAAAACTCTCTCCTAAGCTAAATGAATTCAAGAGTATTGATGATGAAATTTCTAAGCTTTCTTCAGTCGAGGAGTTGCGGGTATCTATTTCTTTTGCTTTAGCAGCTTTGGAGAGTGAAGATTCTGGGGCTATAAATTCGCTAGGACAGGCGAAGAAATCTTTGGACACCGTAAAAGGTAAAGATTCACAAGTGGAGAAGTTCTCGGATGAATTCAATGAAGCCTTTTTTATTCTGGCGGATTTAATGCCAAATCTAACTTCGTATTTAGAGTCGTTAGAAGCCGATCCGCAACGATTGGATTCTTTGCAAGAACGCAAATCTGATCTAACTTCCTTTGTGAAAAAATGGGGCGAGGGTGCTGATTTAGATCAATCTTTGAGCGCTCTGATAGATAGAAGCAAAACTGTATCTGCGCAGATGGAAGATCTAAGCGGAGGTGAAGAGCGTATAGGCGTTTTGGAAAAGGAGTTAAACAAGATTAAGAAATCTCTTTTGACCGAAGCCAAGTCATTGTCGAAGTTGCGTAATGATTTCTCGGTCAAATTGGCCGATGAAGTTTCCGCCGAGATGCACTCACTTTCTATGCCGCAGACGAATCTATGCATTGAAGTTTCATCACCGGATTACGATGCTTCATTAAAGGAGAGTGATTTCACTTCCTTTGGATGTGATTCTATAAACATGTATCTACAAACACATCGTGATGGACCGCTTGTATCAATTGCAAAGGGAGCATCAGGTGGAGAAATGTCTCGCGTCATGTTAGCTCTTGAAGTTGTTATTGCGGCTTCAAATCCTGTTGGCACTTATATTTTTGACGAGGTTGATGCAGGTGTTGGAGGAGCGGCAGCTATAGAAGTGGGTCGCCGGCTACACGTTCTTTCGAAGAATGCACAAGTTATTGTTGTAACGCATTTACCTCAAGTAGCTGCTTGGGGAGATTCTCATTATGTTGTCGAAAAAAGTAATGATGGAACTGTCGTATCAAGTGGTGTTAATCGTGTAGATGGCGAAGAACGCGTTAGTGAGATTGCACGAATGTTGGCTGGCTTACAGGAATCTTCGAGTGCTAAGGAACACGCGAGCGAGTTGCTAGAAATGCGTATAAAAGGATAATTTCCGCAATTAGTGATAGGTTGTTCTTCCATGGGCCAACCTCATGTAACCAAGCATTTATTCGTCACCGGCGGGGTCGCCTCAAGTCTCGGCAAAGGCCTCACAGCCTCAAGTCTCGGAAGATTACTAATTTCGCGCGGTTTACGCGTCACGATGCAAAAACTAGATCCTTATTTAAACGTTGATCCCGGCACAATGAATCCATTTCAACATGGAGAAGTTTTCGTTACAGATGATGGATCTGAAACTGATTTAGATATTGGACATTACGAGCGTTTTCTAGACAGAAATCTTCATGGTTCTGCAAATGTGACAACAGGTCAAGTATATTCGCGTGTTATCAGTCGTGAACGCCGCGGTGAATATTTAGGTGAAACAGTCCAGGTAATTCCACACATTACTAATGAAATTAAAGAACGCATTCGCGCTATGGCAGCGCCTGATATAGACATCGTAATCACTGAAATTGGTGGAACAGTTGGAGATATCGAATCACAACCATTCTTAGAAGCTGCTCGTCAAATTAGACAAGAAGTAGGACGAGATAATGTTTTCTATCTGCACATTTCTCTTGTTCCATACATTGGACCTTCTGGAGAGTTAAAAACTAAGCCAACTCAACATAGTGTTGCCGCTCTTCGCAGTATAGGTATCGCACCTGATGCAGTAGTTTTGCGATCTGATCGACCAATTCCGGATGCAATAAAGCGCAAAATCTCTTTGATGTGCGATGTGGATCTGGAAGCTGTAGTTGCAGCTGTCGACGCTCCATCTATTTATGACATTCCTAAGGTGTTATACGCCGAAGGTTTGGATGCTTATGTTGTTCGCAGATTAGGCCTGAAATCCCATGATGTTAAGTGGGGAGATTGGGATGAACTACTCAAAATTGTTCATAATCCAAAACATCACGTCAAAGTGGCTTTGGTGGGCAAGTACATTGATTTACCAGATGCCTATCTTTCAGTATCTGAAGCACTACGCGCCGGTGGCTTTGCAAATAATGCAAAAGTGGAGTTGAAATGGATTGCAAGTGATGATTGCGCAACAGTAGAAGGAGCGAAGAATGCTTTATCTGATGTTGATGCAATCTGCGTTCCTGGTGGGTTTGGTGTGCGAGGCATTGAAGGAAAGCTTGGCGCATTGACATATGCGCGAGAAAATAGAATTCCTACGCTTGGTCTTTGTTTAGGTCTGCAGTGCATGGTCATTGAGGCCGCTCGAAATTTAGCCGGAATAAAGGATGCTAATTCGTCTGAATTTTCCCCTGAGTCTGGAACCCATGTAATCGCTACGATGGAAGGTCAGAAAACCATTGTTGCTGGTGATGGAGACATGGGGGCAACTATGAGATTAGGTTTGTATAAAGCAGATCTGTTACCAGGATCAATTGTTGCTCAAACGTATGGCAGTAAAGAAATATCAGAACGGCACCGCCATCGCTATGAAGTTAATAATAAGTACAGAGAACAAATCGAAGCTGCTGGGGTTGTTTTCTCAGGCATCTACACAAAAGAAAATCTTGTTGAGTTCGTTGAGTTACCAGCGCAAATACATCCATTTTATGTTGGTACACAAGCTCATCCTGAATTACGTTCACGACCAACTAATCCACATCCACTTTTTATTGGGTTAATCGCAGCAGCACTTGCTATAAAGAATTCCAAATGATTATTGGTGTTCCACGAGAAATAAAACTCCAAGAGTTTCGCGTTGCACTTACTCCAGAAGGTGTTGCTGAGTTTGTTAAGAACGGTCACACCGTTTTTGTTGAGAAGAACGCAGGAGTGGGTTCGAGCATTAAGGATCAGAATTATCTCGATGCGGGTGCCCTGATTCTCAACACTGCAGATGAAATTTGGGCTCAGTCCGACATGATTATGAAAATTAAAGAACCAATCGAGGCCGAATATGTGCGAATGCGCGCAGGCCAAGTGCTATTTACTTATTTACACCTAGCAGCGTCCAGACCTTGCACGGATGCGCTTATTCGATCGAAAATTACATCCATCGCTTATGAAACTGTGGAAGTTGATGGAGCCCTTCCTCTACTTATTCCTATGAGCGAAGTTGCCGGACGTATGGCTGCGCAAGTTGGTGCAGATGTTCTTTTAAAACCTAAAGGTGGCCGCGGAGTTCTGTTAGCGGGGGTTCCTGGAGTTGCACCTGGCAAGGTAGTTGTTATCGGGGGTGGAATCGCTGGTCTTAATGCAGCGGTTATCGCTAACGGAATGGGTGCTGATGTTGTTGTACTCGATCGCTCCGCAAAGAGATTGGCGCACATAGATCAGCTATATAACGGACGAATCAAAACATTGATGTCTAGTACTTCAAGTATTCAAAAATCTGTTTATGAAGCGGATTTAGTGATCGGGGCAGTACTAATTCCGGGAGCGAAGGCACCGAAATTGGTAATGAATTCTGATGTTTCTAAGATGAAGCCGGGTTCAGTGTTGGTAGATATCGCAATCGACCAAGGTGGTTGCTTTGAAGATTCAAAACCTACAACTCATGAAAATCCTACGTATGCGATCCATAATTCAATCTTTTACTGTGTAGCGAATATGCCTGGGGCAGTACCTGTTACATCAACGTATGCTTTGACGAATGTAACGTTGCCATTTGCCTTACAAATTGCCAATCTCGGATGGAAAGAGGCTATGGAAGTTAATCCAGACTTGGCTAAAGGTTTAAACACTCATGATGGCAAAGTTACTTTTAAGGCCGTAGCCGAGGCACACGGTTATGAATTCTCACCAGTTTTTTGATCAGTTCCTAAATTTCCAGCGTATAGAACGCGGACTATCTAAGAACTCATTGGCAGCCTATACCCGTGATCTAGAGCGATTCAGTGCGTTCTTGGCGCGCGGAAATGTTGAGGTTCTACGCTTCGATGAAAAGCACGCAGAAAATTTCATTGAGTATTTACATGCAGAGAAATTGGCTCTGAGTACGTCTAACAGAATTTTATCAACGTTACGATCTTTCTACGCATATTTAGAACGCGATCACGGTGCATATAACCCGATGAAGGATGTTCTCTCACGCAAGATACCCTTACGTTTACCTAAAGCACTAACAATTTCGCAGGTAACGCAACTCATAGAAGCATCCGTTCTTAGCGATGACATAGTAAGTCTGCGAAACAAAGCCATTCTAGAACTTCTTTATAGTTCGGGTGCGCGAGTTTCTGAGGTTGTTGGATTGAACCTGACAGATGTAGTAGAAATCAAATCAGAAGGTTCTGCTATTCGAACGTTGAAATTGCGAGGAAAGGGCGGCAAAGAACGAGTAGTTCCTATGGGGAGTTACTCGGTTAAGGCGCTAGATGATTACTTGGTGAGAGTTCGTCCATCGTTAGTAGCCAAGAATTCAAAAGGCAAGAGTGAAGCTTTGTTTCTTAATCAACGCGGTTCACGAATTTCACGCCAGAGTGCGTGGCAATTAGTTGTAGATGCTGCCAAGCGGGTCGGGTTAGACGAAGGAATTTCACCGCACGTTTTTAGACATTCTTTTGCTACACATTTATTAGATGGCGGCGCAGATATTCGCGTTGTTCAAGAGTTATTAGGCCATGCATCAGTTACGACAACACAGATTTACACGTTAATTACTATCGATAAAATAAGGGAGTCGTATGCGATGGCTCACCCGAGAGCCGTTAAATAATTACTGTCCGCGTAAACGTCTAGCAAGAATACTTTGATCGCCCTTAGCTTCGAGGTCAGCAATGATTACGGCAATAGATTCGCGAACAATGCGGCCACGATCTACTGCTAGTCCCAAGTCACCACGAAGTTGTAAGCGTGCTTGATCCAAGTCATAGAGTTCATCAGGGGATAAATACACTGTAATTTTTTCATCATGTCTTTCGCGACCCGAAGGTGAGCGATCAACAGTTGTTACGCGACGACGTTGTATTGCGCGCACACCTTTTTTAGATGGTGATGTTGTAGGAGCAGAAATAGCTGGTGCCACCAATGGTTTTGCTGGTTCGACATCTGCTTGTTTAACTGATGTAAGTGCTGGGGAAGTGGAACGAAATAATTCATCTGCCCCTGGAAGACTTGCTCTGCGTGTCATTGTGCGCCCCCTCTGGCAATTAATTCACGTGCTAAACGTCGATATGAAGCAGCTCCACCCGAGGATGAAGCATAAGAAGTGATTGGTTCGCCAACTACGGTTGTTTCTGGAAAACGAATCGTCTTAGCAATGATCGTTTCAAAGACATCTTTCGGATATTTCTCAAGAATGGCACTGAGAACTTCGCGATTATGAAGTGTTTTGCGGTCATACATAGTTGCGAGGATTCCAATTAGTTTCAGATCTGGATTTAAGAAACTCTTTACTTTATCCAAGTTGCCTTTGAGTTCGATAAACCCGTGAAGCGCGAAATATTCGCATTGCAAAGGAACGATAACTTCATCGGATGCTACAAGTGCGTTAATTGTGAGTTGACCCATTGTTGGTTGGCAATCAATCAAAATCACGTCATAGAACTCTTTAAGTGGAGTAAGAGCGCGCTTTAAATATTGTTGACCGCCGATTTCAGCACCGAGCGTTGTTTCTGCAGTTCCTAAATCTCGGTTCGCGGGTAGGAAATCTAAACCAGCGACACTTGATTTCAAAACAATCTGATCAATGTCAGCTGTGGGCGTCATGAGAGCGTAATAAACTGTTTGTTCTAGGGAGAGTGAGTGAGCATTCACACCAAGTCCAAGGGATAAACCACCTTGAGGATCGAAGTCAACAAGTAGTACGCGACGTCCCAACTCGGCAAGGCTGGCACCGAGATTAATTGTTGATGTTGTCTTTCCAACTCCACCTTTTTGGTTGAAGATTGCAATTACTTTTGCGCCGCCATGTTCTGACAGAGGTTTTGGTGTTGGGAAACTTTTAGGACTCTTGTTTAGAAGAGCGGAGGTAGTAGCCACATCTTCTTCGAATGTCGATTTAGCGTTCAAGCGAGAAACCTCTTTCTTCCTTTTCGGGGACTCTACGCATTAGCCACCTTCTAGGCAAGTGGACTCCCTGCCTAAATTCTTAACCAAAGTGAAGTACGGTTCGCAGGTGGAAACCCAATTGAGCAATGGCGACGAAGTAATCACGCCTGAAAATCCTGGTTTTTCCGTTCACTTAACCAATTTCGATGGTCCGTTCGACCTTTTGCTGCAGTTGATTTCCAGACACAAAATGGACATTACCGAAGTTGCCCTCAGCGCAGTTACCGATGAATTCATCGCTTTCATACGCGCTTTAGAGATTTCTGGCGAAGGCTGGCGCCTTGACCAAGCTACAGAGTTCCTGGTCATCGCGGCAACACTGCTTGATCTAAAGGCCGCCAAATTACTACCTAGCGGTGAAGTTGAAGATGAAGAAGACTTAGCCTTACTTGAAGCTCGTGACCTTCTTTTTGCTCGCCTGTTGCAATATCGGGCCTTCAAAGAGATTGCAGCCACATTTAATCAGCGCATAGAAGCCTTCGACAAGACCTTCGCACGAGTCGTTTCACTAGACCCTGCCCTTGCCTCACTCTTGCCTGAAGTTTTAATTGGTGTTGGAGCTGCCAGATTTGCTGCAATTGCAGAACGCGTCTTAACTCCAAAGAGTGCTCCCGTTGTAGCAATCGAACACCTGCATTCAGCGCTAGTAAGCGTCACCGAAGAGTCTAAACTGGTGGTTGAGGCTTTACGCAAAGGCCGTATTATGAGTTTTCGCTCCCTCATTTCCGATGCCGCTTCAACCCTGGTGGTTGTTGCTCGCTTTCTCGCTCTTTTAGATCTTTATCGACAAGGCGCTTTACGATTTAACCAGGTAGTTGCCCTCGGTGATCTGCAAATCAGTTGGACTGGCGCAGAAACTGGTGAGATTGAAACCACGGATGAGTTCGATATTCCAGTAGTTTTAGAGGACGATTCGAAGGCCAACGGGGAGTAACGTGGAAATCAAAGATATTCATAGGCATATTGAGGCCATTTTGATGGTTGTCGACGAGCCTGTAAGCGAATTGACCCTGGCCACGGTTTTAGAGGTGACTCAAGACGAGGTTTCCAAGGCGCTATCTGAGCTCACACAGAGCTACGGTGAGCGTGGATTCGCCCTAAAGAGTGTGGCTGGTGGATGGCGCTTCTATAGTCATCCAGATAGTGCTTCAGTGGTTGAAAAATTCGTTCTAGATGGCCAGCAATCGCGTTTAACTCAAGCAGCACTTGAAACTTTGGCCGTAATTGCTTATCGCCAGCCAGTTTCTCGTGCCCGGGTATCTGCTATTCGAGGAGTAAATGTTGAAGCGGTTATGAAGACCCTAGTCACACGTGGATTAGTCGAAGAATACGGCCTAGAGCCTGAAACTGGAGCTATCTTGTACAAGACCACCAATTATTTCTTAGAGCGTCTAGGTCTGAACTCACTTGATGATTTGCCAGCTCTTGCCCCGTATCTGCCCGATCTTGAGCATTTGGATGAAATTCTAGATTCACTCGTTGATTAATCCTTGAACTCAGCCTTCGTAGTAAACCCTTAACTTCTGCTGTAGAGTTCTACCTGCATCGCTTCAGGAATGAGCGATACGTTGACTGTCGGGAATGGATAGCCACATATGAGTGAAAAACGTCTTAATAAGATCATTGCTGATGCGGGCATAGCCAGCCGCAGGGGAGCAGATGATTTGATTGCATCCGGTCGGGTAAGTGTCGATGGGTTGGTCATCAGAGAACTCGGTGCCAAGTTTGATCCAACAAAATCTGAAGTAATGGTTGATGGTGAGACAATCACGCAATCTTTGACCAAAACTTATCTAGCACTTCATAAGCCTAAAGGTGTGCTGTCAACTATGTTTGATCCCGAGGGGCGTCCATGTTTGAGTGATTTCATTGACCTGCGCACTGAACGTCTATTTCATGTGGGCCGTTTAGATAAGGATTCTGAGGGCCTGATTTTACTTACTAATGATGGAGATCTAACTTTTCGAGCTACCCATCCTTCTTACGGCCTGGAGAAAACTTACATAATTGAATATGAAGGCAAATTACCTGTAGGGGTGGAGAAAATTTTACTTAAAGGCGTCGAACTCGAAGATGGAATTGGGCGGGTCCTAACCTTCAAAGAACTCTCTCCAACCTGGGTGGAAGTCAGTATTCATGAAGGGCGATATCACATCATCCGTCGATTGATGGCAGCCGTTGGTATCGATGTCCTTCGATTGATTAGAACCAAGTTCGGTCACATCTCCTTGGGCGAAACCGCTGAAGGTAGATGGAGAGATCTAAATTCAGGAGAATTGCTAAACATACAAAAGGTTTTAGATTTATAACGACATAGCGATATGTAGTTAATACTAATGAATATCACTTTATCGATTTATTGATAGTTCCTTTACTCCTATCTATTTATCGATATTTACCCTGAGTTTTACGCTGGATTTTACCGATATATCGATATTTATGGCCGTTCAAATGATTCTTGTTCGTTGCCCGCTTACAGGATCTTCAAGGTTTACAAATACCAGAAACTTTAAATCGAGATATTAATAAATGGTTATATAAATAATTCAATCCATCGTGTTGGGTAGGCAAAGCGTTACTCTTTACCTATGAATGTACGTGCGATTCGCGGAGCTACACAGGTCAGCGCAAACGACCCAACCTCTATCGGGGAGGGATCAAAAGAGCTATTAACAGCGATTTTGAAGGCTAATGCCCTTGAGATTTCTGAGGTGATTTCCGTACTTTTAACAGCTTCTCCTGATCTCAATGCAGCTTTCCCGGCAAGTGCGGCTCGTGAAATTGGTTTCCAATCCGTGCCTCTGCTGTGCGCCCAGGAGATTGACGTCCCAGGTGCGCTACCTCGAACAATCCGGGTAATGCTGCACTGCAATTCAGCTCGTTCGGTAACCGAAATTGAGCATGTATACCTGCATGGAGCCAGTGTTTTGCGTAAAGATCTAGCGCAATAAGAGCACCTCACATGGCTATTTCATCCATAAAAATTGTTGGTTCCGGGCTCATTGGTACATCTATCGGTTTAGCTCTGTCGGCCCGAGGTATTGCTGTTCTGATGTCAGATGTGGATCCAACAGCCAGCCTGATGGCTCAATCATTGGTCGGAAACAAGAAGAGTTTTGAATCTGATCATGCATTCGACATTGTGGTAATTGCTGTTCCACCTAGTGCCTTCAAAGAGGCGTTAACAAGAGAAATAGTCCTCAATCCAACATCAACATTTGTAGATATCTTAAGTATAAAAACTAAACCTTTACTTCAAGTACAGTCTTTGGGCAAAGTAGCTTCACGATATGTAGGAACGCATCCCATGGCAGGTCGCGAAGTATCTGGTCCGCAATCGGCCAGAGGAGATTTATTCGACGGGCGCACATGGATACTCACATCGGGGGAGTCAACTTCCTCTACTAGTAAAGATCTAGCCAGTGAAATTATCACATTATGTGGCGGGATTCTCGTGCACATGAAGCCTGAAGAACATGATCAAGCCATGGCTTTGATTTCACATACCCCTCAAATATTGGCCAGTCTCTTGGCGTCACAATTGGTGGGCAATAACCCGCAATGGTTGGGATTGATCGGTCAAGGTTTTAAAGATGTCACCCGAATTGCTGATTCAGATCCGATTCTGTGGAGAGAGATCATCAGCGAAAATGCAGAAAATATTCTTCCGGTTCTCAAAAATTTGCGACAAAAATTGGACGAGATCCAATCACACTTGGATGATGCTTCTTCTGCACAATCACTCATCGAATCTGGCAATGCAGGTCGCAAACTCATCCCAGGTAAGCATGGAAGTACAGCGAGATCATATATTTATCTACATATTGTTATTGATGACAAAGCTGGCCAGCTAGCAGCGATTTTTAACGATTGCGCAAAAGCTGAAGTCAATATCGAAGATGTTTCCATTGAACACACACCTGGTCAAAACACTGGTTTAGTCACGTTATCGATTCTCGATATCGGCAAAGCCAAGTTTTTGGAAGAATTCCTTGGAGCAGCAGGCTGGAAAGTGCATTCGACGAGTAATTAATGCGTCGCTGTGGCCGTAGAATTGCGTCATGGGAATCGTAGTAGCAATAGATGGTCCCAGTGGAGCAGGCAAATCCAGTACCGCAAAATTAATTGCACATCGTGCAGGTTGGAATTACTTAGATACGGGTGCTCTATACCGCGGCGTTACATGGTTAAGTTTAGAAAAAAATGAACAAGATCCCAAGAAATTACTTGAGTTACTAAAATTATTTCCATTACGTTTTAATTGCGAAGCGCAAAATCCAATTTTGTTTGTTGGAGATACTGATGTAAATGTCGCAATCCGATCACAAGAAGTTACCGATCGTGTTAGTTACATTGCTGCCATACCTGAAATTAGACATGAGTTGTTATCTATTCAACGTCAATACATAAAAATTGCTGCACGTGGAATCATTGTCGAAGGTCGAGATATAGGAAGTGTGGTCGCTCCCGAATCTCCACTGAAACTCTATTTAACCGCTGATTTAGAAGCTCGAGCTTCGCGCAGAGAAGCAGAAATCACTGCATCGAATATTTCTACTGAAGCAGTCAAAAGTTCCTTGGATGGGCGCGATCTCATTGATACAACACGTAAAGTTTCGCCACTTCAGATGGCATCGGACGCAGTTCTTATAGATTCAACGCTTTTAAACCTGGACGAAACCGTTGAGCGTGTTTGGGAGTTATTACGGGAGCGAAATTTATTAGGGTTACCAATCGTTGCAATCCTTGGTCGTCCAAACGTCGGAAAATCAACATTAATAAATCGATTTATTGGTAGACGCGAAGCAATCGTTGAAGATACTCCGGGTGTTACTCGTGATCGCGTTCAATACGAATGTGAATGGGGCGGACGCAGATTCATTGTTATGGACACTGGTGGTTGGGAATCTAAACCCGATGGTATTTCCATTGCAGTAAGTGCCGGAGCTGAAATAGCAATGGAACAATCTGATGTTTTGTGTTTTGTCGTGGATGCGCAAATTGGTGCACTAGACGAAGATGACGTTTTGGTTCACGAGTTACGTAAAGCTAAGAAGCCAATCATTTTGATCGCCAATAAAGTTGATGGCGAACGTGAAGAATCCGATGCACACTCCTTATGGAATCTAGGGTTGGGTGAACCGCACTTTGTTTCAGCACTTCATGGCAGAGGGAGTGGAGATCTACTCGATAAAGTAGTTTCGCAATTACCTGAAGTAGGTCGCGCGCAAGTACAAGATGGTTATCGCAGAGTTGCCCTTATTGGTCGGCCAAATGTTGGAAAATCATCTTTGCTTAATGCATTAGCTGGTGAGGAACGTTCCATAGTTTCTGAAATTGCAGGTACAACACGTGATCCAGTAGATGAGCTAATAACTTTTGGTGGATCCACATGGAGGTTCATTGACACTGCCGGTTTGCGCAAACGCGCTAATCAAGCCAGTGGTACAGATTATTACGCGTCACTTCGCACACAAGCTGCGATTGAACGTTGTGAAGTAGCAGTAATTGTTTTAGATGCCAGCGAGGCAATATCAGAACAAGATTTACGAATCCTTACGATGGCTGAAGAGGCAGGAAAAGCCATGGTTATTGTTATGAATAAATGGGATTTAGTTGATGAAGATCGTCGAGACCAGCTCGATAGAGAAATAGATCGTCATCTAGATCAAATTGAATGGGCTCAGCGAGTTAACGTTGCTGCCAAAACTGGTTGGCATAGAGACCGATTAGCCCCTGCTTTACGCACAGCCATTGATTCTTGGGAAAAACGCGTTCCCACTTCGAAACTCAATTCATTCCTTGGAGCCCTGATTGGTGCAACTCCGCCTCCTGTTCGAGGTGGAAAACAACCTAAGATTTTTTACGCTACTCAGGCTGGAATTGCTCCGCCTAAGTTCGTTGTTTTCTCCAGCGGATGGATAGAGGCTTCCTATAGACGTTTTATAGAACGACGTCTACGCGAGGAATTCTCTTTTCCAGGTACACCAGTGCAGGTTGCTATTCGCGTGAAAGAACGCGACAAGAGTTAGTTCTGCGATGAACAAAAATATCAATGTTCCTAATGCGTTAAGCGTCCTTCGTTTAATCGGTATTCCTTTCTTTGTTTATTTTGCTCTCGTGCGCGAACAAGACGTCATAGCAATTTCTATTTTGGCAGCAGCTGGAATTACAGATTATCTCGATGGTAAGTTGGCTAGAGCATGGAACCAAACATCGGCATTAGGAGCGATGCTGGATCCAGTGGCAGATCGGATCTATATTCTTGCCACGCTTATAGTTTTGTATCAACGCGAAGCAATAAATATTTGGGTTATAGCAATACTAATTTCAAGAGACGCGATCTTGGCAGTAATGGGCTTAATCTTGAAGATGCGACATATGAAATTGATGGAAGTCACATACCTTGGTAAAGCAGCAACCTTTAATCTTCTGTACGCGTTTCCACTCTTGCTCTTAGCAACTCATAAATCCTTAGCCGGGGATGTAGCCTTTGCGATCGGCTGGGGTTTTGCTGTGTGGGGGATTGCACTGTACGTATATACAGGTTGGATCTATTTCCATAATGCCTTCAGGAGTATTAGGGTTAGCGCCACAGAACCCCATTCGCAGAGTTAGAGGTATGCATGTCTAATATTCCCGATTCACTCAAGTACACCAAAGAGCATGAATGGGTTGCTGCAACAGATACAACTTTGGTTTATCGGGTAGGCATCACTGATTACGCACAAGCAGCACTTGGTGACATCGTTTACGTTCAATTGCCAAAAGTCGGAGAAAAATTGAACGCAGATAAAGTATGTGGGGAGGTTGAATCCACTAAAAGCGTTTCGGAAATATTCTCACCTGTCACCGGTAGCGTTGTTACAATCAACTCCGATTTAAATTCAGCACCTGAAACCATTAATAGTGATCCGTACGGAACAGGTTGGCTCTTCGAAATTTCTGTTGATTCAGAGCCCCAAAACCTATTTTCAGCCACGGACTACGCTGCAATTACGGCTTGACCCGCAGGGTTACATCCCCCTAGTGTCACCCTTAAGTTCAAGGTGAGCCCGCATAAATAGAGAGAAGGGTTATTCGTGGCAGCTGCAGAAAATGAACGCGAATTAACTTCAACTCTCAACCTTGGATTACGTAGCATCGAAACACCTGGTGAGATTTCACCAGCTCAACATTTTTTACAGAAAGTCGAACCATCCATTCGCGCCATTATTGATGAAGTGTGTGCGACTGGTTCTCGTAAGGCAATGCTCGTTATTCATCGTGGTCCAGCACAAGGCTCTCGTTTCCTATTAGATAGTGATGACACTTCTATAGGACGTTCCCCCGAGAGCGATGTTTTTTTCGATGACGTCACAGTTTCGCGTAAGCACGCTCGCATCCAACGCCAAAATGATGATTTCGCGATTGTAGATTCACAGAGTTTGAACGGAACATACGTAAATTCAGTTTCAATCACACAACAAGTTCTGCATATGGGCGATGAACTTCAAATAGGTAAGTTCCACGCATTATTTTTCGGTAATTCACATATTAAATCTCTGGGGGAGAAGAAATGAGCGTTCCAGCACGCGCCTACTTAAGTATTGGTGAAGTTCTTACAAAATTACGCGGAGATTTTCCGGATATTACTATTTCAAAGATCAGATTCCTAGAGTCAGAGGGATTAATTGATCCGCAGCGAACTCCTTCTGGTTACCGTAAATTTACCGGTTCGGATTTAGAGCGACTTCGCTACGTTCTGCTCGCGCAGCGCGACCAATATTTACCACTTCGCGTTATCAAAGAAAATTTGGATGCACTAGATCGTGGATTAGAACCTGCGGCTACATCAGGAGCAACTGCTACACCACGACTTGCCACAGTTGATGGTGAAATGGCCCCATCAGCATTTGGCGAATCTAGCGAAATGCGTTTATCCCGAGATGAACTCCTTAAGTCCAGCGGTTTAACCGAAGCTGCTCTTGTGGAATTGGAATCTTTTGGACTTATTGCACCTCGTGGTCGCCACTATGACGGTGATGCTCTCTCTGTAGCAAGAGCGGTAACAGAAATGGGCACTTTTGGTATTGAACCTCGTCACCTGCGATCATTTAAATCTGCAGCAGATCGCGAAATTGGTTTAATCGAACAAGTTATAACACCTTTGAATCGTCAGAAAAATACAGAGTCAAAAGCCAGAGCCGAAGAAGTTCAAAAAGAGATTGCTTCACTCTCGATTCGCTTGCATGCATCTTTGGTGCGTGGCGGATTAAATCGCCTTCGATAGTTTCGATTCTTCATGAGCATGGTTGCTATGCAAGTTGTCGGTGTCCGTATAGAGATGCCATCTAACCAACCAATCGTTTTGCTCAAAGAAATTGATGGTGTCCGATTTTTGCCTATTTGGGTCGGAGCCGTAGAGGCAACTGCAATCGCCTTTGCCCAACAAGGTGTTACACCGCCTAGACCTTTAACTCACGATTTGATGCAAGATATTGTTGAATCTTTAGATGCAACTTTGACCGCAGTTCAAGTAACAGCAATCGAAGATGGCGTTTTTATGGCATCGCTGCTGCTGCGAGATCCAGAGGGTAAATCAATAAGTGTTTCTTCTCGTCCATCAGATGCTATTGCTTTAGCACTTCGGACCCATAGCAATATCCTGGCGGACTCAGAGCTATTAGATAACGTAGGTATTGAAATACCTGATGATGTTGCCGAAGATGTTGCAGCTGCCTCAGGCGAGAGCTCTGAAATGGAGAGATTTAGAGAGTTCCTTGATCAGATCAATCCTGAAGACTTTGCTGGTTAGGCAGATAGCCCCTTGAAACTCTCAACCTCAGGTATAGGTTATGGGAGTGTCGCTGCGGGGAATCACGCTGCAGGCAACCTATTCTTATCTCACTCCCCAAGAGAATTGAGATTCCCCTCATGACTACAACGCCAGATTTTGAACTCATTGGCTATCGCGGCGCAACTGCTTGTTCGGCTGCCGGTATTAGTTATCGCCAATTAGATTATTGGGCGCGCACGGGGTTAGTAGAGCCAAGTATTAGACCAGCTGGGGGATCAGGTTCAACACGTCTCTATGGATTCCGAGACATCCTGGTACTTAAAATTGTTAAGCGCTTATTAGATGCTGGTGTATCTCTACAAAACATTCGAACTGCGGTCAACCATCTTCGCGAGCGTGGAGTTACTGAACTAGAACGCATCACTTTAATGAGTGATGGAGCATCAATTTATGAGTGCGCTAGTCCGGATGAAATTATTGACTTACTTGCCGGCGGTCAAGGCGTCTTCGGTATTGCAGTGGGCAAGGTGTGGCATGAAGTTGAAGGCTCGCTCTCAATGCTCTCTGGTGAAATTGATGGTCACGCAGTAGGTGGCGAAAGTAACGATGAATTGTCTCTACGTAGAAAGAGCAAAGGCGCCTAAACAGGCATATTCTTTCCCTAGTAGTTCTCAATAAAACTGGGGGATTTAGTAATGTCACGCGAAGAGCACTTTTCTTCATATAAAGAGTATGAAGCCTTTGAGCGTCGCCACATAGGTCCCACATCTTCGCAAGAAAACGAGCTTCTTAAAGCTTTGGGTTATGACGATATGCAATCTTTTATTTCTGATGTTGTCCCAAGCAATATTGCTATGTCCAAGAAATTGCAAGATGTCCTACCTCAAGCTTTAACGGAAGTGCAAGCAATTCAAACTCTGCGCGAAATGGCGGATAAAAACGAGCTATTCACTTCTTTCATCGGATGTGGCTACTACGGAACAATTACGCCACCAGTAATTATGCGCAATGTTTTGGAAAATCCAGCCTGGTACACCGCATATACCCCGTATCAACCAGAAATTTCTCAAGGAAGACTCGAAGCACTCTTCGCTTTTCAAACTGCAGTATGTGATTTAACGGGATTGCCTATAGCTAATGCTTCAATGCTAGATGAAGGTACCGCTGCAGCAGAAGCCATGACGTTAGCTCGTAGATCATTTAAAGGCAGTGATGATGCAGTTTTCTTAATTGATAATCACGTTCATCCGCAAACTCGCGCAGTGATTGCAACTAGAGCCAAGCCCCTTAATATTGTGATTGAAGATTTTGATGCATCTCTAGGAATTACGACGACATCGCCGTATTTTGCAGTACTAGTTCAATACCCAGACACAACTGGCGCTGTACGAGATTATTCGAAGATTTGCGAAATAGCGCATAAAAACGATGCTTACGTAATTGCCGCAACCGATCTTTTAGCTTTAACACTGCTGAAACCCCCAGGGGAGTGGGGAGCAGATGTTGCAGTAGGTTCAGCGCAACGCTTTGGTGTGCCTATGGGATTTGGCGGACCACATGCAGGTTTTATGGCTGTCAGAAATGGTTTGGAGAGATCACTGCCAGGACGCTTAATCGGACAAAGTGTTGATGTTCATGGAAATCCAGCTTTCAGATTAGCACTGCAAACACGCGAACAACATATTCGTCGAGATAAAGCAACAAGCAACATTTGTACGGCGCAAGTTCTCTTAGCCGTCATGAGTGCGTTTTATGCCATGTGGCACGGGCCATTAGGTTTGAAGTTGATCGCTCAACGTATAAATGATCAAACAAAATCTTTTGCAGAAGCGTTAAAGGATGCTGGAATCACAGTTGTCAATGAAACTTTCTTCGATACTTTAACAATCAAAGTGAGTAGTGCCGCAGAAGTTCATGAAAGAGCGAAGGAATCGCGAATTAATCTTCGTAAAATTGATGATTCAACCGTCGGTGTTTCTATTGACGAAACAACAACTCCAGAAACTTTGCAGAATTTGGCCAATGTCTTTGCAATAAATCTCAAAGATTCTTCGAAAATGCAACCATTTGATCAAACCCTCGTGAGACACACTTCTTTTCTTGGCCATCCTGTTTTCAATATTAATCACTCTGAAACAGCAATGCTTCGATACATTCGAATGCTATCTGACCGGGATTTAGCCTTGGATCGCACCATGATTCCGCTTGGTTCATGCACAATGAAACTTAACGCAACTACTGAAATGCAATCAGTTACATGGCCAGAGTTTTCTGCCTTGCATCCATATGCACCGATAGAACAAAGCGTGGGATCACGTCAATTAATTCAAGAGTTATCTGATTGGCTTATTGCGATAACTGGTTATGACGCAGTTTCTTTGCAACCAAATGCCGGAAGCCAAGGAGAGTTCGCTGGCTTACTGGCTATCCGTAATTATCATGACAGCCGTGGTGAACAAAACAGAACTATTTGTTTAATTCCATCCAGTGCGCACGGAACGAACGCGGCTAGTGCTGTAATGGCGGGCATGCAAGTTGTTGTCATCTCCTGTGATGATCATGGAAATGTGAGCGTGCAAGATGTAAAGGAAAAGATTGGCGAGCATGGTTCGAATCTTGCGGCGCTAATGGTTACTTATCCGTCAACTCATGGAGTTTTCGAGAGTGCTATTTCCGAGATTTGCGAACTCATTCATGAAGCTGGCGGCCAAGTTTATGTTGATGGCGCTAATTTGAATGCGTTAGTTGGTCTTGCTCAGCCTGGAAAATTTGGCGCCGATGTTTCTCATTTGAATCTACACAAAACATTTTGCATTCCGCACGGAGGCGGGGGACCAGGCGTTGGTCCTGTAATTTCCCGTGCGCACCTTGCGCCATTCTTGCCTAATCACCCGATGGATCAACTCGCCGGACCTGCAACAGGCCCAGGACCTGTTAGTTCGGCTCCTTACGGATCGGCGAGTATCTTGCCTATTTCATGGGCGTATATACGAATGATGGGGGGAGAAGGCTTAACTCATGCAACACAAGTGGCGATTTTATCTGCTAATTACATTGCGTTGAAGTTAAATCCTTACTACCCAGTTCTTTACACAGGCAATAACGGTCGAGTTGCACACGAATGCATTCTAGATTTACGTGCAATAACCAAAGATTCCGGTGTAACCAATGATGATGTTGCTAAACGCTTGATGGATTATGGTTTTCATGCTCCAACAATGAGTTTTCCTGTCGCAGGAACATTTATGGTTGAGCCAACTGAGAGCGAAGACATTGCTGAGATTGAAAGGTTTATCTCTGCAATGATTTCGATACATGGCGAAATAATGGATGTGCAAAATGGTGTGATCGCACATGAAGATTCACCATTAGCTCACGCGCCTCATACAGCGGGTGATGTCGTTTCAAGCCAGTGGGATCGAAAGTATCCACGCGAAATTGCAGCGTTTCCTGAAATGCTAGATGGCTTCATTCCTGGTGAAATTATTGGAATGCGCGGTAAGTATTGGCCTACATCAGGTCGCATAGATGGCGCCTTTGGAGATAGAAACCTCGTATGTTCTTGCCCGCCGATTTCAGCATTCGCCGAATAAACCCTGCGGGGATTGCTAATTCAAAAGGTTTTTAAGTTACTTAACATAATGTAACTTATCGGCGTTAGGCCTGATAACACGCTGAACTGCCCACGCGCTCACACGAATAAATGCTTCTACAACGATATTGGCACTCATCTTGGACTTACCTGCACGGCGTTCGATGAAATGAATAGGTATTTCATAAATTGTTGCACTTTGTGAATACAACGCTTTGATCATCTCGATTTGAAAACAATAACCATTGGAACGAATTTTACCCAAATCAATTTTCTTTAATGATTTAGCATCATAGATACGTAAACCCCCAGTGAGATCCTTAAAAGGCAAATTCAAACACTTACGGGCATACCAGGTTCCGAATTTGGACAATAATTCTCGACTAGTACTCCAATTAGAGATTTCTCCACCGGGTATCCATCTAGTACCCATGATGACATCGTAATTGGTGCTTTTGGAGATTAAAACTTCAACATCATCAACTAAGTGTGAACCATCTGCATCCATTGTAACAATTTTCTCGTAACCAGCAGAAATTGCCTTAAGAATGCCTGACAGATAAGCCGGTCCAATACCATTTTTTGATCCATGATTAATTACTTTTACGCGATCTGAATTTAGGTTTTTTACTAGATTCGAAGTTCCATCTGGAGAATTATCATCAATAACGATGATGTCAACATCTAGACGCTTTAATTGTTGTATGAGTGTGAGAATTGATTCTGACTCATTATATGTTGGTATGAGTACAACATTTTTAGACATCGTGACGTCTTTTTCGCAAATAAATCGAAAGCGAGATCAAAATTAAGCATATTCCTGAGATTGGTCCTAAACGATGGAATACAGATTCCTTTTTAACAATCCCAACAGATGCATACAAATAATCTGGCGCATTTTGCTTTGTCCGATCCACAACATTGCCATGATTATCTACCACAGCAGATACACCGGTTGTAGAAGCACTAACTAGCCACCTGTTGTTTTCGATGGCGCGAATACGACTGATATTTAGCTGCTGTGCACTCTGCCCGCTATTTGCAAATGTAGCGTTGTTGGTCTGAACAAGTATCACATCCGATTTATCAACTGATGATCTAACAGTTTCATCATCAATTAACTCGTAACAAATAACCGGTGCTGCGCTTACGTTATTGATTATGTGAGATATTTTCTGATCACCTGCGACAAAATCAGTAACATTTTTACTAAGAGGTGAAACTATTTCAGATAAAGAACGCAAAGGTATGTATTCCCCGAAAGGGGTAAGTGCTCTCTTGATATACGTTGATGCCACTTCCCCGCTCTTGTTCCACATTATTGAGGCATTTTGAGGCCCTAGAGGGGTTTTCAACACAACTCCGGCAATTATTGGAGCATCTGCTTTCATGGCTAAATCAGCTATTTTCCTACCAACGTCTTTGTTTAAAAATGGATCAACGTCTACCGCATTTTCAGGCCACAAAATTACATCGGGCTTCGCTGAAATTTTCGATAATGCAAGATTGGTTTGCTCCACATGCATCTTAAATACTTCTTCCGCGCGAGCATTAAAATCTAAGCCCAATTGGGGCACATTGCCTTGAATAGCCAAAACTTGAACACTCCCCTGCGCGGTTGCCTGAGCGGGTGTAAAAATAGCAAATGTAGTGACAAGCATAACTAAGGCGATTGAAACGAGTTGTGCCCGAGCAAAGAATAGATAAAAGGCAATGCCTATCAATATTGCTACAAAACTCAAAGATGAATCTCCAAAATATGACGCAACCAGTCGATATGGGGCTTCGGCTTGGCTAAACGAAAGCCTATTCCAACCAAAACCTCCAAAGGGAATAATTGATCGCAATACATCGCATATTAACAACACGGGTAGAACCAACCACACGCGAGAAACACGTCCACGTTTGAACGATATTAACCCGAGCGGTACATAGAACAATGACTGTAAGAGAACCAACAAAATGGTTGGAATTAAACCAACGAACGTTCCAGTCCATGACAATGTTAAGTAATTGAACACCACAGCAAAAGCAAATGCAGTGACATAGGGACGTCGCGTTTTAGTAACTGCATACAAGAAAATTGCTACCGCAAGAGGTAAACAGAACCACCAACCCAAAGGCGCAAAGGCTGCGGAAAGAACTACACCTGATACGACAGATAGAAAAAGACTTACCATCCCAGCGCTGCAATCATCCGATCAATACTCGCACCTAATCCATGCTGCTTTTGTAGTGAATAAATCTGCGACAAATCAGTTGGCTTTTGCGGCAAACTTAGATCAATATTCGGCAAACTTACATCGCGAGCACATTGCACGAGCGTTGGTGCAATTTTCAAATAATCTTCTCCGGCTAGAATTTTCTTGATCAGATTGGGACTTAGCGATTCGTGCGAATTCTTAGCCGCATCCACTACTTCGTTCACGGAAGCAAAATGATTGGCTATTAACGCGGCTCCTTTTTCACCGATGCCTTTTACACCCGGCAAACCATCAGAAGGATCCCCGCGAAACATTGCGAATAACGCATACCGATCACCGGGAATATCATATTTTTTGCCAACCCAAGTGCTATCGACCAAATCATGTTGCGAAATTCCTTTAGCCAAATACACAACCTTCACATCTTTTCTATCATCTACTAACTGAAACATGTCGCGATCGCCCGTAACAATACGAATAGGACCATCTTCTCTATGCGCAAAAGATGCCATCACATCATCTGCCTCATAATCATCTACACCTACTATGGGGATTCCAAATGCATCTAATACATCCATCAAAATAGGAATTTGTGGCGCCAGTAAATCTGGTTCTTCTTCTTCACCTTCATCATCCAAACGATTCGCTTTGTAATCTGGAAAAAGTTCTACACGCCATGAAGGTCTCCAATCCCCCTCAATACAAGCAACTATCCTTTTGGGTTTATAGACACTCATCAATCTAGCGCTCATATCCAAATAACCTCGAATTGCGTTTACTGGTGCGCCATCAGGAGAAAGCAAGGAATCTGGCATACCGTAGAAAGCTCTGTACCAAAGAGATGCGGAATCTAGGAGCATTAAACTCATATCTCCCCCAACAAATACGTGACAACTCC
>Ga0114973_10000669_pt1 | contig 25856 bp, 24 predicted proteins | sample M_140807_MF_Meta_FD_87025 | JGI IMG/M metagenome (GOLD analysis project Ga0114973, IMG submission 87025) | Freshwater microbial communities from Lake Montjoie, Canada to study carbon cycling - M_140807_MF_MetaG | ecosystem: Environmental > Aquatic > Freshwater > Lake | place: Lake Montjoie...
CGGCCACGGTGATGGACTGGTCGTAGACACCGACCGAAGATAACATATAAAAATTGTTTTGTTTCGTGGCGCGGAGAACCTGATCGTCCAACAGTTCGATCTTATGGTAACGCTTTTTGGCGCCCTTTTTGGGGGCGGGCTCATCGTCAGCTGCGGCCGCGTCCTCATCGTCCGCTTCATCGTCCTCGTCGCCCCCCTTCTGTTTACGTTCGGCTCGGTAACCCATCTTAAATCCCTTAGCTAAAAGGGCGGACGCAAGCATCTTAGCCCCGTACGCGCTCGATTTCAAATCTGAAAATATGAAATGCTTATATTTCTTGCCGTGGACTTTCGTATCGTGGCGGTCCAGTTCCTCGATTTTTTGCATCAGTGCGGCCAGCTTGGGTGAAGAGTGGGGCATATCTTTTAGAAACATTTGGGGGTCAAACGCTTCGTCGTCGAACTTATAAACGTTGGAACTCTGGGCCCAGTTCGACCGTTTACGTACACACTCCGGGTCGTAGGAGAGAACCCCGGACTCGCTAAAGATGTCTTCTAAACCTTGTATTTTTTCCTCGATTTCCTTGCGCTGTCTTTCGTTCTCCATTAATTTGTCGGTGTTCTCCATGTCGGGATCCATCTTTGACCTTAAGATGTATATTTATATATTACTATACTATAATATATAGAATCGATGTCTGGATTAGTTTATACTCAACCGTCTTATGCTGGGCGTCCCACGGCATCGACCAACTTAGGTGGTCCTTACCAGGGATACTCGGCGATTCAGACGGTAAATGCCTATAATAATAGCGAAAATGTGATGACTCGTAAAATCCTGGCCAAGTCGTGGAACACTCCGTACGCCACTGGAACTTACAATGGACGCGCGCGTGTGATCACGCCGTTTCGTGCGATCACCAATTTAGGCGATTTTTTAGGACGTGAGAACTACGTCTGCGGCGGACCGAACCAGGTCAGCGCCAACAAGCCCGGGTGGAAGGGCCACATCGGTTCCATGATCTCGCGTTGCGACGGCTCCGGGGTTCCGGCCTCGACCTGCAACACGCGTTATGTGCCGGATTCGTCAGATTACACCACGTTCAAGAAACAGCGGGCGATGAACCAGAATTATAATGATTTGAAGCAGGGTGGGGACCAATCGAATGCATCTCAGGTCGCGGCGTTCCGCAGATTCTAAGGTGAGACGCTTAAGCCAATTCGCATGGCAACGTTACCTTTGCCCACCAAAGTGGGCAAAGGTGTAAGCGTATTTTACTCGATAAAATATGAATATGATATATAGTTCATATTCATGTTATCCATAATTTCAAAAGTACAGAACGTCCCGATCACGATTAAAACCGAAATCAATAATGGGACTTTGTCGACCTTGCATGCCATGCCCCAAAAAGACAGCACAAGCGACAACCAAAGCTCGTTCAGTGCCGACCGCCGCGTATACGGCCACGCATCGACCACGTACCCCGCAATCACTAAGATGAACCCGCCCCATGGCGGTATTGAGGGGCTCTTGGGTGGGAGCCACCGCTTTCCCACGGTGTTTGACGGCACCCATACTGCGAAACAGAAGAAATGGTCGGGGAACCGGGACGCAAGCGAGGTCACGCGCCGGGCCCGGGTTCAAGGCGTCGGATCGGGGTCGACCAACACGGCGGCCGGCCAGCCCCTCAGCTTCGAAAGCCATGCGAATGCGAACACTGTGAACCATGCGCTTCGCCGTGTGCGGGGTGGCGGGGCGGTGGCGCCCCCGAAAAAGGCCCATAATACCCATAATGCGTATAGCCCGAGTCCCAAAAACATTCCGTTAGTTCAACCTATCAAGATTGTGAACGGGATCAAGATGCCGCCGAATAAATATGCCGGACCCATCACTGCGAATACGATTTGGCTCTATAAGACCCGACCGACGCCGTAAGTTGGTCTAGTAAAACAGTATAAAAACCTTTTGACATGTTACTTTATTCGGTAGTACAATGGAATACGAACTTCCTAGCAAAGAGAATTACACCATTTATAGTAAGAGTGGCTGCACTTATTGTGTTAAAGCCAAGCAGCTCTTGGTCAATGAAGCCCATGAGATCATCGACTGTGACGACTATTTAGTGGACGATAAAGAGGCATTTTTGGCGTTCATGCAAACGATCATTGGCAAGGAATACCGTACGTTCCCCATGATTTTTGATAAGGCTGGTCGGTTTTTGGGGGGATTCGCCGAACTCAAGGCGGTATATCCGGCAGCGCATGTGCCCGCATCGACCATTAATGATGATTTCCCGGACCCCTTTGCTACGTAACAGATATTTTTACACGTGTTTTTACATTATAACAAGTAATGTAAAAACATAAAGACGTTATGTATTAGTTACGTATATCTATGCAGACCGAAGAAGGGTTCCCTTTTATCGACAAGTTTTATTTCGTAAATTCACCCGAGTTTGAACCCGAACATCATGCCAGATTGGTGAATATGTTTACGACTTTCATGAACGTGTCTAAGGAAAGAATGAGATTTATCAGCCCGACATACAAACATACCATTACGGACGAAATGATGCAACAGCATATCAAAGAGGATTTGATGGTTCAATCGTTTCGAAAGAAACCCCTTAAAAAGTCTGAACTCTCCCTCACATTGAATTATCGCGCCGTTTTGGAAGACATTGTTAAGAACCATTCCGATGGTATGTTCGTTGTATTGGAAAGTGACGTATTCTTACGCGAAAATTACAAGGAACTACACAACTTTACCCTGTTTTTGAAAGCGCTGCCACAAGAATCTTGGGATTTGGTACATATCGGTTATGATGGCGGCGACACTCGCGATGGCATTTATAGAGCTCCGCATTGCATGAGCGAAACCCCTTATCGTAAACACGATTTGAGTGCGCTGCCATTCATCGAAGATCTGACGAATCCTCAGGATAGGTACCGTTTAATACGTAAATTTCACACGCGATGTACCGATTCGTTCGTTTGGAGCTATAGTGGTATTGTTAAATTTTTAAAACATATGAATACAGAAATCAATTACGGCGCGGCATTTGATTATTATATGACAAATTTCTTTGAAAATAATGAAGGGTTCAAACATTACTGGTCGAACCCTTCATTTTTCATTCAAGGAAGTAATCATGGGATCATACCATCGACCATACAAAACGACTTATCGTAAATGGGTATCGAGTCAAACCTTCTAGAACAAATCACCAAAATAAATAATATTTTTTATGACGCTAAAAGGATATAAACATGTTTTCCATAATATGTTTATATGTCTGCATCTACTGCTACTACGAAGGGGACTGGACGAGCGATCGGTATTGATTTGGGTACGACTTATTCGTGTGTTGGCGTATGGCAAAATGACCATGTAGAGATTATCGCTAACGACCAAGGCAACCGGACCATGCCCTCTTATGTGTCTTTTACGGCCGAGGAGCGTCTCATCGGCGAGCCGGCCAAGTCGAGCGCGGCAAATAATACGAAGAACACGGTGTTTGATTCGAAGCGTCTGATTGGTAAGAACTATGACGACGAGAACATCCAGAAGGTCATGAAGCACCTCTCGTATAATGTGATTAATAAGAAGAACAAGCCGATTATTGAGGTGGAGTATAAGGGTGAGACGAAGACGTTTTCGCCCGAGGAGATTGGTGCGATGATTATCGGTAAGATGAAGGAGATTGCCGAGGCGTTTTTGGGCGAGGAGGTGACGGACGCGGTGATCACGGTCCCGGCCTATTTCAACGATTCGCAGCGCCAGGCAACGAAGGATGCAGGCGCCATTGCTGGTATCAATGTGCTCCGAATTATCAATGAGCCGACTGCGGCTGCGCTCGCCTACGGCTTGGATAAGAATTCTAAGAGCGAGAAGAATATTATTATCGTGGATTGCGGAGGTCAGCAGATCGAATGCTGTTAGATTACAACGTTCTGCCTCCTGTGGTGAAAGCCCACCTATAAAACGTAATTTGTTTTATGGAATCTGGTGAATTGCTGGAATCCCCTAAAGCCAATTCTACTACAACGTGACGAGTGATCGTGAGCGTGAATGTTTGAAAAAGAATTGGATGTTACAATGGGCAATCAGCAGCCGAGCGAGTTGGCGACAACTTGAAGGTTCAACGACTAGTAGAAGTACTCTCTCGCTAGAGGAAACTGCCACGAGCGCCAGACACCCTTTGAATGTTACACCGACGTTGAGGGTGAAGATATAGTCTGATCTTACGTGAAAGCGTAAGAAGCTACTTTGAGAAATGACTCATTGGTTAGAGCAAATAAGTATTGTTCTGACGGATAAAGAGCCTAGCGATAACAATTGTGCGTGGGAACGCATGACGTATCAATTATTTCAATTGATGATTCAGTATTTGAAGTCAAAGCTACAGCGGGCGATGGTTTCTTGGGTTAATTTTTTTATTTAGAAATAATATAAAGCTATTTAACTTTTCCATAATAATGGATATTCAAACCAAAAAATGCACCAAGTGTTTAGAAACACTTTCTTATTCGCAATTTTCTAAAGACAAAACTAATAAGGACGGACATTCGTATCAATGCAGTAAATGTAAGGATTCTGCTACAAAATTACGACGATTAAAAATGAAAGAAACTGAAAAGGAAATTCCTTCTGAAAAAACCTGTTTTACATGCAAAAATAAGAAACCGCCTGGTGATTTTCCTAAATGTAGAATTAACAGTGACGGTTTGCATAATCATTGCAAAGTGTGTGCAAATAAAAAAAATGCAGCAAAGAAGAAGAAGGAAAAAACCCCTGTTACTATAGACGAAACTATTACAAAGGTTTGTCGGGTATGCAATAATGAAAAAAAAATTTCGGATTATAGGATAACACGAAGATCTTCCGATAATTTTTCTCACATTTGCATTGATTGCACACCCAAAGGTACTTGGAACAAAGAAAAGCAAAAAGCTGCTGAAAAGAAGTACAGAATGAACAACCCTGAAAAAATGAAGGAAAAATATAGAAAAGCAGGAAAAAACATTAATCGTCGTATTAGAGATAGTTTGAATCACAGAATAGCCGAAGCATTGTTTACAAAAAATATTACCAAACGCAATAAAACGTTTGACTATGTTGGTTGTGACATAGAATTTTTTCGTAAGTGGATAGAACATCAGTTTAATAAAGGAATGACTTGGGAAAATTACGGTGGTTGGCACCTTGACCATGTCAAGCCATGTTGTTCTTACGATTTATCGAAAGATGAAGATGTCATAGAATGTTTTTCCTGGAAAAACATTCAACCTTTATGGGCAAGCGATAATAATTCAAAAAATGGTAAAATAGATGTCAAGTTAATAGAATTGCAAAAGAATAAGGCGCATATTTTTGAATCACAGTTAAAAGCTATATAATTATTTGTATCTCTGGCTCAAGTAAAAGAGGGAGAATTGCTGGAACCGCCTTAGAGCCTATAACACTACAACGTAACTGGTAACGGTAAGCGTGAATGTTTGAAAAGATTATAGGATTGGCCAATCAGCAGGCGAGCTGCCTTGAAAAAGGTAGAAGCTTCAACGACTAGAGGAAGTATTCTAAGTTCTAGTTTATAGCTCCAACTATAAATAATAATGAATATGAAAAAACCTCCACGAGTACCCTCCACTAATTAATAAGGTTGGAATCTTATAATAATTGGTGAAGATATAGTCTGAACTTACGTGAAAGCGTAAGAAGTTACATTGAGAATTGACTCAATGATTAGAAAATAACATATTTCTAATGGATAAAGAGCCTAACGATAACATAATTGGGAGAAGATTTTGACACCAGAATGGTCGAGCATTTTTGCACCGAGTTCAAGAGAAAGCACAAGAAGGATCTTTCGACGAACAACCGTTCTATGCGCCGCCTTCGCACGGCGTGTGAGGCGGCCAAGCGCACACTTTCCTCCTCGACCGTAGCTAACATTGAGATTGACAGCCTTTATGAGGGCATCGATTTCGCTAGCAGTATTACCCGTGCCAAGTTCGAGAACTTGTGTGACGACGTGTTTAAGCGTATCATGGCGCCGATAGATCAGGTGCTCCGCGATTCCAAGCTCTCCAAGGCACAAATCGACGAGATTGTGTTGGTGGGTGGTAGCACCCGTATCCCTAAGATCCAACAGTTGTTGACGGAGTACTTCAATGGCAAGGAACTCTGCAAGTCGATCAATCCGGACGAGTGCGTGGCTTACGGCGCGGCCGTCCAAGCGGCCATTTTGACGGGGGCCCAGGACGCCAAGATTTCGGACCTGTTGCTGTTGGACGTTTGCCCCCTCAGCTTGGGTCTCGAGACCGCGGGCGGGGTGATGACCAAGTTGATCAACCGCAACAGCACGATCCCGATCAAGAAGTCGCAGATTTTTTCGACGTATACCGACAACCAGCCTGGGGTGATGATCCAGGTGTTTGAGGGTGAGCGTGCCATGACGAAGGATAACACGTTGTTGGGTAAGTTCCAGCTGGAGGGCATCCCCCCGATGCCCCGTGGTATGCCCCAGATCGAGGTGGTGTTTGACATGGACGCCAACGGTATTTTGAACGTGTCGGCCTGTGAGAAGTCGACGGGCAAGTCGCAGAAGATTGCGATCACGAACGACAAGGGTCGTCTGTCCAAGGAAGAGATTGATCGGATGGTGGAGGAGGCGGAGCGGTTTGCCAAGGAGGATGCGGAGCAAAAGGAGCGCATCGAGTCCAAGAACAGCATGGAGGAGCAGTTGTACCGTAACAAGACGAATCCGGCACTGAAGGACGCATCGGACGATCTCAAGAAGCAGTACCAGGAGCTGCTGCAGGAGTATGACGACTGGCACCTGAACAACCCGGGCGCGACGAAGGAGGAGTTTGACACCAAGATCAAGGCGATGAACGAGGCGGTGCAGACGTTTTTGTCGGACAATAATCTGCAGGCAGCGGCACCCGAGCCATCCGAAGGATCAGAGGGCCCGGATGGGGTGCCCAAGCCGGATTTTAGCACCCCGCCCGGCATGGACAGCGAGCAGGCCAAGAAGATGGCCGAGGAGTATCTGCAGAAGATGCAGCAGAAGAATGGTAGTGTTGACGCGACCACCGAGCCTGCTACTGATGCCGAGCCCGCGACCGAGCCTGCTGCGACTAAGGACGCACCCGCTGCTCCCGTCATTGACGAGGTGGACTAAGTTCAGCTTGGCCAAAAGCAAAAATCTATAAATATAATATAAAAATAGGGCAAAATGTACAAATATTTTATCGAATTTTTAGCGACTATTTTTGTGGTCTACATCATCCTCGTCACGGGTAATCCTTTAGCTATTGGTGCGGCCCTGGCCCTGGCGATCCTGCTCACCACGAACGTTTCGGGGGGTTATGTGAACCCGGCGGTGACGATCGTCATGGCGTCGGCAGGTAAGATCCCTGTGGCGGACATTGTCCCCTATAGTTTGGCCCAGGTGTTTGGTGCGTTGGTAGCTTTAGAGATCTACAAGCGTTTCAAACTTTAAGGGAAACCAAGGTTTCCCTTAAGATCCCATCCTTTACACCGATGAACATTTGAATCCGGACGCCCATCTTTGATGGGCACCTGATACAATTGATTTATCGGTAACGTTGCCCTTAAACACTGAGCCAGACACCCTTTGGGTGTCCGGTTTATAATGTTCAAGGGTGTAAACATGAGGGGGTCAGTCAGAGGGTTTATTACGATTCGTTTTCGACAATATTGATATAATTCACCACAAAAACCATCGCCTTATTAAACTCCCGTATGATTTCCAAGCATTCCTCTATCGATAGCTGTTCTACATATTGCATTTGGTATTTGCTCAGTACGCGTATATTACGTATGCTGTCCAAAATGCTATAATGAAAATCACATTCAAATAGCCGTCCATGGAGGTCTTGGCCCGACAAATAATATGGCGGAATAATCTGGTCGCTATTTTCGATCCCGTACGTGTTCGGGACTTTCGTGGACGAGCTAATGGTGCCGGGTTGGTTTTGGTGGTAAACCTCCTCCGCCATTTTAGGACAAACTTCCTTCATGTGTTGATAAAAAATATCGTTTCGCAGTCGCTGGCTGCGTTCTTTTCTACTCTCGCTCTGATTAGCGATGTATTTATGTTGCGGGGTACGTACTGACATATTACTTTATACATCTTCCTAATAATATCTAACCTCCAAATAATATCACTGCATCTATGCTTTAAAATAATATTGTAATTACAAAAATACAGTATTATTTAGTCTTCTGGATCATACGAAACACGACGAACAGGGCGATTACCGATAACGATGCGATGTAAAACTGGGCAATGCTGTCGAGCTTGATCTTTCCGGGGGGCGTAGCCCCCTCGGCCCCGTTGACGGGTAAATCCCCCCAAGAATCGACATAGACATTGTCGTCTGCATCCGCATCCGCCTTCTTTTCCAAGACCAAATATTGCTCACGACTCTTTTGGATGATGACGGGGACCTCGCGACCACTGTCATCTACGACCTCGACCACAATATCAGTCTCGCTGTAATAAGGTTTGACGGACGACAGGTCGTTTCTACTTGCCATCTTGCAAGGGCATTCGTGCGTAATACCATTTAACGGGCGGTTAGCTAAAGCAATGTCGATGTCTGGACCGAAACCCTCCTTGACGTTTTTGGTAAATTTTTCGTGCTTGAGCGATGGCATTTTCTATATTATCAATATAAAAAACCTATAAAAACCTTCCTAATTAAGGGAGGGGTCGCAGGGGTCAGAGCAGCGAAGCTGCTCAACCCTTGGGCGCCTTAGGCGCCCTGAGGGAACCGTAGGTTCCCTGCACCGGGGTTTCCCTTAAAAAAATTGAATTTTTTTCTCGATTCAAACGACATAAAATAATAAGCATTGTATTATCAATCGATAACAGTCGATAACAGTCGATAACATGTCGGAGGTGTTTGCCCTACTAAATAACGCGACCACGTTTACGACAGAGTTTGTGAAACAGCAGTATGAGCAAGGGATCCGCCCGCCCCAGACTAACTATAAAACCGAAAATGTCATGATCAAGGCGCTGTTTGGGGGGAGAGCGTACGAACGTGTGAATCCATTTGTACATATCAATGACGTGATCTTGGCGTGTGACGGCCACATCTATAATAGCAAAAAATTGTTTGAAGAGCTGGAGATCGAGCCCGAAACCGACCACGACTACGAGATCATTGTTCATCTGTACCTCCGCTACGGCATCGAGATGACCCTACAAATGCTGGACGGAATCTACGCGTTCGTGCTGTTGGATCACCGACTCGTGAGCCCGAACGGGGAACTCAACTCCACCATTTATGTAGCTAGAGACCCCTACGGGGTAAAGCCGTTGTACTTGTTGCGCCCCAACACCAAGAACGTGATGGTGGAATATATGAAGACTGACGGGGATCTCTTTGGACTGGCGAGTAACGTGGACATGCTAAAAGGTTTCGAGCGTGAGATGAACGAGATTCAGCACCCCGAGAACGACTCGCTTCTCATGAAAGGTAGACCTACCAAATCGTTTTATGTGGTGGAGCCGGTGATTCCGGGTACGTACAGTATTTTCGAACAAAAATTCCGGGTGATGGCGTCGTGGCGGTTCGTCAAACACCAAATCCCGTATTATATGTACCAACCCGGTCTCGTCTGGAACTACTCGATCAACAGTGTCACGAACCATTCGGAGAGCTTACCGAATATCTTGGTTCAAGAGGCCGTGGTCAAGAGGATGCGTGGTTCGCCGATCAGTGTGGTATTGTCGGGGAACTATGAGGGGTTCATGACGGCAGCAATTGCAGCAGACCGTGACGCGAGGAACGAGCATAACGATTCGGTCTATACATTCAGCTGGGCCGACACCAAGTGCGAAAAGGAGATCGAATCGGTGGTCGATTATATCAAGACGACCCATACGGTGGTGAATGTGAGCGACGCGGACCTAAACAAGGAAAAGGAAAACATGGATCCGGCGTTTCTCGACGAAGGCCGGTTTTGGTTCATGGCCAAAAAAGTTGCCGAGGTGGCGCCCCGTTCGACCGTGTTTTTAGACATCGGCATCGACCATTTGAACCACCTGTTCGAAACCGATCTTTTGGATACGAGCAAGGAGGCGCTCACTGTACTCGATCTCCAATATAAATTACATCATTATTTCAAGTCGGCATGCACGGGCCGTATGCAAACTGTTATTAAGATATTTTGGTACCATGGCCTCGACGTGGAACTGCCGTGGCTGGATCATCGGTTGGTGCAACACTTGGTTACGTGTGCAAGAGACGTTCATTTTACGTTCAATCCGATGGGCATTTATGGTAACCCGCTCCTCCCTTGCAGGGAACCTACGGTTCCCCTGCGACCCCTCCCTTAGGGATGTAGGTGGTTACGAAGGTGGTATCAAAGATCCTTTGTTGTTGAAGGAAGGGTCGTAGGGGAACCATGGGTTCCCTTACTTCTGGGCCGAGCCCTTTTTACTATCGTAAACGCATCTAAAAAATTTTTTTGTTGCATCTTCATCAAATACGCTATCACAAACGAGGCTGAGCGGCTAATACCCGCCGCGCAATTCACAAGCACCGCGCCCCGTTCGAACGACTCGTCAATCAGTTTTACGATAGGATCAAAATCTAGGGTTTGGCTCGTGTTGTCTGCAATGTCAAATTGATACACCGTTTTCGTGTCGCGGATTTCTTTTTTGATGGTCACATCCATTGGGCTCGCTACACACACCACCGTTTGAATGTTATGTTGGTCCATCCATTGTCGGCGGTTCGCATTGAGAACATTGCCTAAATATAATTTTCTAGGTATGATTTCACTCATTGTATAGTGACATCACAAAAATTTTGCAGTTAACTCTCGTCCTTGCCATAAGTATAATAATTGGTCCAGACGTGTTCGCCGCCGCAGAACCATCTCGCTGCGCGAACGAGGGTCGAAGTTTTACCGGCGTACGTAAACGCGTAGCTATTGTCGTACAAAAGAACGTAAAACTGTTTACCCGAAAACGCCGCCACAGTCTCGCCCATCTCTTCATCGTCCGTAATATTTGAAAGGTAAAAGCAGGTGGGAATATCGATGGACTCGTCGCGATCATTCACGAAACTCAACACACAATAGCCTTGGTGGATCCCGATCTCCATCACCATGTGGAGATCGTCGGTCAAAGTGCTTTTCAATAGCTTCTTTTCACCGGGTAAAAACGATATCGACTTTTTAAACGTTAGTTTTTGGTTGGACATATTCAGATCCTGGTTGTAATTTTTCAATAAATCTACTAGCTTATTAAAAAATCAATTTTTAGAAAATAATCTATTGGGAAAAGGGTATAGATGCATTCGGGGTTATTATCCGTATGAATTACAACAGTGCCTTTATTTTTGTTAAACCTAAGCGGACGGTCGAGGAATCTTTCTATTATTTCATTACAAACAGCAAGGTTCACCTGATAAGCGACTCGAGTGCTTATGGGTTCGTGTTTCGGTGCCATTTCCAAAAAAATGCACAAAAATCGCCCTATTTCTATTTGGATAAAAATGGAAAATCCCATGATGTGGTCCATATTGCGCTGAAATGCCTGTTGGTGAACGACCGGATCGTTTCGGAAAAAAATGCCCGCGACGACGACGATTACCACTATTGGGAATACACCCGCCTACATACCGACCACCGATCGAAACGCCATTTTGATAAAAAGGATCGGTTTGAAGACGAGGTACGTAAACAAGTCGATGTTTCTAAACGCGGTATCGCCAAATTAAACCGAAACGTACCGATCGTGCTGTTCGCGAAATTGTTTGGCGATCATTCTCTCCGGAGTAAGGTGCTGATAAGGATGCTGTTACGCCGATGTGTCTCCCCCGAATGTAAACACGCCCTTCGACAGATGCTCAACGAACTCTCCTACCGGCAAAACATCTTCGAATCGCCGCTCGAATATTATTTGGGGGTATTGGCGATGGAATATATTGACACGAAGTATGTTCTCTATAATGATATTGTAAAGCCGATCATTGTGGACGATATTTTGACCCAACCGGGTAATAAAAACATCAGTAGATACGATAGTTTGACATTGTCACCTTATTCGGACCGACTGAGATGGGCCTATAACACGGCACGGTATGATCTATTGCGGCTAGCTATCGACACTGGCTATAGTCAGGGGGACTATCATACCGATAATTTATTGGTGAACGAATCGTCTCGTAAGACCATGATCATTGATTTTGGGAAAGCCGATAAAATTGCGGATCATGGTGTCATGCTGCAACTATGGAATAAAACTACTAGTCCGAAACTAACTTGGCGCGAACATCCGGACGATTTACAACTGCTGTTGAATATCATTTATTATAGTACGTTCGACGAATCGACCGAACATACCGAATTTTCTTGGATAAAAAATATTGATGAGGATGATGCAGAAATTATGGCTTTTTTACACTTTTCGCGCACGGCGTCACTGACCAATGTCTCTACCCGCGATATTGTAGAAACGATCAATGACGATAGTACGTTTAACGGTATTTGCACCGTGGATAATTACGCGAGGATATATGCCGGGTCGACCCTGTGGTCCAACATTTTGGAATACACGATCTATGGGGTCTTTCATACGTACTTCAACTGCAGGGAACCTACGGTTCCCCCGCACCCCCTCCCTTAAACGGTAAACCACCTTTGTGAATTATTTTAACAACCGAGTTAAGATAATTTTTTTACTTTTGATTACAGCAGGGAACATTAGGTTCCCTCGGGCTTTTGGGCTTCGCCCATAGTAGGCCCCCTCCCTTAAACGGTAAACCACCTTCCTTAATTATGTTACTCTTTTTGGTTAACATAATTATGCGTTTGATTGTATTTACTTTTGATTACACTTGATAAATGCTTCGTGAAACATGCTACAATGATCATTGTCCTTACTCTTGATACACTCAAGTAGTAAGTCATAATCTATTTGACATTCGGGGGCAACAGACTTAGTGGGTGTGCTAATTCCTACATTTTTATGGGAAGATCCGAACAATGTGTCTACTGCACGATGCCCCATAGAGGAACCAGCACCTAAAGCCATTCCTTGGGTCATCGTGGAGAAAAAACTAGGTGATTCTGGAAAGGATGGAGCCGGAGGCGGGGGTTGAGGCGCGACTTTGTTACTGCCACGGTATCTACGACCGCTCGTCATGCTATATTTTATATACAATATAAAAAATTTTACTGTGTAAGGGAAGGGGGTGGTTAACCAAATGAGTAACATAATTTATAAAGGTGCTTTACTTTGTAAGGGAGGGGGTGCGGGGGAACCGTAGGTTCCCTGCAGGAGGGATCTTAAGGGAACCGTAGGTTCCCTTAACTTAGAAGTCGGCGTTGAACTCGAAAATATCCGTGGTCACCGTCTTATTGGCCAGCGCATATTCCGAGTTGGTGCGTTCAAAGAAATTCACCTTGGACTCCACACTGATCAGCTCCATAAAATCAAAAGGGTTGGGCGAGTTATAAATCTTGTCGTACCCGAGTTGGAGCGCTAAACGATCCGCCGTAAATTCGATATACTGAGACATCAACTTGGCGTTCATGCCAATCATACGGCAAGGGATCGCCTCGGTAATGAACTCTTTCTCGATGTCCACGGCCTCGGTAATGATCTCCACAATCTTCTTCTTCGGCAACTTACGGACCAGCTTCGAATAAAGGAGCACCGCAAACTCGGTATGGAGCGCCTCGTCACGCGAGATCAGCTCGTTCGAAAACGTGAGACCCGGCATGAGACCGCGCTTCTTGATCCAGTAGATGCAGGCGAAGGACGACGAGAAGAAGATCCCCTCCACCACCGCGAAAGCCACCAACCGCTTCGCGAAACTACTGCGCTTATCGTCTAACCACTTCTTGGCCCAGTTGAATTTCTTGGTGATACAAGGATAATTCGTGGTGGCCTCGAACAATCGTCGCTTCTCATCGTCATCTTTGATATAAGTTTGTATCAAAAGGCTGTACATTTCGCTGTGGATATTTTCGATAGCAATTTGAAATCCGTAGAATGCACGGACCTCGGAAATTTGAACATCGTTCATGAAACGGGCGGCCAAGTTCTCGGTGACCACACCATCCGACGCTGCAAAGAAGGCCAGCACCATTTTTATAAAATTACGTTCGTCTTCATTTAAATTATTCCAATCTTTTAAATCCTGAGCTAAGTTGACCTCATTTACAATCCAAAAACTATCTACAGCGCGCTGGTACATTTCCCAAACATCATTATATTTCACGGGGAACATAACATAGCGATTATCGTCAGGCATCAGAAGAGGTTCAACAAAAGTCTGCTCGGACATTTTCACTAAATAATATACTGCTTAGATTTTATCCCCTTTTTCAATATTATATATCGTATAGGCGTAACACATCCATTTGGTAAACGCGCCTTACCATTATTAGTGTGCCGTCAAATAAAATCATTCCAAATAATTTTATTTTTAACCTAACAGCATAATCTCTGCATAACATATATATAGTATGTTGGATCTGTGCAAATATAAGGATATGTTTGGGGCTCCGAACACTGGTGCCCATAAATATCGATTGTTTAACGTGGCTGTGATTGATGTTGCATTCACAATTCTGTTTGGACTGTTGTTTTCGTGGTTGTTCGGGTGGAACGTCTGGTATACTTTAGGGGGTTTGTTTTTGCTGGGGATCGTGGCACATCGATTGTTTTGTGTGCGTACCACAGTGGATAAATTATTGTTTAATTAGGGGAACCGCAGGTTCCCCTATAACCCCTCCCTTTATTTTGTTACCTGGTTCGCTAACATGGTTTACAGTTTAAGGGAAGGGGTCGCAGGGGAAACCTACGGTTTCCCTGCAGGGAAGGGTTTAAGGGGAACCGTAGGTTCCCCTTATTTTCAACCGCTATATAAAACGGATCTGCCATGTTCGATGACTCCGACCTCTCTTACTCCCACCTCGGCGACTTGCGTAACGACACCAAAAAGCAGCGCACACGCAAACCTCGGAAACAAAACGAAAAAGAAATAATGAACGAGTATAAAGCCGAGGTAGAGAAGGAGCGGGAGAGTTCAATCATGAAGCAGCGTAAGTTATACGAAAATATGCAATACTTATCCGAAAAAGAAAAGGCCCTCTTTGAAAAAAAGATGACGTCACCTAAGAACCGTAGCCAAGAATTATACTGCTCGCTCTTGAAACAGAAATCGAAGAAAATCGTGGTCGCCACCGGACCCGCGGGTACAGGCAAAACTCTTTTTGCCACCGAATATGGTGTGCGTAATTTCCTCTTAGGGAACTACGACAAGCTCGTTTTCACCCGCCCCTCCGTCTCGGTCGACGAAGACCTCGGCTATTTACCTGGCACGTTGGAAGAAAAAATGGCTCCATGGGTGCGGCCGATCTACGATATTTTATATAATTTTATTAGCCCGAAGGAGGTGGTGGCTCTGATGGAGGAAAAAATCATCGAAATATCCCCTTTAGGGTTCATGCGTGGGAGAACCTTCAAGAACTGCTGGATCGTCGCGGACGAGATGCAGAATTCGTCGGTGTCGCAGATGAAGATGCTTTTGACGCGTTTGGGTGAAAACAGCCGTCTGGTGATTACCGGCGATTTAGAACAATTTGATCGTGTTGGAGAACTCAACGGCCTCGACGATTTTTTGAACAAATTCAAGGGGAAGCGGTCGTCGAGCATCAGTAGTTTCGAGTTCCAGCGGGGGGACATTCAGCGCGAGGACGTGGTCAAGGAGGTTCTCGATATCTATGGTGGGGAGAATGTGCCGGACGCCTATAATTTTACGTCGAGCGGTTCGGATGGATCGGAGACGGATGGGTCGGACTGCAAATAAATTTCGATAGTTACTTTATATGAAATTCACTATCAAAGGTCTCGTTAGTCCACTCAATCTTAAAAAATATAAATACAACTTGAATCCCATCTTGTATAACCGCGTCGTTCTCTATTTCATTACGTTGTTGGCGTTGCTCGACATCGTTTATTTTTTGGGGAAAAATGACGTGGTCTCGTTCTGCATCCTGATTTTGGTCGGCCTGTTGGCGAGCTTTTTCAGCAAAAATATGGTGGTTATTTTGGTGATCGCGCTCTGTGTGACCCATGTCGTGAAGTTTGGTAACGCGGCCTACGTGAGCGAGGGCATGGAAAACAAGGAGGATTCGGCCCCCGCGAATAAGGATGCGCATACGGATGCTCATAAGGCCGCTGCTCCGCCTAAGGTGGCAGCGCCTGCACATGCACCGAAGGACCCGGCTCATGCGAGCGACGAGAGCCCGATCGAGAACGGTAAACGTAGCAAGGAGGAGGCCTTGGCGGAGCTGAAGAACGATTATAAGGAGTTTGAGGGCATCCAGAACAACATCTTGGACAGCATGCAAAAAATCGAGCCGTTGCTCAGCAAGGCAGAAGCGTTCGTGGAAAAATTCGAGTCGTACAAGAAGGAAGTTGCCAAATAAAGCAGGGAAACCTAAGGTTTCCCTCAGGGCGACTGCCTAAGGGTTGAGCAGCTCCGCTGCTCTGACCCCCGCACCCCCTTCCTCTCCACGCAACGCCAATGAAATAAATTATCTTAACGCGATTTTTAAGATAATTACGTAAAAGTAATATCATCTATGGAAAGGACTGGTTCAGGTGCAGGTTCGGTATCGTTTTCGCGCTCAACCAAATAACACTTATATTCGTCCTTTTTGCACATATACTTGTTGACCACGACGCCCTCATTCGTAATCGTTTCTATATTGTTGCGTAACTCGCCTAGCCAATCGTATTTATCGTAATAAACGTCATCCTGCAGTAAACGTATTGTAGAATAACCGTTCTCGTTGGCGCATTTCTCTTTCAACTTATCAATCTCGAATTGTTCTTCAGGTGATCTCCAATTAAGGACTTGTCTGAAATGTTGAAATCCATCCAATTCAATGATAATTTTCTTGTCAGGAATGCAAAAATCGAAAGGGAGACACTTCTTGTTTTTGCACCAATCCTGTTTGAACTGTGAGACAGTTGTTGGATATATTTCTATGATTCGATTGTACAATTTCCCCTCGGTTTTTCTTGTGCACATCGAACATCCACTACCATGTAAATGCGCTGCAGGGGTTCTTAAAAATTCACCGTGTTTTCCGCATATTATTATAACATTGGTTAAATTATTTACATATTCGACTTTGCTGTAATTATAAATGTTACCGTGTATTTTCCTTGATTTCTTAATAAATTTTTCGTTATTACTTCGTTTGCTGTCAGTGACTTTTTCGATTCCACACTTTTGACATCCATAACCGCGCAAATGCGATGCAGGGGTTTGTAAAAAATCGCCGTGTTTCCTACATGTTATTATAACATTGGTTTCATTATTTATATATCTCACTTTACTATAATCGTAAATTTCTTTGTGGACTTTTTGGGATTTTTCAATAAATTCTTCCACATTGCTTCGGCAATGATTATGTTGTTTCTCAAAACTGCATTTCTGACAACCTCTTCCACATATATGCGCTGTTGGAATTATATTAAACTCTCCGTGAATATTACATATTACTACAATTTTTTTTCCATACCAAGTGTATTCGACTTTGCTGTAATCGTAAACATTATCGTGTACTTTTTTCGCTTTTTCTATAAACTCGCTTTGAGTATATGTTATTTTTTTAACATTACTTTCGGTACCACATTTACTACATCCATGGCCCATTAAATGGCCATTGGGAGTTTGTTGAAATTCTCCGTGTTTTTTACATACAATAGTTACTTTCAGAGAACTTTCTATATATTCGACTTTACTATAATCGTATACATCTCCATGTACTTTGTAAGCCTTTGCGATAAACGTTTCTGTGGTATCCCTTTTCTTTTCAGAATAAGATTCCTTTGAACACATTCGACACCCTACGCCTATTAAGTGACTCACCGCAGGTTGTTCGAATTCCCCATGCTTTTTGCATATAATTATTATATTTTGTTCCAAATTTACGTATTTGACTTTACTGTAATCGTAAGCGTTATAATGTACTAACTGTACTTTTTTTATGTACCCTTCTTGGCTGTATGTAAATTCTTTTGCTTGTCTTTCAATACTACATCTGCTACATCCACTACCAGATAAGTGATGACTAGCACGTTGTACAAATTCTCCGTGTTTTTTACATATAATTATTATATTCATGCAACTCTTAATGTATTCAACTTTGCTGTAGTCATAAATGCCATTGTGTTTTAAATTCGCCTTTTGAATGAAGTTGTCCTTCTTAATTTCGATGCTAGTCATTTTTATATTATAAATAGAGAAACTATTTCTATATTTATTTTTTCCTAAATATTTAGGACAGCATAAACACAGCATAAGAATTACTTGCCAATGGAAGTTTCGCACATGCTATACAAAATCCGGTTCTGGTACCAAAAAATTAAGTAGCCACCCGATATAGCCACTGCAGTGAGCCAGAACTCAAACGGCTTTTTTTTGGTGACTCCAATAATTAAGGCACTTATGATGTAGAAAACAAGCCATATGAACCCCAAAATGCTCAAAAAGTAGAACCAGAGACAATTCGATTTTTCCCGTAAAGGGCCAAACAAGGTGTTTTGCAAATCCATCTTTTTTATATGATATCACTAGAAAAAATATCTATTCGGGACGGGAGACAAAAACAAATATTCGCTAAATATTTTCGTGGGGCCTATCCATTGCACCTAAAAAATATAATTTTGTAAACAATATAATAACGTCATTATTTTCCATAGTAAAAAATGAAATATTATACGATCCGTTTTCCCGAATATTGTATATATAACAGGAACGAATGTCCCATCAAATATTTTATGAAGAAATACCATTTTGACACCTTTATAAAAAACACACCGCGCCCTCTAAAACAATCCATCCACGAATACATGGCCTGTTTTCCGTTCTCCATCGCCGACGATTTCATCGAATGTTTGGAGCGGGAGGAAGGATGTACGGTTACCTATCTAACGCGCGACGTCTACGAATGTATTCAAAATGGCGATCATCTGTACGTAGTGGACGCAGGTGTCGTGTCGGTACGAAGGCCTACGTAGGCGCCGTAGATCACTCTTTTGGTGTAAAAGACTTGCCTTGTTTACCGCACATATCCTCGATTTCGCGGGCGGTGGAACAGTGAAAGTATTCGATGTTCACCTTCGGATACACGCCCGACACCAGATAATTGGTCTCGGCGGCTTTGGTGGCATAGTTGGTCCTAGGGAACGCACTGCATTTGGCATAACCGGCCCCTGACCAGTAAGGAATAAAATGTTGGCAGTCGACGCAGAACTTTGGTCCAGCTGGAACAACGGGAACAGCGGGAACGCTCTTCTCATATCTTTGCCGAGGCATACGCACACCCCCCACATTGCAGGCCAAACTCAATAGAATAAGTAGTAAAATACGCATTGAATATATGTGTCAAAATACCTTTAACCCGTTTTCGCTTATCTTATAAGGTCGCAAACCACGTAAACAATACAACATACAAAATATATTGCTGTTATATAAGGTACGGTAAACATGGACAATTCGACTGTATGGAAGATCATTGATAAGTATTTCGAAGACAATCCGCAAGGTTTAGTCCGTCACCACATCGACTCTTACAATGATTTCTTTAAAAACGGTATTTTCCAAATATTCAAAGAAAAGAATCCGTTACGTATCCAGACCCAATATGATGACGAGCTAGGCGACTATAGAAACCAGTGTATCATGTATTTCGGGGGCAAGTCCGGCGACAAGATCTACTTTGGTAAGCCGGTGATTTATGACAACGACCGTTCGCACTATATGTTCCCTAACGAGGCTCGCCTCCGTAACATGACCTATGGCATGACTGTTCACTACGATATCGAGGTCGAGTTCGTCAAGCATTTGCGGCCCGGAGAGCAGCCGAGTGTGCCAGGTCTCGAGCTGATCGAGGGCGGGTTCACCGATCCCCACGAATTTAAGAACTTTAAACACAACACTACGGCGGATTTAGAAGCCGAGGCAGAAGCCGCCAAAGAGCTGCACCATACGACCACCGACAGAGACGATGAGGAGGGCCAGGAGGGTGGGGCACCCGCCGGCCCACCCAAGCGCCGTAAACAACGTAAATTAGACACCGAACTCACCGCCGCCGAAACCGCCCTCTTCCGCGAGGCGATCCAGCAGACCATGGTCGCCCCGAATTTGCAAAAGGAAACCATCGTCTTGGAGAAGGTTCTCCTAGGTAAGTTCCCTATCATGGTCCAGTCCGATTTCTGTATTTTGAGCGGTCTCCCCCGCGACGTCCGTCATACCATGGGCGAATGCCGCAATGACGTGGGTGGCTATTTCATCATCGACGGTAAAGAGAAAACCGTGATCACCCAAGAAAAGTTTGGTTATAACATGCTCAATATCCGCGAGATCAACGACGATACTTTACTATATGCCGCGGACATCACGTCGGTCTCCGAGAACGTGACTAAACCTATCCGGTCATTATCAGTACGCATCATGGCCCCGACCCCCTCGTTCACCAACAAAAACATCGTGGTCAAGATCCCGAATGTGCGGTCGCCAGTCCCACTCTTTATCCTGTTCCGCGCGCTCGGCATCATCAGCGATAAACAAATCATCACCACCTGTCTCCTCGACCTCGACGCCAATGCGGCCCTCGTCGACCTGTTCGAGCCGTCCGTCCACGACGCCGGAGGTATCATGAATCAACGTAATGCTCTGAAATACATCGCTAACCTGACCAAAACCAAGACCACCGACAATGCCCTCGAAATCCTGGCCGACTACTTTTTACCGCATGTGGGGGAGATTAATTTTACGCAAAAAGCTTACTTCCTCGGCTATATGGTGAAGGAGCTGTTGTCGGTGTATGCGGGCCTGCAGCCACCTACTGACCGCGATAATTTCAAATTCAAGCGGCTCGAACTCACCGGTTCTCTCATCAACGACCTGTTCCGCGAGTACTATACGATACAGATGCGGCAAATCCACCTGGCGTTTGAGGAAAAAATCACGTATAATCGCGGGATTTATGAGGATAATTTGAAAGGGCTCGTTTACGAGAATTATAAGGAGGTATTCCGAGAGCGTTCGGTCGAGGCCGGGTTCAAAAAGGCGTTCAAGGGGAACTGGGGGGCGCAGCCCCATACTAAGCGGGTCGGGGTAGTGCAGGATTTGAACCGGCTGTCACATAATTCGATGATGAGCCATCTACGTAAGACCAATTTACCGCTCGATTCATCCGTGAAATTGGTGGGTCCGCGAGTTCTCCATAACACACAGTGGGGATATTTTGATCCGATTGACACGCCCGACGGTGCTAATATTGGTATCCATAAACATCTGTCAATCTCCACGTATGTGTCGCAGGGGTACTCGCGCGAGCCCGTCATCCACTGGTTACGCGAAAAGGTGGACATGCGGCTCATCGAAGACTGTTCGCCGATGGTGCTGTCGCGGATGACCAAGGTGTTTGTCAATGGTCTGTGGGCGGGGGTGGTGGACGACCCGACAATCGCGACCGAAAAGGTGCGGCTCTTCCGCCGGAACGGGTTGATTCCTACGTACACCAGTGTCAATTTTGATATTGGGCGGAACACGGTGTTTATCTATACGGACGCTGGGCGGGTGTGTCGCCCCGTCTTTTATAAGGACAGTGAGACCGGTAAGTTCTCGTTCGAGGGGGAATCGATCGTGAAACGCTTGGACGAAGGCGCCTTCTCATGGAACGAGCTGATCACCGGTTTCAACAAAAAGACCAAATCTTCTGTCAACCTCTCGAACATCTACGAATTATACGAGCTTTATGAGGGTATGGACAGCGAAACCAATCCGGCCAAGTTGAAGCGGTTTTTGGAGGACAAGGCGATCATCGACTATATTGATGTCAATGAGTCGGAGGGGGCGCTCATCGCCTTCCGGGACCGTGACACGATTGATGCTGCCGGGCAAACGAAGGACCAGGCCATCAAAGATAGTCATGGGGACAAATGCACCCATCAAGAGATCCACGAATCCTTTATTTTCGGGATGATGTCGAACCTGATCAGCTTCCCGGAGAACAACCCCGCGACCCGTAACTCGTTTTCGTGCGGCCAAAGTAAACAGGCTTGTTCGCTTTATCACACCAACCACCAGGTACGTATGGACAAGACCGCCGTGGTCCTGATCAATGGCGAAACCCCCTTGGTCAAAACCCGCTACCTCGAACATATCAACCACGAGGAGAACCCCTACGGCGAGAACGTCATGGTGGCGATCATGTGCTATACCGGGTATAACGTGGAAGACGCGGTCCTCATCAACGAAGGTTCTCTTAAGCGCGGACTCTTCCATACCACCTATTACAGCACCTACGAAGCCCATGAGGAAAAGAGCAAAGTGGGCGGCTCCACCGTCGACAAGACCTTTACGAATATTGAGAATGAGGCTGACGTGATTGGTACCAAACCCGGATACGATTATAGTAAATTAGATAAATATGGGCTGATCCGCGAGAACACCGAGGTAGACGATAAAACCGTCTTGATCGGCCTCACGGTGTCGGGCTCCGAGAACAAGGGGGTCCACGTGGACGCATCGAAAGTGCCTAAGAAGGGTCAGCTGGGTGTGGTCGATAAAACCTTTATTACGGACGGCGAAGAGGGGTTCCGGATCGCCAAGGTACGGGTCCGGGAGGTACGGATCCCGAACTTGGGCGATAAGATGGCGAGCCGCAACGGCCAGAAGGGTACGGTGGGACTTGTTATACCCGAGGCCGACATGCCTTTCACCAAGGACGGACTGCGCCCCGACATCATCGTGAACCCGCACGCAATACCGACTCGTATGACGATCGGGCAACTGGTCGAAACGATCACTGGTAAGGCCTGTTTGCACTACGGGGCGTTTGGCGACTGCACTGCGTTCAACAACGACGGATCCAAAATCAAGGTGTTTGGCGAGCTGCTGACGCAGGGCGGGTTCCATTCGAGCGGTAACGATATTTTATATAACGGCATGACTGGTGAACAGATCGAAATGGAGATTTTTATGGGGCCGACCTATTACATGCGGCTGAAGCATATGGTCAAGGATAAGATAAATTATCGTGCGCTCGGCCCGAGAACCGCGCTCACCCGTCAACCGGTGTCGGGCCGTGCGAACGACGGTGGTCTCCGTATTGGTGAAATGGAACGTGACGGTGTGATTGGTCACGGGGCGGCGGCCTTTTTACGCGAATCTATGATGGAACGTGGTGACAAATACTATATGGCGATTTGTAACAACACGGGCATGATCTCGGTCTATAATCCTGCGAAGAACTTGTTTATGAGCCCGATGGCAGATGGGCCGATTCGGTTTGTGGGGTCGCTCGATAGCGGGTCGATGCGGATCGAGAACGTCACCAAATTTGGCCGTGATTTTAGTGTGATTTGCGTGCCTTATAGTTTTAAACTGTTGGTACAGGAACTGCAGACCATCAATGTCCAACTGCGCCTGATCACGGAGGACAATATCCAGCAACTGGAGAACATGTCGTATTCGAAGAACATTGAAAAACTGCTGTTTTCGGATCAATTGGACGCGAAAGCACTTATCAGCCAGATCAATCAATCGCTCACGGCGCAAACAATGCCCCCTGCGACCAGTAATGTGTCGAGCCCTACTATCACGACCGTGCCTAACCTGGCCCCGGGACCTGGGTCTGTGCCTGGATCCGTGTCTACCATCGCAACCAATGCGTATTTGGAAAGTCCTACGCCGACCCTACAATCGTCCACAGATCAGTCTCCGCTGATTTTCCCCGAAACCCCGCAAGCATCGTCAGCTAACTTGTCAGCTGATCAGTCCCCGCTGATTTTTCCGGAGACCCCTATCCAGCCACTCGATCTACTCAGCGAAAAGGCCCAAGAATTTAGCCCGGGTGACGAGGTGCTGCTGCGCGGTGATTCCATCATTAGCCGTAAATGGACCGTGACGAAGGTGGGCGACCGTATGCTCACGATTGAAACCGATAATATGGAGAATCTGCGGCCCGGGGACAATACGCAGGTGGTGACGGCGGACGAGATTTTACGCTACGACCCGGCCCTCTTCAATGGACCTAACCCCACCTCTAATCCTATGTTGGGCGGATACGCATCCAATCCGTTCGATACTCCGTTAATCACCCCACCTAACAGCATGTACGGTGGACCCGTGCCTACCATAAATTTTGCCCCGCAGTTCAAAATAATGAATGGAGGTAACGACTTTTCGACGGAACCGACCACACAACAACCACAAGACCTCAATAGTAGTACTATTGCTCAAACAGGGGGAAACAACGATTCAGCCCCGCTCCTTATCAGTAAAATCAATGAAGGAGGAGAACCTGCCCCGAAGGAGGAGGCGATGTCGGGACCACTCGATTTTAGCAAAATGCTGTTTAATAAAATACAAAAGCTCGGATGAGGCAGGGAAACCTACGGTTTCCCCCGCACCCCCTTCCCTTAAACATTGAAGGATCCTTTAAACTGCCTTTGTAATTATCTTAACAACCAGGTTAACATAATTGAGGGAACCTACGGTTCCCCTCACACCCCTCCCTTAAACAGTAAAGGATCTTAGAACCGACCTTGGTAATTATCTTAACAACCAGGTTAACATAATTAAGGGAGGGGTCGCAGGGGAACCGTAGGTTCCCTGCAACGTTGGTTTCCCTTAAAAATTGAATTTTTTGATTTTGAAATATTTTGATTTTATTAAGAACTTTATTAAAGCGAACGTTATTTGAACTATTACGTATATATATACAGATGTCGTCTTCAAAAAGTAACCGGATTCTCAGTATCTATAAGTCGCGGAGAACCATTTTGGAAATCCTCTTTTTACAAAACTATAATGTGTCGGAATACGAAGGGTTTACGATCAACGAGATCGATGCCATGTACTCCAACTCCCAGCTCGATATGTTATTGACGAATCCGGCTACGAACCGTAAAGTCTACATCAAATACTATCTGACCGCCAAGCAGATCCGTCCGGCGAATTTAGACGATATTATTGAGGACCTCTATACGATCGATAATGTTCTCACCAAGGAAGACACGCTGATGATCATCACCGAAGACGAGCCAAACGACACGATCATTGCCAAGCTCAAATACATCTACGACCACGATGGGGTTTTTGTGGTGATCCATAACATTCACCGGCTCCAATATAACATTTTGAAACACCGTCTCGTGCCGGAGTGCTATGTGTTAGACAAGAAGGAGGTAGAGGAGCTGACCCAAAAGTATAATATTAGAAACCCGATGCAACTCCCCGAAATCTCGCGGTTCGACCCCCAAGCTTTGGCCATGTGTTTGCGCCCGGGCGATATCTGTAAGTTTCAGCGGAATAGCGCGACGGCCATCAAGTACGACTATTTCCGGATATGTATCCAGTAAGGGAAACCTACGGTTTCCCTTACGATCCCATCCCTTTACACCTTTACGATCCCATCCCTTAAACTGTAAATGGTGTTGGAATTTTAGTTAACATAATTAAGGGAAGGGGGCGCGGGGGAAACCTACGGTTTCCCTGCTTGTTGATAATTTGCGCCGTATATCTTAGATAAAACACAAAATAAAAAGAAAAATGTCGAACGTCTTTGTCGCCTTCAGTCCCAACGACTTTTTTTACGTCAACACCCAGTCCGACGATTTCTATCCTTCCCCCACTGACGTCAGTGGCGGCGGGCGCGGTACCGACTTTAGATCTATCTGTGACCACATCCGTACCATCCCTTTCGGCGACGCCTCCTGCACCACCTTTTTCATCGATAACAGTGCCAATTGCCTGAAAAAGCAGGTTTGTGACAACATGACACA
>Ga0114973_10000670_pt1 | contig 25849 bp, 26 predicted proteins | sample M_140807_MF_Meta_FD_87025 | JGI IMG/M metagenome (GOLD analysis project Ga0114973, IMG submission 87025) | Freshwater microbial communities from Lake Montjoie, Canada to study carbon cycling - M_140807_MF_MetaG | ecosystem: Environmental > Aquatic > Freshwater > Lake | place: Lake Montjoie...
CCCAGATTGCACTCAAACTTGGCGTATTTGGGGCAACGCTCGTCACCTTTTTCATTGCAGAGATGGGCGATAAAACACAAATAGCCACTGTCGCATTGGCAGCCCACTACGGCTCACCAGTGTGGGTGGTGGCTGGCACCACCCTGGGCATGTTGATTGCTGATGTGCCAGCGGTATTCATTGGTAACAAACTGGCTGACCGCATACCGATGACTGTGGTTCACCGCATAGCTGCCGCTGTTTTTGCGTTACTGGGCATAGCCACATTGCTGAATGCAAGTCAGGGGTTGTGGTCCTACTGATCAGGGTGGCGGGTGCAACTTCTAAATACTTCAGAGTACATACGCAAACGCTCTTTGTCAGAAGGTGCATTGTCTGAAATCAAATCGGCTATCTCGCTGGTGATACGCAAGAAATCCGGATGGCAGTGGTGCCTGATATTGTTTGTATAAATTGACTGCGCTGTCCACTGGTTTTCCTGCATCAACATGGCGTAATGGGTCAGTTCATGACCGAATGCCCAATTCACCATGGATCTGCTCCAAGATTGCAAGGTTCGTGGCGACACATTGATTTGTAATTTGTTTTCCGGTTGCTCTTCGGAAGGAAACTGAAACACCATGCGGGCATTGGTGGGTAAGTTCGGCTGAATCACCAAGCGAGGCATCGTTGCATCTTCAGGTGCGTCAGTTTGCGTTTTGATGTACCGCCAGATCTGCTCCAGCATGGCCACGTCAAAGCTATCTTGTCCCAGTGGCTCAGCAGATTTATCCATCTGTACTGCTTTTGAAAACTCAATCTCCAGCTCTTTGACTTTGACTTGTGCAAATTTGACGTTCATCATGCAAAACTCTACGTCCAAGCTCAGCGGAGGCACCATCAAATTTTTATGCCTAAGCAAATTTTCCTGCATCTGCTGATTGAATGCGTTCCTAAACTTTTGTTGCTGATTGACCGCCTGTTGTTGGGAAGCGCCTTGCTTGATACTCAAGAAATAGCCTATACGGGCAAACGTGTCGCTGCGGGCTAAGAACGTGTTCGCACTGCGACGTTGCTCCTCGTGAATAGGATGGGCGGCCATGTGGTTACCTATCAACTCAAACATGGTGGCGCAGTGGCTGGCTACGTAGGCCAGTTCTGTCTTATCTTGTTTCCATTCAGAATGTTCTTGCGCCCATTCAATCAAGTTTGGCTCTGTTTGCGCGTTTGCACTGAAGGTCGCGCCAAGCGCAATCAAAAATAAAGCGATGCAACGCATGGATATCAGCCTCGATTCTTCAAAAACGTCAAGCCATATTAAAGCAGTCATAAGGGCCGAACATCTGGATATTGAATCTACCCTAGGTTTAAAGGGTCAAATGGCTCAGGAAAGTAACCACCTGTTAACGCTCGTCATAGCTCAGGGTGAGCGATTCGCTGGTGGGTATGGACTGGCACGACAACACAAAACCTTGCTTGGTTTCCCAGTCTTCGAGCGTGAAGTTTTTTTCCATGGCCACGCTGCCTTGCATGACTTTGGCGCGACATGTGCAACAAACACCGCCACGGCAAGAATAGGGCAGGTCTAAGCCAGCGGCGAGACCGACATCAAGTATTTTTTGCCCTGCAGCCATGCGCAATGTATGCAACTTGCCGTCAAGAATAATATTTAATACTGTAGAACCTTCAGCAGCAATTGGTAAGTGCTTGTCAGCTTTAGGCGCGGTACGAGAAGAACCAATGGACGATGCAAAGCGTTCACTGTGAATCACATCAGCAGACACGCCAGCTTTCAATAAGGCCTGCGATATATCTTCCATCATGCCCTCAGGGCCGCAGATAAAAACTTCTTCCATGCTGCTGACTGGCAAGACGGATTGCAGCAATGCAGTGACTTTGGCGGCATCCATTCGTCCTTGCCATAAATCTATTTCCTGCGCCTGACGCGACAGTATGTTGATCAATGTCAGTCGACCGGTATACCTGTCTTTCAAGTCTTGTAGTTCCTCATTGAACATGACAGAGGCCATGTTGCGATTGCCATAGACCAAAGTGAATTGAGCGTCTGCTTGCTGCTGCAAGCTGCTGGCCATGATGGACAAGATGGGTGTGATGCCAGAACCTGCAGCAAATCCGACACGATGACGGGCAGAGGCATGTTGAACCACAAATCTGCCCTGTGGTGGCATCACAGAAACAGCCACACCTGCTTGAAAATGGGTCATCGCCCAGTTGGAAAAAATACCATCGGGCACGGCTCGAATGCCAATCTCCAGTTCAAGCTTGGCGTCAAAATCTGGGCGACTGCTACAAATGGAATAGCTGCGACGTATGTCTTCACCATCGATCATGGCTTTCAAGGTCAGGTATTGACCAGGTTGAAAAGCAAATACATGTTCAATGGCGGCAGGCACTGAAAAAGTGACCGCTATGGATCCAGTGGCCTGCGGGCGTACACGCAAGATTTTTAATTCATGAAATCTTTGAATATCGGACATCAGGCAATGCAATCAATAGGGTTTAAAGTAATCGAACGGTTCTAAGCAAGCCAGACATTTGTACATAGCCTTGCAAGCGGTCGAGCCGAAATGTGAAGTCTCGGTGGTATCGTCAGCCCCGCATTGAGGACAGACCACATGCAACACCGCTTTTTTTTGAACCAAACGAATGCGGTCTTGACCTGCTTCGCTGGTCTGATGGTGTGGCGGCGCGATGCCGTAAGCCAACAACTTGCCTCTGGCCTCATCAGTGATCCAACTGCTGGACCAGGCAGGCGACAAACGCGTGATCACTTGGGCTTGCAAACCCGCCTGTTGCAAGCAGGTTTGTACATCGTCTTGCATTTGCGCCATGGCAGGACAACCGTTATAGGTGGGTGTGATGACAATTTGCCACCCTTGACCAACGGGGTAGATCGCACGCAATACACCAATTTCACGCAGAGACAGCACTGGTATTTCAGGGTCGCACACTGACTCTAGCATTTGCCATACGGCGTAGGCTTCATCTTCCGTCGAAGGCATCGCCAAGGGTCCATCTGGCAAAGCCCTTTGAGTGTCTATCATTGGCCTTGAAAGATTCACCATGCAGCACCAGGAAATTGACGGGCCAAACTTTGCATTTCCGCCAGCAAATAAGACATGTGCTCAGAATGCACACCTAAATGTCCTTGCGTGACATACCCCTCTGCTGATGGAAATTGCAAACCAGCTTGTGACACTGCATCTGTGACCATCGCTGTCCAATCTGCATGTAAGTGATGCAAGTCGCCCAATACCATTTCAGAACCTGGCCATGAGTTCCAAAACTCTTGCGTATAAGGCATCAAAAAATGAAGTGCCATCTGCGCTTTACGGTGTGATTCGTCAGTGCCATCGCCAAAGCGCACCAACCAATCTGAGGCATGTTGGAAGTGATAGTCAACTTCTTTGATGGATTTGGCTGCAATGGCCGCCAGTTGCGTGTCTGCATGATGTTGCAATTGCCGCCATACCAGCAACATATATGCGCTGAATAAAAAATTTCGGACTATGGTTACTGCATAGTCACGCTCGGTCTTAGCTGAAGGCGCCAATGCCGTGTTGTGTGGAAGCTCCAGCATGGTGAAATTCAGAAAATCTTGCTGGTCTCGAAAATAAGCCAATGCGTCTTCATGACTGCCATCGTTGCGCAATTGGGCGACATGCTGATACAGCAACCTGGCTTGACCAATCAAATCCAGTGAGTTGTTAGCCAGTGCTAAATCTTCCTCCAAAATAGGACCGTGTCCGCACCACTCCGCGTTGCGCTGTCCCAATATCAATGCGTTGTCTGCCAAATGCAGCACATAGTCGCTAAGTAAATTCACATATGCCCCACTTCGTCTGGAATCACAAAAAAAGTGGGGTGTCGATACACCTTGTCTTTGGCAGGTTCGAACATGCTGTCTTTATCGTCAGGGTCGCTGGCAGTGATAGAAGCTGATGGAATGACCCAAATGCTCACGCCCTCTTGTCGGCGCGTGTACACATCGCGGGCCATATGCAACGCCTGTTGCGCATCAGCCGCATGAAGACTTCCGCAGTGTTTGTGTTCAACGCCTTGTTTGCTTCGGATAAACACTTCCCACAAAGGCCACTCATTAGCAAGACTTGTTTCGGTACTCATGCAGCCTCCTGAAGCTGTGTTTGACGAAGTCGCTGTTTGCGCGCATAGGCCATGGCAGCGTCCCGTACCCACTGGCCGTCTTCGTGCGCTTTGACACGCGTGGCCAGTCTTTCTGTGTTGCAAGGACCGTTTCCGTTGACTGTGGCCCAGAATTCATCCCAGTCAATTTGCCCGTAATCATGGTGTCCTCGCGCTTCGTTCCATTTCAATTCCGGATCTGGCAAAGTCACACCCAACACTGCGGCTTGAGGCACAGTGGCATCAACGAACTTTTGGCGTAAATCATCATTGCTGACGCGTTTGATACCCCAGCGCATACCCTGAGTGCTGTTGGTACTGTCAGCGTCTGGGGGACCGAACATGGCCAAGCATTTCCACCACCAGCGATTGACCGCGTCTTGCACCATAGACTTTTGCTCCGCGGTACCTTGCATCATCACCATCAAAGACTCAAAGCCTTGGCGCTGGTGAAAAGATTCTTCTTTGCAGATGCGGACCATGGCGCGGGCATAAGGACCGTAACTGCAACGACACAGCGGAATTTGATTCATGATGGCCGCGCCATCCACCAGCCAACCGATCACACCCACATCGGCCCAGGTGAGTGTTGGGTAGTTAAATATTGAGCTGTATTTGGCGCGTCCCGTGTGTAACGCATCCAGCATTTGATCGCGGGTGGTGCCCAGCGTTTCTGCCGCGCTGTATAAGTACAAACCATGACCGCCCTCGTCCTGCACTTTGGCAATCAATATGGCTTTGCGTTTCAAACTGGGTGCCCGGCTGATCCAGTTGCCCTCGGGCAACATACCCACAATTTCGCTATGCGCGTGCTGACTGATCTGGCGAACCAAAGTTTTGCGGTAGGCATCCGGCATCCAAGCCTTGGGTTCGATTTTGCCGTCAGCATCAATGATTTGGTCAAAGTGCAACTGCGCCTTGGCCATGGATTCTTGTTCAAACTCAGTCAGAACAGGCTGAATGTCGCGATGCTCGGATTGGACGTTAGATGCATCAGGCACATTGAAAGACTGTGTGTACATGGTCGTTTCCTTGTTCAAAGATGCCCGCATCATAATCGATACAAAAAAATATGCAAATCTATTTTTTATGTATCATATTTGAATGTCTGCTACCCCGTTTCAATCCAGCGCTTCGCTCACCCCTGTATCGGATAAACGCATCTTGCAATTCTGTCGACAAGACCGAATGCAAGCCGGATCCCTGATCATTTCTTTGTTCGGGGATGCTGTCTACCCGCGCGGGGGAAAGGTTTGGCTGGGCAGTCTGATCCAATTACTGACCAACTTAGGGGTCAACGAAAGATTGATTCGTACGGCAATATTTCGCCTGGTTAAAGAAGATTGGTTGCAATCTGAGACGCTAGGCAGGCGCACTAACTATGCATTGAGTATCAATGGCAGCAAGCGCATCGAGGAAGCATCCAAATACATTTATGCCCCAAGCTCCCCTGAATGGGACAACACATGGCGCATATTGATGTTGTCATCAGCGATTCCAGTCAAAGAGAGGGATCGCTTACGCAAAGCGCTGGTATGGCAGGGTTTTGGTCAATGGCCACCCCATGCTTTTGTTCACCCTGGTGCTGACCTGGCCGTGACCATGGCATTGCTCAAACGAGAGGGTTTGGGGCATTTGGAACCCTATTACTGGCCGCTGATGGCACAAAGTTTGGCCTTGGAAAAAAGTCAAACTGACCCAGAAGTGGTCGCACAAATTTGGGATCTCAAGCAACTCGCCCACAGTTACAAAGCGTTTTTCAGTACTTACCAACCTTTGCTTGACGAATGGTTTTCTGTAGAAGCCAAGCTCGACAAAGACCACACAGAAAAAGCTTTTTTATTACGTTTACTTCTGATTCATGACTTCAGACGTTTGTTATTGCGAGACCCTTCTCTGCCACTCAAGCTGCTTCCCACCCGCTGGCCTGGCCACGCTGCCAGACAAACCTGCCTGCAGCTTTATGACGTGTTACGCCCAGCGTCCGAAAAATATTTGGATATGCAATTGCAACTTGCGGATGGAAACATGACCAGAAGTAGCAAAGTATTCGCAAAGAGGTTTAAAAAATGCTGATAATCAACCCATCATAAAAAACCTCGGTCACAAGGTGCCTGGCCTTTGCTGACTCTATTGAAAGTAAGAGATGTCGTTTAATGTTGTGGGCTTGGCGCTTAAGCGCCCTTATACGTTTGTGGTGATGGCCTTACTACTACTGATATTAGGGCCGCTGGCAGCACTCAAAACACCGACCGATATTTTTCCTGAAATCCGTATCCCTGTGATTGCAGTTGCATGGGCATATACAGGACTTCCACCTGACCAAATGGCTGGTCGCATCAGCACGCTATACCAACGTGTCCTCACCACCACGGTCAACGACATCGAACACATTGAAGCCAATTCCTATGCAGGTGTTGGCATTGTGAAAATATTTTTTCATCCCGGTGTCAATATCGCTATTGCCAACGCTCAGGTCACTGCCATTTCACAAGTTCTGATTCGGCAAATGCCGCCAGGCACCCTGCCCCCTTTGATCGTCAACTACAACGCCTCCACAGTCCCCATTCTTCAACTCGCACTGGCGGGTCAGGGTCTATCAGAGCAGAATCTGGCCGATATTGGATTAACCCAAGTTCGTACACCTTTGGTGACTGTGCCTGGTGCTGCCATCCCTTTTCCGTATGGCGGTAAATCTCGCCAAGTGCAAATCGATTTGAATCTGCCCCAATTGCAAGCACGCGGATTGGGTGCACAGGATGTGGCCAACGCATTGGCTACCCAAAACATCATCACGCCGGTTGGCACCCAAAAGATTGACAATCTGGAATACACCATCAGCTTGAACAACGCAGCTGTCACCATCAAAGACTTGGGCGATCTCCCCATCAAAACTGTCAATGGCGCCATGGTGTATGTGCGAGATGTAGCCAATGTGCACGACGGAAATGCGCCACAAACCAATATTGTTCACGTGAATGGCAACCGCTCGGTTTTGATGTCAGTACTCAAGAACGGCACAACCTCTACCTTGGCTATTGTTGATGGTGTTTTGGAAAAACTGCGCTCCATCAAATCTTCTTTGCCTGAAGCGCTGACAGTGCAGCCTATCAATGACCAATCTTTATTTGTTCGCGCAGCTATTCAAGGTGTTGCGTTTGAAGGCTTGATCGCAGCAGGACTGACCAGCTTGATGATTTTTTTGTTTCTCGGTAGTTGGCGCTCCACCATCATCATCGCTCTGTCTATTCCTTTGTCCATCATGGGCGCGGTGCTAGGTCTGTATGCATTGGGCGAAACCCTGAACATCATGACCTTAGGCGGTTTGGCTTTAGCGGTAGGAATTTTGGTCGACGATGCCACGGTCACGATTGAAAACATCAACTGGCACTTAGAACAAGGCAAGGATGTGGTCACCGCTATTTTGGATGGTGCTGACCAAATTGTTGCGCCTGCGTTTGTCTCACTGCTGTGTATCTGTATTGTTTTTGTGCCGATGTTTTTCCTAGATGGCGTTTCCCGCTTTCTGTTTGTGCCCATGGCCCTGTCGGTGATGTTGGCCATGACCTTTTCCTTCTTTTTGTCGCGTACCTTGGTGCCGACGATGGCGAATTACTTGTTGAAACCCCATGCACCGCATACCGACATGCATGGCAACAACACGAGTTTGCCACCCACGCGCAACCCCATCATGCGTTTTCAACGCAGCTTCGAATCCGCCTTCGAAAGTTTCCGCTCTGGCTACAAAGATATTTTGCAACTCGCATTGGTCAATCGCTGGCCTGTTGTCATAGGGTTCATGGGCTTTGTCATGGCCTCGTTTGCTTTGGTCCCTTATTTGGGTACCAATTTCTTTCCCGACGTTGATGGCGGTCAAATCTTGATCCACGCCCGCGTACCCGTTGGCACCCGCGTTGAAGAAACGGCCGCGCGTTTTTCCGGCATAGAAAAAGCGATTCGTCAGGTTATCCCCGAAGAAGAAATCACTACCTTGGTTGACAACATCGGTTTACCCCCCAGTTGGATCAACCTCATCTACAACAACACGGGTGTTATAGGCACCATGGACGGGGATATTCAAATCGCCCTGCGCAAAGACCATCGCCCCACTGCAGAGTATGTGAGGGAACTGAGAAAAACCCTGCCCTTGGCTTTTCCAGACACGGTTTTTTCCTTTCCTCCTGCTGATATCGTCAGTCAAATTTTGAACTTCGGTGCACCTGCTCCGATTGATATACAAATTCGTGGCGCCAACCTAAGCGGTAATTTTGAATACGCCAATAAATTACTCAAAGAAATACGACGTATTCCCGGTGTTGCAGATGCACGCATTCAACAATCTGCCAAAAGTCCTGTGCTTGAAGTTAATCTTGATCGCAGCCAGGCGCAAGACATGGGTATCACGCCCAAAGATGTCACTAACAACCTGGTCGTCAATTTGGCCGGCAGCAGCCAGGTCGCACCAACCTTCTGGCTCAACCCCGCCAACGGCGTCTCCTACGGGGTAGTCATGCAAACACCACAATACAACCTAGACTCGCTGAATGCGCTGTCGAATCTGCCCGTAGGCGCCAGTGGCAGCAGCAACCAACCCGTGCTTGGTGCCCTGTCCACCATCAATCGCACAACAAGAAACGCCGTGGTCAGTCAATACGATATTCAACCGCTGGTCCAGATCAATGCAACCACACAGGATACAGATTTAGGCACCGTGGCGCGTGAGGTTCGACGGGTACTCGCTGCCACCGAAAGCGATTTACCCAAAGGCAGCAAAGTGTTTTTACTCGGTCAAGTCCGCACCATGGAAAAAGCTTTCTCAGGTCTGCTCTGGGGTTTGCTTGGTGCAGTCGTGTTGATTTATTTCTTGATTGTGGTTAATTTCCAATCGTGGCGCGATCCGTTCGTCATCATCAGTGCATTGCCCGCCGCACTGGCTGGCATCGTCTGGATGTTGTTTGCCACCCGAACTACTTTGTCTGTCCCTGCATTAACGGGCGCCATCATGTGCATGGGCGTAGCAACCGCCAACAGTGTGTTGGTGATCAGTTTTGCACGTGAACGACTGGATCAATTAGGTGACCCGATTGCTGCCGCGTTGGACGCCGGCTTTGTCCGGTTCAGACCGGTGCTCATGACGGCCTTGGCCATGATCATCGGCATGGTGCCCATGGCGCTGGGTTTGGGTGAAGGTGGTGAACAAAACGCCCCGCTAGGCCGTGCTGTCATCGGCGGACTGATGCTTGCAACTGTTGCCACATTGGTCATCGTTCCACTTTTATTCAGTATGGTGCACGGACGCATACGCTCCGCTGCCTCAACAACGTTTTCTTCTGGAGTCAGTCATGTCTAAGCCGTCAGTTCCTTTCGTTTCCCGTGGTTTTCTATGGACGTCATTGGCTGCAGCTGGCGTGTTGGCTGGCGCTGTCGTTTTCAATGGTTTGCAGGCGCGCGCCAAAGACGGCGCACAGCTCAAATCACTGGCTGACAAACAGTCAGCAGTCACCGTCAGTGTCATCTCACCTGGCAGCAACACAGACGCAGTTGCGTTGAACCTACCCGGTCGGATCGAAGCCAATGCCAAAGCGCCTTTGTATTCGCGCATCAGCGGTTATTTAAAGAGTTGGAAGGCCGATATCGGCACGCCAGTCAAAGCGGGTCAGTTATTGGCAGAGATTGACACGCCAGATCTCGACCAACAAATATTGCAAGCCAAAGCGGAGCTAGCCAGTACTCAGGCCAATGCCGCGCTCTCCGAAAACACCGCCAAGCGTTGGAAATCGCTAGAAAGCGCAAATTTTGTATCTGGCCAAGCGGTTGAGGAAAAAATCGGGGACCTCAACGTCAAAATGGCGGTGGTCAACGCATCTCAGGCCAACGTCAACAGGCTACAGGCAATGAAAAATTTCGCCCGCATCGTTGCGCCCTTTGACGGTGTGGTCACTGCCAGAAACACAGACATTGGTCAATTGATCAATGTCGGCGGCGCTCCTGGTAGCGAATTGTTCGTGGTCTCTGATGTCAAACGACTTCGCTTGTACGTCAACTTACCCCAAAATCAAATCGCTTTTATACAAAAAGGCACCGTGGCTAAATTCAGTGTGCCAGAACAACCTGGACAGGTTTTCACAGCGACCGTTCAATCTATGTCTCAAGCGATCAACAGCACCTCCGGCAGCATGTTGGTGCAATTGTCAGCCGAGAACAAACGCGGTGAGTTGTTGCCTGGCGGCTATGCCAGCGTCAGCTTCCATATCCCCGCTCAGGCGGATCGGCTCAGCGTACCACCCAGCGCCTTGGTGTTCACCAAGGCCGGCGTGCTTGTTGCAACCGTCAATGCAGAAAACAAAGTTGTCATGAAGCCAGTGGTGATTGCCAGAGACTACGGCAACCGCCTAGAATTACTTTCAGGCTTGCTACCCACAGACAGAGTGATCGAGAATCCACCCGATGGCGTCACTGAAGGTGACGTGGTTCAGGTCCGCACAGTTCAAGCAACGCATTAACTTTGACCTGCATCTCTTCGGCGTGTGCAAAACCCAAGTTGACGTGTCGTTGATTTGCAAATTTGCACAATCATCTAATTCAATAAATTAATCATTTCTTGACTCTATATGATAAATACCTTGATAATTCCAACAATTATTTTTTAGCGCTTGATGACACACCAACGTTTTTTTGAACTGATGGTCAACCCAGACGCACAAGCCGAGATGGAGATGCTGCGTGCTTTTTGACCACTGTGCGCAATGTCAACGATGCTGCAATGTGGAGGCGGGGTATCCGCCACTTGAAATCACATTAACTGATAGTGAACAAAAAAAACTAGGCTCTGTTTGTATCGAAACCCGTTGCACGCACCTAGGCCCTACAGGCTGCACCATGGGCGACGACAAACCTTTCGGCTGCACGCTCTACCCCCTCAGTTACAACCCTCATAACAAAAGTTTTTACTTCGATACCGACTGTCCTTTGATGGACGATTACATACACGGCTTGTCAGAAGAAAACAGTGACGCGAACAAGCACCTAGGCAAGGTGCATGAAATGATTGTTCAATTGGAAAAGACAGATCCGGTTTTTTTACAAACCAACCACGAAGTAGATATTTCTTACTTTGATCTCAAGCGTATTCCTGCTGTACATTTCAACCCAAAACAAAATAAAAAAAAATCAAACATTTAAAGGCAACACTATGAATGGCATGCTCTATCAATTCAAACCAGCTCATCAGGTTTCTTCAGCCGCCAAGGTTCATGAAGTCGGTTACCAGAGTTGGACAGAAGACAACCTTCTGGTTGAAAGTGAGCACAACGACATTCTTTACTACACCACACGTTGGGATGCTCTGTGTCCCTACATCAATGTGACCAAGGAAATGCTGGCTGCTGCACCACGGCCCTTTGTGGTTTACGCACTGCCCCCGGACAGCCCTTTTGGCGTACCCATCAATGACAAGTACGGCTTGGTCAACACCATGGACGAAGCCTTTTGGTCAGAACCGCGCCGCGAACGTAAATTCCGCGAATACGACAAACAATATAAAAACTTTGTTTACACCGAACAAGTGATTTCTGGCTCTCAACTGACGGTTGAGGATATGTTTGAAATGGGTGGTGAGCACTTCGCCAACTACTATATTGATGACCGCGAAGTGGAGGGATTTGTTGACTATGTGCGCCACTTGGATGTCCTGATTTTGCGTGTACACAGCCCCGAAGGCGAACTTGTGCTGACTGATGTATCCATCTTGTTACCCAAATACAACCAACTGTATGGCAGTTTTTGTCAGTGGAATCGTGATTACAAAAACCGTTCACCTGGCATATACGCCTGTTTACAAGCCTGCCGTTGGGCGCAAAAAAATGGCTTGCGCTATTACAACCTTGGGCCAGTCGATGACTATGGGTACAAAGCATTGTTTGTGACCGACTTTGAACCTATTTACGCATTGGCGCTGATTGATCCACAACACCCATTGGCAACAGACCCAACTTCACCTTTGATCACTGACTTCAAGCCGCACGAACTCAACCAGATTTACCGACATTCGCCGGTTGTTCAGCAGGTTGAGCGCCAAGAGCATATCTTGGCGATGGCCGGCTGATCAAAAGTAGTGCTTTTCGCCAAAACTGATGTCGTAATCGATAAACAGTTCTTCACCTTCGGCGATATTCATCAGGCTTATCAAAGTGCCATTTTTCTTGAAGCGCAAGTTGGGGCGTTTGGAATGGTTCAGATAAACAGCCAAATCAAATGAATTCAAGCCATTGACGGGAATACTGACACTGCGCCTGTCGTAATAACAAAACATATCTATTTGATTACGTACTCCCTTGGGTAAATGCTTGATATCTTTTTTGGATACATCAATTTCCCTAGAACGGATATAGCTTTTCAGGGGATTGATCCCTTTAGGAATCGGTTTGATTGCAAAAACCCCAATGCCATGGATGGGAGAAATACCAAGTTTGCAAAACACCTCTTCCTCAAGATGCTCGATGATTTTTTTCTTGGTGGTAGGCATGGCTATGACTTTCTCAGTTGGGCTTTACTATAACGAATAGACAAAGCCGTGAAGGCGACTGCTTACAATCGTTGCAATGATGCCGCTCACAAACGAACTACCTACGCGTCGCTTGCGCTTTGTATTGCTTTTTTTTTCTTCTGCTTTTATTTTCGGTGGCGTGCTCTTATCAAAGACCGATGTGAACCAGCAGTGGATGATTGCTATCAATCAATCTGTGAGCGGCATCGACTCCTTGTGGTCAGTCCTGACCCAGTTTGGTGAAGGTGGTGTTGCCCTTTTACTGCTGCTGGTATTTACCCGTTTCAGTCGCAACGGCACCGCATTAAGTTTGAAATGTTTTTTGATCGGGTCTGTGCTGTCCCCTTCTCTCAAGGCAATCTTTGCCCACGCCAGGCCTTTGAGCGTTCTGGATGCTGGGTTAATCCACACCATAGGCTACCCTCCCACCGCGGCCAATTCCATGCCCTCAGGCCACAGCATGACGGTAATAGCTGCGGTCACGCTGTTATGTCTTTGCTTACCAGTCGGGTCAAAGTTCAAACCGGTCGCCGCCTTACTGGTGGTGTTCGGCAGTTTGGTAGCGTTGTCCAGGATCATGGTGGGTGCGCATTGGCCTTCAGATGTATTGGCCGGCGGCGGGCTGGGCATACTGATCGTTTGGCTGGCTGTGCAATGGGAACAGTTCCAACCCTGGAGCAATTACCTTAAGCAATCAAAATCCCAATGGGGTTTGATGTTGTGCGAGTTGGGATTGGTGATTTATTTATTCAGATTACATGCTGAAACACCTGCGTCACAATTGGCAATTGATGTGATTGCCACCCTAGGAATCGCTGGACTCATGTCTAGATTGAGTTTGTTGCGGAAAAAGGAGATGCCTTGAAAGCGCGATCTAGAGACTCTTTTTATGCTTTGTCCATGCTGGGTGTGAGCATGGTGTTTTTTTTAAGCTATCCAGACATTGATTTACAGGTCAGCAAGCTTTTTTATGATGCCAACACACTCAGTTTTCCGGGCAAGGAATGGCCATGGGTGAAATGGATTTATATCTACACACCCGAAATCAATAAATGGATATCGATTGGGGCAGCGATATTTTTATTGTTTAGTTGGATTCGACCCAACAAGGGCTACAACATACTGCGTCGACGTTGTATTACTTGGTTGTTGACGGTCATCATAGGCATTGGTTTTATCGTCGATTGGGTATTGAAAGACCATGTCGGCAGACCTCACCCTTACCAAACTGTCAATTTCAATGGCACGGACGCGTTTGTTCCTGTGCTGCACTACCAGCCATTGTGTGAGGAAAATTGTTCATTTGTCAGCGGCCACGCTGCTGGCGGTTTTGTATGGATGGCCTGGGGCATGTGGTCGCGAAGACAGACTCGCCGCCGATGGATATGGGCTGGCATAGGTGCTGGCAGCTTGATAGGCTTGACTCGCATGCTTCAAGGTGGTCACTTCCTAAGCGATGTGGTGTTTTCTGGCTGGTTTATCTGGTTAACTTACTGGCTTATTCGAAGTGTTTGGATACGCTGGCGTTGGTACCAAGTCCATCGCCTGCATCAACCCCAAAATCTCTAAGTTTGAAGCACATAGGCTACAGTCTCAGCTTTTCAATGATTCATCAAAAATATATATGGAATTACTGACCGACCCGCATATGTGGATGGCGCTGGCCACATTGACTTTGCTCGAGTTGGTGCTGGGCATAGACAACATTATTTTCATCTCCATTCTTGTCAGCAAACTCCCCAAAGCACAGCAAGAATTGGCCAGGCGGATCGGCTTGTTCATGGCCATGTTTTTGCGTATTGCACTGCTGTTATTGCTGTCATTCATTATTGGACTGGTAGAGCCATTGTTTACAGTGATGACACAGCCCTTCTCTGGGCGTGATTTGATTTTGCTGGTCGGTGGATTGTTTTTGATCTGGAAAAGTACAGGCGAGATTCACCAATCACTCGAAGGCGAGGACGAAAGCGATGGTGCCCATGCCAAGCCCCAAGTCAACCTGATCGCTACCATTGCCCAAATCATCGTTATCGACTTGGTGTTCTCGTTGGACTCCATCATTACCGCTGTCGGCATGGTCGATGATGTGCGCATCATGATCACCGCTGTCATAGCTTCGTTGGGTCTGATGATGTTGTTTGCCCGAGCCATCGGAGAATTTGTCGACGCTCATCCTTCCATCAAAATGCTGGCCCTGAGCTTTTTAGTGGTGGTAGGAGTGGTCTTGATCGCAGAAGGATTTGGTCACCACGTACCCAAAGGCTATATCTACTTTGCCATGGCGTTCTCGTTTGGTGTTGAATTGCTCAACATCCGTTTTCGTCAATCGCGCAGTAAGCCAGTCAAGCTGCGCGACGCTGTGATTCCTGGTGACGACCCCCATTGAGTACCATTCATACCCACTCGAAATACCAAATCATTCGGCACAATCTGGCAAAACAGCTATTGCTATTGGTGCTATGGGGCGCGGGATTGTCAGTCCGTGCCAATGAGATAGATACGACTGCTCAAAACGCAGAATGCTCGCGCAGTGCCAGCTATTTCGCAGAGTTTTATGTCGGCTTACAAACCATGCACAGCCACGGATTGAAAAACTTTACGCCCGGCTCTGCTGATGCTAATGCTTATTTCATACAAGTTCAAAAAAACGGCGAAAAAGTTGAAATGAATGTATTGAAAAATTTACGCTCTGACGGTACGTTGAGCCCATCAGTCAAAGATTCATTGATCAAGCTGAACCAGTCAGTCGCTCAGAGCATGCGGCGAATGGCCGAGCAGGATGCACTCGCCCAAGTGCTTCGCGATAAAGAGGTGGTGAAAGCTGACCTGACCAAAGTTTGCAGCCATTAAGCATTGCTCATGCATCAACACCCGCTGTCATTCAAAGAGCCGTCAGGCATGACAGTTTTGCAAAATTTCGCATCATCGAGTTTGGCACCATCCATTTTTGCGCCTTTCAGATTGGCGCCAGCCAGCACAGCACCTTTCATGTTTGAAAGAAGCAGTACTGCATCACTCAGGTCAGCGCCGGTTAAATTGGCTTCTCTTAAGTAAGCATTGGTGAAGTTTGCCAAGTGCAAATTGGCACCGCTTAAATCGGTACGACGCAAATTGGCGTCTTCAAAATTTGTCACCAAGGTGCGCTTTTCCATCGGACGCTCGGCCAAGTTGGACTTGGCCATGACCGCGCCTGACAGGTTGGCATTTTGAAAATCAGCACCTCGCATGTCGCGTCCACCCAACGGGGCATCACTCAAATCACAGTATTTGCAGACATTGGTGGTTTTGAAGTCTTCCATCTTGCCGGCGTCAAATGCCCCGGCGGCCCAAGGCCAGATACAGCAACTCGCAACCAGTACCATGGGTAACAGTTTGAAACTTTTGTGAATAACAGCCACTACCAACCCCTTTAAAACCCTAAGATTTACCAAGGCTAATAATAACCAACTACTTGGAAATGAATTCCCATCCCGCCAGTACCCTTTTTGTCTCGACATGCGATGATCCGGGTATCGAAAGGCTGTCATGCATTTTTTGTACCCCATCGCTAACCCAGCGCGGCCAAGGATAAGCCTGATATTTTTGGCACTGGTTGCTTGCTTGTTAACCAGCCAAAGGGCTTTGGCCTACACATTGACCTGCGATGTCCAAGGGTCATTTCCCGAAATGGACAAAATCAGCGTAGAACCAGCCTCGGTCAAAGTTGACATCACCTCTATTGGAGACCATTTGTATATCAAGATGGATGGCCCCAAGCTGTACACTTTTTTCGTAAACACGCTCAGAACAGCTGAGTTTGAGGGAATGGATTTAACTTCCAAAACCAGTTTGTGGGTAAAACGCAAAAACCTGCAAACCATGGAAGAATCTGAGATCAAAATAAACCGTGAACCGGTGAATATCAAGGCCATCAAAGATGTTCAAAGATATGGCAAGAAGTTGAAGTTTTTCGTCACCGGTCCTTGTCAACTGCCACCAGGATGAACACCATGAGCCAACTTACGATCAGACAATTGTTAATTGATTTAGACCGTCCTTTTTCACTGCGATGGAACGGCGATGATGCATTCACGTCAGCTTTCTTTAATGCATTGTCCATGAGTTTTCCGGTGGGCGAGCAATTTTTTCTCGACAGTGTGCGCCAAGGGCTTTCGCGTCTACCGGCCGAGCAGCAAGCTTTGTACAAAGATGAGGTCAAAGGATTTGTCGGGCAAGAGGCCACACACCGTCGCTTGCATACCCTGTACAACCGACATTTGCTTGACCAAGGCATGGTTAATCATTGGGAAAAACGTGCCCTCAAGCGCATAAGCTTCATCCAAAAAATCGATATCCGCCACTCTGTGGCAGCAACCGTTGCAACTGAGCATTTCACGGCTGTGTTTGCACATTGGTTGCTGTCTAACGAATGGTGTTTTGAACATGCCGATCCCCGCTTAAAAACCATGTGGTTATGGCATGCCAGTGAAGAAAGCGAGCATCGTTGCACGGCTTTTGATTTATACAAAGCGATGGGTGGCAATGAGGAATGGCGTTTGCGCTGGATGCGTCGCGTTACCTGGTTTTTCCTCACAGATTTGTTGCTCCAAACCGTCAACAACCTGTGGCATGAGGGAAGCCTTTTCAAAACATCCACATGGGCCAGCGCTTGGAAACATTTGTTTGCCAAGGGTGGGTTATTTCGGGCGAGTTTCAACCTATGGCGTGACTATTTCAAACCCGAATTTCACCCCTCCCAACATCCTGATGATTTGTCTCGGGCGTGGTTACAAACACACCAAAACGCTTATGTGCCGGTGGGTCAGACCACGTAAGCTCGATGGGTGGGCCATTTTTATTGGAAAGCAGCATGCTAGATCCCCAAGCACAAACACTTTTACAACTGATGGTCGAACGAGGCGTACCTGCATTCAACGCCCAGACACCTATAGAAGCCCGACAAGCCTATTTGATGCGAAAAGGCTTTACCCAGCCTGAGCCTCCCGCTGTCTCACGTAGTCATGATCACCTGGTGTCACTCAATGGTGTACAGATCAAAATCCGCGAATTCAGGCCTGAAGCTGTTGCATCCACAGATGTACTACCCGCGCTGGTTTATTACCATGGAGGTGGTTGGGTCATAGGTGATATCGATACACACGATGTACTTTGCCGACAGTTATGCCAAGCCAGTGGCTGTGCAGTGTTCTCAGTGGATTACCGGCTTGCACCCGAGCATGTGTTCCCGGCTGCTTACGACGATGCACAGGCTGCTTTCCAATGGGCGGCTTCTCATGCGACCAGTTTGTCAATTGACGCGAAGCGCATTGCTGTCGGTGGCGACAGTGCCGGCGGCAATTTGGCCGCCGCAGTTTGTCTGGGCGCCAGAGGCGGCTCACATCAACCTGCTTTTCAATTGTTGATCTACCCTGCCACGCTGATGTACCCGGACACACAAAGCTACCGCGACAATGGCGAAGGTTACGCATTGACGGCCGAAGTGATGGACTGGTTTATGAACCATTACCTCCCTGAGCCTGAGGATGCGCACGACTGGCGCGCGTCACCATTGAAAGCCGGTTCTCATGCAAACCTGCCCCCAGCTTTGGTTATCACAGCGGGCTTTGATCCGCTGCGTGATGAAGGCCGCTTGTATGCAAACGCATTGTCGGCAGCTGGGAGCAGTGCCGAATACATTTGCTTTGAGCGACAAATCCACGGCTTCATCACCATGGGTCGCGTCATACGCGAAGCGCATACCGGTGTAGCCATTTGTGCTGATGCACTCAAACGTTACCTTTGTTAAGGATCAGTACCCATGAAATTGCATATCAACGGACAAAGCCATACGCTGGATGTTGAACCAGAAATGCCACTCTTATGGGCATTGCGCGATGAACTTGATATCAAAGGCCCCAAATACGGTTGCGGCATTGCCCAATGCGGTGCTTGTACCGTTCTACTCAATGGAGAACCGGTTCGCTCATGCAGTTACCCTGTGTCCTCTGCTGATGGACAGCAAGTAGTGAGCATTGAAGGACTGGCCGACAAAGGCAAGCTCCATGCTGTGCAACAAGCTTGGATTGACCATCAAGTGCCGCAATGCGGCTATTGCCAAGGCGGTCAAATATTAGCTGCAGTGTCTTTGCTCAAGAAAAAGCCCAAGCCCACTGACCAAGATATAGATGCTGCCATGACCAACATCTGTCGCTGTGGTACCTATGCTCGTATGCGCACGGCGATTCATGCTGCTGCGCGACAAGCTGGAGGCAAATCATGAGCTTGACACACCTGAATCGTCGTGTTTTTTTACAAGTCAACAGCGCCTCAGCAGCCGCCCTAAGTCTGGGGTTTTTGTGGCCTGATGCTGGCTTGGCAAACACCAACGCAGAAGTGAATGCGTGGATTGAAATCAATACCGACGAATCCATTGTCATACGCTATGCCCGCACAGAAATGGGCCAAGGCAGTCGCACCTCCGCACCTATGTTGATCGCAGAAGAATTAGAAGCAGATTGGAAAAAAGTACGGGTAGTAGATGTGCCGGCACATGAGAATTTACGACGCAAACGCGTTTATGGTGACATGGCCAGTGTGGGTAGCCGCACCATACGCATGTCGCAAGAGTATTTACGCAAAGCCGGGGCCGCTGCCCGCATCATGTTGATAGAAGCCGCAGCCCAACGCTGGAGCGTACCTGCCAACGAATGCAAGGCATCGCTGGGTGTGGTCTTTCATCCTGGCAGCGGTAAAAAACTCAGCTTTGGTCAATTGGCTGCAGATGCCGCCAAACTCACACCACCCAAAGACATTCCCCTGAAAGACCCCAAGACCTGGACCATCGCTGGCAAACCCATTCCGCGTCTGGACATCACTGACATCGTCACTGGAAAAATCCGCTATGGCGTGGATGTTCAATTGCCTGGCATGCTGCATGCTGCCATCGCTCAATCCCCCGTCTTTGGCGGCAAAGCCAAATCAATCGATAGCAGCAAAGTCGACAACCGGCGCGGTATTGTGAAGGTGATCAACCTTGGCGAATTTGTTGCCGTGGTCGCAGACAACTGGTGGCGCGCGAAGGAAGCTTTGCGCGACGTATCCATCGATTGGGATAACGGCAAAAACGGGGCAGTCAACAGCGCCAGCCTATTGCAGTATTACCGCGAAGGACTGACCCAAAAGGAACAAGCCGTAGCCCGCAATGACGGCGATGCAGTTGCCACGCTTGCCGCATCACAAGTGATCGAAGCGGATTACTACACCCCTTATTTAGCGCATGCCACCTTAGAGCCCATGGTTTGTACGGCCTTGCTCAATGGCGAAAAGCTTGACATTTGGGCATCGACGCAAAACCCTGAATCCACCCTCACCTCGGCGGCCTCTACAGCAGAAGTAGCGCAGGAAAACGTCCGAGTTTTTGCCATGCAAATGGGCGGCGGTCTGGGTCGCAAAAGTCCTCAAGATTTCACGCGTCAAGCAGTCGCCATCGCCATGCAGCTGCCCGGCAAGCCAGTCAAGTTGATGTGGAGCCGTGAAGAAGACACGCAACATGATTTGTATCGCCCTGCCAGTTTGGTGCGCGTACGCGCAGCCTTGGACGACAACGGCAAACCACACGCCATGCATATTCGCGTGAGTGCACCTTCCTTGTTTTCACAGTTATTGCGCATGCCATTGCAAAACGGGGTTGATCAACAAGCCGTTGCCTGTTTTAACGATCACCCCTATGCCATTCCCCATACCTTGGTCGACTTTGCCATGCGCAGTGCCCACGTACCTGTTGGGTTTTGGCGCACAGTGGGTCACTCCCAAAATCCTTTTGTGCGCGAATGTTTTCTGGACGAACTTGCGCATGCTGCCAACAAGGACCCTTTAGCCTATCGTCTTGCCCTCTTACCGGACAATGAAAAAGCTAACCGCGATAAAGGCATATTGCAAGCTGTGGCCAAAGCGGCTGACTGGGGCAAACCGTTGCCTGCCGGTGTTCACCGCGGCATCGCCAGTGTGGACGGCTATGGCAGTTGGACCGCCTGTGTGTGCGAGGTGTCTGTCAGCCCACGCGGCGAAGTGAAGATTCACCGGATTGTGATCGGTATCGACCCAGGATACGCCGTCAATCCTGACAATATCCAAGCCCAATTGCAAGGCAGCGTGGTTCACGGATTGACTGCTATTTTCTGGGGTGAGATGACTGTGAAAGACGGTCGCGTTGAGCAATCCAATTTCCACGACTACCGCATGATGCGCATGAACGAAATGCCCAAAGTGGAAACGGTGATTGCACCCAGCGGCGGTTTTTGGGGAGGTGTGGGAGAACCCGCTCAAGCTCCGCTGGCACCAGCACTAGGTAATGCGCTGTTTGCTGCCACTGGCAAACGTATTCGCTCACTCCCCTTGAAAAACCATGGCCTGACTTTGGTGAAAGCATGAAACGCTTGTTGTTTTCTGCGGCTTTGTGTTGCGCTGCGGTGGTTGTATCAGCGAGGGACGGCATGCCGCCTACGCCTTCTGAACGTACCGCTGAAGTCGAACGCGGGCGCAAACTCCTACTCAACCGGCAAGAAACCGGTTGCGTTCTGTGCCATACCATTCCTGGTTTAAAGGATGGCGGCGAAATGGGGCCTAACCTCACGGGTCTGAGTCAGCGATTAACGGCAGATCAAATTCGCATGCGTATTGCCGACCCCAGGTTGATAAATCCACAGTCGTTCATGCCAGCCTACTTCAGCACAGAAGGATTGCATAATGTGGCTAAACCGTTGATCGGTAAAACCGTTCTCACCGAGCAAGGTCTGGAAGATATCGTGGCCTATTTGCTAGAAGCCACCAAAGGTCCTTGATGTTATTTTCATTATCCAGACGTGATTGGTTATCCCGATTTCTCAAAGCTTCTGTGGGTGTTTGGGGGATGGGCTCTGGTATGTCGCATGCGCAGGATATGTCTGTTTTAGGTCGAGTACAAGACATGACAGATGCACGACTGCGTCAATTTGACGAAATGATTGCGCCGTATGTCGTGCGCCAACCTGTCAAGCAAGGTGGCATTACCTTGTCATTGCCGATGCTGGCAGACAACGGCCACTTGGTGCCCTTGAGTCTGAAGGTCGACAGTCCCATGACGGAGGAATCCCACGTCACCCATATTTATGTGATTTCGCAACGCAACCCTGTTCCATTGATGGCCATGTTTGTGTTGGGTCCCTGGAACGGTAGGGCCGAACTGAGCATGCGCGTTCGCCTGTCGGGCACGCAAATGGTGGTGGTGCTCGCGCGCATGTCAGATGGCACTTTCCGATACGAAACGCAAGAAGTGGTCGTCACTGAGGCTGCCTGCATTGACAACGGATAAGCCATGACTACTGCACGTTTACAACTTCCCGCTCGCATTGTTGAAGGCGATGTGTTCAAGTTGCGCTTGCTGGTTCAGCATCCAATGGACAGCGGTTTTTTGCGTGACCTCGAGGGAGTTTTGGTTAAACGCAATGTCATCCGTCACCTGCAATGTATTTTTCACGACAAAGAAGTCTTTCGGGTTGAACCCACCACAGGCACGTCAGCCAATCCCTTGTTTGAGTTTTATCTTCGCGCCACCAAATCGGGCGAGTTGTATTTCAGATGGGTTGATGACAAAGGGTACATCGGAGAACTTCGTCAAAAATTGGTGATCGAACCTGCCAACCAGTCCAAAGCTCCTAAACCCTAAGTCATGCAGATATTGTTGAATTCACAGCCAATGTCTGGCCCGAAACTTTGCTTATGGGGACTGTCAAGATGTTTGATTTATTTTCTGTTGCTCAACGTGTTCGGCCTGTTGTTTCATCTTCCCATGGCTGCGGCGCAACAACGTTTGATTGCCTTGGACAAATTGCAATCCGGTTTGGCTTTCACTGGTCCTGAAATTCTTGATTTGCAAGGTGACGACTTCGCTAACCCTGGACTGCCTTTTTTGGAGAAAGGAGCCAAGTTGTGGAACCAAGTCTCAGGCAAGAACGATAAAAGCTGTCAATCCTGTCATGGCGAATTGAAAAGCATGAAGGGTGCGGCAACCCGTTATCCTGCCATCGATAAAGCCAGCGGACATTTGTTTAATTTGGAAGACCGTATTCGCCATTGCCGCCAAAAGCGTCAAAAAGCAGCTGAATGGCCGCTTGAGTCTGAGGAATTACTTTCAATCACGCTGTATGTCACCTCAGCCTCGAACGGCATGCCCATCAAGGTATCCATTGATGGCAAGGCGCAATCACATTTTGAGGCTGGTCAGAAAATATTCACTACCCGCCAAGGTCAGATGAATCTGGCGTGTACGCAGTGCCACGATCAGCGCTATGGCATCAAACTGTTCACAGACAAACTCAGCCAAGGGCAGCCTAACGCTTACCCTGCCTATCGGATTGAATGGCAACGGTTGGCATCTTTGGAACGGCGCTTGCGTTTTTGTTACACAGGTGTCAAAGCAGAAATTCCAGCGTGGGGCCACGAAGATATGCGCGATATCAGTCTCTATTTGATGTGGCGGGCTCAGGGATTAAAGATTGAAGTGCCCTCGGTACGCAAGTAGATTAAAGCGTAGCCAAAACTTTTCTCCATAAGTCAGGTGTGACCTCGGGCATCACACCAAACCATGCAGCAAACCCAGGACGTGCCTGATGCAACAACATACCCAAGCCGTTGACAACAGGATTCCCGCGAAGTTTCGCGCGTAACAACAAATCGGTTTCCAACGGTGTGTAAACAATATCAGAGACGACCGCGCGCGTCGGCAACGCAGATATATCGATGTCCAACGCCGGTTGACCTTGCATGCCTTGGGTGGTGGTGTTGACCAACAAAGCAGCATCGGCCAGGGCAGCGTGGCGTTGTGACCAGTCGAAAGCATGCACGGGTGAACCGAATTGTGCGGCCATGGCTTGCGCCTTTTCTGGGCTGCGATTGAGCAACCGTATCTCTTTGACGCCTGCATCGGCCAAGGCCCAGACAATGGCGCGCGCTGCACCCCCCGCACCCAACACCACCGCTGGCCCACTGTGTGCAAGCCAATCAGCTTGTGATTCGCGCAGACTTTGTATGTATCCAAAGGCGTCCGTGTTCGTACCACTCAAACTGCCATCAGCTTGCACGATGACCGTGTTGACCGCACCGATGTGCTGTGCCACATGGTCTATGTGGTGGACAAACGGCAGTGCATCAACCTTATGAGGCAAGGTGAGGTTACAGCCAGCAAATCCCAATGCTGACAGCCCTTCAAGCGCATCAGCCAAGTGCGCGGGGTTGACAGCCAAGGGGACATAATTGCCACGCAAACCCATCTGCTCTATCCAGTGACCATGTATCACTGGCGAGCGAGAGTGTGTAATGGGCCATCCCATGACCCCGGCGAGAACGAAAGTATGTGAGACTTTTTGAATCATCGTTTGACAAGCATAGCGTTTTTGAAAAGGCAGGGGAAATAGATCAGCAAGAGCTTGTTAAAAAATCCTGCATTACTGTGAAACAATTGCCACTTCATTTGAAATGCGCTCTGATGTACGAAGCAAACAAGACTAACAGTCAAACACTGCACCAGTTTCTGGCCGCTATGACCAGATTGGTAGATAGTGCCCCCGCCGAGCAAGCCTTGATCGCGCAGGTGCAAGTATTGATGGAACCCTTGTTAATCGATGATGACTGGCTGCAAGCCGAATTGACGCAGGCACACCCGCTTCATCCGCAACAATTTTTAATTTATGCCGATCCGCAAGCCAGATTTTCAGTGGTGAGTTTGGTTTGTGGCCCCGGACAAAGCACGCCCATCCATGATCACACTGTCTGGGGGGTAATGGGCTTATTGCGTGGCAGCTTATCCTGCCAGCCCTATAGCCGAATGTCTGATGGACGCTGGGTGCCCGCTGGTTTTCAAATCGATATGCTGCCGGGCGACATGGAATCAGTATCGCCTCGCACTGGCGATGTGCATAAAGTTTGGAACCCCCTGCCAGACCAGGTGACAGTCTGCATAGAAATATACGAAGGACATATTGGTTTGATCGAGCGCCACAGCTACCGAGAGGACGGTTCGCGTCAAATGTTTGTTGACGGCTATGCCAATGTGCAATTAATTTCCAACCCTGTTCAATCAACTGCTCCGCTTGTCACATCTGCTACTTCGGTTTCTGTGAACGTACCAACAACGCCCATGTCTGACCCAGCAGCCCAGATTAAACCAGCTGATGCATCTGTGCGAATCGAAGAAATCGGATTGCCATCTTTGCACCATGAACATCAAGGTATAGGACCCCGTTTTGCGGTCTGCACATATTCACAAGTTCGCCAAGCCTTATTAGAAAAACAAGAAATCGCACTGGTTGATGTACGTGAAGAACATGCCTATGCACAAGGTCACCCATTGTTTGCGATTCATTTGCCGTATGGCCGCATAGAGGCCGACAGCGCACGCCGTATTCCGCGTCTGGACACGCCCATTGTTTTGTTTGACCAAGGCGGCGTATTGGCTGAGCGCGCGGCGGAAATTTTCCAACGCATGGGTTATAGCAACATCAGCATCTTCCAAAATGGTCTGTCCGGTTGGGCTGCTGCTGGCGGCGAATTATTCAGAGACATCCATGTCGCAAGCCAAGCTTTTGCAGAGTTGGTAGAGCACCAGCGAAAAACGCCCTCTTTCTCAGCGCAAGAAGTCAATGCATTAATGGCTAGCCAATCAGACATGGTTTTGCTCGATGCCAGACGCTTTGAAGAATACCAAGCCCTCAGCATCCCTGGCGCTATCCATATCCCTGGTGGTGAATTGGTGTTGTGCGCCAGAACTCTGGCTTCGGACGCCATCACGCGCATAGTGGTGAGTTGTGAAGGTCGTGCACGCAGCATCATTGGTGCGCAATCATTGATCAATGCAGGCATACCCAATCCAGTGTGTGCATTGCGAAACGGTCTTTTAGGCTGGAGCCTTGCGGGTTACGAGTTGGAGCAAAAGGCCGACAAATGCTTTAACGCGGTTGACGAAAATGACCGCAAGAAAACCGCTGCCTCCGCCCTCGCTCTGCTTTTTCGTAGCGGGGTTCAACGCATAGACCGAGACACGCTGGCGCAGATGATGGCTGAGACCAGCCGCAATACCTACTTGTTAGACGTTCGCAGTTTGCAAGAGTATGCGCATGGCCATATCGAGGGTGCGCGCCATGCGCCAGG
>Ga0114973_10000672_pt1 | contig 25812 bp, 20 predicted proteins | sample M_140807_MF_Meta_FD_87025 | JGI IMG/M metagenome (GOLD analysis project Ga0114973, IMG submission 87025) | Freshwater microbial communities from Lake Montjoie, Canada to study carbon cycling - M_140807_MF_MetaG | ecosystem: Environmental > Aquatic > Freshwater > Lake | place: Lake Montjoie...
GCATCCTTATAAAGAAGGTAGGGTGTGCCTGTCTCCATCTGTGTATCAAGAATTTGAAACCAGAGCTTTTGTGCACTGACTGTCTTCCTTGCCTTTCCCTCTGACTCGTAGCGTGTATACAAGTCCTCGTATTCCTTTCCATATACATCTGCCAACCCAGGTGCTTCACTTGGACAAAATAAGGACCACTCAGTATTTGCCTCTACACGCTTCATAAACAGATCAGGGATCCAAAGGGCGTAGAAGAGATCGCGGGCCCTCTCCTTCTCCAGACCATTGTTCAATTTCAAGCGCAAGACATCCTCGATATCTGCATGATCAGGGCTCATATAAATAGCAAAACTTCCATTACGACGCCCTCCTTGATTCACATAGCAAGCGGTAGAATCAAACACTCGCAACATGGGAACAAGACCATCGCTAATACCATTGGTACCCATAATGGCCGAACCCTTAGCACGAATGTTATGACAAGAGAGGCCAATTCCTCCTGCATGCTTACTAATCATGGCGCACTCCTTCAAGGTATCATAGATCCCAGCGATACTATCCTCTGACATGGTCAGGAGAAAGCAGGAAGATAATTGCTGTCTGGGTGTGCCGGCGGAGAAAAGGGTAGGAGTCGCATGGGTGAATTGCTTTGTGCTTAACATATTATATGTCTCAATCACACGCTCAACATTCTCTCCCCATAGACACAGAGCTACACGCATCCACATATGCTGGGGCCTTTCCCGTATGACTAAATCAGCATCCTTCAACAAATAACTCTTCTCGAGTGTCTTGAATCCGAAGAAGTCAAACAAGTAATCCCTTTCAGGAACTATTGCAGCATCAAGGGCTACTGCCAAATGACTTGAACATATACAAACAACTTCCTCGCTTACATAGGAAACTACACCCTTTGGTCCCTTTTGGGAAGAGAGGACAAGCATGACCTTAGAGAAGCTTGGATCAGTCTTCTTATGATGGTTACTGATAGCAATCCTGGAAGCGAGGACACCCCAGTCGGGGTGATTGGAGGAGAGGGAGGATGCAGTCTGGGATGCAAGTTCATCTAACTCTGTGGTTGTAACACCGTCATAAATACCACTTAACACCTTTTGGGCAAGTGCATCTGGATTTACGCGAAGATCGCGTGATGCTTTTCTGATACGACCAAGGACCTTGTCAAAGCTAACAGGCTCAGTGGATCCATTCCGCTTTTTAACGCGCATACTAAAGGCCATTGTGATAATGATTACCTTCCACAAACGCGTGGAAGGATTCATTTTTTAAATGGTCCTTTGCGCGTATGACGGTGTAATGATGGCTTTTTAGCCTTACTACGTCGAGCCCTATAGCGCTTCACACTGCGACTGGTTGCATAGTTACCCCCTCTTTGTGTTAATAAAGTACTTATCTTTTCAATTTCACCATCCCTTCGTATATCGCCTGGTTTTCTAAGAAATGCATAATGATCGGCTCCAATTTCACTAAAAAGAACTTCATGTTTAAGGTCATCTAAGAATAAGATCCTATTCTTGAACGTATAATAATCTTGATGCTCATTCTGATCATCATAGAAATCTTGGATACGCCTTACGGATTTTGAAGGGTAGGGTATATCTGTTCCATAATATTCCATTTCAACATAAATAATATCATTAAAAATATATTGCACACCTATAATGCTTTCCAATATACGAATTGCTCGTTCAATATAATTTGGGTCGGTATTATAGGTATACAAGTATATATACTGAACAGTAGTGCCACGTGCTAGAACTGCCTTTTGTAATAAGGTAACGGTATCTTCTAAGGCTGCTGGTCCTTCATTCGTGTACGTAACAAGGGTATCGTCTAAATCAAATACCACTATCCAGCCTTTTGTATCGGAAGAAGACATATCTATATAGGTTAGATATTTGTGCTTATATATTTAAATAAATATTTACTTATAATAAGTATAAATATGCCTACTCTAATTTCCAGTGCGAAAGACATCGGATTTACAATTATACCCTATTCACTTGATACGCCAGTAGAAGAAGAACTAGTTGCCCATCCCAGTGACTATGTGGTTGGATATATAACACGTGCCACTGGTCAACGTAAGTTCACATCTATGGGCTCAGGGTTGACTGAAACAAACCATTGGTCATTAGATATTCTGAATCAGTTGCCCTATTCTAAGGAGAAATGCTCATGGATTGTCTATCGTTGTTCGCCTGAAAAAACAAAAATAGAGTTTGGTAAGATTCTTAGTAAATATTTTCAAGCCTTACATATTCATAACTGGGATACCTGGTCTGTAGAAGGTAATCCTAAGGTAATAGTTGTCCGTTATTGGGAAATATATTAAATATGACTTACACATTCTTAATAAGACCTTTCATCATTAACGTATCCTTCGTGACGATACGACTACTAATACACATTGACTCCATTTCCTGTATAAGGAGTTTATATGCATAGGGAATCTCGATATGTGCAAAATCAGTAGAATTCCCACATCCACGGCAATTCCAAATACTATCGACGGGATTCACAAGCGAGATAAGACCACATGAATTACATGAATAACACCTGAAAGCATCTGAACATTCCATTAAACGCTCCTTTGTAAATTCAGACATACCATGGGCAATCACACAATCACGCTCCATCTCTCCAAACCGCAGACCACCCTCTCTCGCCCTTCCCTCAGCTGGTTGACGTGTTAGCATGACGAGAGGACCAGACGCACGACTGTGCAGCTTATCTGCCGAGCAGTGACGCAACCTCTGGTAGAACACAGGTCCTACAAAGATATTCGTCTCCATCTGTCTCCCTGTAAAGCCATTGTATAAGATTTCATTGCCATAAGGTTCCATACCCATCTCATCGCGTAAGAGAGCTGCTAATCCATCTACTGTGACAGAACCAAAGGGTGTCCCATCCCCCAAGGCCCCCACTTCACACGCCAGCTTTCCTAAGAGTGTCTCCATTAACTGTGCAATCGTCATACGACTGGGAATGCAATGTGGGTTAATGATAATATCTGGGATAATTCCAGAGGCAGTCTGGGGCATATCCTTGGCCTTTAAAATCATACCACAGGTTCCCTTCTGTCCATGTCTTGAACTAAACTTGTCACCAATCTCTGGAATACGATCTTGGCGCACACGGACTTTTGCGAAGGAATACCCTTCCCCATTTCGATTCCTAAAGATACGATCCACCCAGCCAAACTCGTTATTTCGCATAGTTCGACTTACATCCCTATATTTCTTACTGCCTGCAGGTAAGACTGATCCTGTTGGAACGCGAAGGGGGACCACCTTTCCAATCAAGATATCGTCATTATTCACATACTCATTTTCAGGCACAAATCCATCCGTCGCCAACTTCTCGTAATTTGCATTCTTCATCTGTCGTGTCATTAGCATATCTGGCTTGAAGAACCTTTCCTCCTCTCCAGAGGACTGATTCTTCTTCTCCTCGTCCTTGTACGTGCGGTAGAAGATACTACGAAACCCACCACGTTGCAAGAAAGCTTCATTAATCATGATAGAATCCTCCTGATTATATCCTGTATATGTCATGATTGCAACCGTGATATTTTGCCCACAAGGCATCTTCTGGGTTCCGTAGAATTTGCTCATGAAAGGAGAGACCAATGGCATCTGGGGATAACAAAGCATATGGGCCATGGCATCAAATCTCTCCCTAAAATTCAAAGAATACATGCCCATTGCTTGCTTTCCCATCGCGCATTGATATGCATTTCTGGGAGATTGATTATGGTCTGGGAAAGGAATATTGCTTCCCAGTGATCCCAACGAGCAGGATGGATGAATCTCTGTATGTGTAATACAGGGATTCTTCATAACATCAGGAGCATTCATTGCAAAGAGTAGTGTTTCAGTCTCGCCAGGATCAATATATTCTATCAAGTTATGACCCCCAAGGGGTGTCTTCCAGAGAAGTAACTCCTCCCACGTCTTCATCGTAAGAATTACATCAAGTGTCCCTGATGCCATGCACTCGCGAAGAGCAGGGGCGTAGAATAGAGGGCGCAACATTCTACCAGCTTCGGTTGTTATCCATAACTCATTTGCTGTCATTTTCCAAATAATTCCTGTATGGGGATGTATCTCGCAACGACGTTTTGCAACACGTAAGGCTTCCACCACCCGCTCTGCTTCGTTCGCCAGAACACCAATCCATGCACCATTTAAGAAGACACGAACCCCTTCATGCTTTTGCTCAATGGTAGCATCGCGCAATGACAGAAGTTCACCAAGTGTAGCAATATAATCGCTTACAGTGCGAGGATTACTGAAAATGCTAACGATGGCGATAGTGCTCATATTCTTCACTACACCAACAGAATGTCCTTCAGGTGTCTCACATGGACAAATATATCCCCACTGGGTATTGTGCAACTTACGAGGTGCAATTAGCTTCCCCATTTTCTCAATAGGAGTGCTAACACGACGTAAATGTGATAGGCCTGAAATATAATTTAGACGATTTAGAACTTGGCTCACCCCATTCTTACTTGGCCCACCTGCCTTTGCTGAACCGAAATTACCTGTTGCCAGACATGTTTTAAGGCCTACCTCGAGATTTGTTGACTTGATTACTTTATGGATATTACTAATATTCAGAATCTCCTCAAAATTCCCTGTTGCTTTCCAACTGCCACTGTGAATCTCCTTTGATAGGTAAGTCTTTATATCTTTTAACATCATCGTAGCGAAATGGGTGCGAAAGAGATTTGCCAGGAGAAAGCCAGGGAGATCCACGCGCTTATTAGGATATGCATCACGATCATCGCATGGAATACGATTCGTTGCAATCCATAGAACCTTACGTGTCATATGGCCGAGATAACATGCCTTTTCATACGACATATCATCTGCGCCAATATGGGGAAAGAGCTCCTCTGCCAGGATATCACGCACTGAAATTTGTGGGCGAGCACCACGTGATGTCCATGTCTTGATATAGGTAGACAGTGCATCATATGCATCCTCCTGGGTATGCACATGGGATGACTCTGCAATCGATTCATCAAGAATACTATCAAATGTGCTTTCCCCTTTTGGGCCAAGGATAAGTTCAATAATCTCCTTATCAGATTTGATACCAAGGGCCTTGAAGAGCATGAATAAGGGAACAGGTGTCTTCATACGAGGGATGGCTGCACGTAGAAGAAGAATCTGATTATTCTTAGGGTGATACATGATACGAACTGAATTAGATTTGGGGACTTGATCATTATCAGGCCCAATACTCTTCACCTCTACCACCTCGAGCTCCTTCGATGAATTTCGGTTATTGCGAAACGCAAAGGGCCTATTCTCTGACATGCGCTCTTGACTAATACAAACTCGCTCACCGCCTTGGATAATAAAGTATCCGCCCATATCCTCCCCACACTCTCCAATACGAGATGGGTTAATATGCTTCTGATCAGCAAGTAGACAATACTCGCTTCCTACCATGACAGGGATCTTGCCAAAATGGACATTAGGAAAGAGACGCTTCTTAATAAATTGTCGCCCGCCCTGGGTATTGTCAATCTCAATGTAGGTAACATTGATATCAACAAAGAGTGGAGCGGCATATGTTAGATTGCGTAGCCTTGCATCGTTTGGCATCATAGGGAGGACTGAACCATTGTTCTCAAAGATGGTAGGCTTCTTAAATTGCGGGTTACTAAATTCAAGATGAACTTCGTATTCACGATTCACTGGTATAAGAGGAGCAGCTTGACTTTCTTCTTTGTGCCCCATTAATGCATTTGCAGCAGATGTGCTCATACCGGTTGCAGAAGCAAGGGCTGAACGAGGTCCACTAAGGGGAGTCTCAGGACTCCCGCGAATAATAACGGGATTCACCATGGTAATAATCTCTGGAATATCCACATTCATAAAGTGGTTAAAACTTTCCAGTTGATGACTGATAATTTGTTTCCCATCCGCTTGCCCAAAATAGAGTTCAAGGGTATGGTGCCATAGTTTTGATTGCATTGTGTACGAATGAATAGAGATGTGAAAAAAATCAATTTTCTTTTAACTATTTATTACGTTTAAACGCAACCTCGAATAATATACGTAGTCATAGATGAAATATTCAGAATATTTAGGGAGGAGAAAGAATACCTTTGAAAATTCATATGATTTAATAAAGGCTTGTAAGAAGGATACGTATAAGATAGTAGAATTAGGAACAAGTCGTAGTTATGTATCCGGTGGCTTTGAAGGATGTATGAATCCTAATCCAGTTTACTGGAATCCACACAATCCAGCTCAGTGGGACTGGGGGGCTGGCATTTTTACAAAGGTTTTTTCTGATACTTTGGATGCGGATAATACTAATTATACCTTATACAGAGTTGACCCAGATAGAAATGCAAATGCAGTTGTAACTACAATGTGTGGAATGAATAAGAATATACGTATTATACAAAATACATCTACTAATATTTTAAATACAATTGACTTTAAAATAGACTTTTTATACATGGATCATATGGAAAGTGGTGAAGAGGCGTGTATTCAACACTTTGAAGACAGTAAAATTCTTATAGAAAAAGATCTTATGAGCAAGGATGGTATTATTTTAATTGATGATGTAGGCGATAATGTGACGGAAACAAAGGGTAAATACAGTATACCTTATTTACTTGAAAATGGATATGAATTAGTTAGACATGAATATCAGGTTCTTCTTAAAAGGGTAAGCGTAGCGAACCAAAGTCAAAGCGTAGTGAATGAAAGTCAAAACAAGACCCTAGCGAACACTCCAAAGATTATTTATTTTACATGGATGAAGCGACCTCCAGCAAAGGTATTTCATCGATGGCAGCAACTTAATCCTAATTATGTGATTGATTTTAGCGACGATACTGACTGCATTTCCTTTTTGAAAGACACATTTGGGGATGAAATGGCGCATTTATTTCAACTCATACCCCATGGCATGTATAAGGCAGATTTATGGAGATTATGTAAATTATATATACATGGAGGAGTGTATGCGGATATTGATATTGTCCCTTTTCTAAGTATAGATACAATTCTCCAGAAGGGATACACATTCTGCACTTCTTTATCAATTGACAAGGGCTCCATGTTTCAAGCTTTTTTTGTCACAAAACCTAAAAATCCATTGCTGTATAGTTTTATTTATTCTTTTCTTACACGAAAGCCATATCGAGGCGGAAATGGGCCAACCTATGACATGTATAAGTGTGTAAAATATTCCCTTGGGGTAGATGATATTTTGCCTGATACAGAGTATAGATCAAATGTTATACGCATGAAAGTCGATATAGGAGTAAGTGAAGAAAATACGAAACAAATTAAACTTGTGAATCATTTCCCCAGAGGCTATGAATATGAAATTGTTTTTAATACGACACAATATTCTGACATGCTGGAATGCAAATTAGTAGAGAATATGCTTCATGTTAAGAGAATAGACACCGAGTGTGGATGGACATATAATCATTCAGTGACAATAGTATTCAAAGCAGATGAATCGTATGTATTCTTTCGAGAGCACATAGGACCAAATGAAAACTGGTTGGAATCATATATTACATGGAATGGAACAAAGATTCTTAAAAGTCGTGATGTAGAATATCATCAGCATGTATGGTAATCTAAATCATTACCTTCGAACAGGGTCCCTTTACCTTTTTCACAGCACTTGCAATTTCATTCCATACCTTTGTTGCAGTATTTGGTTTTGAAAAGGGTGTCTTAAATAACCAACATAGGAAGGTTGGTATATTTAATCTAAATAGATTCGAATACATATCATATTCGCCACGGGTTAGGGTAATATCTCCACCTTTTAGAACTTTTACAACAAGACCATTCCATATAGGGCATACTGTTGGATCATCGGGACATCCATATTTTAAAGAAAAATCAAGCACATGCACTAACACTGTCATAAGTTCTTCCAGTTTTTCTTCAGGAAACCAATCAAAAAAACGCAGTTCGATACCATGTGCAGCATGTTTATTAAAATTAATATCACTTCCTATTTGTTCTAATGGAAGGTAGCACGTATCTTTTGTATAAGTTGTATACCACCAGAAATCGTTTTTAGCCTGAGGGCAAGTCTTGGTATCAATTTGCAGAATCTTGCCAGGTTTCATTGCGTTTGTATCATATGTGCCGATACCAATATAACGACTTACCGCAGCTCGTTGTGATGCTTTACTGAATTTATCAGATACATTTGATAAAGGATCTGGAGTTCCATATACTGCTAATAAAAGAGGTTCAATATACTGTATATAACGAATGGCTGCCTTATGTTGTTGAATAAAGAGTGTGACATTTGCTGGTTCTTTTTTAGAATTTAAAAGGGTAGGTAGAGTAAAATTAAAATGATATGTGCTATTATTGAAAATAGCAATGTTTTTATCATTTGTTAAGAATGTAACGAAGGGTTCATTTCTAACAGGATATTTTAAGGAACCTAACTCGGGAAAAAGGTTAGCTTTATTCAATGCATCAAGATATAGCTTTTTTTCGCAAATTAATTCTGCCACAACTCCCTTTACAGTTGCCTTATAGAAATGTTGTGTCATAAATTCAATTGTATCTCCGTCATATGTATAATTTACTTTAAATTTATCTTTGAATATAGCAGGATTGGCCTTACAAAGTGTTTCATGAATTGTTTCTGTGAATGCTGGGTTTGGCTTCTGTATCTTTGCACATGTTGTTTTATGATTTCCTAAAATATCTGTTTGCTGAAGACTATGCGAATTCATATACAAAGGTAATGATCTTACACCATAAGGAAAGAGTTCTTTTAAAGAATCCTTATATTCTGGTTTCAATCCTTTAAAATAATCAACACTATATCTCTCTGGTTTATGGTTTGATTGAATAGCCCATGCATTTATTGGATTAGGTGTATCAAATTGTAGATATGTTTCTAATTCTATTCCTACTCCCCAATAAAGGTCATTTTCTTTATAGGAGGCCTTATACCTTTCATGTTTCGATGGATCCTGTTTTAACATTCTACTAGTGATTCTTTTTTAGCATATAGTAGATGAGTGATACTCGTTCTATTAAAATAATGGGATCAGCAAAGGATGATTATTTGAAGACTGGGACGAGGAAGAGAAAGAGTAAAGTAGATCAACGTGCACAAAAGGGTGGATATGATCTCCCCCCTCCTGGTCCTGTTTCTGACCTCGCACCAAGTCCTATTGCTCCAATTATCCCTTTTATGCCCACAGTTATACAATCAACACCTCCATCTATCCCATCTCTTCCTTTTGCACCTATGCCATCCGTATCTGGTGGGTCTACATCTGGTGGGTCTACATCTGGTGGGTCTACATCTGGTGGGTCTACATCTGTAGATAAATTGGTCCTTCTTGAAAGGAAAAAGAAGGGTAGTGTGATTCTTACACGAAAAGATCCCCGGAAGAAGAAGCTATCTGGTCAAATTGGACAGACACGCAAGCTTCGTATTCATATGGGTCACCTTCGAAATCGTATGACAAGGGCAAAGGATATTCACAAAAAATCACGTGATGAGGATATTGAAAATGTAACGAAGACATTAATGGATGCTGGATTAATTAAGGGAGGTGGTAAGCCAAGTGAAGAAAGAACAAAATTATTACGTGGTATATATCGGGATTATTTACAATTACGCACCAATGCTTTATAAACTTGCCAGTCTAAACTCGTATGGTAAATATAATGTAAGACGATGAGCACACCGATGCTTACATTATATCAACAGTTTTATAAAGAATATAGTTCTAAATATAAGGGAGATATTGCTATCCTCTTATTGGTCGGAAAGTTTTACGAGTTATACGATATGATTGATAAAGAAACGGGGGAAGGATCAAACACTACAAAGGCTGCAGCAGAAAGGATGAATATTGTCCTTAAGACAGAAGAGGTGCGAGGTGAAACAGTTTTGAAAGCAGGTATTCCAGAACAATCTCTTCATAAATTTACACAGCTTCTTACACAAGATGGATGGACAGTTATTGTTATTGATCAAAAGAAGGGAATAGACGGTTCTGTGATAGATAGAATACCGGTTCGTATTCTTAGTCCAGGAACACATTTCGAAATAGCTACATCGGATCGTATGACAATTGCATCTCTGTATATAACATCTACTGTATACGGTGCATCGGTTGTTGATATTACAACAGGGGAAGCATTTTCCTTTTCATCAGCTTCAGCCGATGAAATCCTTCATATGTTTCAAGTGTATTCTGTCAAAGAGACAATTGTATATCAAAGTGGTATATTGTCAGAGGCTATCATACGAACAAAATTTGGTATTCGTGGTTCCTTACATATATCATCTCGTTCTATTCCACCATCCTTTGAATCACCTGTTTGGCGTGAAAATTATTTTGCAAAAATGTTTCGATTAAAGACACTTATGCCTGTTTCGACTGCGTTGTTTCTTACAGGGGATTCTATATTAGAGATTGCATTAGCTTGTATATTACAATTTATAGAGGACCATTTCCCCCAAAAATGTGATAGTTTACAATGTCACACTGTGCATTCTCCATCCCATTATGTCAGGGTTAGTAATAATATGTTAGAGCAATTAAATATAATTACACAAAAAGGCCAAATGTCTGTCTTAGATTTGGTCGATAAGACATATTCCTCGATTGGAAAAAGGGCGATGCGAGAAAGGATTTTGCGTCCAATTACTAATGCATCTGCCTTGGAACAAAGGTGGACGGAAATTGATTGGATATTAAATGAATCAAGACGGGCAGGAGAAGCTACGATTGCTATGCGAGGTATATGTGATCTTCCTCGTCTACATCATCGTATATCATGTGGAACTCTGCGGGTAAACGAAGTTCTTCAGTTATTCCAGTCATATAGTAATATTGAATCTTTATTCAAGGATTTGGCAGAAGGACCTTTATCATTTATGTCATTGGAATCAGTTCGTAAGTATATAACTTTCTTTAAAGATACATTTGATGAGACAAAGGCGATTGCATCTGCAGATGGTGGGCCAAATGGATATTTGACAAGTAAAGCAGGCCCTAAAACATATGTATTAGAAGATAGGATTCGAGGAACACAACAACTTTGGTTTCTTCAATGGTCAACCTTTTGTAAAAGAAATGGTATTGATGCAAAGTTTTCATTTAGAAGGGAAGAGAATGGTGAACTTCTATTTGAAGGCCCACGTTCAGCTAAGAAACAATTGGATATTGCTATTCAATCAAGCCCTTTTACAAATTTACGGATTGAAGCAAAGACATCTGGTCCATTAATTATACATTGCGAACAGCTATCTAAGATTATTACATCGTGTTATCACTTATTTTTAGAGCTTGACAAGTGCTTTAAAGAAGAACATTTGAAAGCATGTGATATTCTATGGGAGAAGGTATCTACCATACAGGGTGAATGGATCGAATGGATAGGTCGCGTTGATTGTACCTTAGCCCTTGCATCTGTATCAAGAAAGATGAAATGGACAAGGCCTATTTTAAGCACAAATTCACATTTGGATATTCAAGGATTACGTCACCCACTCCTCGAGCAAATGAATACACAATTTGAATATGTAAAGCATCGAGTTCAGCTTACAGATCCTGTGCATGGATGGTTAGTCTATGGAGTTAATGCAAGTGGAAAATCAAGCCTTATGAAGGCGACTGGGATTGCAGTTATTCTTGCGCAAGCAGGATGTTTCGTTCCTGCAGATGAAATGAAATTTAGACCTTATACTGCAACATTTAGTCGTATTTGGAGTCATGATAATTTATGGGCTGGATTATCATCTTTCGCGGTAGAAATAGGGGAGTTACGTGATATCCTGAAACATGCAAATGATTGTAGTTTAGTCTTAGGAGATGAAGTCTGCAGCGGGACTGAATCTATATCAGCAACGGCTTTGGTTGCGAGCACCTTAGAGGAGTTGGATAAGAGAGGCACGCATTTTATATTTGCTACGCATTTACATGATTTATTGCGTGTAAATGGGTTCTTACCAAGGGATGGTATTAAAATATGGCATTTGCGTGTAATAAGAGAAGGGGATAAACTTATTTATGATCGTCGTTTACAAGAAGGAAGTGGATCTGCAACCTATGGATTAGAAGTTGCGAGGGCGATGGGCCTTCCTTTTTCATTAATGGAACGCGCACTTGAAATACGCAAGGGACTTGATAGGGAGGGCTCTGTGAAAAGTGTTTATAATAAGAATGTATTTAGGGAAGAATGCGCAGAGTGTCATTGTAGAATCGTCGATAACTTACATGCACATCATATTGAAGAACAATCTGAAGGTGGTTCAAACCATGTAAGGAATATAGCAGTTTTATGTGATACATGTCATATGAAACACCATGCGGGTTTAATAACTGTTGCGCCTTATACACAAACATCGAATGGACCCGAAAGGGTGGAGGTTCCCACGCATGCCAAGGTTGCAAATCCTGCAAAGGCTGCAAAGCCTGCAAATGCTATCGATTCACGTTCTGAAGAGGAAATGAAAATCATTCTCGCTTCATTAAGTGCATTAAAAGGTAGACCATTTGAAAGAATTAGAGCTGATTTGAAGGAAAAGGGTATTTTGATTACTAAGACGCAGCTTTCTAAACTCCAGGGGCCATAGGAGCCACAGGAGCCGCAACAGTAGGAGGAACAGGAGCAGCTACAGGAGCAGGCGTTGCCTCAGGTAGAGGTGTTCCTGCCGGTAAAGCAATATAGGTCATAGGACCTGCAGGCCCGGCAGGGCCAGGAGCACCATCACGTCCAGCAGGTCCAGGAAGTCCATCACGTCCTGCAGGCCCAGGAAGTCCATCACGTCCAGCAGGGCCAGGGGCGCCATCTTGCCCAGGAGGACCAGGGGGGCCGGGTAGACCAGCTACAGTTGTAACCGCCGCCATGGAAGAAATAGTAGATTGTAATTCGGCAAGATCCCTCTTCAGGGTCAAAATTTCACGACGGAGAGGGTTTCCAGCACCGTAATTTAGTCCACTTAAATTCAAGATTGAAGACATTTCTGTGAAGAAAAGATGTTCTTTCCATAAAAAATATACGCAGAAGAATTCGTTATTTCGTGTAACCAGCTGATAACAACTCTAGTTCACTATATCCTCCATGAAGTAACTCTATGTATTCATACCCAGCTTTACGTAAAAAGTCAGCAGGAACACCAATACGATGCAGTTCAAATATACTGTTGTCTATTTCAGGTAACCAATGGAATTCACGTAACCAATTGCGATTTAATAAAGAACCATTCCATTTATTAACAGTGCCAACAACATTGATAGGATAACGGTTGTGTATACTGCACTGGGAAGGTGGAGCGATTGATAATAGGTTGCTTGGCAATCAATATAGGTTTAGTGGTAGACATTTATATTTATATATAATGTTTTAGTTGTTTCACGGGGGTAAGGGCCATCGGTAAAAATGAAAATGTAGTGTTTAAAATGTTACGTTAATGATTCATATAGGAATGTATAGAAACCCACGAGAACTTGTTGATATACGTGAGTTATGCGAGAGAGACATGCTAAAATCAGCTAAAAAACTTACAGTTGAAGAGGTCGAAAAAAAAGAGGGATTCATAACAGAATATAATCAATTTGGTGAAAAATGCGGTCAATATTCACTGCATTCACTTCCTACTGAAATTCCAATGTATAAAGAACCATTAGGAATTCTTCAATTAGATGTGTTTGAAGGCGGATACATGCTAAAATCAGGTAAAAAACTTACAGTTGAAGATGTCAGAATAATAGGTAAGGAAGCAGGATTAGATACTGATACAGGAGTTGAAAGAAAAAAGGGATGGGTAACAGAATATGATGAAGATGGTGAAATATGCGGTGGATATTTAAAGCATTTTAATCCATTATACCAAGCTTACATTTCGATTAAGAAGCCATTGCCCCCGATGCTTATCTTTCTTTCAAGTGATTGTGCCAACTATGCAGCAACTCGTTCAGCATATACTATTAATCTTAATACATTACAACCAACACGTAATTCCCCAATACAAAAAGCAATACCAGAATATATAGAAGCAAAACTTCAGTAGATCCATTATATTATACATACCATTCTAAATGCCTTGATGGATTTAATGTGCGTGAAGTAAAAGGTCCATAGGTAAAAAATGATTTCTAACACCCCTCCAGTAGGTATCATACAATGATCATTCCTATCAGATGTATGAGCTGTGGCACGGTAATTGCAGATAAATGGATGTATTATAAGCGTAAGCTTCTTCAACAAAAGGGCCCCTCTATGCGTGCAGAATCAGAGGATCGCTTTTATATGGATGGGATAAGTATTCCTAAAACATTAGAACTTGAAGTTATGAAAGAGATAGGATTAAAGAGGGCATGTTGCAGGAGGCATTTCCTAACACATGTAGATCTTATAGAAAAGATCTAAGTTGACTTCAGATGGAATTGTTCTTACCCGGATTATTTGTATTGTTGATATCCTCTTTTTTTATATTTTTAGTGGTTCCAAGGGTTGGTAGTGTAACACTGGCGATTATAAGCGTTGTTACATTAATGGCAGTAATATATCACCATTCCTCTCTTTTTAAGGAGGAATATAGGTTAAGCACATGGCAAGTGCAACTTGGATCATATGCTCCTTTTGTTGTCTTAGGCCTGGCAGTTGTAGCAGTGCTTGGTGTGGCAGTGAATATGTTTACTGGAAATGGAACAGTAAAGGCCCCGGTTGAAATACTGCAAACAAGTGTTCAAAATGCAATGGCGTCAATGCCTTCTGCATCTACTGCTACAAACATGGTAACCTCAAATATTAATAAAGTAATGAATATATCACCTAAATCACTTATACCAGCCTTAGGGTATAAAGCATCGAATGTATAATATATCTTCTTATCGTAGATATGCCTATATATACAAGAAAGGCTAAAAAGGAGAAGGAGCATGGGTCAAAGGGTCACAGCTTCCCAGAGATTCGTAAGAAGCTTGATGTTGTTCGAGCAAAAGCACTTCAGAAGACAACACCTGAAGATTTCTGTAAACTTTGGAAGAAGATGTTTGGAAAGACTCTTCCTAAAGGGTTAGCTAAAGAGTATTTGGACATTGTGCGAAAACCACAAGCAGGTGGCAGTGCCCCTGTTGGATATGAGATGCGACTCCCTGATGTGCAAACCAGCACAGTTCCTTATGTGCAGAGTGGATTTGGCTTTGCAAATATGGATAGTCTTACCGAAGGAGGGCCCAAGGACTATCTTTCTTCTTCTCGTGTTCCTGCTGATGCAACCAATCTTGTGGGTGGAGCGAAACATAAGTCTAAAAAGACTAGGAAGCAACGTGGTGGATCAGGTCAACCCTTTGGGGCAAGTATCCCCATTACAAATGCACAAGCCCTTGCCATGAATCTCTTAGGGAGGGGCACAGCTACCAGTCCTCTTCCTGAAGTAAATCGCTTTTAATATTCTATTTACTAATTCAACCCCATATCATTATATGCTATGGGGTTAGGTTTAAGAAGAAATGATACGTTTCATTAGAGTCAGATATGCCGTTTCCTAAAGAGTTATTAGACACATATTTTCAAACATTTGACTATCCCCTTGTAAGGCATCATATTGATTCATATGATCAATTTATTAGTCAAGATTTCCCAGCTATTCTAAGGGCAAATAATCCATTTCTTATCTTGAAAGACTTGGTTGATGAAAAAAAGAGGATTTATAAATATCGAGTTGAAATATTTATTGGTGGTCTTTCAGGTAACGAGGTAGAAATTGGAACTCCGACACTTAGTCTACAAAATGCAAAAGAGGTCCGTATTCTCTTTCCAAATGAGGCACGCCTTCGTAATATGACATATGCATCGGATGTTGTTGCAAAAGTAATGGTAAGGGTCTATATTTATAAGCCTGGTTCAGAAGAAAAGCCAATTGAGCATGTATACAATCGTATGAAGTTATTTCGTCTTCCTATGCTTCTTCATTCACGTTATTGTATTCTTCATGGAAAGCCCTTATCCTTTTTACAAGAAGCAGGTGAGTGTCCAAGGGATCAAGGAGGGTATTTCATTGTTGAGGGTTCTGAAAAGATCCTTGTCACACGTCAAGAACAAGCTTTTAATACTTTATATATTACACCCCAACCAGCTGACACTGCTGTATCAACCTATGCAAATATTACATGTCTTTCTCCTATTACACGTCAAGTAAAGGTTGTATCATTTCAATGGCAACGTGCAACCGATACTCTACAAGTCACCCTTCCCTATGTTCGAACACCTGTGCCCATTTTTGTCCTCTTTCGTGCAATGGGTCTTCAATCAGATAAAGATATTCTTGAACTCTTATTTCCAAATCTTGCTTCAGGGGAAGCAAAACTAATGATACCCCTTTTACTACCTAGTCTTGCCGAGGCTATCCCATTTGTAGATACTCTTTCTGCACTTGAATTCATCAAGGTTATGACGAAGGGTGCTTCCATCGATCATGTATATGATATCTTATTCAACCAGGTTTTTATTCATATTACTGATACACGCGGAGGGAGTCGTCTTCACTTTCTTGCCGAGTGTGTAAGAAGCATTTTACGAGTGCACCTTGGAATGAATCCTAAGACAGATCGTGATGATACACGTAACCAACGGTGTCTAACATCTGGCCTCTTAGTTCGTATGCTTTTTAATAATGCATATACAACATGGAAAAAGGCAGTTCGTCTTTCGATTGATAAGCAATATGAGTATAATACATCATCGTATCAAAATGAAGATTTCTTAAAGATTTTTACAGAGGGGAATATTGAAAAACTCTTTAATCTTCACCTTTTGACCGAAATGATTACAAGGGGCTTTAAAGGGAAATGGCAGACATCAGGTTCAGGAGAGGAAAAGACAGGAGCCTTGCAGGCACTCTCTCGTATTTCCTATTTGGATTTTATGAGTCATTGCCGTCGTGTAACTTTGAATTTTGATACAGGTATGAAATTAACAGGTCCTCGTCAGCTTCACCCCAGTCAATATGGATTTTTCTGCACAAATGAAACCCCTGGTGGATCATCTATTGGTATTGCTAAGAATTTATCCCTTATGACCCTTATAAGTATAGGAACTGACCCTCGTATCTTTACTGAATTTTTATTTACACGTGGATGGGTTATACCATGTTCTGATTTACGAAATGACCTTTTACAGGTGGGTGTCCCTGTGTATGTGAATAATGGAATTCTTGGGTATACATTGGAACCTATTGTATTGAAGGAGGTTCTAAAGTTAATGAAGTGGACAGGATGTTTACCTGCATTCACAAGTATTGGATTTACAATTAAAACTCGCCGTGTATTCATCTATTTGGATGAAGGGCGTCCTTGCCGTCCGTTAATTCATTTAGACGATACACTTACCTATCCAAAGGGTATAACTAAAACGGCTGTATGGAGGGATTTAGTGCTTGGTAGTTTTAGTTCTACTGCAAAGACAGGTATTACTACGACTGGATTTTTTGACCCTTATGGTGAAACAGATGGACCCCTTTCTATGGAAAAATACATTCAGGCTCTGAGACCTTATGCAGGTGTAATTGAATATGTGGATCCATATGAACAGAATGAGATTGTTCTTGTCAGTTTCCCTGAAGAAATTAAAAAAGGAGTCAGCCATATCGAACTTCATCCAAGCACAATCTTATCCATTGTAAATTCGATGGTTCCCTTTGCGAATTTTAATCAATCTCCAAGGAACCAATTATCCTGTTCACAATCAAAACAGGCTCTTAGTTTATATGCAACTAATTTTCAAGATAGGTATGATAATTCTGCAAATATCATGTGCTATCCTGAAGCACCTCTTGTTCGGACCTATGTATATGATGTCCTTGGGAGTGGGCGTATGGGATATGGTCATAATTTAATTATGGCAATAATGTCATTTAAAGGGTATAATCAAGATGATGGTATTATATTTAACGCTGATTCATTTCAAAGGGGTCAATTTCGTAATATAAATTATCGTAGTTATACATCCTTTGAGGAAAGGGACGATAAAGCACAAACAAAGAGCACGATTGGTAACCCTGCTTCTATTCCTATATGGACAGATTTGAAGCCTGGGTTAGATTATAATAAGTTAGATGAGAGGGGTATTATTCGTGTAGGAGAAATGGTGGATGAAATGACAGTGCTTGTTGGGAAATATGTGCAAGATTCTGCAGGAAAATTAAAGGATGCTTCTTTGACTCCACAGGTATGGACAAGTGGGCGTGTAGAATCAGTTGTTGTCACAGTTAATGCACAAAACCTTACAATGGTAAAGGTGCGTATTACACAAGATAGGGTATGTGAGTTGGGTGATAAATTTAGTACGCGTCATGGACAAAAGGGGACAATTGGAATGTTATATAGGGCGCATGATATGCCTCGCACGGCAGAGGGACTTGTGCCAGATATTGTAGTGAATCCCCATTGCATTCCTAGTCGTATGACGATTGCGCAATTAATGGAAATGTTATTTGGTTGGGTATGCTATCACAAGTCTGTAATAGGAGATGCCACTACATTTACAAGTGATGCGCGTGCTCCTGAAATGATTGGTAAGGTCCTTGAAGAGGAGTTTGGAATGGAAAAAACCGGGAATACTATTTTATATGATGGAGAATCTGGTGTTCAAATGCCAACTAATATTTTCATTGGACCTGTATATATCATGAAATTAAAACACATGGTGGAAGATAAATGGAATTCTCGTGCAGAAGGAAGAAAGGAACAAAAGACACATCAGCCTACAGGGGGTCGTGGTGCACAAGGTGGCTTACGTATTGGAGAAATGGAACGTGATGCTTTGGCAGGGCATGGTATTTCTGATTTTTTGAAGGAGTCTTTAATGGAAAGAGCAGATAAGACGCAATTTCGTATATGTAATGGGTGTGGAACAGTCCCAATATTTAATGCGAAACAGAAGTTATTCGTATGTCCTTTATGTGATGGTCCTGTAAAGCATATTGGTTCTTCATCACAGACATTGGAACTTCTTCCTACCATGGAAAGATCCCTTGCAACAACAAGTATTATTGAAATGCCATATGCAACAAAATTGCTTTGCGAAGAGTTACAGACTTATTTGAATATGGGTTTACGTTTTTTAACAGCTGATAGTATAACACGATTAGAGCAACCATTAAATTTTCCAATTGGTGATATACTTGAAGCAGGAATGAATAAACCTTTGGAACAAGTTCCAAATAGGGATGTACGTGTGCCTATGTATAAACCTCTTAAGTTACAAGAAGATATTATAAAACAAACTGAAGAAGAACTTGATAGGTTAGGTGGTGTAGTTCAGGCAAGGGGGGACTTTGAGATTAGGGATGATCTTAAGCAAGAAGCAGCTGACACTCTTATGCTTGAACAAGTAGAGAACGATAAAGAAGAACAACAGGATAAAGAACAAGCAAAGCCCCAATTTGGAGGATACACACAAGTTCTCCAGCCATATATAAGTCAAGCACCTTATTCCGGCGGTGCACCTACTATCGTTGTTGATACGAGTGAGCAAATGGAACAAGGGCAACCTATGCAACCTATGCAACCTATGCAACCTATGCAACAAATGCAACCTATGCAACAAATGCAACAAATGCAACAAATGCCTATGCAACAAATGCAACCTATGTCTATGCAAATGGGAGGACAGTATATGCAACCTATGTCAATGCAACCTATGCAACCTATGCAACCTATGCAACAAATGCAACAAATGCAACAAATGCAACCCTATGATGCCTCCCAAAGGAGAAATACTACGCAAAGGAAGCAAAAGCAAATGACTGCAGGTGGAGAGCAAGTAAATCCTACAGCACGAATAACAATTCGTAAACTTGGTTAGATGAAGGGGTTCCTAATCCTCTTTAGTATAGTTATACTAAGTATACTTATACTATTGTTGAATACATCCGAGCATTACCAAGACATGGGAAAAACTATTAGTGACGCAGTAAATCCTCTAGCCGAAATAACACCTCCTTTAAAAAACCCAACAGGTCTTGTAAATGTCGATTCTACTAGATCAAACCAGGCAAGAGAAGTATATTCTGTCGCAATGAATGCAGTAAGTCCAATTCTACCTGCTTATACTCCTAAACAGGATAATACAGGTCAGCTACTTGCAGATCTAAAATTCTGTAATAAATATCCAACAACACTCTCTGCTACAGGAAATCCATTCACAGATGGTCCTTCCTCTGATCGTTTCAATGAAATGTGTGGGATGTGCATGACAGAGGGAAGACTTGTTACTGGTGAGAAATTTCCTAACAAAGGTTCTCCCGGCCCACCTGGAACAGGGATTGTTGTTTATCCTGAAGATAAACAAGTTGCTGGAATCACTGCAGATGCTATACCCTCCTTCAGTTGTGCACATTGTTCTCCTATATTCTTAGATTCTCCTACACCCAACGTGAGACCTGTTGCTATTAATTCAGATCAGTATGTGGCTACCTTACAATATATGGCAGATAATGATTTACTATATGATAACGGTTGCACAAGCACAAAAACAAGTATGATTCAATGTAATAATTCTGACAAGAAAATTGCTGAACTAAATTTGTTTTACGGCAGTTGGAATGAAGGGACATGTGGACAAGTGTCTGAATCAGATGGTGAGTTCAACCCCGTTCGAACACAATCAACTGATAACATTGGATGCTATGGAAAGGCTGATTGTACTATTAACTTCTCTCCTACGGTCTTGGCTACAAAGGAATGGGAGCTTGAGGGAAGGTGTGACTACATGGCCCCTCCCTTACGTCCCGCAAGCCATACTGTAAACGTCGATTGTCTACCTGTCATACTATCAGAAGCTCCTTCTACACAAATTGCTTCAGCTATCCCTATATGGGGATACAATGTAAATGGAAGCAATGGTAATTTTAGGTTTACACGTGACTATACAAATCCTTCTACAACAAAGAGCTTTAAAGCAGTCTTATCTGTATGTTTATGGAATACAACAGGTAAAGTCTTTATAAATGGAAAGGCAGTTACCTTTCAAACGAATGGGGCGGATGTTGAACGTATAACTGGATGTAATACAACACATGTGATTATTCCTATCGGGACATCACGTATTTCAGTTCATACAGAACAGACAAGTTATGCTACTCCAAGTGTATCATTAAATTTGGCAAATGTTAACTCGCCTTCAAACTATATTCTTGTTAGTGATACTTCATGGGTTTATGTGCTTGATGGATATAGACAGAGTTTCCCTACGGTAAATGGATATTGTGGGTTTATCCCTTCAGCATATGCAGGATATTCAGATTTGGCAAACTTTAATGGTAATCAAGAAGCATTGGCAAACCATTGGATTACAAAGGGGTTATTTGAAGGACGATCTCCTTGTGGATCTTGTGGATTTGATGATAAGGAGTATCATTGTATTAACTTGGATGTTCAAGCTGCAGGTATGGATCCTAAAACACATTATGTGCAGTATGGATTTAGGGAAGGAAGGAAGATTCGTGAAAATGGATGTGCACCATGTAAACCACCCCCTAAGGTAAGGGTTTACGAACATTGTGATGCAGCAGGATGGTCTACAACCTTGGGAGGCGGGATATATTCAAGTAAGGGAAATTATAATGCAAATGTTCATTTTGGGGGAGATGCAAGTTATATTAAAGTCGAGCCAGGGTTAACTGCAATCCTACAAAATAATGGGGGGAGGATTGTCAGGGTAGATGGACCAGGTGAATTTAATTTTTGTGCATTAGCTGGGTTTAATGATAATGTTAGAAGTATTGATGTTATTGACAGCAACTCTAAGTGGGGGCTAAAGTATGAATCAGCAAATGAAGCAATCGATAATCAACGGCGAGCAGAAGAAGAGGCCAGAAGGCGCGAGGAAGAACGAAGGCGAGCAGAAGAAGAGGCTAGAAGGCGAGCAGAAGAGGCCAGAAGGCGAGCAGAAGAAGAGGCAGAACGAGTAAGAAGGCGAGCAGAAGAATTAGCAAGACAGCAGCGAGAAGCAATGGAAGGTGTAGCAAGAGCTGCACAGGCTGCTACACAGGCTGCTGCAAATGTTACAAATAAATGCACAATTATGTAGACTCCAGCCTAAAAATTGATACTGTACTAAACATTAGAACAGGTACATCATGAGTTACGAGATAACTGATCAAATAGATACGCTGTATAGAAGCCGTATTACACTACTTGATCATTTAGAAACATCTGGATACGATACAACTCCCTATAGGAAGTTTAGTCATAAGGAAATTGAGTTAATGATACAAGCTGGCCCTGCAGGGGGTGCACCTCCGGCATTGACAATGAATCTGCAGAAGAGGGAGAATCCAATTCGTAAGTGTATGGTTGTTACAACACTTGGAAAGATTAAGCAAAAACTTAGGACATTTACACTCTCTTATATTGATTCAAATGACACCGCTTTTGATGCTGCAACAACCGAGTTGATTATTATTACATTAGAGCCAATTGCCCATACCTTTCACACAGAGGCATTCGCTATTTGGAATAAATACAATGTTCAAGTAAGATATTTCCAAGCTGCTGCTATTGTAAATAATCCTTTGAAACACGTCCTTGTCCCTCTTCATGAAAGGGTCCCTAAGGAGGAAGAGGCTGCACTTCTTACAGATCTCTACGCAAAGAAAGTCCAGTTTCCTCTGATTCGTTTTCATGAAGATCCTATTGCAAGGATGCTTGGTCTCTTACCAGGCGAACTTGTAAAGATAACACGTGCAAGTCCTACTGCAGGAGTCTATACTGTTTACCGTATTTGCGCTCCATAATATAGAGGATGACTACATTACAATTACCTTATACTGACCCAGGTAATGCAAATATTACTAATAAAACGATTACAATTGATACATCAGCCAGACTTATTCAGCCCACTACAAATACATGTGCAGCGGTTTTATCAGGTGTGGATCTGAAAAATGCTGATTTATTTTTACAAAAATATGGTATTAGTAACTTACAAACAAAGTTAGAGTCTCAAGTATCTAAACTATCTGATGAAAATATATCATCGGATTCTAATATAAACACTGTGCCATCATATAAGACTGTTACAGATTATATATCAAATGTTCAAACAAATGATATACCAACCATTAAATTTATGATAAATTGTATAAAGGAGTCAAAGGCTACTCCCGACTTACAGGGGTATGAAGATGCTAAACATCAAGTAGCCGCATCTAAACAACGACTTGAACAACTTCTACATCCTGAAGATCATGTATCATATTATGAAGGTTGGTTTCCTACAACGCGTCCTTTACGTGAATCTTCCTTATTTATCCTATTTGGATTAGGACTATTCATATTACTTTTGGCCATTATCCTCCTTATAAGGAGGCAAGGGGTTCAAGTAAATGTAGCAACGTCTCCTGCATATGATTCTGCTGTAAATAGTGTATATGAAACTGTAAAGGGCTATGGATTTTTAACTATAGGAGCTGGCGTTCTCATTGGTTACTTGATTCACATATACAGGAAAAAGTAACATATTTGTAGATGGTCTTTACAACCGATGATGCCTGTGTAAATATACGCCAGACGCCTACCAAGACTATATCCTATAGCTCGGTTGCCTCTGCAAAGAGAGCAGGTGAAAATGCACCATTAATTGAATTTGTGAATACTGGGTATGTCATTGGCACTTCAGCTGGATCAAATGATGAAGTTGTAAAATATTTTTCAGGAAAGGGTCCTGCAAAATTTTTAGTAAAACCCAATGTGGTTACATATTTAGGATATCCGGTAGGTAGCACTGACTATAGGACGAATCCTTTAGGGCCTACTGAGTTTGTAACAATTGTTCAAGCTATTATCAATGATGGTAATTTGATTAGCCAGTTACAATTATATAATCCTTCTGATTTTAAAAACACTCCGGCCGTGGGTGGTTCTCTTATTTATTTATATCAAGCAATTAATCAACAAAAAGAAATTGATGAGTTATTTGCAATCAATGTAAACTTTTTTGGGGAAGTTATGGCAGAGTATTGTTATTATAAGGGTCTATACACATATTTGCTGAATCAATATTTTTTAGTATATAATTACAGCACATATAGGCCTAATGGACCTGATGTTGGAATTGGGTCAATTGGGGGAATACAAGCAACAGCTGCCAATGGACCACAATCCGCAGCAAATACAACACAGACAGTGCAAGCCCTTAATTTAAGTCAAATTGCATATTATCTGTCTTGCATTAATTCACGTCTGATTGATATAAATGGCCTTCTTACAGCAGTGAATACATATTATATAAATGCGTTGGCTAACCTTTCAAAGCAGTTAGAGGCAACAGGTCTATCATTAGGAAGCCAAGAAGACGTCAAGAATCGTCTAACTGCCCTTACTGCGTCAAAAAATTCCATGAGCAAAGTTAATTCTGAAGCTGAATATAGGAAAGGTATTATAGAATATACTGAAGAGAAAAATAGGTATTCCAATATTTTATTAGGACTTTACGCATTCTTAAATATCGCTGCAATTGGTGTTATCTTAAATTTACGAGAATAATGTTACTGTATATATCATATTTATATTGGTCTTATTTATAAGACAATATAAATTATAGAAAGTATCTGTAGTATGGGAAGTAAAGCTCAAGTCAATTATGGAGCTGCTGGATATGAATTAAGTCTATTGTTGAATCCTTCTCAAGGGGGTAATTCACAGACAATTGTAAATCAGATTACAACTGATATAAATAATAATTTCAATAAATCTTTCTCAGGTGCAGAGACTGCATCTGATGGTGTTGTAACATATGGACGTATGATAGGTAGAAATATGACATTGTCAAGGGTTGCAAGTGAATTAAATGATGAAAATACTGCAACTGTGAATGAAAGTAAAATGAAGAGAGATACGTATACCCGGCAAGGGGAAATAAATGAATGGCAAGCACAGAATAAACTTGATACTTTATTCTTCTTACAAATTCTTTTTATCTTTTTGGGAATTGTTATTGTGCTTATGTTTCTCCGACAGGGGGGTATAGTAAGTAGCCCTGCTTTATATATGGCAGTGGGTATCTTCCTTCTTGTTGTCATTGGTGTCTTATGGAACCGTGCTTCTTATACAGAGAAGAGCCGTGATAAGAGATACTGGAATCGTAGGTATATTGGATTAGCTGATGCTAATTTGAATACAGCACAATGTTCCCCGTAAGATAGAATGGGACAGGTTATGGGAAGAGAGCAAGGCCAAATCAGTATACAAGAAGAATTTATTACTAATGTAAATCCAACTTCAATTGGGACAGTAGGGACACTGATTCAAACCCCTTTTATAGATGCTTCAACTAAGATAAATACTTTAGTTGATGAAGTGAATAGGGCAATAATTGATAATAAAAATTCAGATACAACTGCTCTCTTATTTACAAATGAAATAAGGGCTATGAAACATTCAGCAAGGGCGCATGATATATTATTTGAAGAAGAAGAAGCAAAGGCACAAGGTATTGGAAAAAAGACACGCAGGCAAACTCTTCAAGAATTTGTTTTACTCTTTTTCTTTTGTGCATACGCTATCTTATCGGCTGCAGTAGTAATGTATGCTTACATTGAAAAAGGATCATCCCAAGCATTAACTGTTATTGCAAGTATGATAATCATTGCCTTTGTTATAACAGGTCTTATTATTAGGCTGGGATAACCACTACGTCAGCCCCACTACGTTTGGCAAAGCCCCACTACGTTTGGCAAAGCCCCACTACGTTTGGCAAAGCCCCACTACGTTTGGCAAAGCCCCACTACGTTTGGCAAAGCCCC
>Ga0114973_10000674_pt1 | contig 25751 bp, 23 predicted proteins | sample M_140807_MF_Meta_FD_87025 | JGI IMG/M metagenome (GOLD analysis project Ga0114973, IMG submission 87025) | Freshwater microbial communities from Lake Montjoie, Canada to study carbon cycling - M_140807_MF_MetaG | ecosystem: Environmental > Aquatic > Freshwater > Lake | place: Lake Montjoie...
TGCGTCCCCAACGGGATTTGAACCCGTGTTAACGCCGTGAAAGGGCGACGTCCTAGGCCACTAGACGATGGGGACAGTGGAGAGGTAAGGGTATCGGGTCATTTAAGTTGGGCAAAACCAATTAAAAACAAGCGGGTTTTTTGCCTTATACAAAGTGCGACAATTGCCTAATGGCCATCATTTCACAATGCTCAACATCTGCCATTAAAGATGCTGCATCATCTTTAATTAGTGGAAATTTAGTCGCATTTCCAACTGAGACTGTCTATGGGTTAGGGGCTGACGCAACAAATAAAAATGCAGTTGCCAGAATTTACGAAGTAAAAGGTAGACCAACTGGGCACCCGTTAATAGTTCATATTTCATCAATACACGTCCTTGAAAAATGGGCAAGGGATATCCCGGAGTATGCGATCAAACTAGCTAGCAGTTTTTGGCCAGGGCCAATGACATTAATTTTACCAAGAACAAAGTTAGCAAAGGATTTTATTACTGGTGGGCAAGATAATGTTGGCATAAGAGTTCCATCACACACGGCTGCCTTAGCACTACTTAAAGAGTTTGAGGTTCAAGGCGGCGCAGGAATTGCCGCACCAAGTGCAAATAGATTTGGCGCAGTTTCACCAACTACGGTAAAAGCCGTTGAACTCGAGCTCGGTAGTTACTTGTCACCTAGCGATCAAATGTTAGACGGCGGGAATTGCGAGGTAGGAATTGAATCAACAATCATTGATTGCAGATATAAGAATGCATCAATTTTGCGTCCAGGGGCAGTAACATTTGAAATGATCCAAGAAGTTTGTGAAATTACAATAGATCCAGATTCAAAAAATTCTTTAGAGAAAAAAATTAAAGTTTCAGGATTACTAGAATCACACTATTCACCAAATGCTGAGATACATATTTATGGTATTCCAGTCAAAGGCGAAGGCTTAATTGCTCTTGACTCAATTGTGACGCCAAAGGGAGTTGTAAGGCTTGCTAACCCAAAGACAATTGAAGAATATGCACACATTCTTTATACAGCCTTTCGTTTGGCTGATAAAAAAGGTCTAAAAAGAGTTTTTGTAGTGCCACCAACCGGTAATGGAATTTCTGTTGCAATAAACAATCGATTAGTAAGGGCAGCTTTTAACAAAGTTGAATAAACAAGATGTATAAACACCAACATGAAAGATAAGTTAAAGTATCTATAGAAATCGATAACTATTTGTAGGAGCATGAGCAAAAGATAGTTTATGCGTCTCATTGTGGTAAAATTCTGTTATTATTGATTCAAAATTATAATAAATAGTAAGGGTGCACTAAATTATGAAGATACTTCTAACTGGTGCCGGAGGATTTGTAGGAAGTCATACTCTTGCTCATATGCTCAAAAATACAGATCACGATTTTGTTGTTACCGATTCATTTAGACATAGAGGGAGCACCGCAAGACTTAGGTCGGTTTTTGAAGAAGTAAAGTCAGCAAATCAAAGAGTAAAAGTTGTAAGTCATGACCTTACTGTTCCAATCGATAACGTTACTAAATCAGAATTTGGTCAAATCCAAACTATTATATCGATGGCATCTGAATCACATGTTGATCGTAGTATTTTAGAGCCAAGGAAATTTATAGAAAATAATGTTAATTTAATTTTAACTCTACTTGAATACAGTAGGCAACTAGACAGCTTAGAACTTTTTTTACAGATAAGTACTGATGAAGTTTATGGACCTGCACCTAACGGGCAAGCCCACAAAGAATGGAGTACATTTTTTCCATCTAATCCATATTCTTCTAGCAAAGCCGCACAAGAATCAATTTGTTACTCATATTGGAGGACATTTGGACTGCCAATGGTGATCAGCAATACTATGAATATTATTGGAGAACGGCAAGATATTGAAAAATTTGTACCCTTGGTTATAAGTAATCTGCTTAATTCTGATAAGACATATATTCATGGAACAAAATCTGGTGAAAATTGGATTTCTGGTAGCAGATACTACTTACACGCTAGGAATCAAGCAGATGCACTTAATTATATAATTAACAATAAACAAAAATTACAATTAAGATATTCACCGACTAGCACAGTGCTAGAAAAGTTCAATGTGGTTGGAGAGAAAGAACTAACTAATCTTGAAGTTGTTAATTTAATTGGGGAATTCATGAACATTCAACCAATCATAGAGTTTACAGATTTTCATTCACTACGTCCAGGTCACGATTTAAGATACGCCCTAGACGGCAGCAAATTAAAAAATTTTGGTTGGGTTCCGCCAGTTCCGCTTGACCAAAGTTTGCAAAGAACCGTTAACTGGTATTTGCAAAATAAGCAGTGGCTTTCTTGAAATTTTAAATAAAGTAGTATTTGTAAAATAAATCTTAAAAATCAATGATAAGATTATACTAGTTTATAAATGAGCCCGTAGCTCAGTTGGTAGAGCAAAAGACTTTTAATCTTTGGGTCCTCGGTTCGAGCCCGAGCGGGCTCACGTCTATCAATAAATATAAAGGCTAAACCTAATTGTTAACAAAACGAACATATTTTATGTAGTAAATTTAGTGTATACTAAAATATTATTTCAAGTATAAATTTGATTGAGGTTTAATTATTAATAAATTAAAAATAAAGTATTCGAATTTCTCTTTTATAAATGGCGTTAAAATACTTGGCAATACTAGTAAATATAAAATTTTTATGATTTTTTTAATTCAAGTTTCCTTGGGAATTCTTGATTTAATCGGAATATTACTTATCGGCTTACTTGGCTCTATTGCAATTCGCGGTATAAACTCAAATACAAGTTTTAAAAATAATCTATTTCCAAATTGGTTTCAAGAGTTAACTTTTCAGCAGCAGGTTGCAGTTCTTGGAATTATTGCTGCCCTTTTCTTATTAGCAAAAACTTTTTTTTCTGCGTATTTTAATAAAAAAATTTTTGAATACTTAGCATATAAATCAGCTGATATCGGTACAAGGTTAGTCAGGCGAATTTTTTCTCAAAATATAAAATATATGCAAAAAAAATCTCATCAAGTAATCTTGTATAATATTTCAAGCGGTGTGGATGTTATTGTTATTGGGATAGTAGCAACTGGAATATCAATAATTACCGATATTTTAATGTTGTTAATCATATTAATAGGAATTATTATAATTGATCCGGCTATTGCCTTGTTTTCATTTTCCTTATTCACTCTTATTCTATATTTTATGCACGTCCAATTAAATTCTAAGGCTAAGACATTAGGTGAAATAAATTATGTTAATATTGTAAATCATAATAATAGAGTATTAGAAGTTTTAAATTCATATCGTGAATTTAAAATCCGTAATCGATTAGATTTTTATGTATCAAGTATTAAAACCATGAAATTTGAATCTGCAAAAATTAAAAGTCAATTTGCTTTCATGCCTTATATTAGTAAATATGTATTTGAGAGCGCGATGATAGTAGCTGGGTTAATTTTGGTTGGATTTCAATTCATAACTAAAAACTCAGTTGAAGCGGTGTCAAGTCTAGCAATTTTTTTAACAGCAAGCCTAAGAGTAATCCCAGCATTACTACGTATTCAACAGGGTATTTTAACTATAAAAAATTCTGAAGGTGCATCAGTAGATACATTTAAAATGATCAGAGAATTTAATCATTTAAGTGAGCCAGATCTTTTTGTAGTTGATAAATATAGGTTCAAATATGAAGGTTTTATTCCAGAAATTAAAATAAATTTAGATTCTTATAGTCATTCCATTAATGATAAATTTTCCTTAGATAAGATTGACATATCTATAAATCCGGGCGAATCTGTAGCGATTATTGGTCCATCTGGTGCCGGAAAAACAACACTTGCTGAGTTAATTCTAGGAATTTTAGAACTGAGCGATGGTTTTGTTAGTTTATCAAATATGCCGGTCTCTCAAGCAATAAGAAAATGGCCAGGAGCAATCTCTTATGTTCCACAAAAAATATATATTTCGTCTGGCACAATAAAGCAAAATATTAGCCTGGGTTACCCAGACGAGTTGTTAACTGATGAACTAGCTTGGGATTTGTTAAGATTAGTTCGATTGGATGAGTTTATTGGTGGCCTACCAGAAGGTCTAAGTACCCATCTTGAAGAGAATGGCGAGAAGATTAGTGGTGGCCAACGACAACGTCTTGGAATTGCAAGGGCTCTGTTCACCAAGCCCCAAATTCTGGTTTTAGATGAGGCTACAAATGCATTAGATAGCAAAACAGAATTTGAAATAAGTGAATCTATTAAGACTCTCTCTGGAAAAGTAACGGTCTTGGTTATTGCACATAGACTTTCTACAATTCGCTCAATGGACAAAATACTTTACTTAGAAGATGGAAAAGTTCTTGCATTTGGTTCTTTCAATGATATTTCTAGCAAGTCCTCATCTTTTAACACATTTTTATTCTCAATTGAAAAATAAACTAAACTTAATTAATTATGATAAACAAAAACGATGTGTGGGTAGAGCTCAATGGTGGGCTTGGAAATCAACTATTTCAGTATGCCTTTGCTTACGAGATTGCGATAAATTATAACTCAAACTTGTATATAGATTGCACGAATATGAATTATACTCAAAGTCGTTTCGGAATTCTTTATTATAATTTGAGCGGTAATTTTGTCAATAAAAAACTTAGAATAATTAAACTTTCTTCTAAAGTAATTGGAGGTAAACTCACCGTCCGTAAGCCAAAAAAAGAAATCCAAATTTTGAAATTAAATAATGAAATATCGAGTGGGTTTCAAAATAAATATGTACCAAATTACTATTTTCAAGGTTATTTTCAGTCCCGCGATGTGGCAAAGCAATTCTTGAATAGAAAAGTTGAGTTGAAGCTAAAAAACTATTCAAAAATTTATGAAACTTTAAAAAAAGAAATGGTTTTCAATGATGTAATCATCATGCACGTAAGAAGGGGTGACTATAGATTAAATAAGAATTGGGGTTTACTCGGCTGCCAATATTATATGGACGCAATAAATTTGTTACGAAAACGTAATTCTGAAAACATTTGGATTTTTTCTGATGAGATAAATGAAGTTACGAAGGAGTTTTGTAGTAATAATAATTTTATGCTTCAAACTTCTAACGATAATATTAAATGGGTAGATGAAAGTTTATCATCGGCCGAAACTTTACAGCTTATGTCGCACTCTAATCGAATTATAATTTCTAACTCAACTTTTTCATTGTGGGCAGCGTACCAAAACATAAATGCAAAAGTAGTTGCCCCAAAAGATTTTCATCCAGGTGAAAAAAATGACTCTAAATTAGTACTTTCTAATTGGGACACGTTAAATAGTCACTTCCTTGTTTGAAATTTAGAATGAACAAAAAGATTTGATCCAAAATGAGACTTTAAGCTTCTCAAAATTATATTTTTTTGTTTGCATCTCGTACCATTTAACTTCTAAGAACTCTTTATCATAGAGTTCTTTCCAGTCGCGAATTATTAAAACTGGTAACTCAGTGAGCAGTGGATTTAAAACATTTGAACTTAAAATTATTGGAATTCCTCCAAGATATAAAGTTTCCCAAATTCTATGAGTATCAACACCATTACCTTCGGGGCATAGCACATACGATTGCTTTCTAACTTGTTGGAGAAAATTTAAACGTCCAAATCTTGAATAATCTGGATCTAAATTTTTAATTTTCATATTCTTTAGAATCTTTAAGAGTTTATTTCTCTTTTTTAAGTTAGAACTTGCGGAAAAATTAACAAGCAATGTCCCATTATAATCATTTATTCTTGGTGTTGAATCAGCAGCCTCTAACATAATCTGTAAGTCTCCCAATATGTTGAAAGGAGAAGAATCTTTTAAAAAGTTTGTAATTCCAAGTGGAATAGAACTTAATCTTGAAGTAAAATTTGATGCATTTATAGCTCTTACTTGATTAAACCCACGCATTATGCCTACCAATAGTGAATTTAATCTTACTCTTTGATCAGAATGACCTAAAATTAGAGTTTTTTTCCCATAGGGAACTTGAGCTTTAATTAGTGAATCTACCAAATTATTACGCCAATAGTCAGATCTAAATACAAGGCTAGAAGGGTGGTAAAAGCAATTAAAACAAGTTTGCGAGTGCCATAGATATTTATCAGATTTTATAATGTCATCTTGTTCAATTAAATGCTTTAATCCTGTAAACATGAGTATAATTTTACACGATAATACTTATTTTTAAGCAAAATATACTTTGGAGGCGTAGGAAATGAAAGTGTTAGTCACGGGCGCCTGTGGATTTATTGGGTCACACATTGCGAAAAGACTGGTAGTAGAGGGTCACAATGTTATTGCATTAGATAATTTGTCATCTGGAGATTTAGACAATATTAAAGATCTACAAACAAATTCTCTTTTCAAATTCATAAATACCAATGTAATTGATTCATATCATTATGATGTTGATTATATTTTTAATTTTGCATGCCCAGCGTCTCCAATTCAATATCAGTTAAATCCAGTCTCAACTGTGGAAACAAATGTGCTTGGAACTCTCAATGCTCTCAGACTTGCACAAAAAAACGGAGTTACTGTATTACAAGCTTCAACAAGTGAGGTTTATGGCGACCCTCTCGTTCATCCACAGTCCGAAAACTACTTTGGTAATGTTAATCCAATAGGCCCTAGAGCATGTTATGACGAAGGTAAGAGAGTCGCTGAGACTCTATGCTTTGATTACTTTCGACAATTTGGCACAAAGATTAAAGTAGTGAGAATTTTTAATACTTACGGACCAAAAATGCGATTCAATGACGGGCGAATTGTATCCAATTTAATATTTCAAGCCATAAGGGGAGAGCCCATTACAATTTACGGGGATGGAAATCAAACAAGATCGTTTTGTTATATTGATGATCTTATTGACGGACTGATGGCGATATTTAATTCTAGTAATAAAAATAATGGGCCATATAATATTGGAAATCCAGAAGAAGTGAAGATTATAGATCTTGCGAATATGATTTTAGAAATTACAAATAGTAAATCAACAATTACTTACTCCCCACTTCCAATCGATGATCCTAAAAAGAGACAACCAGATATTACAAAAATAAAATCAGAATATAGTTGGTTTCCAACTATTTCGTTGGCAAATGGAATAATCAAGACTATCGAAGATTTTTCAAATAGAATGTTACGTAATGTTTGAAATACTTGTTTTTAAAGGGTAATACTTGAATAAAAAAATTAATTCATACATAGTTTCTTCAAGTAACTTAAACCCAAGATACTTAGATTGTATAGAAACATTTCTTAATGCTTGGATATCAATGTGCAAGAAGTTTCATACAGTTCAGGCGGAGCCAAGAATTTTTTTAGTAAGTAATGAAATTCCTTCCCACCTGAAGCATTATGAAAAATATATTATTCTATTTCCACAAATAAATGGAATTCCTACAGACTTTATTGCACAAAACATAAGAGTGCTTTCAATGCCATATTTTGAAAATAGCATCGTATTAACAACTGATATAGATATGATTCCAATGAGTCCAGATATATATGAAAAATATATTTTAAAATCTCATTATGAAAATTCATTTATAATTTTACGTGACCAACTTGTTAATGAATATCCAATTTGCTATTTAATTTCACCGTCAGATTTAGCAGGAGAAATAATTCTAAGCACTAATAATCAACTAAATAATTTAATTCAATTAGCATGGAACCAATTGAATCAAGCAAACATTCACTATAGTTCTACACATGGTGGTAGTGGTTGGAATTTTGATCAGAAATATATTTATAATGCGGTTGAAGATTTTTCTGAACAAAAGCGTATTACTAAATTAAAGGATAGCGGAACAGGTTTCAATAGAATTGATAGAATAGAAAATCCATTAAAAGTTTTTACACAACTTTTTTCAAATAAAATATTTACTGATTATCACTTAAATTTACCAGTTAGCAGAAATTATATACTGATTAAAATTATTTTATTGAGAAATACTTTGGATATTAATTTTTATAGATTGTTTTTGATATTAACTTTTGTATTTTTTTTGTACTTGGAAATAAAAATATCTCTAAAAAAGTTAGTTAAGTTATTGATTAATTAAAATATAACCTCGGTATTTCTATCTGAGTTTATTAAATAATTTATTAAATGCGTCAAAGATCAAATTTATTCTGCTGATCATATTTATCACCCAAATTGGTGCTAGCCCCCATGGTAAGCCAGTATTATTTCTCGTAGCAACTATTGGAGATTCCCAATTAAGTATTGGATCTGTTTCATCGGTGATTAGTGGAAATTCGTATTTTTTCCAAAGTAAGCTAAATATTGACTGATCGTGCCTATGCTCAATAAAACCTGGAGTTTGATTAATTTGTAATTCATCATTAATCATTAAACCATTGTTACTCAATGCAATATTTAGCCAATCGTGTAGTAAAACCGATCTTTTATTACTTGGTGGTAGCATTATAAATCCACTCTGCACTTGTCCTGATTCCAAATTTTTACTTTCAGGATTAAGGAATTTTACTAGTTCCATCTTTGTCCAAAATTTTTCAGCATTATTTGGTAATTGCCAAGCAAGTCCGCCTTGGTTTTCTGAAATCCTGGCCCATTTTTCTAATTTATACATAAAAGTGGAAGATTCAATATTCAGGTGCGATCCTGAATCAACATAAATTATTTGATGGTTGGGAAACATAACATCGGCCCAAACTAGTACTTCAGGTTTCCAGGCCCAGTAACCATGACCCCTTTTACCAAAAGTATTTTCAACGTCTAATATAAACTTATAAGTATCCATTTTCCAGTTTTTTAGCCATTTATCACTGAGCGCGAAAACATGCTCAAAAGCTTCAGATCTCATTGCTTCCTTCGCTATTCTTTTTCTTGCATCGCGCCAACCTTTTGTACCATCACCAAATGTTATAAATATACTATTCTTCAGCATAAATTTATTAAAAGTACCGAGTTCTTAACAAAGGAGCTTTAATACTAGAATCTCCATATGCTTTTGTGAAAGGTTTCAAAAATACTAAAAAAATTTTTCGCATCAATTCTCTTGATAACAATTTGTCATAAAATGAATAACTCTCGTGTTTTATCTGTCTGAATTTTTCGATTGAAGAAAGTTCATCACTATATTTATAATCAAGTTTAGGATGCCTAATCATACTTTCATACGGTGCAAACCAATTTATTTTTTTTATATACTTTGGCCAATCTGCTAAAAAATTTTGTGCATGGTGTGTATATCCAACAGTGAATTTAATTGCTTTTAGATTCATTAAATACCCAACTGCATAATCTGGCAAAATTATAATACTAAACAATTTATTATAAGCAGTTTTTAAGAGCCCAAATTGCTCTGGAAAAAGGTGAAACGCAACTTCTTTTTCTGCAAACTCATTTGACCCTGTTAAATTATCAAGAGTCACAAAAAAATCATCAGCAAGTATGGCATCATCTTCTAGAAACAATACCCAGTCTAACTCAAAAACTACTGCGAAATTTCTTGCTGCTTGATGGCTTAAGGAAGCGGCAAATTCATTACAGGTTAAACTTTCGGTATGTGAATGGTTATTATCAGGATTTTCACACCCCAGAAATAAAGGAGATAATGCGCGAAAGATGTGTGATTTTGCAAATTTACAGAAAAATCCATCATTTAACTGATGGTCATTCCGAATTTTTCCGTCATTTGCAATGACTATAACACCAACATTATTAAGCATCATGGTAAAGAGTATAACTATTTACAGGAAATTACTATACTACCCAGTAATAAACATTTCATGACAAGGCATAAATAATGAGTACTGAGTCTAACGAGAAAAGCTTTTTAAGATTTAACAATTTTGGTATTTTTCCAAACAAAGCAGGCATTTGTGCAATAATTAACGAAGCTATCAATATCTGCCAGTATCATGTCAATAAATTTAGTAATTATGATGTATTTATAGACAGCACAGAGTTAAGTGACATATTTGACTTCAAAACTAAACATCAGAAATCACTTTATAGGTGGGATATTAGATCTGATTATGTTAATTCGAACATTCAGAATCCAAGTAATGCACACACAGTTTTTGAACCTACATTGATAAACGGAAAGCGTTCAATTTTTAACGCACTATTTTTTCTAAAGAATATTGATAAAATGATTTTAGATACAAATAAAATTGTCAATAATCGAACTTTAGGGCTCCATTTGCGAGGGACTGATAAAGTAGGAGAAGTAAAACCTGTTGATATTTTAAAGTTATTTAAAAAAATTGATTTTTTAATTACTGAGAAGAAAATAAATAATATTTTTCTTGCTACCGATGACGAGCGTTATTTAAATTTACTTTTAGATAAATACTCTGAGTTATTAGTATTTGATTATAATAAAATAATCAGTAAAAATGGTAAACCAATACATTTTAAAAGAAATAGAAAAAATATCAATCAAGAAGTTATTAAAGACTGCTTCATACTTTCCAGATGTCCTTATTTCATATATTCATTTTCTAATGTCAGCTACTTAGCACTCACAATGGGCGTTGGTGAATTTGAAGAAGTTTATTGTGCTAATACACTTTAAATTCCAAGATATTCGCATACATAATTCATAATTTTTAGATCGTCTCTAGGTTTTTCATAAGATCTACATCTAAAATGCACAATTTTAGATGTTTGTTTAGAATTTAAATAATTTAATTCTGTAGTATTTCCAATGCTAATTGATGGAATTTCATTTTCATCGATATATGGCCATAGAATTTTAGAAAATGCCACATCGTCTAAATACCCAAAATCAATTCTATTGATTTCACCAAGCAAAATACTGATTGCTTTCGAATCAATTAAGGTATTAGCCCCTGAAACAAACCTGACCCCATTATGTTCTCCTTGAGATCCTTTATAAACTACTTGATCAATATTAATAGAATTGACAACCTTGTTGAAATTATCAAATGATAAAATTGAACTGGTTGTAGTGCGATACACAATTTTAAATTCATTTTCTTCTAAGTACTTCATTCCCATTAATATTTTTAAAGTTATATAACGCAATCCCTCTGGTATATCAACTAATAAATCGTTGTTAGAGTTTACTACTTTTATTTTACTTTTATCAATTTTTCCTATGAATAATTTATTAAAAAAATATTCTATAAAATGAAAATGAGTGTGTCGTAATTTATCGGAAACATAATTCAATATCATTTCGAAAGTATTAGGTTTATTTCCTTTAACATAAAAAATTTGATATCCGGCATCTTGAAAAGGCTTCCAAATTCTGTTGTGAATTGCTTTTCTAATGGCCCCAAAAAAATCATCATGGCAGTCAGCTATGAGTATTGCAATTTTAGGCATTTCAGTATTTCTTGCTTTGTCTAACATTAAATCAATCTTTGCTTCATAAAACATTCTTTAGAATTCTTTTTACAGCATCTAGACGATCTCATAACTAATAGTATTATACATCCATGAAAATTCTTATTCTTGCAGCTGGGAGAGGTGCAAGGATTCAGTCCACTCATGAATTTGTACCAAAACCACTTATAAATTTTCATAATATGCCTTTATTTTATTGGAGTTTTAAATCTTTTCAGTCGTGGATAAGTCAGGGTATCATCTCTAAAAGTGATATAGTTTTTGTAATAGATAAGGCAGACTCTGAAAAATATGGATTAGCAAAAAGTATAAACGATCATTTTAAAAATCAGGTATTAGTTATAGAGTTAGCAAAGAGAACATCTAGTTCAGTAGAATCAGCTTTTGCAGGTTTAAGTGAATTAAGAAAAAAGATTCTCTTAGACGAGCATGAAACTTTAGTCATAAGTGATTGCGATCATTATTTTAACGCATCTGAAATTTTACGATACGGTGATTTAAAGTTGAATAAAAACGAAGTACAAATTGTGCTCGCGAAAAAAAATGCGAAAGATCTGGGCTGGTGTTTTCCAGTACGTAATGGAAAGGATTACATAGTTGAAATTAGAGAAAAACCAAACTCTTCAGAACTTGAAGGCATTGACACGAGCCATGGATGTATTGGCGTGTATATTTTTCCTTCCCAAAGTCACTTTTTTAATATTACTCAAACTTTAGTCAAAGATATAAGTAGTGAACTTTATATTTCAGCGATTCTGAATGAATATATATCACTTAATTACTTTGTAGACGCCCGAAGTATTGATTTTTTTATTCCTTTGGGAACCATTGAACAACTTGATGCTGCCGCTAAATTAATTCCATCTAATTTTTTTATTCATGACAAGCCCACTATATTTATTGATCTCGATGGTACATTAATTTTTCATAATAGCGGAATAAGTATGGACGGTAAGAGTATTGGGAAAGTCGTGCCTATAAATATTGATATTTTTGCTAAGTTGACCAAATTTCAGCAAGCTGGTGGAAAAGTTATTGTAACAACAGCAAGGCCAGCCTATTCTAATACTTCATTAATTTCTCAAATTGAATCATTTAATTTTAAACCTGATCAAATAATTTTTGGCTTAACTGGTGGTCAAAGATTACTAGTAAACGATATAAAGCCAACGGCACCACATATCCGTTCTGCACTTAGTATGAATATCGCAAGAAATTCTGGGGACTTTGTAATTCCAGAAGAACTAAATTACCCGACGTTTATGCTTTCAGATCTTAGTTCAGAATCTGGAGAATCTACGTATCTAATTTCAAAAAATATGAAAAAAACTGTCATTAAAATTTCCAACAGTAGTGATAATTCAAAAGACTTAATTAGATATCAATTTCGGTGGTTTCTATTCATTCAAGAAATTTTACCAAACAATACACCAAATATTATTGATTTCTTTGACGATAATTACCAAACTTCTATCGGGACTGAGTATTTAAGTGATTTAGTCTCAATACATGCAAAATTGATTTCCGCAAGTGATGTTGAAAAGAAAAATATTTTGTATGAATTTAACAAAATTCTAGAAAAAATATATAGTTATACAATCAGCGATAAACAAAATATTTGCTCAATTCTAGTCAAGATATTAGAAGAAAAAGCTATTCCTGGATACTTAAAAGCTTTGAGTTATTTCAAATTTGATAGTCAGAAAAAATTTTTAGATTTGACTATTAATCCAGATAGAAAAATAGGCAATAGATTAAATGACTTCAATCAAATTCTAAACAATTTGAAAGACATAAATAATTATTCAACCGAAGAATTTTACTACCCAACTGCTTTGATTCATGGAGATCCTACTTTTTCTAATATTAGTTATGCAAACGGGAGAATTGTGCTGCTAGATCCGATCGGATCAAGAATCGATCCGCAATTTCAAGATGATAATTTAAATTTGGGTAGAAGCCCAATAGAATTCGATATAAGCCGCATTAGATTGTCTCTATTAGATAAATATGAATTTTGGGATGAAAATATAATCCTAGAAAAATCTGATAGAAGTCTATTAATTCATTCAAGTATCGATAACTGTGAAAGTTTAAACTGGGATGAATTTTGTTCGATCTTTCCAGAGAATTTTAGAGGGAAAGATAAAAAAATTAATTTATTAATTCATCTGACAACATTATCTCGAATTTTGCCTTATAAATTGAAAAGTAAGGAAAAAGAGGCTGCGTATATGTTAGCTCTAATCGACTATTATTTTGATATGCTTATTCAAGAAAACTGGGATTTGTTTAAGTGAGAATAATTAACAACAGCGCAAAGTCAATTAAGCACTTCGCCTATGTCATATTTGGCAAAGCGCACGAAAAGATGTGGCGTAAAATCACTGTGCTCAACAATGGTTTAAAAGATAAAAGCTTAAAAGTTGTTGTAGGAATCCATTCAACAAATCCAATTATGCCTATTAATCAACAAGAAATAGGCAGCTTGAAAGATTATGCATTAGTATTTCATGGAAAAATCTTCAGCAAAGAATTAAACGATTATTTATTAAACAATATCAAACGAATTAGAAAACGCTATCCGGATTTACTTATTATATTGTCAACATATGACATGAATTCAAATGAACATAGTTGCTTCATTGAACTCGGAGTTGAGGTGGTTTACAATAAAGACGTAGGAGAACTTCCAACACCATATCCAAAAAGTATTTGTCAGCAGATTGAAACAGTTCATAGTGGTTTAACTTTGGCAGGTAGTCAAAGTAAAAAGTATTCAATAAAAATAAGAGTTGATCAAAATATTATAGCTGAAGATTTGATTCGTAAATGTACTGCAATGCAAACATTGTTCCCAAATAAAATTAACAATTGTTCCAGAATTTTCACTACAAGCTATAGTAGTTATGCACATAGACCACTTGGTGTTTCCGATATGCTTATGTTTGGTGAAACATCAGATTTACTTAAATATTGGCGCAAGGCAAGACCAGATGACTATTTATTTGAAATTAGGAGATTTCAAATAAAATATAGTGCTCCAGAATGGAACAACTTCTTAATACCAGAAACTTGGCTTGCTGCAAGGTATCTTGAAAATCTAGGAGTAAGTTTGGAAGATCCTGGCCGTATAACAGCTTACGCCTGGTGTAACTTTTTTGGTATTATAGACGCTTCCTCGTTAGGCTTATCTTGGTTTAAAACTGATGATTGGCTTTTAACAAATAAGCTAACAAGAGAATGGTTTAGTCTAGATTTTACATCTGGAATGGTGGAACTTTACTTCATCGATTGGATGTCTAACTATTATTTTAGTGACAATACAGATTTAAAAACTGTTATTTTCCCTGGGGCATAATCAATTAGATTTCTCGATTAGCTTTTCTAATTATTTTTTCATTTATGCTTTTAAAATCATACTGCTTCTTAAGTATGGGCGAATTTATTCTTAAAAGGTTTTTTTCAAATAGATTAATTTCAGTAAAAATATATTTCGGTATTTCATGAATCGCTATTTTGGAACAATCTATTATTGCTTCTTCATTGAGGTACTTAAGAGTATCTCCACCGGCGTAAATTGGGATGTTTTCACACATCCAAGCCTCTAAAGGTTTTTCAGTTACATAACCTTCTTCTATAACATTTTCAAAACAAAATTGAAACATATAGTTTTTCGCAATTTCGAGTTTAGATTCAGCTTTTCTTCCACTCACGCTTCCATATATATCAATACAGCCAAGATCTTTTAGTTTCGAAACAATCTCCATTCTCCATGAAACTTGATTACTGATAAATGCACAAATTCTCCATTGTCGCTTCTCATCTATAAGTATCTCCCTCGGCATTAGCAGAGTCTGTTGGTTGAAGATAAATTCTCGATCGTATTTCCTCTCTGAATTATCAAGATCAATATAAGTCACCCAAAGAGGCCAGTAAATATTATTTTCACTATTTGGTTTGAAAGATATTGTTAAATCGTACTTTGAAGGTGGATCAACAACTTCTCCGGTATACCAAATATATAAACTCCGATTTTTTGTCAGTTTATCTTTCAATTTCGACCATCTAATTCTGCTATAAATAATGAATGGGTAAAAACTTCTAGGTCTAACAAAAACTGAATGAACTTCAATACTTTTTAAACCTTCACTTGTTAAATCATCAAAAAGTTTAGAAAAAATATTCCTGTCTAATGGAAAATTTTTCCAAAAATAGCGGAAATTAATTTTCACTTTATCGGTTCAAAGTTCTAATCATGACTGCATTAAATAATCTTTTAAAAAATTTAGACACAAAATTTTTTAAGGCACAAATCAGAGAAAAATAACCACCTCTGTATAGAATTAGACTAGTTTCCAATAAAGCCTTAGTGATTTTTTTATGTGAAACCCCAAGAATATCTATTTTCACTATGACAATTGGCAGTAACATACCCACATAGTACTTAATAAGCTCGTATTGTAATTTGTAGTCAGCAGCAATTGAATAATTCTCATCAAACAATATACCATCGTGAAATACTTTCTCGTCCACAAATGTAGCTTGATGTGAAAAATTCAAAATTCCTGAGGCAAAATTCTTTAAAGAAATTTCTACACCTTCTTTAGGAAAGAAATTATCTTTGGTATATGGCTTATCTGCATAAATTGACTGCACAATACAGTAATCAATCTTAACTTTATTGAATTTTTCAAGCACTTGACTTACATATTCTAAATTTAACAAAATATCACCAGGATTCAGGAACCAAATACAACTATTTTTAGTACTCATTTTCAATCCAATGTTCATTGCATTATATATTCCTTTAGGTTGAGTCCAGAAGTATTTTACATTTGAAAAATGTTTATACTCAGTCAATAAATTCTTGATTAGTAAATTATCGGACGAGTCAATTAAAAGTATTTCGTAATTGAGTTTTTCTATCCCATAAAGTGAATCAAGTGTATATTTCACATCAAAGTAGTTATTTTTTGAAACTAAAATTATAGACAAAAGTTTATTATTCATTTGGACCAACTTTCGTAACCGTAATCCTCATTAATCTAAACCACTCTACTAGCAATTAGATTCCTAAATAAGTCGTTTGCAATTTTAGTTGTTTGAGGTCGCCCCATTCTTAATAAATGCATTGAATCAGAAACTGATTTAGATTTTCTGATTGCAAAAATATACCTGCGTTGAACCAATTTCTTTAAATTAATCGATACCATAGGATCTAATTGATTAGCAAAATTATATATTTGATCAACAGTTTTTTCTAATTCTTTCATATTAATCTCACAAGTTTTAGTATTCCATGGCGTGGCAAGTAATGAAAAAGTTGAGTAATTAGTGGGCTCAATTCCGATTGAAGTAATAAAAGTTGTCCATGCTTTATAAACTATTTCCATCTTAGTTTGTGAAAAATTATGATGAACAGTGACCTGATCTGAGTGTTTTCTATAAAAGTAAAGCGGCTCACTAATAAAGCCAATATCGCTCGACCGAAAAGACGTAAGAGCTATACGCCAATCTAAACACTCATCAGTATCAAAATATATAAACTTATCCCACCAAGTTTTTCTTACACACCAGGTTGCGTTAGCCCCATAGGAGCCCAAAGCTAGGTAAATTGGATCATAACTACTAGAACCAATTTCTCCCATTATCGATTTATTTCGCTTACCTTGTGCATTGATTCGTGACATATTTGTGATGCTTATTTCATGGTTATTTAATTGATCATACTGCCTTGATAATCGATCCGGACTAATCAAATCATCACTGTTAAATAGAGCAATTGCATCAGATTCTACTAACTTAGAACCGTACTCTAAAGACTTGCCATATCCGATTCCACCCGGAGTTTCAACAACACTAAATGATTTCAAATTATTAAAGAGATTTGCTAGATCTTCAGATTTATCAATTCTGTCATCAATAAGTATTGCTCTAAAGGAAACATTTTTGGTTTGTGCCAAGGATAATATTGAACTTTCAAAATACTTATCCATTCGATGGAAAGGTAGGATTACATCTAAATTCATTACATTATTATATTCTAAATCTGTAAATCTGGTCTATTTAACAATTTGTTGCAAAAGCATTAATAATCTACGGGAAAGTCTAAAAACTAGTTTAAGAGCAGAATTTGATTTTATTGACATATAGAGTCTATTTCTAGCAGCCCAAAATGGGTAGTTGTGCCCATTAGCCCAATTTTTTTCAAAAAATGTTTCATCATTTAAGGTACCAAACGATGTTTCATGCCAAAGTAAGCTCAAAATAGATTGATCATAGCGATGGTAATCAAAAATTTCTTTATGCTGTGAATTATAGCCTGTAGTTAATTCATAATTATTATCAATCATATTAGTTAACCATTCAGATACAAATTTCTTAGTTGTATTATTGTTCTTAAATAAAATTAATGATGCGCTAATTTGATTATTTATGTTAGTAGAGCTTCCGAGTTTACTAAATGTAAATGGTGAAGTGAAATCTTTTTCTTTTAGACTTAGACTAAAAGCTAGACCGTCTAATTTCTCTACTATTTCAAAATAGTAATTTAGACGAAGTAAGCTTGAGGAGGTTACATTTAGTTCTGTTCCTGCATCTAGATAAACTATATATCTACTTTTATTAAAAATATTAAGTGCTTCTTTAATTATATATGGCTTCCAAAGCCATAGCCCGTAGCCCTTTTTATGAGAAATAAAAAAATCTGAATGTTCGATGAAAAAATCAGTACTCTTTAACCAGTTTTGATCTTTAAAAAAAATTGAGGCAGATGGAAAGTTCTTTTTAATAGTTTTTTTCAGCCTAAAGTGTGCCTGTGACCACTCAGGAGTTGTGCCAAAAGAGACGAATACAACCTGTTTAAACAAATCATTCATAATTAATTATACAATTATTTAATAATTAATAGTTATTTTACTCAATTGTGACTTATAATTCTTAAAGTATATTTCATGGGGGATTAAGTGCTCATTAGCGTCGCTGATTTAAAACATGTATACGACTGTAAACCATTAGGAGTATTACATGTGGGCGCGCATTTATGCGAAGAAGCTACTGAGTATGAAAAATTTAAATGGCTACCTTGTTACTGGGTTGAAGCTAATCAAGCCTTATTAGCAGCCGCGAAGATTAAAATGAATAATCCCAGTAAAAATCATTTCTTTTATGAAGGTATAGTGTGGGAAAAATCAGGGGAAAAAATCCAATTTAATGTAACAAATAATTTTCAAAGCTCAAGTGTTTTTGAAATGGAAACCCATAAGGAGCTGTATACAGATGTATTTGTAAATTTAGTGGAAGAAAGAATTACAACCACTCTAGATGATTTAATTCCAGACGACAGTTTTTTTGATTTCATTAATTTAGACATACAAGGAGCGGAGCTAAATGCGATTAAAGGTTTAGGTTCAAGAATAGCCAATATAAATTGGATTTATACTGAAGTTAACAAAAAAAAGTTATATAAAAATATTTATCTAGTTAAAGATATTGATGATTATTTATCGCTATACGGTTTCAAGCGTATCGCAACGTATTGGCTTCCAGGGGTGGGGTGATGCACTTTATATAAAAAAGGGCATAGCAAAATATTCTAAGCTAAGGCAAATTAAAATTTTTTATAGAGAACTAAAATATAATTATCTTTCTGAATTTCGACTATCTACTTTAATCAGATTTAGCAAAAAAATAGTCAAAATTATACTTAGATATAAAAAAGCTTAAACCTAGATTGTATAAACTCTAGATATATTTATGCTATCGTTTGTTTATGTCAATTAATGTATTGCAATGAACAGACGCTTATTTAAGAAGTTTTGGTTGATAGTTCTTAAGATTCGCGATAAAAGTTTACGCAGTAAAAATGATACTTCCCAATCACTAGAATCAACAAAGCTTTATCCGATATTAGCTGCATATCCAATTAAATTAATTGTTGATATTGGCGCAAATGATGGCTTTAACTTAAGTAATTCATATTATTTTATCAAAAAAGGTTGGAGCGCACTTCTAGTTGACCCAATACCTAACTCAATGAAAACAGCTAGGGAAACTCACCAAGGTAACACTAAAGTTAGTTATGAAGAAGTAGCTATAAGTAACACAAACTCATATTCCAAAATTTATCTAGATAAAGGTAATACCAATAATTTTTTCTCTACATTAGAGACGGAAGATACTCCACTTAGAAAAAAATTTGTTGATGGTGAAAAGTATATTACAGTTAAGACAATTACTTTAAAAGATTTATTTAGTGACCATTTTGTACCAAAAGAGTTTGCTCTACTTTCAATTGATGTTGAAGGGCATGAATCAAAAGTTTTAGAGACACTGGGGGCCTACAGGCCTGCGGTGATTTTAGTTGAAAGGTCTTTAGAATCAATTTCTGAGTCTTTAGCAAAACAGAAACTTCTCACAAATTATTTGTATATTTTTGCTGCACGAATTGGGTGCAATGAGGTCTATATTGATAGTACTTCAAAATATGTCCAGGACAGGCTAGAAGATTTTGCGAAAATTAGCAGTATTGGCATTTAGTCCTAATAGAGGCGGGTAGTACAAGGGCTATTTAGAGTGTGAAATAATTCAATTAGATGATCGGTATAATAATGTAGGGCTATTCACTAATAGTCCTAAATGTCCGATTTGTCCACTACCCACTACAAATACCCACCTAATGCGTAGAGGTGAATAGAGGCGGCGACGGCTGACTCTGCAATATAAAACCGGTTAACAAGGGGCAAAACAAAATGGCATTTAAAGCCAAGAAATCCAAGGCAGTTGAGTCTTCAACTCCTGCATCCTGGAGCGTTGCCCAATTTTCATCCTTCTACACACAAAACCGATCTGAGCTTATTGCCCATGCCAATCGGATTGTTAAAGATAAGGCAAAGGCTGAAGAGATCACTCAAGAAGCTCTTGTTAAGTTCATGTTAGCTGCCCCTGAGCTATCAAGTAATGATCACGCGCTTTCTTATCTACACCGCACAATTGAAAACCTATGCATTGATCTATTCCGCGCCGAAAATCGCAGACCAAATCTTGTTGCCCTAGATGATGCGACCGCTGAGGTTGAATCTACCTGGCAGGTGTCTGGAGATCACTCACTAGCAATATCTGCTGCTGAAGATGCTGCAATTATTCGTCAAGCACTTTCCTTACTATCTCCAGCAGAGCGCGCTGCTCTTGTTATGTGGGAGGTTGAGGGTCGTTCAACTGCTGAGATTGCTAAAGAGCTTGGTATTAAAGAATCTGCTGTTCGTCACACAGTATCTCGCGCCCGTGCCTCACTTCGTAAGGTTCTATCTGAGCTTGTTATTGATGAAGAGCGCGGCCTAACTGCTTTAGATCTTTTATCTACTACCTATAAGAAGGCAGCAGAGATTGCCGGTAAATCATCAAAGATTGCACTTACATTTATTCTTGTTCTAACTGCCTTTCTAGGTCTTAACTCATTAACAGGTAACGAGCCAAATACATCTTTAATTTCAACCTCATCTTCTCAATTAACCACTAATCAAGATATGCCAACAGTTACTGCCCCAGCACAACCTGCTGCTCCTGTTGTTGTAAAGCCAACAACATCAAATAAAGTTTCGAATGAGGATCTAACACTTCACATGCAGCTTGCAGTTGATCAATTAGAGACAACTGTTCTAATGCTTCAAGTTTTAGATCAAGCAGAGGGTGGGCCAGCGCCTACTAAGTAATAAATAGATTTCCGGATCTTTGCGGCATTACACGTGTGTGCCATAAGGATACGGAATTAGAAGATCGAAAGATCTTCGAGCCAGATTTAGGAAATTCCTAATCTGACTAACGAAAGGAAAAAAATGTCTAACAAGACAATCTTCAAGCGCATTGCGCTTGTTGCGATAACAGCTCTAGGTGCAGGTATTTTATCTGTAACTCCTGCTAACGCAGCAGCCTTTGCAGCAGATCAGCTCGATATAGATACAGCTACGCAAAGCGTAAACGTTGGCGCATGTTCAGTTTCAAGCGGTGGTCAAGGTGGAACTTTTGTAACTGGTTCATTAATGCAAATGACCCTAGCAAATAGCGTAGACAGTATTTATATAACATTGACAGGTCCAGCATCATTTGAGGGCGGAAGTGCTCTTACTCAAACTGCTGCATCAGGTACTACAATCACTACAACAGCCCAGACTTACTTGTCTACAAATGCTACTCATACCATTAACGGCGTAGTGTTTACAGTTCGTTTAAATGGTGTAGGTACAGTTACTGTAAATGCTGGAGCTACTGCAACTTCAGCTGTAGTTGATTCATTTACTGTTAACTCAGTGGCATCATGTGCATCAAGTACATATAATGCGGCTAAGTCTAATTTCACATTAGCAACATCAGCTGAAACCGATACAGACGATGTAGTAGGTTTAGTATGGGCATCAAGATTTAATAATGCCGATACAACAGATTCAGAAATTATCGCAGTCAGCGGCACAGGTTATATCCGTGCACAGTTGAACAATGAGTATGGTGATGATCTTTCATCTAAGCCAATTGTTGCATCAACAAACACAGCAGATTGCTGGGTTGCTGTTGAAGCATCCGATACAACTGCAGGCGTAGCTACAGCACCAGCTGCAACTACAGCCGTAATGACAGGTACTGGAAGCGATTTAACTATTGCAGTTAAAGCTGCAGTGGCTGGAACTGCAGTAAAGTGCGGAGTTTCCGTAACATGGAATGGAATAGCAGTTGGAACAAAAACCTTCACAATTCAAGGTAATGCAGCAACTGTTACAGTTTCTGACATCACTGTTGGTGAAGTAGGCGGCTACGGCTACTACCGCGCAACTGTTAAAGATGCAGCGGGTAATTTACTTCCAAGCTATGCAATCTCTAGCTCAAGTACAAATGCTAATAACTTGGCTGCGGTGACAGTTGTTTCATCACCAGCACGCTCAGTTTCTACAGATGCATCATCTGATTCAACAACTGGAGCTAAGTATGGTGTTACTCCTGCAATAACTGCTACCAATATTGGTAACAGTACTGTTGCTAGATACACATGTACTTCAAAGGGTGGAGCTGCATCGATCACTATCCGTGCACTTCAGTCTGGCGTGACTTATGTAACAAGCTCACCATTTAATGTTTATTGTGGTGGTACAACGCTTAATACATGGGCTATGTCATTTGACAAGACTTCATACTCACCAGGTGAGATTGCTACTTTAACAATTACTGGTAAAGATGCCGATGGATTGTTAATGCACTCATTAGAGACACTTGGAGCTTTGACTCAATCATTTGGTGGAATGACATTCGTTACAGCACCATCATCAGCTGATTACTTCAACTCAGCTGCTGGAGCAAAGTCATACCAACTTTCTGTTGGTACAACAGAGGGTTCTTTTGTTGGAACCTTGGCACTGACAACTGCTGCTACTGATAGCTCTGCAAAGACTATTCAGTACACAATTAAGTCATCAACTGCCACAGTTTCAAATGCTGACGTTCTGAAGTCGATCGTTGCGTTAATCGCATCAATCAACAAGCAGATCCAAGCACTACAGAAGTTAATCCTTAAGAGATAACTTCTAATATCCGCGAAGGCGGTCCCTCTGAGGAGGGGCCGCCTTTCGGCTTTATGAGCAATAAATCCAACACAACTTTATGAAGTAATAGGATTATTCAATGAAAACATTAATCACAGGAGGGGCAGGATTTATTGGCTCCCACCTTGTTGAATACTTAATCTCAAAAGGTGAGCAGGTATTGGTTTTAGATGATTTTTCTGGTTCGAAAGAGGTAAATTTAAGTAGTTCATCAAATAATGAATTTGTTAAAGTAATAAATGGTTCAATTCTAGATCAGAACTTAGTAACAGAACTTATGCAATCAGTAACAAAGTGTTACCACTTAGCAGCAGTGCTTGGTGTTGAAAGAATAAATAATGATCCTATTAAATCACTTGACGTAAATATTAAAGGAAGTGAGATTGTATTAAGTACTGCTTCTAAGTTTAAAGTTAGAACGCTTATAACTTCTAGCTCTGAAGTTTATGGTCGGAATCCTAAAATGCCATTATCTGAAGAATCAGATCGCGTGCTTGGTTCCCCTCAAGTAGCAAGGTGGAGTTACTCCGAGGCAAAAGCAATTGATGAGTTTTACGCGTTTGAGTTAAGTAAAAAAGATTTGTTTCAGGTAACAATTGCCAGATTATTTAATACTGTAGGTTCCAGGCAAAATGGTTCTTACGGAATGGTGCTACCAAGATTCGTAAAGGCAGCATTAAGTAATCAACCTCTAATTGTTTATGGTGATGGCAGCCAAAGTAGATCCTTTTGTGCAGTCTCCGATGTAGTAATTGCGTTAGATCAATTGATTAACTCTAGTGAAAGTATGAGGCAGGCATATAATGTTGGTTCAACAAATGAGATATCAATAAAAGATTTAGCGCTTAAAGTGATTAAGCAAACAGACTCAAGTTCTGAGATTATTTATAAAAAGTATAGTGAAGTTTTTGGTGATAATTTTGAGGAGCCAATCAGAAGAGTGCCAGAGATTTCAAAGATTTTGAAAGCTATTAATTGGCAGCCAAAAAAGAGTTTGGATGAGATTATTATTGAGATAGCAGAGTATATGAAATCTAATGAGATTTAATATACTTCAGTACTTTTTTCTATTTATTACAGCATTAATAGTAGCTTTTGCAGTTACACCAATATTTAGAAGCATTGCTAGAAAATTTAAAATATTAGATTACCCAGGAGGCCGAAAACTTCAATCTCAACCAGTTGCCTACCTGGGTGGGCTAGCTGTAATTACTCCAATAACTATTGCATCATTTCTAGTTCTATTTACATCATTATCCTTAAATTTAAAGCAACAGCTGTACCTAGGTTTAATACTGCCCTCATTCGCAATTGCCTTAATTGGTTTACTTGATGATATTTATCATCTACCACCTTGGCTGAGGTTTCTTTCCCAAACTGGAGTAGCAAGCGTTACGTCAATTTTGCTTTATTTGAATGGATCTGGAGTTAAAATCTTTGATAATCCACTCTTGAACGTATCTGCAACTATTTTTTGGGTAGTTACCATAATTAATGCTCTTAATTTCATAGACAATATGGATGGTCTTGCCACAACTATTTCTATTGTTTCTTCATTTACTTTATTTATTTTAGCTTATTTAAATAATCAATATCTAGTAGCCGCTCTTTCTCTTACTATTTTCGCCTCTTGTATCGGTTTTTTGTTTTGGAACAAAAAACCTGCCACTATTTATTTAGGAGACGCCGGAGCCTTGTATCTAGGTTTTTTACTTGCCGCAATATCCATAAGAATTGATTTAAATAACGAGTCTGCCATGAATCGATCATTGATATTATTACTAGCTATAGCAGTGCCAGTAATTGATATTACGCAAGTTGTAATTTCAAGATTATTAAAAGGCAAATCCCCTTTTCAAGGCGGGAGAGATCATATTTCACACCTTTTATTAGATCGCGGCTATTCTCATGGTAAAGTTTTAATGATACTTACTACTATGTCCATTGTTTTTTCATTCATTGCAATATTTTTAGCCGAGGTGATCTAGGTGAGTTTCAAAACCTTAGTTACTGGCGGGGCTGGATATATTGGCTCTGTACTTACCGCCTATTTACTAGATAAAGATTATCAAGTTGTAGTTTTAGATGATCTTTCCGTAGGTAAATTATCAGATGTTGATAAAAGAGCTACCTTTGTTAATGGAAGTATTTTAGATAGAAATACTTTAGATAAGGCTTTAACTGGGATTGACCTTGTAATACATTGCGCAGCAAAATCATTAGTTGGTGAATCTGTTGAAAAACCTGAGCTATATAGGCAGGTAAATATTGAAGGAACTAAGCAGTTACTCACAGCAATGAGTGATCAAGAGATTACAAATATTATTTTCTCTTCTAGCTCCGCTGTTTATGGCCAGCCAGAGCAGCTGCCAATAACTGAGCAGGCAGTGTGTAGTCCCGTAAGTCCTTATGGGCAAACAAAGTTAGCCTGTGATGAGCTACTAAAAGATGCGGCTAAAGCTGGCATGGCTGCAATTTCATTTAGGTTTTTTAATGTTGGTGGTAGTTATAAAACAACTCTCGGTAATTGGGTTAATGAAATACGTGATATTGAAACACATCTAATCCCTAAGTTACTTAAACAGGTATCAGTTAAGGATTTACCGGCTGAAATTGCTGTTTTTGGTGATAAGTGGGCAACTGCAGATGGTAGTTGTATTAGAGATTACCTACATGTTGCAGATTTAGCTGCGGCTCACCTGCTTGCAATAAGTAATCTGCAAAAGGGTGTTCATAAGATATATAACTTAGGTTCAACTCATGGCTCATCAGTATTTGAGGTAATAAATACAACCCA
>Ga0114973_10000675_pt1 | contig 25745 bp, 24 predicted proteins | sample M_140807_MF_Meta_FD_87025 | JGI IMG/M metagenome (GOLD analysis project Ga0114973, IMG submission 87025) | Freshwater microbial communities from Lake Montjoie, Canada to study carbon cycling - M_140807_MF_MetaG | ecosystem: Environmental > Aquatic > Freshwater > Lake | place: Lake Montjoie...
ATTCGTCCAACTGGCTTGCAGGGCGCGCATTGAGCGCCGGAAACGACCCGACGACACCCGCCTTACATTGCGCGATAACCAGTTCTGGCCCAGACACGATGAACAGCGGTGATCCGATCACTGGAAGCCGAAGATTATCAAAAATTGCCGGAAGTGCCATGCGTCGAATCCCTTGTTAATTCATGTGTTACCGATGGATTAGCCACAGCATGTCGCGGCTGTCAAACCCACCTTTTTCAACGGGCTATTCCGTAAGGTAAGGCGCTCCAAACCGCGCGATTCTTCCCGCCCAATCCGCTGCATAACTTCAGATGAAAGGCCTTTGGCGGTTCACAGCTACGGTCAGGGACATTCCATGGCCTGAAGGCAAAGGCCGCTGGAGCGTCCCCAGCGCACCTGCCAGCCTCCGGCCGCGAGTGCCCTAAGCCCCGTTAGCAGCGCTTAGAATGGCTCTGACGGACGCGGTGGCCACGTCCTGACTGATGCCGACGCCAAATAATATCGGACCGTCTCCAACGCGGCATTCGACATAAGCGGCCGCGCGGGCATCGGTACCATGGCCAATGGCGTGCTCGTTATAGTCGATGATGTTTAGCGGACCGCCCAGCGCGTGTTCCAATGCGTTGGCAAGGCTGGAAATTAGACCGTTGCCACGGCCGCTGACGCTTTGTTCAACGCCATCTATGCGGATGGTACCTGCAAATATGCGCTCGTCCTTTTGCCGCTGGCTTTGGGTTTCGTGGAAATCGATTAATCGGAACCGGCCATCACCCTTTAGATAATAGCGCTTTTCAAACGCCTGCCAAATGTCACTGCTGGTCAGTTCACGCCCGCTTGTGTCGGACAATGTCTGCACGGTGGTCGAAAAATTCGCCTGCATACGTTTGGGCAGCTTTAAACCTTGGTCCTGCTCAATCACCCAAGCCACGCCGCCCTTGCCGCTTTGCGAATTCACGCGGATCACGGCTTCATAACTGCGGCCCAAATCGGCAGGATCAATGGGGAGATAGGGCACGCGCCAAATTTCGTCATTCTGCCGTTCCTGCGCCGCGAAACCTTTTTTAATCGCGTCCTGATGCGATCCTGAAAAGGCGGTGAATACCAATTCGCCAGCGTAGGGATGCCGCGGGTGAACGGGCAACTGGTTGCAATATTCAACCGTCTGAATGACCTCATCAATGTCGCTAAAATCAAGGCCGGGGTGCAGCCCTTGGGTATACATGTTCAGCGCCAGCGTCACCAAATCGACATTGCCGGTGCGCTCGCCATTGCCGAACAGGCAACCTTCGATGCGGTCCGCGCCTGCCAGCAAGCCCAATTCGGCAGCTGCTATACCGCTACCCCGGTCATTGTGGGGATGCAGGCTGATGACAACATGATCCCGCGCGCTGATATTGCGGCACATCCATTCAATTTGATCGGCGTAGACATTGGGCATGGCGGCCTCAATCGTCGCTGGCAGATTCAGGATCAGTGGCTTTGCCGCCGTGGGTTGCAGCACGTCCATCACCGCTTCGCACACCTCAAGGCTGAATTCGAGCTCCGCGGTCGAGAATGTTTCGGGGCTATATTCAAAATGCCAGTCGGTTTGCGGATATTTCGCGGCTTGCTCTTTAAGGATATTTGCGCCTTCAATGGCGATTGCCTTCACGCCCGCTTTGTCGAGGTTGAAGACAATATCGCGCCACGCCGGGCTGACAGCATTGTAGAGATGGACGATTGCCCGCGGCGCGCCGGCCATGCTCTCAAACGTTTTTTCAATCAGGTCACGCCGGGACTGCGTCAGGCTTTGAATCGTAACGTCATCGGGAATGCGTCCGCTGTCGACGAGCCCGCGAATAAAATCAAAATCTGTGGCGCCCGAACTTGGGAAACCAACCTCAATCTCTTTTACACCGACCTTCAGCAACAGGTCAAAAAAGCGTTTCTTCTTCTCTGCGCCCATGGGGTCAATGAGCGCTTGGTTTCCATCACGCAGGTCAGTGGAAAGCCAGCGCGGCGCGCGGTCGATGGTCCGCGTCGGCCATATGCGGTCGGGCAGATCAATTTGGGGGAAGGGTCGGTATTTACGCGATGGATCGGAAAGCATCATGATGTTTGGCAACTTCGCTGAAACGCCCAGCTTGAGGGCTAAATTTTGCGGTGGTAAAGCCCTTAGGCGGGTTGCCGAACATGGTCAGCAAAACAGGCACGCCTAAGGGCGTGTAAGTCGTAGTAGGAGAGGCGAAAGAGGGTTGCGCGTTTTCATGTCAGGTTGGCGATAGCCATATCGAGCAACATTCGTCCAGTCTTAAAATGCGTTAGGGTTATTTTGTTACGAAAATGGCAGGCACGCAAACCATGAACTAAGGCAGGTCAGATTTCAACCTGGCTGCCAAGTTCAACCACGCGATTGCTTGGCAATTTGAAAAATTCCATCGCATTAGCCGCATTCCGCAGCATCCATGCAAACACCTTTTCCCGCCAAATCGCCATGCCGGGGATTTTGGACGCAATTAGCGTTTGGCGCGACAGGAAGAAACTGGTGTGCATCATATCAAATTTGGGACCGCACAAATCGACCAAGTCAAGCGTCGCCGGAACGTTTGTTTCTTCTAGAAAGCCAAAGCGCATTTTCACGCGGTAAAAGCCTTCACCCAAATCTTTACAGACGATGCGCTCGCCCGAACGAACAAAGGGTACATCTTCAATTTGCACCGTCAGAACAATCACGCGCTCATGCAGGATACGATTGTGCTTGATGTTATGAAGTAGCGCCGAGGGTACACCACTTGCAGCCGAAGCCATAAAAATTGCGGTGCCGGGAACACGTGTCGCGCTATTGGCGGCAGACTTTATGAAAATTTCCATCGGCATGGAGCTTTCCGCCATACGCTCGCGCATCAAGGCACGTCCGCGCGACCATGTGGTCAACAGTGTGAAGATTACTAAACCAATCAGCAAGGGAACCCACCCACCGGACGGGACCTTCAATAAATTCGCCCCGAAATAGCCAAAGTCCACAATGAAGAAGAGCCCCAGGATAGGAAGCGCCTTCCACTTTGGCCACTTCCACAATGACAGCAGGACAACAGCGATCAAGCAGGTGTCAATGAACATAGCGCCCGTAACCGCGATACCGTAAGCCGCTGCGAGGTTTGATGATGACTGGAAGAATAGCACCAGCAACAATACCATGATGGCAAGGCCCCAGTTGATCGCCGGAATATAGATTTGCCCTGCGGCTTTTTCGCTTGTGTGCTGAATACTCAGACGCGGCATGAAGCCGAGTTGTATTGCCTGCTGCGTCAAAGAGAAAGCGCCAGAGATAACAGCTTGGCTGGCGATGACCGCTGCCATAATCGTAAGAATGATGACCGGCGTGCTGATCATGTCGGGCACCATTAGAAAAAACGGATCGCGGATGGCCAACTGCGCTTCTTGTGGCGTCATGGACAAAATCATCGCCCCTTGCCCCATGTAATTCAACATCAAGGCTGGCAACACGAAGAACAGCCAGCTGAACTTGATCGGCCGACGGCCAAAGTGTCCCATATCGGCATAAAGCGCCTCCGCGCCTGTCACAGCAAGGACGACGGTACCCATCGCGACAAATGCGCGAAAGCCGTCATTGTAGAAGAAATAAAATGTATTCAGCGGGTTCAAAACATCCAGAATTATCATCGGCATTTTGGTAAGATGCATGACACCCAACCCCGCAAGCGTGGCAAAATACACAAGCATGATTGGCCCAAACCAAGCCCCGACCTTGGCCGTGCCGCGCGACTGGAACGCAAATAACGCGCCAATAATCACGACCGATATAGGTAATATCCAAGGGCTAAAGCCCAAGCTTACATATTTGAGACCTTCGGCTGCAGAGAGGATGGACATGGCAGGCGTAATCATGGAGTCGCCATAAAATAGCGCGGTTGCAAACACCCCAAGCATTACAAAAGGCGCGGTCCATTTTGCCCCAGCGGTCTGACGATTGATCAGCGCAAGCAAAGCAAGGCTTCCGCCCTCCCCCTTGTTGTCCGCCTTCATGATTGTGAAAACATATTTTAAGGTCACAACAATCATCATCGACCAGAAAACGAGACTTAGAACACCTTTGATATGCATCGGGTCAGGCGCAATAGGATGATGACCGGCAAACGTCTCGCGGAAGGCGTAGATCGGGCTAGTACCGATGTCACCAAATACGACGCCAACCGTGCCCGCACATAACGCCAGCAGCGAACCTTTGGGGGCATGGCTATCGTTATGATTTTGTTCGCTGTCACCAAAATCGTCTGCTTGCGGTCCAACCATCTTGTTTCCCCGGCTTCAACCCCAACTGCCACATTAAAAGTGGACGGGCCGCGCGCATTAGCATGCCGCCTTACCCTTCACAACAAAGCAATATTGAACAAATTTTTTGGAGAGAATAATATTTTCAGTTACTTAGAAGGTATATCTACTTTTACCTGTGCTGTTTGCGCTTGCAGCGCCTTGGCGGCCTGCAATTGCGACTCAAGGACGCCTTTCCATTTCGCATTTGGTGTCGCGAGTGAAAGAGTTTTTTCCCACAGGAGGATCGCACCATCAAGGTCACCGCTAAGCATGCGGGCAAGACCCACAAAATAATAGGGTGCGGGGTAATTCGGCCGAATGGAGCGCGCTTTATCGAAGGCCAATTCCGCCGGTGCTGACAACTGCCCATCGCTCGCCAGCATCAATTGCAGCCCAAGGGCAGACCAAAGATCCGCATTTTTTGGGTCACTACGCAGGCCGGACTGAATATAGGAAGCCGCTAAAGCATACTCCCCTTGCTTGGCAAAGGAATCAGCGGTGATTAGCCAGCGTTTCGCCCCACCGAAGTTTTGGTCCATGTCGGCGCGTATATCGACAAGCTGAGTAGCAGCAACTGCATTCCCCTCTAGCGGCTTGGCCGGTGAAGATGGCGCTGATGGACGGCCTTGCAGGGCGTAACCAGTCATGCCCAATAAGACCGCAGCTGCGCCAATTTGCCACAGCCCCTTTGACGCACGTAAAAACCAAGCAAGCGCCAACAGGCTGAAAACCGACAATAGGCCAAGTGCCACCCAACCGTTCATGTACGCCTCCAAAACAGCCCACGCGCTACCCAAAGCGATGCAAGCAGCAAGATAATTGGTGTAAGCCAGAGAAGAAGCCCTGCGCCCTTGAAATCGGGTTCGAAGCTAACCCATTCGCCATAACGTTGTATCATCCAGTTCCGAACTGCCTCGGACTTTTGTCCAGCGGCAATTTGCTGACGCACTTCGGCACGCATGGTTCCTGCCATGCTCGCGTCGCTATCGGCAATGGATTGACCTTGGCATTGAATACAGCGCAAACTGTGCATCAGGCGGGTTGCCTCAGCTTCTTTCGCTGGATCGGAAAGCTGACGGTTTGCCAAGGCGGGCGTTGGCCCGCTTCCTTGGGCAAAAACGGGCGCAGCTAACATCAGTAAAATAGGAACGAATACTCTCATTTCGTCGCCTTCAGTTTTTCGATGAGCATCGGCACATGTTCTACCCGGATATCGCCGATATGCTGGAACAATATTGTGCCATCGGCACCGATTACATAAGTTTCAGGCACGCCAGACGACCCGAGTTTAAGCTGAACCGCCATTTCGCTGTCCGATCCAATGCGGCGATACGGATTGCCAAATTCGTCCAGAAAAGCAGCAACATCTTCTGGACGATCGCGAATAGCGATCCCGTCAATCTCCACGCCAGCTGCTTTCAATTCCTCAAGCTGCGGCGCTTCAGCTTTGCAAGGGATGCACCAGCTAGCAAAAATGTTAAGCAGCCGGGGGCTCCCATCACCCATATCTTTGTTTGATAATGGGAAAACACCCTGTGTTGCCGGAGGCAATGCAAATTCAGGAAGCTTTTGTCCGATCATAGCCGAATGGACTTGCTCGTCTTTCGGCACGGCCAGGCCATAAATGGCAAGCCCGCCAATGCATGCGGTGGCAACAAGCGGCGCCCATAAAAGCCAAGGGCGGTTCATTCGGTTTGCCATTTGTTTATAGCTGAATTCTTGGTGCGACGGACCATGCGGCCCAAAAGCGCGATCGCCCCGCCGAGAGCAATCAATATTGCGCCACCCCAGATAAATGTAACAAAGGGCTTCCACCATAAGCGCACTTGCCAACGGCCATCCCCCTCTTGGTCGGGCTGCGCAATGACGACATATAATTGACCATTCCACCGCGTCAGCAACGCCGCTTCGCTTGTCTGCATTGGAGGCTTAAAGAATTGCCGTGATTGAGGATGAAGCGGGAATTCATTGCCATTTTTGGCGGCTATCATTTCACCTTCAACAGCAACCCAATTGTCCCCTACGACGGGATTGACATCGTTAAGCTTAACCTCCCAGCCAGCGACCTTGGCGCTTTCGCCAGGTGCAAGCGCGGTAAGAGTTTCAGATGAAAAGCCTGATTCCGCCGCCATGCCAAAGACACTAACGGCTAAACCAAAATGCGCGATGACCATGCCGAATACCGGGATAGGCGTGCGGAGCAGCTTGCGCCCCCTAAGTGGCATCCATGCTGCCACTGCAAGGGCCAAGGACAATGCGATACCCAAAAGCGGAAATATCCCTATTTGTGGCGCAAATTTCCATATCGCAAGGCAACTCAACAACAAAATCGCCGCTGCACCGATAAGCCAATATTTTAGACGGCCGAGATCATCGCGGCGCCAACGCAACAGGGGCCCCACCAACAAAGCGAGCATCAAAAGAACCGCAATTGGAACCGTCGCTTTGTTAAAATATGGAGGCCCAACCGATATCTTGTCACCCAATGCCTCTGCCGCAATCGGGTAAAGCGTGCCAATCAAAATGACTGCCAGAATGACGCTTAGGAATATATTATTTGCAACAATCCCGCCTTCTCGGCTGAGCAGTTGGAACGGCTCACCTTGCTTGACTGTCCCAATACGTAAAGCAAAAATGACGAAGGCAAGGCCTGTGTACATAAGCATTAACGCGAGAATGAACGAACCACGTTCCGGGTCGACAGCAAAGGCATGAACGCTCGTCAATATCCCTGAACGCACAAGGAACGTGCCCGCCATCGACATGGCAAAGGCCACCAGCGCAAGCATGATGGTCCAAGCACGTAACGCATTGCGCGTAGCAAGAACGCTGACCGAATGCAGTAGAGCAGTCGCTGCAAGCCATGGCATGAGCGACGCGTTTTCAACGGGATCCCAAAACCACCAGCCACCCCAGCCCAATTCATAATATGCCCAGTAACTGCCTGCAGCTATACCGATTGTCAGGAAAATCCAAGCGCCCAACACCCACGGCCGCATAGCGCGGGCGAAGGCTGGCCCGACCTGATTGGTGAGCAATGCGCCAACGGCGAAAGAGAATGCGATCGAAAGGCCAACATAACCAAAGTATAAAGTCGGCGGGTGGAACGCGAGGCCAACGTCCTGAAGTAATGGGTTGAGGCCAGCACCCTCGATAGGCGCAGGAACCATTCGCTCAAACGGGTTTGAAGAAAACAGCAAAAATGCGAAAAAGCCGAGCGCGAGAAAACCTTGCACCGCCAACGTGGCAGACAGTGTCTTTACCTCAATACGCTTTTCCAGAAATGCAATCGCAGCGCCTGAAACAGACAATATCGTTACCCATAAAAGCATCGAGCCTTCATGGTTACCCCAAGTGCCAGCGAGTTTGAAAATGAGTGGCTTATCAATATGGCTGTTGTTTGCGACCAAAAGCACTGACAGATCACTGATATAAAACAGCCACATGAGCGCAAAGAACGCAAAGGTACACAAGGCACCCTGCATATACGCAGCAGGTTTTATGAGCGGCACCAGTTGCCCAGCCCCATCGCGTAACAACGTTAACCCCGCAATGAACTGAAGAAGCGCCATCGACGCCGCCAGCCAAATAGCCGCTAATCCGGCTTCTGCAATCATGTGAAAGCCCTCATTTCGTCAATATCCTCATGGTACAAGTGTGTCCTTCGTTTTTGCGGCCGCACTCATATCTATGTCAGCCAATTCTCTCGGCACGTAGTTTTCATCATGCTTGGCAAGCAAGCTATCGGCGACAAAGACGCGGTCAGGTCCAAGTCGACCGTCTGCAACGACGCCAGACCCTTCACCAAACAGGTCAGGCGTAATCCCGCGATAAGCGACCTTCTGACTACGTCTCTGGTCCCGAACCGTGAACGTTATAGATACGCCATCCCCGCCACGCACGATGGATCCTTTTTGTACCATGCCGCCTAACCTGATGGCTTTTCCGGGTTCGACATTGGCTGCCACCAACGTTGTAGGGGTATAAAAATAGGATGCCTCTTCGCGTAAGGCAGATGCGGCGATCAGGCCAGCGCCAACCAGAGCAGCAACAGCAATAACTGCCAACAGTAACCGCTGATGCTTTGGCTTCATGGCCGATCCTTTAGTTCGGCAGCTGACGCCTCTGCGCGGCGCATAGACAGGTAACTTGAGACGACAAGCCAAGTCATGCAGACGCCCGTAACCGCAAAGGATGCGATGATGAATGGAGCGTGGGGCATCAACCCTCCGCCATCCGGCGCATCCGCGCCTCGATCCGCATTTCCGCAAGAGCAGCGCGCATCCGCATCAACACCAGTGCGCCGAACAATAGACTGAAACCGGCAACGGCCACAAACAAGGGCGCCAGATAGGCAGAATCAATCGATGATCCACCCAAGGTGATGCTTGCCTTTTGGTGCTGGCTTTCCCACCAGATGACCGAGCGGTTGATGATAGGGATGTTGATTGCACCAATGATCCCGAAAACTGCAGCAACACGACTGGTATCGCCTTTGTTGCTCGACGCATTGGATAACGCAATATACCCGAGATATAAAAAGAAGAGCACAAGCATTGATGTAAGCCGGCCATCCCAAACCCACCAAGTTCCCCAAGTGGGTCGCCCCCATATCGACCCCGTAATGAGGCAAATCGCCGCAAAGGTCGCTCCGGGAACCGCGATTGCACGGGCAGACACGCCCGCCAACGGGTGACGCCACACCAATTGGACAATGCTCGCAATGGCAATGCCAGTCCATCCCCCCATGCCGAGCCAAGCGGCAGGGACATGAACAAAAATGATCTTGACTGTGTCCCCCATCAACCGTTCAGTCGGCGTGAAGAACAGCCCCCAAATACAGGCAGCAAGCGTCAGGATAAGCCCGAGCCAGAACAAAGCCGGGGTAAGTGGCCTTGCGATACGCAAAAAACGGGCTGGGTTGGCGAAACGGTGCATATCTAGGGCGGGTCCTTAGCACTGTAAAAGCGTTAGGCCAACGAATTTGGCATCACCTACCGATAAGTTTTTGCGCCATATTGTCTGCAACTTCAGCCGGTGTTTTACCGCCCAAATCGCTTTCCGCCCAGATAGCCGCCAACCGCTCGGAAATGGCGTTAATGCGGCGATTGATTTCTGCATCGTCGGCATTTTCAATGTGGCGCAAAACGTTGATAATGCCGCCAGCATTGACCACATAATCAGGGGCATATAAAATACCACAATCGGCCAGCATGCGCCCCTCACGCCCCGTCGCAAGCTGATTATTTGCGCCACCGGCAACCGCACGCACTTTTAACGCAGACACGCTCGCTTCAGTTAGTATCGCACCTAATGCGCACGGGCTGAAGATATCCGCTTCGACATTCATAATGTCAGTTGCAGCTGCGCTTTTTCCGCCCAGCTCAACCGCAAGGTCTGCGGCACGCTGTGCATCTACGTCAGCGAGTGTCAGCTTAGCCCCATGATCTGCAAGGTAACGGGCAAGACCGCCACCAACACTGCCCACGCCCTGAATAGCGACGTGAACGCCCGACATGTCATCTGTACCCAACGCATGTTTGGCTGCTGCCTGAACCCCTAGAAACACGCCACGTGCTGTGTAAGGACCGGGATCACCGCCTTGGTCAGGCAGCCCGGCGACATGCGAGGTGACCTTCGACAGCGATACCATATCCGCCTCAGACATGCCGACATCCTGCGCAGTAATGTATTTGCCGCCTAGTGAATCTACCGCGCGGGCAAATGCATCAAGCATATCCTGCGGTTTAGTGCGCGCAGGGTTGGCAAGAATGACAGCCTTGCCGCCACCTGCAGAAAGCCCTGCCATCGCATTTTTGTAGCTCATTCCGCGCGATAGGCGCAGGGCATCAGTGACCGCAGCTTGCGAGTCCGCATAATGCCAAAAGCGCGTTCCACCTGCTGCGGGGCCCAAATAGGTCGAATGTACAGCGATTATTGCCTTAAGACCGGTGGCGCGGTCATCAAACACGTGAACGGCTTCGTGCGAGTCAAAATCAGGCAAGTCCCAGATAGCGGGCATCATGCATTCCCCTGTGCAAAAATGCCGCATTGCGGCTTCGGAATCAAATTGCGAGAACGTGTAATAATATTACGCGCCTGAAATGTCATTCAGAATATGGAGGGAGATAAATGGGGCGACCGAGGGGTCTTGAACCCCCGACCTCTGGTACCACAAACCAGCGCTCTAACCAACTGAGCTACGATCGCCATAGCGTCACTGAGGCAGACGCGCTCCTATTCTTTAGCCTTAAAATTACCCTATGCCGGGCGTCAACCCGGCACATGGATATTTTTACTTTTTGAGGCTGAGGCCACCAAAACGCTTGTTAAACTGGGCAACGCGGCCACCAGTATCAAGCATACGGCCTGATCCACCGGTCCATGCTGGATGCGAGGTTGGATCGATATCCAATGCCAACGTGTCGCCTTCCTTGCCCCAGGTAGAGCGCGTTTCGAAGACGGTTCCGTCGGTCATCTGCACCTTGATCATGTGATAATCGGGGTGAATGTTGGCTTTCATACATAATTCCTTTGCTCAGCCACCGGTTTCCGACCGGAAGCCCTAAATTCGGAAGCGCCGCGCATAGCGGGCACGCTTAAAGAAGGCAAGAACTGACTGTTAAAAATAACCGCAGCGTTCAGGCCGAGTTACGCTTTGGGCTAGGCCCTGCCGTTTAAGCCGGAGGCTCAGCAATCATCGCCATAAACTCGGCTTCAGCAGCGACCTGGTCGCCAACCATAGCGCGTCCGGCGAATTTGCAGACGCGCGCGCGCTTTTGGACAAACGTGACATGAAGATGTAAAAGACAGCCAGGTTCGACGGGCGCACGGAATTTGGCATTGTCAATCGACATGAAATACACAAGCTTACCTGAGCCTATAAGACCAAGGCTTTCCATCGCCAAAACACCAGCCGCTTGGGCAAGTGCCTCAACAATCATTACGCCGGGCATGATAGGCCTTCCAGGAAAATGGCCCTGAAAGAACCCTTCATTCATAGTCACGGCCTTGACGGCGCAAATCCGCTCGTCAGGAACGAGCTCTTCTACCCGATCGACTAAAAGCATGGGGTAACGGTGCGGAAGCACCGCCATCACCCTGCGGACGTCGTAATTGCTGTAATCGTTACCCGACATGCAGATTAACGGCTGTCAGGTTGTGCAGCAGCAGATGCCGGTGACTGAGCAGCGGCGGCCTGCGCTTGTGCTTGTTGTGACGCGTTGTTAATCAACTGCTGGATTTGCTGGTAGAGCGTTCCAATCTGGCGCGAAGGACGCCAACCGGCTGGCGGTGTGATCGTGACGGCAGGCAATAGCTTATCGAGTTCAGCCGTAATTGCAGTCGTCACATCAACCGATTCTGGCGCCCAAACAAATGCGTCCGGCGCAAGAATGACGTTGATGCGCTTGGCCGTGATAACAGCCTGCTGTGCCGCTTCATATTTCAGAGCAATCTGCTCGATGGAATATAGCTGTGCAAGGATAACCGGATCCTGAAGCGCGCTCATTTCCTTTTGCTTCGCGTCAATCTGCGCAAGCAACGGGTTTTTTGCCTTAATCGCAACATCGAGCTCGGCCTGCGTCAGTTCTTTGTTCTTGTCGGTATCAAGCTGCGCATTCAGGTTGTTGATTTCTTGACGCTTTGTTTGAAGCTGCTGCGATACGGCCGCATATTGCGTGCCGATCTGCTGATACGCAGCGCCCAGCGCCTTTGAACGCAAGATAGCGACTGCCGTGTCTGACGTTGCGATACCCGAAACCTGAGCAGATGCTGGTGCAGTGATAACCACTGCGGACAAAAGAGCGGCCACAAGGGCGGTGTTACGAATATTCATTAGAATTGTGTCCCTACGTTGAAAGTAAATAATTTGGTGTCGTCGCCCGGCTGTTTTAGCAGAGCACGCGCTATATCGATCCTGAATGGACCAAATGGTGAGTTCCAGTTTACGCCGAATCCAACTGACAGCCGCGGCTTCCAAGTGTCGCCGAGGAATTCTTCTTTGAACCGGAACGCCGCGACCCGTGCAGAGCCGTCGCCATTAACTGCGGTTGTAGACGTCTGAAGTGCCCCAGCACTATCCACAAAATAATATAGCAGTCCACCTTGTGTGCCATCTGCCAATACTTCGCGTTGCTGCACGCTCTGCAGGACTGGCCGCGTAACGTCGAACACCGATCCAACATCGACAAACAGAGACGGACGCAGGCCCAACTCCTTTGCGCCGCTACCCAATGGGATCTGCAATTCTGCACGGCCCATATAATAGAAGCGGCCACCAATCGCATCGTCTTGGATCTGGTTGCGGTCGGTAATCGGGTTATTAACCGCGACGCCGTTCACAATCTTGCCTTCCTGAAAAATACGCTGGACACGGGGCCCTACACCGCGAATATCGAAACCACGCATTTGCGGCTCACCCAAATAGAAGCGATCCGTTAAACGGACATCGTCAATCCCCGCCAGCCCACGGTTTTCCAACGGATGAATATACCCGCTCTCAAACGACAAACCGAAAACGAAATTGCCAAACGGCTTCCAATATTTGTCGGCGTTAATTCGAGTTTTGATATATTTGACGCTGCCACCAAGCCCTGCGAAATCTTGGCTTATACCGAAGCTTTGGCCCCGGGTTGGACGGATCCGGTTATCTCGGTCATCATACAACAACGTGTAGCCTAACGACGACGTCAGGCGCTTACCAATAGCATCGCAGAGAAAGCGCCCTGCGAGGATAGGGTCACAGGTCGGGGGATTTCCGGAAAAGAATGTGTTTTCATCAAGCGAAATGTCGTCCTGGCTTAAGCCGTACCGTGCCTGAAAATAAATATATTCGTTGACCGGTACGCCAAGACGCAACTGGAAGCCTGTTGTTGCCTGCTGGTAGGTCGTGTTGCGTTGGTTATTGAAGAAGTTAAAGCTGTTTAAATCACGACGGAATATGTCGCCTGAAATCGCCATCGAACGGTCAAACAGATACGGCTCCGTAAATCCAATCTCTGCTGATTTCGAATAAGACGAATAGGAAATGTTGGTTCGTAATTCTTGGCCAAGACCGCGAAAGTTGCGCTGCCGGATTGACCCTTGAAAGATGAAGTTTTCAATCGAGGAGAAGCCGGCTGATAGTGACAGCTCCCCAGTCGCTTTTTCTTCGACATTGGTGGTTAGAACGATACGGTCAGGCGCACTGCCCTGCGCCTGTTCTACTTCCAGATCTTCCTGAAAATAGCCAAGTGACTTGATGCGCTCTGCAGTCCGCTTCACCTGAATGCTGTTAAAGGCGTCGCCTTCGTTCAATCGGAATTCGCGACGAACGACCTTGTCTTGGGTCAGCGTGTTGCCGTTAATGTCGACGCGCTCGACGAAAACGCGCGGTGATTCCGCAACGTTAAACGTAATGCCCATCGTCAACGTTTCTTTGTTTCTCTGGAAATCCGGGTTCACATCCGCAAAGGCATAACCAAATAAACCAGCCGTTTCGGATAGGCTCTCTACCGTGTCTTCAACCATTTTGGCGTCGTAGTAATCGCCTTTTTTCATGCGCAACGTGGCTGTTAGACGGCCTGAGTCGAAATCGCGGATTTGGCTTTCTACTTTCACATCGCCAAATTTATAGCGGTCACCTTCTTCAACCACATAAGTGATGATGAAGTCTTGCTTATCAGGGGTGAGTTCGGCCACCGCCGAAACAACGCGGAAATCGGCATAGCCTTGGGTCAGGTAAAATTGGCGCAATTTCTGCTGATCGAACGCCAAGCGGTCCGGATCGTAGCTGGTGCCTGAGCTGAAGAAGCGGTAAAAACGCGCTTGCTTGGTAACCATTTCACCGCGCAACTGGCCGTCGGAGAACTTGTCGTTGCCGATGATATTGATCTGTTGAACCTTGGACTTTGGCCCTTCGGTAATTTCAAACACGATATCAACGCGGTTTTGGTCAAGCTGAACCAGCTTTGGTTCAACGACGGCAGCAAAGCGCCCTTGGCGCTTATACAGTTCGACAATGCGTGCAACGTCAGCCCGCACCTTAGACCGCGAATAAATCTGGCGCGGCGCCAACTTTATCTCGGGTTCAATCTTGTCATTCTTTATGCGTTTATTGCCTTCAAGAATGATGCGGTTCACGACTGGGTTTTCTCGCACTTCGATGACAACCGCGCCGGAATTGTTGCGCACGGAGACATCGGCGAACAATTCGGTCGCGTAGAGGTCCTTAAGCGCTTGGTCGGCAGACACCTGAGTCCATTGTTGGCCGGTGCGTAACCGGATGTAAGACCGCACAGTATCCGCTTCGAGTCGCTGCGTTCCAACAACAGTGATGGATTGGATAATCTCGGCAGGTGCCGCTGCCTCAGGCTGGGCAACTGGCATCGCGGGTGCAGCTTGCGCAAAAGCCGGTGTCATGCTGCCCGTCGCCGCAAGCGCAGTCGAACCCATCAAAAATACGCCAAAGCTTTTGAAGTTGCCGAGAGGTCTACTTTTCATTGTCATCCGATCTGATGTCCGGCAGCCACCGGGCGTTGGCAAACTGCCGCCAAAATAGTTTTGCGTCCCTGCCCGATGCAGCGCGCGCAATCAAGTATGCAATGCCCTCAACTGCTTCCGAAAAGACCGAAAGACGTGAGGTCATTGAAAGTTACCATTAACATGAACGCTGCCAGCATCGCAAATCCTGCACGGAAAGCCCACTCCTGCACTTGCGGTGTGGCTGGTCGCCTCCGCACTGCCTCAATAGCGTAGAGCAACAAATGCCCTCCATCGAGCATCGGGATTGGCAGCAGATTGATGAACCCCAAGTTAATCGAAATTAAAGCGGCTAGGCTTATAAACGTCAATATGCCCAAGCTCATGGCCTCGCCAGAAACTTTGGCGATTTTCAAGGGGCCGCCAAGTTCGGAAATGGGCCGACGGCCGGATATAATCTGCCCAAGACCAATGACCTGTTGGCGCAGAATATTGCCTGTTTGCTTCACCGCCGCCCAAGGCGCCTCAAGCAGCCCTACTTCGCGCGTTTCCAACTTGCTTGCACCAATGCCAATGCGACCGATCCGATATTCATTACCGAACCTGTCCACTTCAGTGACCGCAGCTACGGTAGCTTGCTTTTCAAGCCGCGCACCGTTTCGTTCGATTTCAATGACTATTTTTTCGCCCGGAATCATGACGACCTCGCGGGCCATAGCATCGAAGGTTTCGACCGTTCGGTCATTCAACGTCAGGATCCGATCGCCGATCTGAATTCCGGCCACCGCAGCCGCACTTCTCGGTTGAACGACATCGACGACTGGCGGTGTTACCGATTTACCAAATGCAAGCAGGAAGCCCATGGCGATAAGGATTGCGAGAAGAAAATTAACTGCAGGCCCAGCCGCTACGATCAGAGCACGTTGCCACAATGTTTTTGATTGGAACGTCTGATTGCGCTCATGCTCGGGCAATTGCTTCCAGCTTTCGTCTGCTTGGCTTGCAGGATTCATGTCTCCCGCAAACTGGACAAAGCCTCCCAATGGCAACAGGCCAACGCGCCATAACGTACCGCGCTTGTCTACGCGCCCCCAAATCTGCGGTCCAAAGCCGATCGAGAATTTCTCGGCCTTCACCCCAAACCAACGGCCAACAAGATAATGTCCCAGTTCGTGAACGACGACGAGAGAACCGATCAGCGCGAGAAACGCGAAAAGGGTGAGAATAATGTTGGGGGATTCAGCGGCCACGGGTTAGTTTCTCCAATTCGTTCTGCGCGTAACGGCGGGCGCCTGCATCAATGCTGAACAGGTCATCCAAATTGACAGGTGCTGCGGGAGCATAAGCCGCCAGGGTTTCTTCGACTAGGGATGCAATTTCCAGGAACCTCATCTTGCCGTCCAAAAAGGCCGCCACTGCAACCTCGTTCGCTGCGTTTAAGATAGCAGGCTTTGCCCCGCCTTCGGTAATAGCTGCGCGCGCAAGCCGAAGCGCGGGAAAGCGGACCACATCAGGCTGCTCGAAGGTAAGCTGGCCAATTGCAGCAAGATCAAGCGGCTTGCACGTCGTGGCAATACGCTCTGGCCAAGCAAGGGTGCTTGCAATGGGAATGCGCATATCGGGCGACCCCAACTGCGCCAGCGTTGAACAATCGACAAATTCAACCATCGAATGGATCACCGATTGGGGATGGACGAGGATATCAAGCTTTTCCATACCAACCGGAAAAAGGTGAAACGCCTCAATCAATTCAAGGCCCTTGTTCATCATCGTTGCGGAATCGATGCTGATCTTTGCACCCATGTCCCAATTGGGATGCGCAACGGCTTGCGCTGGCGTAACATTCCGCATTTCCTCAAGCGAGAAGGCACGGAAGGGTCCGCCGCTTGCGGTCAGAGTGATCTTGCGCACTTGGTCAATTTTGCCGCCAGCGAGGCATTGGAATATGGCGTTATGCTCGCTATCGACGGGGAGCAGTACCGCACCCGATTGGCGCACCGCTGCCATCATCAAAGCGCCAGCGGAAACCAGCGCCTCCTTATTGGCCAAAGCAACGGTCTTCCCAGCCTCAATTGCAGCCATTGTAGACGGTAATCCAGCGCAACCCACTATCGAGCCCATAGTCCAGTCCACATCGCGCCTGGCAGCCTCCACAAGCGCTTGTGGACCTGCTGCGGCTTCGATGTTCGTTCCGGCCAGCGCGTCCTTGAGTTCGGCGTAAGCCGACTCCTCCGCGACAACGGCAAGCTCGGCGTTAAATTCACGCGCCAATTGCGCGATAGCGGCAGCATTGCCGTTGGCGGTCAATGCGACCACGCGGTAATCCCCGCGATGCTGACGAATGAGGTCCAGTGTCGACAATCCGACCGAACCTGTTGCGCCAAAGATGGAAACGCTGCGTGTCATGGATTAGCCTTCGGTCCCGCTTTGAAACAAAATGATCACGCCAACAGCAAAAGCAACAGCAATCAGGCCATCCGTCCGGTCAAATAAGCCGCCATGGCCTGGTATCAATCGTCCGGAATCTTTTACCCCTGCCCGCCGCTTCATCCAGCTTTCGAAGAAATCCCCCATTTGCGCGACCACCGCAAGCGCGGCCCCCGTCAGCATGAGGCGAAACCAGCCATATGCAAGATAGACATCGCCATCGCCAGCATCACCGCCCCTGAAGGCGTAGATGCCTGCTTGAATAAAAACCATCATGAGGCCCGCGCCAATCATACCGCCGATAAGGCCAGACCAAGTTTTGGATGGGCTTATATGTGGCGCGATTTTGGGCCCGCCAAGGCTGCGTCCCGCAAAATAGGCACCGACGTCCGTGCCGATTACGCCCGCGATGAGCATGATTGCCGGCGTCATGCCGAAGAAAGGCGCGCTGAACAGCATCAGTGTGAAACATGCAAGGCCAACATAAGTCAGGCCAACCAATAGCCACAATATCTGCGCCTGCCGACTTTGCGCGAAGCCAAACACCAATTTGGTAAATTCAAAAAATACACCAAGGCCTATAGCGATAACGAGGCCCATAAAGGTATAGCCGCCCAACCAAATCGCAGCGATCGCGACCGACATCATAGCAACGCCGGACAATGTCCGTACGCCTAAGTCCGAACGCGGTTTAAAGGGCGGCGCAACCTTATCGTTCATCGACCACCATAGCGACGTTCACGCCGAGCGAATTCGTTCAGCGCAGCGGCAAGTTCATCCTTGCTGAAATCAGGCCACAAGGTCTCAGTGAACCAGAACTCGGCATAAGCTGCCTGCCACAACATGAAATTGGACAGACGCTGCTCGCCGGACGTTCGGATAAGCAAATCCAGCGGCGGCAAGCCAGCGGTGTCCAGATTGGCCTCAATGCTGGACGCGCTTATCTCTCCTTGCACGGCGGCTGCGCGTGCAGCGCGGACCATCTCGTCCTGCGATCCATAATTTAACGCTACCGCCAATGTCGTCCGGCTGTTCTTCGACGTCCGCGCAATCGATTCTTCAAGCATTTCCACAATATCAGGTGATAGTGCCTTGTAATCACCTATAATTCTTAATCGGACGTCGTTTTTTGCAAATGTATCAAGGTCGGATTTGATGAAATCGCGCATCAGGCCCATCAGATCGTTTATCTCTTCCGCGGGCCGTTTCCAATTCTCGCTAGAGAAGGCATAAAGGCTAAGTGTTTCTAGCCCAAGCTCGCCAGCTGCTCGCACAATATTACGGACAGTCTCAACGCCGCGCTTGTGCCCCATTGCGCGCGGCAACATGCGCTTCTTAGCCCAGCGGCCATTGCCATCCATGATGATAGCGACGTGGCGCGGCATTTCACCTGTGCCGGCTGCTATGCGGACGGGTTGCGGCTCGACGTGCGCCATTACGTATCTAAACGCGCTCGAAGCGAATGGAGGGGAAGTTTGTATCCGGCCTCACTGGCTCAGGATTTCCTTTTCCTTATGCGCTGCTGCTTCGTCGACCGCTTTGATCATCTCGTCGGTCATTTTCTGGACTTCAGTCTCCAACCGCTTGCGATCGTCCTCGCTGATTTCTTTCTTGTTCTCGTCAATTTTCAGACCGTCATTTGCGTCGCGACGCACGTTACGGATCGCGATTTTGGCTTTCTCAGCATATTGGCCAGCGAGCTTTGCCAGTTCTTTGCGGCGTTCCTCGGTGAGGTCGGGAATAGGCAAGCGCAAAGTCTGGCCATCGGTAATCGGGTTTAAGCCAAGGCCAGCCGAACGAATGGCTTTTTCCACTGGCGTCACGTTTGAGCGGTCCCATACCTGAACCGATAGCAAACGTGGTTCAGGCGCGCTGACGGTAGCGACCTGGCTCAACGGCATGTGCGAACCGTAAACTTCGACGACTACGGGGTCGAGTAAAGTCACGTTGGCACGCCCGGTACGCAGCCCGGAAAGATCGCTTTTAAATGAATCGACAGCGCCCTTCATACGGCGCTCAACGTCGGTTTTGTCATATTGCGGCATGGATTAGTTTCCTTCGCTTGTTACCACAGTTGAAGTGCCGCTTCCGTCGAGCACCTTCAATATATTGCCCCGTTCGCGGATAGAGAACACCACGATAGGAATGTTGTTGTCACGGCATAACGACACAGCGCTTGCGTCCATCACTTTAAGATTATCTGCCAAAACACGGTCATAACTTAATGTTTCATAACGCTTTGCTGTCGAAACCTTTTTGGGATCGGCATCATACACACCATCAACCGAAGTACCCTTGAACAACGCGTCGCATTGCATTTCAGCAGCGCGCAAAGCAGCACCGCTATCTGTCGTAAAGAAAGGTGCGCCAACGCCTGCGGCGAAAATAACGATCCGACCCTTTTCCAAATGCCGCTCGGCACGGCGACGGATGACGGGTTCGCAGACCTTGTCCATTTCAATGGCAGACTGCACGCGGGTCGGCACGCCGAGCTGTTCAAGCGCGTTTTGCATGGCGAGCGCATTCATGACGGTCGCGAGCATGCCCATATAGTCGGCCTGCGCCCTGTCCATGCCCTTTGCGGCACCAGAAATACCCCGGAAGATGTTACCCCCGCCGATTACAAGGCACAGTTGCAATCCACTATCCTGCGCAGCTTTTACCTCTTCGGCAACGCGCGCCACAGTAACGGGATCAATGCCATAGGCTTGATCCCCCATAAGCACTTCGCCCGATAGTTTAAGCAGAATGCGACGATATCCGTGCGCGCTCATAATATCCCTCACCCTGATACGATTATGGCGCCCAGCTATAGGAGCCGTGCGCCACATCGCCAAGTGCTTATCCCCGCCTTTTGGCAGGGAAGCCAAGAATATTTACGCGCCGACCGCAGCAGCCACTTCAGCTGCAAAGTCAGACACTTCCTTTTCAATGCCTTCGCCAAGCTGGAAGCGGACATAATCCTTCAGCACGATTGGCTTACCAGCTTCTTTACCAGCGGCCGCGACAACATCCGAAATTGGGGTCTTGCCGTCCATAACGAATGGCTGGCTCAACAAGGCGTTTTCCTTGGCGAACTTCTTCACGGCGCCTTCAACCATCTTTTCGACGATATCCGCTGGCTTGCCGCTTTCCGATGCCTTTTCACGGGCAATACCGCGCTCACGCTCAAGCGTTTCGGCATCAAGGCCGGATTCGTCAAGCGACAGCGGGAATGCCGCAGCGATGTGCATCGCCAGTTGCTTGCCAAGGCCATCAAGCGTCGCAGCGTCTGCATCGCTCTCAAGTGCAACAAGAACGCCGATACCGCCCATGCCAGGCGCCGCAGCGTTGTGGACATAAGAAACAACCCGGCCATTGCTGACCGAAAGCGACTTTACGCGGCGGATAACCTGATTTTCACCGATGGTGGCGATGTTGTTGGTCAATCGTTCCTGAACGGTTTCGCTTCCGCCATAAGGCGCGGCCAAAACGGATTCAGCATCATTGGCGCTGAGGTTCAGGGCAACTTGGCTAACGGCAGCAACGAATTCTTGAAACTGTTCGTTTTTGGCAACGAAATCTGTCTGGCTGTTAACTTCGATAGCAGTGCCCTTGGTGCCCTCGACAGCAACGCCGACAAGACCTTCAGCCGCGGTGCGGCTCGATTTCTTGGCAGCAGTTGCAAGGCCCTTGGCGCGCAGCAAATCAACTGCGGCTTCGATATCGCCATTGGTTTCTTCAAGCGCCTTTTTGGCGTCCATCATGCCAGCGCCGGAAAGCTCACGCAGTTCCTTGACAGCTGAAGCGGTAATTGCAGACATAAGAGTGTCCTTTCGAAAGGTACGGAGGCCAATACAGCCTCATTGAAGTTCGTCATCCCCGTAAAAGCGGAGATCTAACACCAGCGCTCACTTCACAAGCAAACGACAAGAGTCGGCCCCCCGCATAAGCGGGGGTGACGACAATTTGGTTACGCTTCGGCGGCAGGCGCTTCGGCAGGAGCAACTTCGTTAGCGGGCGCTGCTTCTTCAGCCACTGGCGCTGTTTCTTCAGCTACTGGGGCTGCTTCTTCGGTCGCTGGCGCGGTTTCTTCTGCCAAAGCAGGTTCAGCCGCTGGCTCAACTTCCGCACCAAGGTCAATGCCCTTGGCAACCTTAGCGTTTACATTGCCCTTGGTTGCCGCAGTAGCTACCGCGTCGCAATACAAACGAATGGCGCGTGCAGCGTCATCATTTGCAGGAACCGGGAATGCAATGCCATCAGGCGATACGTTTGAATCGAGGATCGCGATCACTGGAATACCAAGAACATTGGCTTCCTTGATGGCGAGTTCTTCCTTGTTGGCGTCGATGACGAACATAACGTCAGGAATGCCACCCATGTCGCGGATACCGCCAAGGCTCATTTCAAGCTTATCGCGCTCGCGGGTCATCTGAAGAATTTCCTTCTTCGTGAAACCGTGCGTGTCGCCCGAAAGCTGCTCTTCAAGCGTCTTGAGCTTCTTGATCGAGTTCGAAATGGTCTTCCAGTTGGTGAGCATACCGCCCAACCAGCGATGGTTGACGAAATGCTGACCCGATGCGCGTGCCGCATCGGCAATTGGGCCTTGCGCCTGGCGCTTCGTGCCAACGAACAGAACCTTGCCTCCAGACGAAACGCTCTGTGCAACGAAATCTAGAGCACGTGCGAACAATGGCACGGACTGCGACAGATCGAGAATGTGGATGCCGTTGCGCGCGCCGAAGATATACGGCTTCATACGCGGATTCCAACGGTGTGTTTGGTGGCCGAAATGGGCCCCAGCTTCAAGCAAATGCTGCATGGTTACGACAGGTGCCGCCATGGTACTTCTCCTTCCGGTTGAGCCTCTGGGAAACTAGAACTTCACGTTTGCCTGAAAGACAAAGATCAGCACCGGTATGTGCGTTTCCCATGTGGAATGACGGCGCCGTTATAGTTGTCGGCAGGATTCGTCAAGCACCAACAGACTCACCAGATGGCGCAACTTGATGTAGTCGCATTAACAATCGGTTCAGAACGCACCGCATAGCAAGACATTATGGGCAGGAAGACAAATTGAAAATACGTTAAGCAGTTACTGCTTCAATCGCGCTGCTCGCAATATCCTCGTCGGCGTTCGCCGAAGATCAATCGCTTGGCGGCGCACAGCAGTCTGCGCCTCCCGAGCGCATCTCCTTTCTTGTTACCTTCGGCGCGGAAAAATGTCCGGACGCAGTCGGCGACGAAATCATGGTCTGTGCGGCCCTGCCGGAGGGTGACCGGTACCGGATTCCTAAACCTATCCGCGCGAATAGCGAATCGCCAGTAGCAGCCGGAAGCTGGACCTCCGCCGTTGAGAGCCTTGACGGCTATGGGCGCGCCGTTTTGCCAAACAGCTGCTCTGTCAATGGAAGCAACGGCTTCACAGGATGCATGCAACAGGCACTTCAAAAATGGCATGCCGAGCGCCTCGGAACACGCAGCGCACCGTAATTTCGCAGGCCAGTGAACTTTTTGCGGCCGAGCAAGTTATCCACAGGCTATCCGCAAAGTTACCCAGCCATGTTCCACTTGCGAAATGCCGCTTGACATGTTGGAACAAATAGTGAACATAAACGTATATCCGGTGTTTAGCCGAATCAAACTTCCCCGCTTATTTAGGGTGGGAACGCAAAGGACCAGTGCCATGACTATCATCGCTACCCTTCTTTTCGTGATCGCGCTGAGTGCATCATTTGGTGTCATCTTGCTGTCTATCCGCAATGCCATGCCGCGTATTCGCGAAGTGATTGATATGGAGTTTGCCCCCTTACCGCAGCGTGAGCGCCGGATAATATTGGGCGAAATGCGGCGTCTGGCGCCTGCCGAGATCATCCCCTTTCCCGCAATGTCGCGCGCCCAAAACACGCCCCGTTTGGCTGCCTAAATATCCACCCCACAGTGTGGTAGGGTTTTAGGTAACCTAGCTACATCCTTCGAAGACCTGGATTGCCCTAACTAGGGTCAGGACCAGTTAAATCCACCCTCGCGGCGTCAAAATGGCAAAGATATCGAAGGCAAATGTCCGCCGCAGGCAGTTATTCTGCCTGCAAGGGCATTTTGCTTTGAGATCGAAGCCATTTTGGCGTCCTTCGGATTTGACCCATACTGTCCATTGCCGCGTTGGCAAAGCTAGACTTAGAAACACTAAGCCTGGGCTTTGCCGCCTTGCACTGAACAAAATGGCCTCAAACCGCGAAGGTGGATTTAAGTGATCCTGACCTTAGGCCGAGCGTCATGCGCACAACTTGTTCGCCGCCAATCTTCTCTTGTGACCAATATGGGCATAAAAAAGGGCGGGTGCTTTCGCCCCGCCCTCTGTAACCAATTTCTTGGTGTGTGTCTTAGTTGACAGCGTCCTTAAGAGCCTTGCCAGCTTTGAACTTTGGCTGAGTCGATGCCTTGATGGTCATTGGCTCACCGGTGCGTGGGTTACGTCCTGTCGATGCCTTACGCTTTGCAACGCCAAAGGTACCGAAACCAACGAGACGTACTTCGCCGCCGCTCTTCAGAGCGCCAGTGATTGCTTCAAATGTTGCTTCGACGGCTTTGCCGGCATCAGCCTTGGTCAAACCGCTACCTTCGGCGACTGCACTGACGAGATCTTGCTTGTTCATGTGGGAACCCCCTCTTAAAATTATATGAGACCCATTTATCGATACAATGAGTCGCGGCCAAAGCCGGTGGAGCGATAATGAGCAGAATGTTAACGCTGTCAAAGGAAATATCGGCCCAAAACGGTCATTTTCTGTGAAAAAAGACGAGCCCTGCTTATTATACACTTATAATAGCAGGACATGCCGCCTCAATGTGTCACAGGCACCCCCTTTTCACCGCCAGTTACAGCGGGTAACGCCGCTGCCAGATCATCCGCCTCGGTCCATTCCACGGCGACCAATGGGGATACTAAAGCACGCGCCAGAACCTGATCGACATGGCTGACGGGGATAATTTCAAGACCGTCCTTGATGTTTGCTGGAATGTCCGCAAGGTCCTTTTCATTCTCTTGGGGAATGAGCACGGTTTTAATCCCGCCGCGCAAAGCCGCCAGCAATTTCTCTTTCAATCCACCAATCTGCAACACACGTCCACGCAACGTGACTTCGCCAGTCATGGCAACATCACGGTGCACGGCAATGCCCGTCAGTGTCGACACGATGCACGTCACCATGCCTATGCCGGCCGATGGGCCATCCTTGGGCACTGCGCCTTCGGGAAGGTGAATGTGCACATCTTTGCGGGCAAACAGACTTGGTTTGATGCCGTAGCTCGGCGCGCGCGCCTTCACGTAGCTTAAGGCCGCCTGAATGGACTCGCTCATGACTTCGCCTAGCTTACCTGTCGTCTTAATATTCCCCTTACCAGGAACAGTGACAGCTTCGATGGTGAGCAACTCACCACCCACTTCAGTCCAAGCGAGACCCGTAACGGCACCGATCTGGTTTTCTTCCTCACCCATGTCATGGCGAAATTTACGAACGCCGGAGAAGTCGGCAAGATTTTCGGGCGTAATGACAATGCTCTTGTCTTTACCTTCCAAGATCCGACGCAACGATTTACGCGCAAGCTTCGCAATTTCACGCTCCAGCGTCCGAACGCCGGCCTCTCTTGTGTAATAGCGAATGACATCGCGCAGTGCATCGTCACTTATCGAAAACTCTTCAGGCTTAAGCCCGTGGGCCTCGATCTGCTTTTCCACCAAATGGCGCTTGGCAATCTCAAACTTCTCGTCCTCAGTGTAGCCTTCAAGACGGATGATTTCCATCCGGTCCAACAACGCCTGCGGCAAGTTCATGCTGTTTGCGGTTGTCACGAACATTACGTCCGACAAATCGAGATCGATTTCCAGATAATGGTCATTGAACTTGTTGTTCTGTTCAGGATCGAGAACCTCAAGCAAGGCCGACGCTGGATCGCCCCGGAAATCCTGTCCAAGCTTGTCGATTTCATCGAGCAAGAACAACGGGTTCATCGTCCCCGCCTTTTTCAAATTGGCCGCAACCTTGCCGGGCATTGAACCAATATAGGTACGACGGTGGCCGCGTATCTCGGCCTCGTCCCGCACGCCGCCCAAGGATTGGCGAATGAACTCACGACCCGTCGCCTTGGCAATCGATTTGCCAAGTGAGGTCTTACCAACACCCGGAGGGCCAACGAGGCACAATATTGGCCCCTTCAGCTTGTTCGTCCGCGCTTGCACCGCAAGATATTCGACGATCCGGTCCTTAACCTTTTCCAAGGCGAAGTGGTCGGCATCAAGAACGTCTTGCGCCTTGGCGATATCCCGCTTCAGCTTGGACTTTTTGCCCCATGGAATGCCCAAAAGCGTATCAAGATAGTTGCGGATGACCGTGGCTTCTGCAGACATCGGCGCCATCCCGCGCAGCTTTTTCAGTTCCGCATTGGCTTTCGCTTTTGCTTCCTTGGAGAGCTTCATCGTGTCAGTCTTGGCCTGAATGTCGGCAACCTCGTCGCCGCCTTCGCCATCATCATTGCCAAGCTCGCGCTGAATGGCCTTCATC
>Ga0114973_10000676_pt1 | contig 25662 bp, 16 predicted proteins | sample M_140807_MF_Meta_FD_87025 | JGI IMG/M metagenome (GOLD analysis project Ga0114973, IMG submission 87025) | Freshwater microbial communities from Lake Montjoie, Canada to study carbon cycling - M_140807_MF_MetaG | ecosystem: Environmental > Aquatic > Freshwater > Lake | place: Lake Montjoie...
AAAGATGGTTTTATATGGTGGACAGGTGTTGTTGAAGATCGACAAGACCCATTAAAACTTGGCAGGTGTCGAGTTCGTTGTTTAGGATGGCATAGCACAAATAAATCAGATATGCCAACTAATCGTCTGCCATGGGCAACGCCTAATATTCCATTGAATATGCCAATAGTGTATGCTCCTAAAGAAGGTGACATGGTATTTGGTTTTTTCATTGACGGAGAAAATGCACAAGAACCTGTTATGCTTGGCGTATTTCCAGGCATACCTTTAAAAGCAGGCAATAGACAAGAACCTTTTAATGACCCAAGAACATCTGCTGAACTTGCTACCGCACCTGTAAAACCTGATGAGTCTGCTACAAACTATCCACGAAAGTTAGATGAACCGACAACATCACGATTGGCACGTAATGATTCTGATTATCCACCGCCAATTAATGCAGCAAAGAAAACAAAAAAAGCAACCAAAGTAGAACCTGATTCTTACTATGCTGCTAAGTATCCATACAACCATGTATATGAAACTGAATCAGGCCATGCGTTAGAGTTTGATGATACTAAAAATGCGGAAAGAATACATCTATATCATCGGTCAGGTTCTTATGTTGAGTATGGCCCATTAGGTGATCGTTCGGAAAGAATACAAAGAAATAAGTTTGAAGTGGTTATTGGTAACGAACAAGTTTACGTTAAAGGTGATGTTACAGTATTCATTGAAGGAAATGCTACCGTAGATGTTCGTAAAAATGTTAAACTGACTGTAGGTGGAAATTTCCAAGCAGATATTACTGGCACATGTAAAGTAACCTCTGGAGGTAATATGACACTCAAAGCACCACGTATCGACTTAAACTAATATGCCAGCAGTCTCTCGTAAATCAGGAACAGATTCAATATCCACAGGACATGGATGTGATGCTACAACTGTTACCGATCAAGGTTCTTCTGATGTTATTGTGAATGGCATTGGTGCAGTACGTGCTGGAGATTTGTGTCAAGTGCATTTGATTCCCTCAGGAAGTTCTTGTGTGCCACACACTGTACCTCTAACCTCATTTTCAAGCACAGTATTTGTTAATGGAAAAGGTGTTGGAAGACAGGGTGATCAATATTCTGGTCATACTTTGACTTCTGGTTCTGGTAATGTTTTCGCTGGAGGTTGAATAAATAAACGATGTCAACAACAATAACTTCCTCAAATCCAATAATTAATGGCGAAAGAGTCTTTAAAGATTTGGATTTAAATTTTACAGCACATCCTATAAAAAAGGATATTGTAAAACATACTAATGAATATGCAGTAATTAATTCCGTTAAAAATTTAATTTTAACAAATTACTATGAGCGTCCTTTTAGACCAGAAATAGGCAGTGGAATAAGTAACTTATTATTTGAAAATGTTGATCCTCTGATTTCTTCACGATTAGAACGTGCCATTGAAGAAACAATTTTAAACTATGAACCTAGAGTTTCATTGAGTCTTGTTAATGCAACCGCGTATCCTGATGAAAACAGATATAGTGTGACACTGACATTTTTCATTATCAATAATCCAAACCCAATTACAATTGATTTTTTCCTAGAAAGAATTAGATAAAAATGGCAGATCGTTTAAGAATTACCGAACTTGATTTTGATACAATCAAGGAAAATTTAAAAGCATTTTTAAATCAACAGTCTGAATTTACCGATTATGATTTTGAGGGTTCTGGTTTAAATATACTGTTGGACATACTTGCCTATAACACACATTATAATGCATACTATTTAAATATGGTTGCTAATGAATCGTTTTTGGATACTGCACTGCTTCGTGATTCTGTCATTTCTCATGCTAAAGTTTTAGGTTATGTTCCTTATTCTTCTAAAGCACCTCGTGCAAATATTAATTTCACTGTATCAACAACCAACAGTACTCCTGCAACATTAACTATACCAAAAGGATTTACTTTTTTATCTGATGACATTGATGGTATAAGTTATAATTTTGTGACGTTGCAGGAAACTATTGTAACAAAATCAAATACAAGTTTTTCTTTTTTAAATTTGCCAATTCATGAAGGCCAATTAGTATCTTATGCATATGCTCATGATCAAGCAACAAATCCAAAACAGTTATTTTCTATACCGGATGCCGACGTAGATACTTCTACTTTAACGGTAAGAGTTAGTCCTTCTGTAGCAAATACAGACTTTACCACATTCACTCTTGCTACGGATGCATCGGAAGCAACTACAACTTCTGCCGTTTTCTACTTACAGGAAAATAAGGCACAAAGTTATCAAATATATTTTGGCGATGATATAATAGGTAAAAGTATTTCTGACGGTTCTATCGTATCAATAAGTTATCTTGTAACGAATGGTGATGCTGCCAACAAAGCAAATAATTTTGTTGCGACTGCTACACTTTCGGACTCACTAGGTAATAATTTAACAGACTTTACAATTGATCCAATTGGTGAAGCGGCAGGTGGTTCTGAACGTGAAAGTGTAGATAACATTAAATTTTCTGCGCCACTTCAATTCACAACTCAAAATCGTTTGGTAACATTTAAAGACTATGAGTCCTACATTCAAAAAAGTTATCCATCGGTTGATTCCGTTTCTGTATGGGGTGGTGAAGATGAAGTACCACCAACCTATGGTCAAGTTTATGTTGCATTAAAACCCAAAGCAAATTATTACTTATCGGATACCGAGAAGCAAAGAATTATTGATGAGATCATTACACCAAAAGCGGTTGTTACCGTAAAAACTGTAATTCGTGATCCAGAATTTTTGTATCTATTGATTTCTACTGCGGTTTCTTATGATCAAAATAAAACCACTCTAACTCCCGAACAAGTTAAAACAGGGATTAAAAATTCTATCTTATCATATAGTTCAACGTATTTAAATAAGTTTGATTCAAAATTGGTTATATCAAGACTGCAAGATGCAATTGATGCTACGGACCGCAACTCAATCGTTGGTTCAAAGATAAGTGTTCGTGTTCAAAAAAGATTTGAACCTATAGTAAATCAATCCAAACCTTATTTTATTAACTTTAACACACCTGTCCGTCGTGGCACAATCAACAATAGACTAGCATCAACGTTTTTTATTGTTGAAGATAGTGAAGGAATTAACCGCGAAGTTCAATTTGATGAGATTCCACAATCATTTAGTGGTGTTTCTTCAATCGGTGTAATGAATCCAGGTAAAGATTATACAAGTTCACCTACTATAACAATTTCTGGTGATGGTGTTGGCGCAACTGCTTCCGCAACTATAGTTAATGGCGCAATTGAAAGCATTCAGATTGTCAATCGTGGTATTGATTACACACGTGCCACAGTTACTATTACCGGCGGCGGTGGATATGGTGCAACAGCAGAAGCAATTCTTGATGGTAGAACAGGACAAATACGTACAGTATATTATGATGTTAATTCTCAACGTCAAATTGTTGATGAGAATGCTGGAACAATAGACTATGATTCTGGCACGATATCCATATCAAATATTCTTATCAAATCTGTTTCCGCAGTTGATGGTTTAATACGCCTATCTTTAGAGTCTGAAAAAGGTATTATAAGTACCGTAAGAAGCACCATATTAACATTAGATCAAGATGATCCTATATCTATTAGTACCACATTAGAAACCGCATAATGTCAGCGAATACAGATTTTAAAACATCATTACTTGTCGGTCGGCAACTTCCAGAATTTGTTCGAGATGAGTATCCTACGTTTGTCACGTTCTTGGAAGCATACTATGAATTTCTTGAAAAGAAACAAGGAACACAAAAAAATGATTTAGTTAATGCTGCCAAAAGTCTTAGAGACATTCGTGATGTGGATTCTTCGATAGCAGAATTCGAAACCAATTTTTATAATACATATGCATCACTAATACCTATTGAAGTGCAATCAGATAAGGCACTTTTATTCAAACACCTAGTTCCACTGTATAAAAGTAAAGGTAGCGATGCGTCCTTTAAGTTATTATTTCGCCTTGTTTTTGGTGAAGATATTGATTTAATTTTACCTAAAAATAATGTTCTTAAAGCATCTGGCAGTAAATGGCAAATTGATAATAAACTTCGTATCAACGCACAGATTTCATCAAGGTATGTTGGTAATGGTTCAACTAAAATTTTTAATTTAGCACAAGTATCCGCCGCAGATCAAATAACAGTTTATGTTGATGGAATAGAGAAAAATTTAACAACTGATTTTTTCCTTAAGGTTGAATATCGACAGTTAATTTTTAAAACTGCACCAACAAATAACTCAGTCATTACGGTTGAATATTCTGAATTTAATCCAGCACTATTATATAATCGTAAAGTTACAGGTTTAACTTCTGGCGCAAGTGCTATTATTGAGAGCACAAATCGCCGTGTTATTTCCGACTCTTTGAATTTAGGTTTGCCTATTGAACTTGTAGTTAATGCAAATTCATTGGATGGTAATTTTCTTAATGGTGAAAACGTATCAATACCAATCTTAGATTCAAATGAAGTTCTAATTGATATTCGTGCATCAACGTTTTCAATCGTTAGGGCAATTGATATCATTAGTGGTGGTGTAAACTATAATGTGGGTGATGTTATAGTTGTGTCTGGTGGTGGCTCTACTGAAAGTGCAACCATTAGAGTTGAAGATGTTTTCCGTGGTACGATTGATAGAATCTTAGTGCATCATGGTGGAGCAGTATTCACATATGGTTCGGACGTTCGTGTTTCTGGTAATGGTAGTAGCGTTTTAACTTTGGTTGTTGATGGGGTTGATACCTCAGGTGCAAATGCTTCAAATACCTTCATCATTTCCACAGACACAATTTCAAATTTTAATGGTTCCGTTCATGCGGCAAACTCATTAATTAGTGGAGCAGCATATGGTTTTACAAATTTTGGAAATGCAAATTTAAGCACACGGGTTATTGACTCACTTACGTTTGATACCTTAACAGTTGGTCCAATTACTAATGTGTCCATTCTATTTTCAAATGTTCTTTCGTCGGTTCAACCAACATTAGATGCATTTGGTGCCGCATATGGAAATTTTACAAACTTCCGTACACCAAGAAGTCTTGGCACACTTGCTCGATATAAAATTAATAATCCTGGTGTTGGTTATAGAATTGGTGACGAAATAGATTTTGGTCCTAATCCATCGATGACTTTTGGTATTGGTGCTGCTGCCACAGTTTCAAATGTATCTTCTGTTGGTGAAATTTTAACAATTTCATCCGCAAATTCAAGAATAACAGGAACAGTTTCTATACAATCGGGTCTGACTCAAGTTGCTGGCGCTGGTACTAATTTTTTATCCGAATTGTTTATTGGCCAAAAAATTGAAGTCAATAGAGAATTCCGAACAGTTGCTACGATTGCCGATGATGTTACATTAGATGTTACTGCACCTTTTGCCACAAATGCAATCAATAAAAAACTTGGAGTGTTCAACAGATATCCTAAAGGTGGTGTTGGTTATGTACAAAATAATTTTCCGTCAATAACTGTATCTTCAAACACTGGTTCAGGTGCGTCTGTTGAAGTGGATTCTCTTGCTTCAGACAATGATCGATTAGAAGCGACAGGTGTTGCCAATTTAGGTGCGATAACTAAAATTCGTATTGTAAGTCCAGGTGCTGGATTCCAATTTAAACCAATCATTAGTGCTACAACATTAGGCAGTGGCACAGCAGTTCTAGAAGCACAAATTGAAAGTTCATATTTGTCCACTCCAGGTCGTTGGACAACTTCAGATTCAATCTTATCATCAACTGAAAGAAAACTTGCTGGTCGAAATTACTATGTTGATTACTCATATGTCATCTCATCACAAATTGAATTCTATCGTTATAAGCAACTGTTAAAACAACTTCTACATCCAGTAGGTTTGATTAACTATGCTTCTTATGAAAAATCAACTGAGATTGCAGCAAATAATTTAAGTTTAACAACCTCTGATGTTTTTCCTGATCTTGCTTTTTCTGGAAGAGTAAATGTAGGTAACGGTAGTATTGTTGTTACAGGCACCAACACAAAATTTAATATTGCCAATTCTAGAGGAAGTTTAACAGTTGGTTCATACATTAATGTAAATGGTGAATCAAGAAAAGTCAATTCAATTATTAGTAACACATCGTTGATTACTTCTTCGGAAATTAATCAAATCTTAATCAGTAACACAGGTTCAGGATATTCAAATTCTTATGTGACCTTTGCGAATGGTGGTGGTAAAATAACCACGTTATCCATTCCAGCAAGTCAAGGTGGTTCAGGTTATTCTGACGGTCTAGTTTTGTTTGTTGGTGCAGATGAAGCAGTTCCTGCAATAGCATCAATTTCTGTTTATCCATCTAATGGAACAATTAATACGATTAGTTTATCTGTAGAAGCAAATGTTTATGCAAATGGTTTATATTCAAAACTACCAACGGCAATTCCTGCTAGTGATCCAGATTTAGTTCTTTATGCAAATACAATTACTATAGCAAATTCAGGTGAAGGTTATTCAAATGGTCATCTAGTATTTACTGGCGGTGGTGTAAAAACTAAAGCATTTGGTTCAGCAACCATATCTGGCACAACGATGACCGTTACGGGTGTTCCTGTAGCAAATTATGGCACATTTGCTGTAGGACACACAGTTGCTGGTACGGATGTTACTCCAGGAAGTAAAATTGTTTCTTTAGGTACAGGAACTGGTGGCAATGGTACTTACGTATTGAGTGTATCATCTACTGTTATTTCCGCAGTTAATGTTGTTGCTACTAGACAAGCAACAGCAACCGTTGAAGTTTATGGTGGTGCTTTAGGCAATGGCGCAATTCGTAGAATCACCGTTAGTGATCCTGCGCTGTACGAAAACAATCCTTCTGCAAAACCAAACTCAGAACCTAACGTTGTAATATCTCAAGTCACAGTTACCTCTGTTGGTAATGGACATTCAAATGGTGTTTTAACATTCTCTGGTGGAACTCCAAGAAGAGAAGCAACAGTAACAGTTGAAGTTTATGGAACACCTACTCTCAATATAGCAAACTTAACTATATTAGATTCTGGTAATAACTACACAAATGGATTCATGACTTTCTCTGATACTGCTCGGTCTGGTAATTCAGCAAATATTAGAATCTATGTTCACAGTCAGGGTGCTGTAGGTAATGCAACTATATCTGGCACAACAATGACCGTTACCAGTTTTGCTTCTGGTTATGGATTCTTTGCTGGTCAAAGTATTAGTGGTAATGGAATTGTTACAGGAACAACTATTACTGCTTTGGGTTCAGGTTCTGGTTCTACAGGAACATACACAATTAGTCGTTCACATACGATAGCATCTGAGATAGTTGTTACATCTGTTGGAAGAACTGGTAACGTTAAAAATGTTGTCATACAAGATGCAGGCTCATACTTATATTTGCCTGGCATTATAAAAGCAAATAGTTTAGGTGATGGTAATTTACGATTCACTGTGGGTGTCAATACGATTCCAGCAAACGGTTCTATTCGTACTGTTACGATTGTTGATCCTGGAAGATATTCGACACCACCAACTGCCGTTTTAAATACGGCACCGATTTCGATTAGTGCAATTTCTCCAACAACAGGCACTCCAATTCTTTCTGGAAATACGCATTCAAATGGATTCATTGTCTTTACTGGTGGTGATCCTGTTATTCCAGCAAATGCAAGTGTTGAGATTTATCCTCCTAGTGTGGTTGGAAGTAATGGTGTGGTTCGCAGAGTTATAGTTAATAATGCTGGACTTTATCGTACAGCACCAGTTGCTACTGCAAACAGTGTTCCAGTTTCGATTACACAAGTGCTGCCAATTGAAGGTGGAACTGGATACTCAAATGGTTTTATAACGTTCAGTTCAGCAGCATCACAAAATGCGATAGTCCGAATAATTGTTAATGCTGCGGGTTCTATTGTTCGAACAATTATTGATCATGAGGGATTGTATCCAAATAGTAGTGGTGTGATTATTACTGGAACAACAGGTGGTGGAACAGGTGCAACATTTGCAATATCATTCAATGCAAATACAAGTAATCTAGCACAATTTACGCTAACCACTGGTGCAAATGCCACATATACTGGTGCAGTAACAATAACTGCAAATAGCAATGTTTATACAAATGCGGCATTTACCATAAACGGTGTAGCAAATGTACAAACCACCGCCAATATAACTGTTGGATTTACTGGTAGAAATACTGCGGCAAACGCCTCTGTGGAAGTATATCCAGGAAACGGATCGATTCGTTCTGTCACTATTAATAATCGAGGTGACTATTATTATGTTCCAGACATAATTGTTACCTCAGGCGGTACCTATGGTTCGATAAATATAACTGGAACCACAATGACTGTTACAGGTTCACCTGTTGCGCCAGTTGGAAACTTTAGAGTCGGACAACGAATAATTGGTTCAGGCATCACTGATGGAACTAAAATTCTATCTTTGGGAACTGGAATTGGTGGAAATGGAACGTATAATGTGTCAATTTCACATGCCGCAACTGCTACAGTAAATGCGATTGCTATTGGAGTAGATGCAATTTTAAATGTCAACACGTTTGGCATATTTACTCAGACAGCAAATTTACAATCTGCAACCGTTTCAAGAAAAGATCCTTCAATTTTCATAACTGAAGATTCTTCTTACGACCTAGTTACAGAAGATAATAACACTATTACTACAGAGTTTTAATTAGGACAAAAAATGGCAAACATAAAAGTATCTGAATTAACTGAATTAACTTCCCCTACGGCAAGTTCGGCGGATAAATTTCTACTAATTACAGATTCAAGTTCGGGCATTCCAGTGTCTAAGAAAATATCTTTAAGCACACTTGATACGTTTTTGGACGTTACAAATAGTCATGCGAATGGCGCATTCAATAAAGCAAACGGTGCATACAATCATGCAAATGCCGCATTTGTTGCTGCCAACACATTTGCATCTAGTTCAGATACCGCCAATGCTGCATTCATAAAAGCAAACGCAGGAATACTACACGCACAGTCTGCGTTCATCCAAGCAAATGCCGTATTTACACAATCAAATAACTATGTGTGGCCAACTGGTAATGCCGCATTTATTCAAGCAAATGCTGTATTTGCACAATCAAATATCTATGTATGGCCAACAGCCAATGCAGCATTTGTTAAAGCAAACTTAGGTCTTACACATGCACAGTCGGCATTCATTACTGCCAATGCTTCTTTCCTTGCAGTCAATACTATTATTGATTTTGCAGCAAGTGCATTTAATAAAGCAAATGGTGCGTATGATCAAGCAAATAATGCAAATGCGTATACCGCAGCAAATTTAGCAACCACATTGTGGGCAACATCACCGCCAGCGACAATTGATATTGCAATTGAACGGTTAGCAAATGCTGTTATAATTCTGCGTGGATACAGTCCAATACCATAATAAATATAAACTATGACCTCAGTAACAACAAAAACATTATCCTATATTACGGCATCTCAATTTAAAGAGTCGTTTTATGAATTATCGCCAACTATTGGTTATCTGTTTATTGGTAACCATTTAAAGTATGTTGATGAAAATAATCCTCCGATTATCAAAGATACCATAGATACGCAAAAAACCATATGGGATAATATGTTTGCGGCAAAAAAGATTGTCGGTAACGATGTTGAGTTTGTATTACCAAGAATCAATTGGACTGCTAATACAAAATACAAACAGTATGACGACATGATACCCCAAAGCGATTTGTTGACGGGTAACACTTCGTTGAATGTTAAACCCATGTATGTCATGACAACGGAACGAAATGTTTATAAGTGTGTATCTAACAATGTCTCTGCAAATTCCACAGTAGAACCGTCTGGTGATTTTACTTCTTCAAATGGTAATATCTCAACATCTGATGGTTATATTTGGAAATACATGTATAATGTAAAACCATCAAATAAGTTTTTTAATTTGGATTGGATGCCTGCACCCACATCGACTAATCAAGTCGATTATAGTGTGAATAACATTGGTGTGGTTGATGGCGAATTAACAACCATAGTAGTTCAAAATACGGGTGCTCAATACTATGAAAGTAAAGTGAGTGCTTTTGCATTTAGTGTTGGTTGTACTTCAATTACTTTAGCAAACACAACCAATGTTGTTGCAAATATGTCTGTGTCTGGAACAGGTATTGCACCAGAAACATATGTTTCAAGTGTAGATATACCAAACAATAGAATAACATTATCCATAGAAACAACTTCAGGGGGTGGTGTAACTGCGGCAAATCAATTGTCCATCTCAACAAGAATTTATATTGATGGTGATGGTACAGGTGTTTCAGCAACTCCAGTGGTCAATACCACTGGACATATAACCAAAGTTACAGTTTCCACAATTGGTATTAATTACTCACGTGCCAACGGATACATTTATGGAACAGGCACTGGAGCAAACACCGCAAATGTTCGTTGCATCTTGTCGCCAAAATACGGTCATGCATTGAATCCTGCAAGGGAACTTGCCGCAACAAACGTAATGATTTCTTCTCGTATCGGTGAGATTGATACAACAGAAAATGGTAAAATACCAGCAAATACAACAATTCGACAATACGGGATTTTTGTTGACCCGCATAAATATGGGGATGCAAATGTAGTTTCAGCAATAAATGCCAACTCAGTCATTTCGCAAACTACCGATGTTTCTATAGTTGCTGGCGCACCATATTTTATAGATGAATTTGTTTATCAAGGTTCTTCATCCGCTACGGCATCTGCTTATGGGTTTATACTTGACCAGACATCCACTGTCATTAAATTGACGAATGTAAAAGGTACAATAGCAACTGGTGTTCCATTTGTCGGTGTGAATTCTGGAGTTAGTAGGTTGGTTGTTAGTGTAACTAATCCAGAATTTGAACCATACAGCGGCGATTTACTATACGTGGAAAATACAAATAAGATTACACGTGCAGATGGACAAGCAGAGAATTTAAAACTTATTGTTAGATTTTAAAGGTTAATAAATGGCACTTACTACAAATTTTAATACTGATCCTTACTACGATGATTTCGATGATAATAAAGATTTTCATCGAATTTTATACAAACCAGGATATGCAGTTCAGTCCCGTGAATTAACACAATCTCAAACAATACTTCAAGACCAAATTAAAAAATTTGGTAATCATGTTTTTACCAGTGGTTCTGTTGTAACTGGTGCCCAAATTTCAATTCAAAATACCGCTTATCTAAACATATCTTCAACATACGGCTCTTCAGATATCGGTTATATTAATTTTGATAAACAAACGATTTATAATACAGCAAATACTAAACGTGCATATGTATTAAAATCATATGATGCAATTACTGCAAACAGTGAACCAATTCAATTTATTATTAATCAAGTTTTTGGTGATCCTTTTGTTGCAGGGGAAACAATATACACCGCAAACACTGATTCAAATTCAGTAGCATATTATGCGAATGTATCAAGCACTGGAACACCAGTTGGTAATAACTCATCGTTTTCAATTAATGACGGTGTATTTTATTATGAAGGATTCTTTGTAAAGAATCAACCACAAACTGTAGCAATCAGTAAATACGATAGGAAAGGAAATGCTCTTATTGGTTTTGTGGTATCTGAAGATATTATTGATTACACCGAAGATACTTCGTTGTTAGATCCAGCACAGAGTTCTTCTAATTTCCAAGCACCAGGTGCAGATCGTTATAAGATTACTTTAACTCTTGATAAACGCAACCTTGATAGTACAGACTTAACTAAGTTTATTGAACTTGCACAATTTAAAAATGGTCGTCCTTTATCAGTAGTAGAAACTCCAATTTATGGTCCGTTAAAAGATGAGTTGGCACGCAGAACATATGATGAGTCTGGCGATTATATTGTTAAAAATTTCGAAATCTTTTTAGAAGATAACACCCAAAATACTGCATTTGCAAATGCCATATTCAGTCCAGGTAAAGGTTATGTACGTGGTTATGAATATGGTACTGGCGGTGCAACATCTATCACTTTCGCAAAACCTAGAACTCTTGTAAGTGTTAATAATCAGAGAGTTAGTTCAGACTATGGTTATTATGTTTATGCGAATGGTTTTTATGGTTCGTTTGCAACAAATCAATATGCAAATGTAGATATTCTTGCCGTAGATTCTGGAGTTGCTCGGTCATATCTGGTTAGTAGCACAAATGGAGTTACTGGAAATACAGCAAATATTTCTAATGTAACTATCGGTACAGCAAAGGTTAAACTATTATCATTTGTTTCGACTGGTGCGGATGAACGTACTGCTAACAATTACATCTATAAAATGTATTTGACTGATATCAATACCAAATCTTTGCTCAATTCTACAACTGGATATGGATATAATGCAGCAAGTGGTTCTACCACAACAATTGTTCATCCAGATGGTTTTCCAGCAAACGTAGGTTTATATATTGGTTCGACTATTCGAATCACACAGGGTGGTCAATGGGCTGATGGACCACGAATGGTTAAAGACTATGATGCAGCATCAAGAACTATTACTGTGGATCGTCCATATTCTGTAGCAGTTAATGCTGGTTCTAGATTTATGATTGACTATAAATTTACTGATGCTGAATCTTTTATTGTGAAAACTTCTGCTGGCGAATTGCTTGCCGCAGCAAATGTTCATCCTTATTCTAAAGATGTAACCAGTACAATACCAGGAGTAACTCCATATGTTTATTATCAACCAGCGTTTGTTTCAGATATAAAAAATGAACCTTTATTATTAAGAATTGGTAAGAATAATGTTGCTGACAATACGATTGCTGATTTTAGTTATTCATATAAAAGACTATATCAAAGTGTGGCATTCAGTTCAGGTATTTCCACTGCATTATCTGTTGGTGTAGGTGAGTCTTTACCAACGGCATCGTCCGAAGATTTGAAACGTAAAAACTATACCATTATTCCAACATCTACAGGTCATGTCACTTACGGTAAAGGTTATCCTGTATCATCAGCAGACTTTAGTGTTGATACGGATTCCCGTACGATAACGGTAACTGGTGGTTATAGTTTTACTGCGAACGTGTATGCAACAATTAATGCATCAAATCCAACATCGAAAACTAAAACATTCACTAAACCAAGTATGACATTGATTCCAGCAGCAGGTGGTGCTGCTAATGATATCTTTGGCAACGGTATGGTTTACATGACAAGTGTTTATGGCCAAACTCAAATTACCGAAACTTCTGCTGATGTTGGCACTGCTACTGGTACTGTAACAATGTCTGGTACCACTATGACTGTTGTGAGTGTAACTGCTGGAAAATTTGTTGTCGGTATGAAGATTACTGGTGTAAATTCCATCGATGGAATCGTTAATGGAACAACAATTACCGCTTTAGGTTCTGGTGCTGGTTATGCTGGTACATATACTGTAGATCGTTCAAGTGGAACAATATCGGGTGCAGTATCAGTTACTGGTGTTAAAGAAAGTTTTATTATTAAAACTCCTGGAGTAAAACAGTATCTGTATGCTGGAGACGTACATTCAATTAATGCTGTTTTTGATTTTGAAGGACAAGCAATTAACGATACAAATTATGCTACTGTACTTGCTAATCCATCAGCAAACATAACTTCACGGTATACTTTAGATACTGGACAGAAAGATTCATACTATGATTGGGGTGCAATCATACTCAAACAAGGACAACCAGCACCAAAAGGACCTCTGTTAATTCGTTACAATAGGTTTAGATCAACAGGTACAGGTTTCTTTAACGTTGATTCTTACACACGATTAGGTAAACAATCTGATGGTGGAAATGGATTGGATTATGGTTATATACCAGAATATGTTTCCGAAGATGGCACAACTTATAGACTCCAAGATTATCTAGATTTCAGACCAGTCCGTAAAGATGCCGTAAATGCATTTACTTCCAAAAACTTTGTGTTTGATGTGGAAGAAGCAAGTTCTGGTCCTAAAATTAGTGATCCAGAACAAACTGTTCTTCTAGATTATTCTTATTATTTGCCACGTATAGACCGAGTTGTTCTTAATAGAGTTGGTCCAAAAATTGAAGTGTTGCCTGGTAATCCGTCAGAAACTCCTAGTGCTCCAGAGGAACCTGAAGGAACAATGACACTTTATACATTGTCACATCCAGCATACCTATCTGATCCTGCGGCTACTTTAATTAAGTTTTATAAAAATAGACGCTATACGATGAAAGATATTGGAACTCTTGAAAAACGTATTGAAAATCTTGAGGTTTATCAGACGTTGACTATTGCAGAACTTTCTGTAATGAATAAAGATGATAGGACAACTAAAGATCCACTTGGTGTATCTAGACCAAAAAATGGTATATTTGTAGATACTTTTGTTGATAAAACTGGTTCTGCAATTACTAATGACGATTATTTGGCAGCAATAGATCACTTAGATAATTTGTGTCGTGGATCATATACCATCAAATCAACTAAATTGGCAAAAACTACAGGAACTGATATTAATGTGGTTACTAATGGTCCATTGTTAATGTTAAACTCAACAACAGAATCATTTGTAGTTGCGAACAAAGCATCAAAACCACTTAATGTTAATCCATTTAATGTTGTTAATTTTCTTGGTACTGTTGCTATTGAACCAAATTCTGATGTTTGGAAATCCGTAGATCGTGTAGAAAAATTACAAGTTGATTTAACTGGTGGTCAAGATGCAAAAGATGCATGGAATTCAATTGAAAGTACAACATGGGGTCCATGGAAACCAAATTGGACAACATCATCTAAAACTTCTAGCGACACTCAAATCATAGGTGTTACATCTGGTAAAACTGTAACCAGAGAAAAAGGGCCAGGTGGAAATTTAAAAGAAACAAGTTGGACGGACACCACTTATAAAACCACAAATACTACTGTTACAACTGACAAAATTACAGCAGCGAAACAAGGTGTAACTACATCAATTAAAGCACAAGTATTAACTGCCGATTTAGGTGATAGATTATTGGATGTTAGTATTGTCACATACATGAGACCGATTGATATTTTAACACTAGCAACAAAATTTAAACCTTATACTGCATTGCATGGTCGTTTTGATAATGTTAAAATTGATGATAAGATTATGGGTTTAAATCGGTTCACTATAACTGGCGACTCTGTAGCACTAGAAACCAAAATTGGAAATCAAGAAAGAGTTAATTTATTTGATAGCGTTTCTGGTGCTGAAGTTGGTGCAGGACTGGCCGCTTTAACTTCAGGTAAAAATTTCTGGCTTGTAAATTTTGTACCAAGTTCTACATATGGTACTTGGAATACTACCAATTTAACTCAAACTGGAATTAGGGTTGTGGGTACAGTGTCGGGAAAGACATACACATGTAAATCTTGGGCACACTATCAAGGTCGACCATCCGCAGCATCAACTACAACAATTACCCTTTCACCTGCTGCTGGTGGTTCAAGTGGAATTGCTGATTATGTCGGTCAACTTTTAACCATTGTTGATGGTCCAGGTAAAGGTTCAGTAAACAGAATTTCTGCTTACGATGCAGCAACACGTATTGCTACCATTGAGGGTTCGTGGCTTGTATTGCCAACCACAGATTCTCAATACTCAATAGGTTTATTGGAAACTGATGAGTATGGTTCCGCTGCCGCTGTAACTAAAATTCCAGGCAATACTTTCCGCACAGGTGAAAAGATTATTCGTCTAATTGATGATGAGTTTAATAATACTGAAAATTCCAGAACAAATGGTGAAACAAGTTTCTTTGCACAAGGCGTGATTACAAAAAATCAAGAAACTTCAATATCAGTATTTACACCTAAAATTGCAGAGAAAAAAGATGTGACGGAATCGTTTACCGTATCAAAACAAGATGTTCAATCTAAAAGTTCCATAAGCATAGGACATAATGTAGATGGTGTGCGTTATTTCGATCCTCTTGCACAAACATTTTTGGTAAATCAAAAAGATTATCCACAGGGTGTAATTATTGATAGTATCCGAGTTTGTTTTAGAACCAAAGATGTAGCAATTCCAGTCACATGTCAAATTCGTCCTGTTATTAATGGATACCCCTCTTCATCAATAACATATCCATATGCTGAAGTTACATTGACACCAGATAAGGTACAACTTACAAAAACTCCAAATCTTTCGGATTCGGCAAAATATACTGAATTCAAATTTGATGTTCCTGTTCACTTACAACCTGGAGAGCATTCGTTTGTTCTGTTATCGAACAGTAATGGATATGAAACATATGTTGGTGAGATTGGCGCAACTGATATTTACACCAATACTAAAATTTCTGAACAACCGTACACTGGTTCATTATTCTTATCTCAAAATGGATCAACTTGGACCGCAGATCAAACTGCTGACATTATGTTTAGCATCCAGAAAAAAGTATTTTCTACAGATGTTGGATATGGTTTCTTTGAAGTTGATTTGAGTGACATTTCTACTGTGGGTACCGCATCAATTTCAGGAACCACAATGACTGTTAGTAGTCAATCTTTTGGTGGAAATGATTCTGATATTGCAAAATTTAAATCATGGACAAATGGTGGTGCTGCGTTTGCAGTTGGTCAAACAATCCGCGGAACTGGAATCACAACAGGAACAACAATTACTGCGTTAGGTACTGGAAGTGGCAGCACAGGTACTTACACAGTTAGTCCAAGTCAAACTGTGTCAAGTACACCAATTTATGCTGGAAATGATTCTTATTTTGACTTGATGCATTTTATGACAAGTGAGGCAAAACCAGATCAAACTGGAACTCTATATGAGTTTATATCTGAAGGCGATAGTGGTTCTCAACATCCTTATATTAGAATTATACCAGATATTGATTATAGAATGACTGATGGTTATGGTCGCAGAAAATTAAATTTTGCAACAGGAAATCCAACGTTTAAAATGCGTATAGCATTAAATACTATAAATCGTGATGTTTCGCCAATGATTGATATCAATCGTTTAAATATATTAACAATTAAAAATAGAATTAATAATTTACCATTGTTGGATTCTAATCTTTCTATTACGGGTGGAACTGGTTACACTCATTTAGCAATTGATGTTTCTGGTGGTGGTGGTTCTGGAGCAAATGCTAAACCAACATTAACTGCAGGTGTTTTAACTGGTATAACGTTTGATAGTATAGGGAGTGGTTATACCACATCCCCAACATTAACTCTTCGTAGACCTGCCAATGCTGTTGGTACTGCTGCAATTGCTTCAACAACATTGACAGTTAGTTCGGTAGATTCTGGTGTTTATGCAGTTGGTCAAATTCTTAGTGGTTCTAGCGTTACTCCAGGAACAACAATTACTGCGTTAGGAACTGGAACTGGTGGTGTCGGTACGTACACTGTTAGTCCAAGTGGAACAACATCAAGCACAACAATTACTGGCACATATGGTGGTTCTGGTGCAATTGTGCAATATAATGGTGAAGATTGGTCAACTGGTGGTAATTCTGAGATTCGACACATCACTAAGAAAATTGCATTAGCAACTGGATTTGATGCGGGTGATATTCGTGTCTATATGGATGTGTATAAACCACCAAGTTCAGGATTCTTGGTGTATTATAAAGCACTATCTACTTCAGATACCGCTTCATTCGAAAGTCTGAAATGGAATTTGATGACACAATTGGATAATAATTTGGTAAACTTTATTTCAGAAGATGAAGGAGATTTCCGTGAGTTTGCGTTTGCACCAGGAACTAAAGGAACTGCTGATAACAATATTGCATATACTTCTAACGGTTCAACGTATAAAGACTTTGCTGTTTTTGCAATTAAGGTAGTCATGTATGGAACTACTACCGTAGATGTTCCTAAATTCACGAATTTGAGAGTTGTGGCATTACCATCAGCAACAATAACATCATCATACACTACAAGTAAAATTGTAGCATAATGGGAAAATCATGTACGTACCTATAAAAGATAAAAAAGATTTTGTTAGAGATATATCTAATAAAGCAATTCTAAATACGAACATGGAAGAATTGAAAACGTATTATGCTGAGAGAGATTTGGCAATAAAAAGAAATGAGGAAAAGTTAATGATGGAACAGAAAGTAAATAAACTAGAGGAAGATATTACGGACATCAAACAGATGCTCCGTGAACTTGTGCAAATGAGAAACCCAAATGGCAATTAATCAAGTATCCACATCAAACACATTCCAAGAATGGTTAACTACCACTGGTCTTTTAATTGCAACCGCAAATGCATTGACTGATCATTCTCCAGGACAAGTATTTACTTCTAATACAATTTTAGAAATCACTGGTTCTGATGCTCGGTTCAATGTTCGTACAAGTGGCAACATTAATACCTTTGGTGCAAATACTGCCAACATTGCAAACATATCGATTGTTGGTGCTAGTGGTATACCAGGACATGCCAGCAGAATCACTGTACCAGGTAACGTATCGGTTAGTCAAAATATTACCACAGGCAATCTAACTATGACTGGTGTTCTTGATGGACCCACTAGACTTATTGGTGGTGCAAACAATGCAATTTATCAGACAATTACCAATGCTGTCGATACGGCAATTGCTATGTCCATCATTATCAATTGATGTAGTATAAATATTTAAAAACAATTAGGGGTTTTAATGGCTAACACGTTCAAAAATCAATTTGCTTCTGCTATCGGTGTAACTCCAGTAGCAGTTTACACCAATCCTGCTTTAACACAAGCAACTGTTATAGGGATGAGTATAGCAAATTTATTGGCAGTTCCTATTTCCGTAAGTGTGTATGTAACTTCTGCCGCCACGAATTACTATATGATTAAAAATGCTACGATTGCTCCTGGTGGTGCGTTGGTGCCAATTGGTGGTGATCAAAAATTAGTTCTTGAGGCAAATGATGTGCTCTATGTGGTTTCTGATACTGCGGTATCTGCTGATGCAATCACTTCTGTCTTGGAGATTACCTAATGTCATATATTGGCAATAGACCAGAAATAACATCATTCACAGTTGATTATCAATTATTTAGTGGTACCAGTTCTTGCACATCGTTTGTATTAGCAAGGACTGCGGAATCATCTAGAGCAATTGAGGTTGTTCTTAATAAACAACAACTAACTCCAGATAGAGATTACACAGTAACTTCTGCAAATTCGTCAGTAAATTTTTCAGTTGCACCAAACACTGCCACTAATAACATTGTTGTTACGTATCGTGCTCCAAACAGTTACACCTTCAATTCTGTTTTTGAAGATCAATTAACTGCATTGAGTGTTGGTGAAAGTGCCATACAAACGGATGCAATTACATCAAGTAAAGTTTTAAACAGAGCAATTATTGGCACTAAATTAGGATTAGGTTCTGTCTCAGGTAACAATATAGCACCAACATCAATTGGTGGTAATAATATTGTCGTAAATTCAATCAGTGGTAATACTCTTCACACAGGTGCAATTTCTGGCAATAATCTAACTGTCACCTCTATTGGTGGTAATAATATTGTTGTAGGTTCATTAAGTGGTAATACTCTTCAAACTAATTCTATAAGTGGTAATAACTTAGGGTTGAGTGCTGTTAGTGCAAACAATCTGTCGAATGATGCTGCAAATTTTGATGATGCGTTTTTACTTGGTGGAATGTAAAAAATTAAGGGAAATAAAAAATGGCAAGAGCATATAAAATTTTAGGTCAATCGATTCCAAATTCCGCAACGATAACGGATTTTGTTACATTGTACACCGTACCATCATCAACACAGGCAGTAGTTTCATCTTTAGTGATTTCTAGTTTGGCCACTTCTGCGGGAACTTCTGCTGCTGTGTATGTTGCAGTTCAAGATGCTGCCGCTTCGGTAACAAACAAACACTACCTATGTTATGGAGTTAATGTACCTTCAGCAGATACAGTGACGATGACTTTAGGTATTACACTTGCATCAGGTTCTGTCGTTAAGATCGCAGCAAATACAGTATCTTCATCATTCACATTGTTTGGCACTGAAATAACATAATATAAAATGACAATACGAAGAGTTAGTACGACTGGCAATAGAATTAAATTATTAAGTGGCTTCCATAAAGTTGGTAGTTATTTAACTCGTCGGAAATCCATACTTGGCGTAGTCAGAGGCGAACAAGAAAGATTCGTCCTCGAATATCTCGTTGTTGGGGGCGGTGGTGGTGGTGGTTCTGGCGGTGGCGGTGGCGGTGGTGGAGGCGGTGTTTGGATTGGATCACTTGATGGTATAACTACAGGTGGAAATGTATCAATTGGATTAACTGGTGCTAGTGTATTCTCGATGGGCATCGGTGCAGTAACAGGTAACAATCAAGATGCCCGCGGCAATGATGGTAATGCTACCACATTTGCAATGTCTGGTCCTACGGGATTCTCTCTTACTGCATTAGGTGGTGGAGGTGGAGGATTCGAATGGGATCCACCAAACGCAACTATGGCAAATCGTGCTCCAGAATCTGTTGCTGGTGGAGGTGGAGGAGGCCTTCGTGATGAGTCTACACGATCCAGATCAAATCAAGGTGGACAAGGTGGCATGGCTAAAGTCACTGGTAACGATGGTAATCCAAATCGCACAAATACTGAATCAAATGGACGAGGTGGTAATGACGGGTCCGAATCAACATGTATATCAGGTTCAATTTCGGGTGATGTATTGACGTTAGATGGACCAAGAAGTAATTTTCCAGACGGTAATTTTCAAGTCGGAATGACATTACAGGGTGGACCATATTCAAATCCAACAGGTTGGCTTCAAGGAACAGTAATAACTGCCGCATTAGTTACACCTTCATTTTCGCCTGGCGTTGGTGGCGCTGGCACATATCGCATATCACCTGCACCACAAACAGTAACTCCTAGAGAAATAAAAGGTAAAATGAATCCACGTGGTTATGGTGGAGGTGGCGGCGGTGGTTCCGGTTATACTCCTGGACCACAGGGTGACGGTGGAGAAGGTGGTGGTGGTTATACTTCATCTATACTTGGATTTAATAGAGAGTATGCTGCTGGCGGTGGCGGTGGTTCGAGTTCACCAACCAATGGTCCTAAAGGCAATCCGAGTAATGGTGCCGGTTATGGGGTTGTAAAAGATGGCGGCGATGAAATATATCAAGCAGGACAAAGTCCTGGAGACAATACAGTATATGATGGCAATGGCAATCTTTCTGGCCCAGGTCAAGGACCAACTGGACCTAAAGGTGCATTTCCACTTCCACCATTTGGTGGAAAAGCAGGTTATGGCCCTCGTGAATCTGGTCCTTATCCCACTGGTGGTTATCGATATCCTGGAGTTGGATCGCAAAAAAATGCTTTAAATAATCGTGGCGGTGGCGGCGGTGGTGCTTGGAATGGTTCATCAAGACGTGATTGGGGACAACTCGGACCAAATGGTGAAGGTGGTCCTTTTATTTTGAACAGTGGAGCAGAACCAACAATGTTGTGGAATTCAGATGCAAATCCTCCACCACATGCATATGCTCCACTTTGGCCAACAGACACAGGCACAAGAAATTGGCCTGGTCGTGCTAATTACAGACAAGGTGGTCGTGGTGGTTCTGGAATTGTCATAATTAGATATCCTAGTGTGTTTGGTAATACAACAACTACAGGAACTCCAATTAAAACAAAAATTGATGCTGGTTGGCTTGTGCATCAATTCGTAGATTCTGGTAGTATGACTTTAGATTTTTCAACAGCATCTCGTAGAGCATTAACATTGACTGCTGGACCTGCATATGGAGATCCTCCTGCTGCTACTGTTTTGTCTTATCTTTATATTGGAGGTGGCGGTGCTGGTGGACAAGGTGCTGGTGATGCTTACTTTGCAGGTGGCGGTGGCGGTGGCGGTGGTGCTTTTAAAACAGGCACACTCAGTCTTGTCAATGGTGCAGGTTCATACACTGTAGTTATTGGTGCAGGTGGTGCGTCTGGAACAAAAGGTTCAAATACTGGGGTATTCAATACAACTACTGGAAGTTTATTCGGTGGCAGTAGTTGGGCAGGAGGTGGTGGTTATGGTGCAGGTCAAGCAATTTCTCCAGGAATAAATGTCGTAGGTGGTGTTGGTGGTGATGGATCAAGTGGCGGTGGAGGTATGGGTGCTTGGCCTTCTGGTTATACGAATGCAGGTGGTGCAGGTGGTGGATCACCCGGAACTGCTGGTGGTTATTCTGGCGGTGGTCCAGGGTTTACAAATCCTGGAGGACAAGTATACTTTTCTGGTGGTGGAGGTGGCGGAGGTGCAGGATATATAGGCACCAATGGTGCTCAAATATGGGATGGTGGTGCAGGTGGACAAGGAGTCGCATCTTCAATATCTGGTAGTGCAGTCACTTATGCTGGCGGTGGCGGTGGCGGTGGAATGACAGTACACTTTGGCACCGCACCAACTAGAGTATCTGGTGGTGAAGCAGGTATCGGAGGCACATTTGGAGGCCCATCAGGATCACCTGGCGGTGCAGCAAATGGTGGTGGCAATGGTGTTGGTTTTGGAGGTCAATCTGGTACAGCAGGCACTGGTGGCGGTGGCGGTGGCGGTGCTTCTGCATTTAGTGGTGCTGGTGGTGGCAATGGAGGTTCTGGAGTTGTTATATACAGTTACCCAAATGAATATGCTAATGTGGAAAATCTTGTTGGTGGAACATATTCAGAGGTTAACGGCCAGAGAATACTAAGATTTACAGGTTCTGGATCATTTGCTCTAGGACAACCATTTGACGGTGGTTAAAAAAACGAACATAAATATTGAGTAATAACTTTTTTATAGGAGTGATTGAATGAACAACACAGAAATTGAATATGCACATTTTCTAATTGGTAACAACAACAAATTAGTTTGTGGTATTGACACAGCAATTAAAGCATTACGCCCAACAGGACGATATGATATGTCTGCATCAGGTGGACATTTTGAGTTTACACGTTGGGAAGATGAAGCAAATACAGTAGCACCAACAAGAGCAGAAATTATGGCCGAGTTGGAGTATCAAAATAAGTTTATTGAACATCATCAATATTTTTTAGACCGTGCATCAAACTATCCTGATATTACGGTCTTAATTAATTTGTTATGGGAAGCAATGGATCAAAGTAAGATTCCAGGTAAAGGAACAGAATTCTACGATACAGTCAAAGAAATCAATGATAAGTATCCTAAACCCGAAGGTAATGCACCAGTAAGACCAAGTTACGAACAGGAAGAATAAATGGCATACATTGGCAACCCAGTATATTCAACACCACATAAAGTCGATGTGTTTAACGGCACTGGATCACAGGCAATATTTCAATTGTCTCGTGCTCCGTATGGCGTTGCTGCAATTGCTGTATATGTTGATGGTCTCTATAAAACACCTACCATCACTTGGACAGTTAGTGGTGATGTATTAACTTTTATCAATGCTCCTGCTCTTGGAAATTATAATGTTGTTGTGCATCATTTAGGATATTAACTAAGGAAAATAAATGGCAGCACCCAACATAGTCGGAGTAACTACGATTCGTGGCAAATCAAATGTCGCTAACCTTACTACGACCTCAACATCTATTGTTGTTAATGATGTCAACTCAGGTAAAGTGTTTAAAATTAATACCATCATGATTTCAAATGTTGATGGTACAAATGCTGGTAATGTCTCAGTTGAATTGTTTAAATTTGGCGCACAGAATGTGTCCACAGGTTCAGGTAATGCAACATATGGTATTGCCAATTCTGTGACTGTACCTGCCAAATCATCTTTAGATGTTATGTCTAAATCACTTTACCTTGAAGAAGGTGATCATCTCAAAGCAAAAGCGGATGCAAATAATCGTCTGCACCTTATTACATCGTTTGAAGAGATAAGTTAATGGCAAAAAGTTTCAACGGTGGTATTATTGGAACAAGAAATTTGACCACTGGTGGTATTACTGGTGCTGCTACAGGCATATATTCACTTAATGAAGCACAAATATTTAAACTTGCTGGTTTATGGCCTCAAGAAATCAACACAAGTTCTGCTTTCATAGTTCAAGTATTTCAAGGTTCCACTACATGGACACCGCCATCTGGCGTATTAACCGTCGATTATCTTGTTGTTGGTGGCGGTGGCGGCGGTGGTGGTCGTATTGGCGGTGGAGGTGGTAGTGGTGGTGTTGTTCAGGGAACTTCATTACCTGTAACTCCAGCAACATCTTATACAATTGCTATTGGTTCTGGAGGTGCTGGAGGTGCGGCTTCACCTGGCGGAACTGGCGCAAACGGAACAAACTCTGGAATATTTGTCACAAGTAGTGGTGCAACATTAACTTCTTGGTCAAATGGTGGCGGTGGTGGTGGTGGCACAGATGCTGGTAATGGCATGTCTGGTGGTTCTGGCGGTGGAGGTGGTAGATTTTCTCCAGGCGGTCTTGGTGGTTTAGGAACTCCAGGTCAAGGAAATAATGGTGGACGAGGTGCACCTAATGCTGGTCCTTCTTCTCCTTTTGATCGCTCTGGTGGAGGTGGTGGTGCTGGTGGTGCTGGTGCTACAGGAAATGATTCTGGTAATGGTGGTATAGGTATATTTTCATCGATAACAGGTTCTAATACAGGTTATGCGGGCGGTGGTGGTGGAAGTGTTTATGGTCCAGGAACACCACAACCATTTGGTCAAGGTGGCAATGGAAATCCTATGTTTGGTGCTGGTAATGGTTTGTCAACACCAGCAGCATCAGTAGGAGGTTCTGCAAATACAAATCAAGGAAGTGGTGGAGGTGGTGGTGGATATACCGATCCTGGTGGTACAGCATATGGAGGTGGTGCTGGCGGTTCTGGTATCATCGTTCTAAAATATACGTTTGCTACGCCAAGTGCAGTCTTAATATTTGGAAATACAAGTACATTCATTGTACCTGATGGTACAACAACAATCGATTATCTTATTATTGCTGGCGGTGGAGGAGGTGGTTTTCAACACGGCGGTGGCGGAGGTGCTGGTGGTGTGCTTCAAGGTACAGGATATCCAGTGGGCCCAGGTCAAGCATATACTTGTATTATTGGCGCAGGTGGTCCAGGTCCTCCTGGTGGTCCAAACGGTAGTAATGAAAGAGGAATTAATGGTTCGAACACAATATTTGCTGCTTCAAACTCTGCATGGACTTTAGCAAACACTTCTAATTCATATTATGCAAATAGCAATTCAGGAATATTTTTTGCTTTCGGTGGCGGCGGTGGTGGTTCTTACAATGGTGCAGGTGGTACTTCAGTAGGTAAAGATGGTGGTTCGGGTGGCGGTGGAGCACCTGATGGAAGTCCTGGTGCAGGCGGTGCAGGAGTGCCGGGTCAAGGATTTGCTGGTGGCACAGGATTCTCTTTTTGGACTGGCAATGGTGGCGGAGGTGGTGGTGCAGGTGGTGCAGGGAAGTCTGGTAGCGCAACAACACCCGCTGAAGGATTAACAAGTGGTAATGGAGGTATAGGAATATTTACTACAATCACAGGTTCAAATACTGCATTTGCTGGTGGCGGTGGTGGAGGTGGTGTAGATTTCTCAGCACCATATTCTGGTGATCCAAGACAACCTGCGTATCATACAAGAGCAGGTTCTGGTGGACCTGGAGGTGGCGGCGGTGGTGGTGATGGCACTAAT